>Ga0209253_10000758_pt1 | contig 28150 bp, 31 predicted proteins | sample FrelakmetBRP12BR_FD_187145 | JGI IMG/M metagenome (GOLD analysis project Ga0209253, IMG submission 187145) | Freshwater lake sediment microbial communities from the University of Notre Dame, USA, for methane emissions studies - BRP12 BR (SPAdes)... | ecosystem: Environmental > Aquatic >...
CGCGGCCAATACGTGCAAGGCCTGCCACGACAAGTTCAAGGCCGACTGAGTCAGTACAGGGCGATCGTCGCCTCGGGCGCCGAGTTCACCACGAGCGCGAGCGCGCCGGCGAGCAGCGCGACGATGAGCAGCGCGAGCGGCAGCCGGGAGCCGCTGATCGCCTGCGCGACGGGCACCACTCGCTCGTCCTTGCAACCCGTGAACATGGCGTGCACCAGCGCGCGGCGGCGCACGAACACGTACCAGCCAACCGCGAGCACGTGCAGCGCAATCAGTGCCAGCAGCCAGTCCGAATTGGCGCGGTGAAGGCTGGTCAGCCGATTGCTCATCGCGGGCGAAATCCAGCCGTAGAAGGGCCCTGCATTCATGATCTCGTCGTTGGCGAACAGGCCGGTCGCGGCCTGTGACCCGAGCAAGCCGAGCATCGCGACCACGCCGAGCGCGCCGAGCGGATTGTGGCCGGTCGTCTCGCGGCCGCTCCGCAGGTACTTGACGATCGCGCGCGGGCCGCGCAGGAAGTTCGCGAACCGCGCGTGTCGCGTGCCAGCGAAGCCCCAGACAAAGCGGAACGCCACCAGCACCAGCACCGCGTAACCCAGCCGGCGATGCCAGTGAAACCACTCCACGCCCGCGTAGTGCGTCGCCCAGCAGCCGGCCACGCAGGCCACGAGCAACCAGTGCGTGATCCGCACCGGCAGGTCCCAGACGAGGCGCGTCGCGGCGTGCGGCATGGTCAGGAGGCCAGCCGCTGGTTGACCTCGAAGAAGTACCCGTCCGGATCCCAGAAGCTGAGCGAGGTCATCCGGACGAGACGCCCGTCCGCGCCGCGCACCTCGAACGCGTGCGGCGCGGCATGCACCCGGGCACCCCAGTCGGCCAGCCGGCGGCAGATGGCGTCGACGTCGTCGGTCTGCATCACGAACACCGCGTCGCCGATCGTGAGGCGCTGTCGCTCCCCGGCCGGCGCCTCGAGCGGTGGAACGGTGAACTGCAGCAGTCCGAGCATGCCGATCACTGGGTCCTGCGCCTGCATGATTACGAGTCGCGTGTGATCCCCCGGTCCGCCGGCCGCGAGCCCGCGTCCCGAGAGGACGATCTCGTCGTCGTACCATACGGTCATTCCGAGCACGTCGCGGTAGAACGCGAGCGAGCGCTCCGCATCACGAACGATCAGGGTCGTGCGTTTCAGGACGTTTTTCATCGCGTATCTCCGGCGAGCGTGCATTCTAGCAATCGGCCCCGTGACTCCATCGCCGGATTCGCATACCGTTGCGCGACTTCGAGCCCCCAGACCCGGCGTTACGGCATGCCTCTATTCGACCCCGTCATCTGGTTTTTCGTGCTGGGCATCGCCGCGGGCGTCGCCCGGGCCGACCTGCGCCTGCCCGCCGCGATCTACGAATTCGTCAGCACCGTGCTGCTGCTCTCGATCGGCCTCAAGGGCGGCGTGGAACTCGCGCGCGACTCGGGCGGCCTGCCCGCAGTCGAACTGGGAGGGATCCTGCTGCTCGGCTTCCTGCTGCCGCTGCCGGCATTCGCGGTCGCACGGCGCATCGGCCGGCTCTCGCGTGCGGACGCCGCGTCGCTGGCCGCGCACTATGGCTCGGTGAGCGTCGGCACGTTCGCCGTCGTGGTGGGCTACCTCGCGGCCCGCGGCATCCCGTTCGAGGGACGGGCGGCGGTGTGGGTGGTGCTGCTCGAGGTGCCGGCCATCCTTGCGGGCATCGTGCTGGCGCGCGGCCTGCACGGCGACGTGGCTTGGGGCAGGCTGCTGCGGGACCTGTTCCTCGGCCGCAGTATCGTGCTGCTGCTCGGCGGTCTCGCGATCGGACGGCTCGCCGGGCCGGAGGGCACCGCGTCGATCCAGCCGCTGTTCTTCGACCTGTTCAAGGGGATCCTGGCGCTGTTCCTGCTCGAGATGGGGCTCATCGCCGCCGCGCAATTGCCGACGTTGCGCCGGCACGGCTTGTTCATCACGATCTTCGGCGTCCTGACGCCGCTCGTCTTCGCGGTCGTGGGTGCCCTGCTCGGCCGCGCACTCGGGCTTTCCGTGGGCGGCGCCATCGTGCTGGCGACGCTGGCTGCCAGCGCTTCCTACATCGCGGCGCCGGCGGCCATCCGCACCGCGGTGCCGGAGGCGAATCCGGCCCTGTCGCTGACGGCGTCGCTGGCCGTCACGTTCCCGTTCAACATCATCGTCGGCATCCCTCTTTACGAGCGCCTCGCCACGGCGCTGGCCGGCTGAGGTTCGCAGCCATGGAGCACTTCCCGCGTCGCCTGCTCACCATCGTCACGGAGGCCCTGCTCGAGCGGGAGCTGCTCGCTGAGTTCGACGCGCTCGGCGTGCGCGGGTACACGATTACCGACGCGCGCGGCAAGGGCGGCCGGGGGACCCGTCAGTCGGACTGGGCGCAGGAGGGCAACGTGCGCATCGAGATCGTCTGCGAACCGGCGCTCGCCGAGCGCGTCGTCGCGCGGCTGCGGGAGCGCTACTACGACCACTACGCGATGATCCTGTACCTGCAGGACGTGAGCGTGCTGCGGCCCGACAAGTTCTGAACCGCGCCTCCCCAAGTCGCGAATCGTCGTATCCGATGCAAACACCGATCCCGCCGCGGTCTCCGCCCGACGTCCCCGCAGGCCTGCTGCGCCGCCTCGGCGCCGTGTTCTACGACGCGATGTTGCTGCTGGCGGTGCTCATGATCGCGACGGCGGCGTTCCTGCCGCTCACGGGCGGCGAAGCGCTCGACCCGGACGCGCACCCGGCGCTCGAATTCGTCTACCGGGCGGTGCTCGTGCTGCTGATCGTCGGCTATTTCGGGATCTTCTGGACGCGCCGTGGACAGACGCTCGGCATGGCCTCGTGGCGCCTGCGCATCGAGCGCGACGACGGCGCGGCGCTCGGCTGGCGCGACACCGCGCTGCGTCTCGCAGCGGCCGTGCTGTCGTGGCTGCCTTGCGGGCTCGGCTACCTGTGGATTGCGATCGACCCGCAGCGGCGTGCATGGCACGACCGCCTGAGCGGCACGCGCATACTGGTCGTGGCAAAGGGAGCCGGCTGAAGCGGTTCAGCGCGTGCGCAGCAGCAGACCGACCGTCAGAGCGGCCAGCAGCACCGTCGGCCCCCAGCCGACGATCCACGGCTCCAGGTCGAACAGCCGGCCGCTGCTCTCGAGCGTGCGACTCAACAGGATGAACCCGGCCCCGATCAGGATGCCGATCACGGTCCGCGCGCCCTGCCCGGAACTGCGCATCGGGCCGAGCGCGAAGGGCAGCGCGAGGATCACGACCAGCAGCAGCGCCACGAGGCGTGCGAGGCGCGACCACAGCGCGATTTCGAACGCGTGCGCATCGAGGTCGTTGCGCTCGAGGTATGCGATGTAGGTCACCAGGTCGCGCAGGCCCATGGTTTCCGGGGCGACCACGGCGAGGCCGAGGAAATCCGCCGACAGTGACGACTTGACCTCGTGCATGTCCGCGCGCCCGGACTCCGTGCCACCGTTTGCGAAGCGCGTCTCGGCGAAGCCCTCGAGGCGCCACCGGCTCTGCTCGTCCACGCTGGCGCTCTCCGCGCGCCCGACGCTGAGCAGGCGGCGGCCTTCGTCGAAGCGGAACACCTGCACGCCCCCATAGCGCGAGTCCGCCGACTGCTGCTCGACGCTGATGATCGTGTCGCCGTCGCGCACCCAGGTGCCGCCCTTGCCGGCGAAGCTGAACTCGCTGAACTTGCTGAAGGTCTTGATCTGGCGCGCGTACTTCTCGAGCGGCGGCGCCACGAACTCGCCGAGCCCGACCATCACGACGGCGAGGATGAACCCGGCAATGCCCAGCCAGCGGCAGAACTGCGCGGTGGTGATGCCCGAAGCGCGCATCACGACGAGCTCGCTGCCGCGCGCGAGGTTGCCGAGCCCGAGCAGCGCGCCGATCAGCGCGCCCACCGGCAGTAACTGGAACAGGTAACTCGGCAGGCTGAGCCCGACGAACAGCATCGCCTGGCTGGCCGAATAGCCGCCGGTGCCGATGTCGTCCTGCTGGCCGATGAACAGAAACAATGCGCCGAGCGCCAGCAGCACCAGCATCACGAGCGCGGTGTAGCCGAGAATCGTGCGGATGACGTAGTTGCCGAGGATCGTCACGTCACTTCCCCGCCCGTGCCCGCCGCCACAACGGGCCCGGCCGCTCGTCGCGCCAGAGCAGCCACACGGCCAGCGCGATGGGCAACAGGTGCACCCACCACATGCCGAACGCGCCGCCGGCGGCGTCTTTCTCGATCCAGACGCGCACCGTGGCGACGAGGTTCGAGTAGATGAAGTAAGCCAGCACCGCGACGCCGATACGGGCAAAGCGGCCCTCGCGGGGCCGGAGCTTGGCGAGCGGCACGGCCAGCAGGGTCAGCACGGCGGCCATCGTCGGGACGGCGATGCGCCAGGCGAGCTCGGCCCGGTCCGGACCCTCCTCGGAGCCGAGCAGCGCCGCGGTCGGCCTGAGCTCGCGACGCTCCTTTTTCGCCCTGTACTCGGGCATCCGCACCGGGATCCCGTGCTCCTTGAACTCGACGACGCGCCACTCGTTGCTGCCAGGCACGCCCTCGTAGCGCCGGCCGTCGAACAGCACGAACACCTGCTCGGCCTGTCCGGCGCCGCGCTGCTCCGCGCGCTCGGCCACCGCGATCTCAAGCCGGTCCTCGACCCGCCGTTGCACGAAGACGCCCTCGAGCTGCCCGTTGCGCTGCACTTTCTCGGCGTAGAAGACTGCGTCGCCGCCGGCGAACGAACGAAACCGCCCGGCCTCGAGCGCGCCGAACTGGGCGGTGCGCAGCGCTTCGATGCGAATCTCCTGCGCTCGCATGCCGGCGACCGGGACGACCCGGAAGGACAGCACCGCGAGCAGCCCCACGACCACGAGTGCGAAGAGCACGATCGGGCGGTAGATGCTGACCGGCCCGGCCCCGCAGGCCGCCATCGCGGTCATCTCGCTCTCGTGATAGAGCCGCCCCAGCGCGAGCACGATGCCAAGGAACAGTCCGATCGGCACCAGTACCGTGAGCTGCTGCAGCGTCGTGAGCCCGATCAGCGTCAGCACGACGCTGCCCGGAAAGCCGCTCTGGGCCGCCTGGCCGAGGACGCGCGCGAGCTGGTTCGACAGCAGCACGACCAGCAGGACTCCGGTGACGGCCACGGAAGTCTGTGCGACTTCGCGCAGCAGGTATCGGTCAAGCCGGGTGAGCACAGGTCGCGGCTCCGGTCGGGAAACGGTAGACTTCGGCGTCAGCGCGCGGCGCAAGTGTAACGGGCGCAATGGCCGGGCGGCCAGCCGGTGATCCGGCGCGGCCGCCAGAACAACCCGCAGGACCGAAGGAAAAGAACATGCGTTACTACGCCGTGAGCGGCTCGGCTGCGCGCCAGCGCACGGACTGTGCGATCGTCGGCCTCTACGAATCGGGGACCCTCACCGGTGCCGCGACGCAGCTCGATGCCGCGCTCGGCGGCCGCATCGTCCGTTTCGTGAAGCGAGGCGACGCGCGCGGCAAAGCTGGCGAAGTCACGCTGATCGACGCGGAGCGCGGCCCGTGCGAGCGCGTGCTGCTGGTCGGTCTCGGCAAGAAGGACGGCTTCGGCCGCAAGCAGTACAAGAAGGCCCTGCTGGCCGCGGCCGCCGCGCTCGCGAAGACCGGCGCGCGCGACGCGGTGAGCTACCTTGCTACCGAGCCGCTGCCGGAGACGGACGCGTATTACCGCGCCCGGTTGGCCGCCGAAGCGGTGGGCAGCGCGTTGTACCGGATCCCGGCGATCCGCAGCACGCGCAAGCCGGCGGCGCCGGCGCTGCGCAGTTTCGGCGTCGCCGTACCGGAAAAAGACCAGAAAAAGGACGCGGAGCGTGGCCTCCAGCACGGTCGCGGCATCGCAGCCGGCGCGGCGCTGACCCGCGATCTCGCGAACCTGCCCGCGAATGTTTGCACGCCGTCGTATCTCGCGCGGCAGGCGCGCGAACTCGCGCGCCTGCACGCCAGCATCAAAGCGCAGGTCCTCGACGAGCCGGCGTTGCGGCGCTTGAAGATGGGCGCGTTGCTGTCCGTCACGGCCGGCACCGAGGAGCCTGCCAAGCTGATCGTGCTACGGCACCAGGGCGGCCCGGCCGACCAGGCGCCGGTGGTGCTGGTCGGCAAGGGTGTCACGTTCGACAGCGGCGGCATATCACTGAAGCAGCCTCCGGGCATGGACGAGATGAAATTCGACATGACCGGGGCCGCGAGCGTCTTCGGCGCGTTGAAGGCCGCTGCGGAAATCGGGCTGCGGAGCAACGTGATCGGGCTGGTGCCGGCATGCGAGAACATGCCGAGCGGCCGCGCGACGAAGCCGGGCGACATCGTGCGCAGCCTGTCTGGCCAGACGATCGAAGTGATCAACACCGACGCCGAGGGCCGGCTGATCCTCTGCGACGCGCTCACCTACGCGCGGCGCTTCAAGCCAGCGGTGGTCGTGGACGTCGCGACACTGACGGGCGCGTGCGTGATCGCGCTCGGCGCACACACCAGCGCCGTCATGAGCAACGACGACGACCTCGCCGCCGAGATCGAGGCCGCGGGCCGCCGCGCCGAGGACCGCGCGTGGCACATGCCGATGGCCGAGGAATACCACGAGCAGTTGAAGAGCAACTTCGCGGATTTCACGAATTCCTGCGGCCGCGAGGGCGGTGCGATCACCGCGGCCTGCTTCCTCGCCAAGTTCACCGACGGCCTGCGCTGGGCGCACCTCGACATCGCCGGGACGGCGTACCTCACCGGCGCGCAGAAGGGCAGCACCGGGCGCCCGGTCCCGTTGCTGATGGACTTCCTGATCCACCGCCGTTGAACGCGCCCGCGACCAAGGTCGATTTCTATCTGCTGGGCGCGCCGGACCCGCGGGCCCGCCTCGCGACCGCCTGCCGGCTGACCGAGAAAGCCTTCGACCAGGGACTGCGAGTGACGGTGCGCACCGCGAGCCCCGCGGAGGCGGTCGAACTCGACGACCTGCTTTGGACGTTCAGCGATCGTAGTTTCGTGCCGCACGCAGTCTGGCCGGCGGATCCCGCACTCGCGGACGAAACGCCGGTGCTGATCGCGAGCGGCGCGCTGCCCGGGACGCACCGGGACGTGCTGATCAACCTGGCCGCCGAGCCGCCGGCGGACGCATTGGGCTTCGGCCGCATCTGCGAGATCGTGGGGGCGGACGAAGCCGCGAAGCGCCAGGCCCGGGTGCGCTGGCGCGGCTATCGCGATGCGGGCCTGACGCCCGAGTCGCACAACCTCTGAGCAACGGGGACGCCATGAGCCAACCGATGGACATCATCCCGGTCCTCAACGACATCGTCGAGGACGAGCCGGGCACCGTCGCGCCGATCGACCGCACCACGCTGTTCCTCGACGAGCTCGAATCGCGGCTGACGGTCGCCATCCACGAGCATGCCGACGAGCTCGTGCACAACGCCTGCCGGGAGATGGAGGCCCTGCTGCTCGAGCAGGTCTCCGACCGGCTGCGCGCCCAGTTGCCCGGCATGATCGCGCGGATCGTCGACGAGCATTTCCACGGACCCTCGCGCACGAACTGACTGGAATCGATGGACAAGAGCTACTCGCCCGCCGACATCGAGGCACGCATCTACACGCGGTGGGAGGCGGCCGGCTGGTTCGCGCCCACCGGCACGGGTGCGCCGTACTGCATCATGATCCCGCCACCGAACGTGACGGGCACGCTGCACATGGGCCACGCGTTCCAGCACACGTTGATGGACGCGCTGACGCGCTTCCACCGGATGGAAGGAGAACGCGCACTATGGCAGCCGGGTACGGACCATGCAGGCATCGCGACCCAGATGGTCGTCGAGCGGCAGTTGAACGCGGTGGGCCAGACACGCCAGGACCTCGGCCGCGAGCGGTTCGTCGAGCGAGTCTGGCAGTGGAAGGAACAGTCGGGCGGCACGATCTCGCGGCAGATGCGCCGCCTCGGCGATTCCGTGGACTGGTCGCGCGACCGCTTCACGATGGACGAAGGTCTCTCGGCCGCGGTTGCCGAAGTCTTCGTGCGCCTGCACGAGCGAGGCCTGATCTATCGTGGCCAGCGGCTCGTGAACTGGGACCCCGTGCTGCACACGGCGCTTTCCGACCTCGAAGTGGTCTCGGAACCCGAGGCCGGTCACCTCTGGCACCTGCGCTACCCGCTCGCCGACGGTTCGGGACACCTCGTCGTCGCCACGACGCGACCCGAAACGATGCTCGGCGACACCGCGGTCGCCGTGCACCCGGACGACGAGCGCTACCGCCACCTCGTCGGTCGTGAGATCCGCCTGCCGCTCGTCGACCGGCCGATCCCGATCATTGCCGACGACTACGTCGACCCGGCCTTCGGCAGCGGCTGCGTCAAGATCACGCCGGCGCACGATTTCAACGACTACGAAATCGGCAAGCGCCACGCGTTGCCGATGATCAACGTGCTGACCGCCGACGCCGCATTGAACGAGACGGTGCCGGCCGCCTATCGCGGACTCGACCGCTTCGAGGCGCGCAAGCGAATCGTGGCCGACCTCGACGCCGCCGGGCTGCTCGAGAAGACCGACTCGCACACGCTGCCGGTGCCGCGCGGCGACCGCAGCGGCGCGGCACTCGAGCCCTGGCTGACCGACCAGTGGTACGTGCGGATCACCCCGCTCGCCGCGCCGGCCATTGCCGCCGTCGAGGATGGCCGCATCCGCTTCGTGCCCGAGAACTGGGCGAAGACGTATTTCCAGTGGATGCGCAACATCCAGGACTGGTGCATCAGCCGCCAGCTCTGGTGGGGCCATCGGATCCCGGCGTGGTACGACGCGGACGGTCACGTGTACGTCGCGCGCAGCGAAACGGAAGCTCTGTCCGCCGCGGCTGCGCGGCACGGCCGCGAGGTGCCGCTCACCCGGGACGAGGACGTGCTCGACACCTGGTTCAGCTCCGCGCTGTGGCCGTTCTCGACGCTCGGCTGGCCGCGCGAGACCCCGGAACTCGCCACGTTCTACCCGACCAACGTGCTCGTGACCGGCTTCGACATCATCTTCTTCTGGGTGGCCCGGATGATCATGATGGGCCTCGAGTTCAGGGGCGAGGTGCCGTTCCGCGAGGTCTACATCACGGGCCTGATCCGCGACGAGCACGGGCAGAAGATGTCGAAGTCGAAGGGCAACATCATCGACCCGCTCGACCTGATCGACGGCATCGAGGTCGATGCGCTGATCGCCAAGCGCACGACCGGGCTGATGCAGCCGCAGATGAAGAATGCGATCGAGAAGGCGACGCGCAAGCAGTTCCCGCAGGGCATTCCAGCCTACGGCACCGATGCACTGCGCTTCACCTTCGCGGCATTGGCGACCATGGGCCGCGACATCCGCTTTGATCTCGGCCGCGTCGAAGGCTACCGCAACTTCTGCAACAAGCTGTGGAACGCGGCCCGCTACGTGTTGATGAACACCGAGGAGCACGCCGCCCGCCTCGCCGAGGGCGATGGCGAGCTCACCGTCGCCGACCGCTGGATCCGCGGCCGGCTCGGCGTCGCCGTGCAGTCGGTGCGCGCAAACCTCGCGGCGTACCGCTTCGACCTCGCCGCGCAGTCGATCTACGAGTTCGTCTGGTACGAGTACTGCGACTGGTACCTCGAGCTCTGCAAGCCCGTGCTGCAATCGGCCGACGCCTCGCCCGCAGCGAAGCGCGGCACGCGACGCACGCTGCTCGAAGTGCTGGAGGCGACGCTGCGCATGCTGCACCCGCTGATGCCGTTCATCACCGAGGAAATCTGGCAGCGCGTGGGTCCACTCGCCGGCCGCAACGGCCCGAGCGTGATGCTCGAGCCCTACCCCCGCGCCGCGGAATTTCCGGCCGACCCGGACGCCGAGCGCCAGATCGCAGCTTTGCAGGCGGTCGTGCTCGGCATCCGCCAGATCCGCGGAGAGCTCGACGTACCGCACTCACGGGCGACTCCGGTCTTCGTGCAGACCGCCCGCGAGGGCGACGCCGAGGCGCTCGCCGCGCTGGCGGGCACGATCGCCAGGGTCGGCAACCTCGAATCGGTCAGCGTCGTTGCGTCCGAGTCCGAGTTGCCGCCCTGCGCGATCGCGATCATCGACGGACGGGCGATCCTCGCGCCGTTCGCGCGCCTGGTCGACGACGTGTCGGCGGAACTCGCCCGCCTCGAGAAGCGGCGTGCGAAGACCGGCATCGAGCGCGACAAATGCGTGGTGAAACTCGCGAACGCCAGCTTCGTCGCAAACGCACCGGCGGAGGTCGTCGCCAAGGAACGCGACCGGGTCGCGGAGTTCGAGCGCCAGCTCGAGCAACTCGGTGAGCAGATGCGACGGCTGGCCGCGGTGCAGCGCGCGGGAGCGACACCGTGAGCGCGCCGCAGCAGCGCGACGCCAGTACGCTGGCCCTGGTCGAGGCAGCCGTGTCGAGCCTGGGCGCGATCATCCTCGGCAAGGACCAGCAACTGCGGCTCTGCGTCGCGTGCCTGCTGGCCCGCGGCCATCTGCTGATCGAAGACATCCCGGGTGTCGGCAAGACGACGCTGGCGCACGCCCTGGCACGAACGCTTGGCCTGAGTTACCAGCGGATCCAGTTCACCAGCGACCTGCTCCCCGCCGACATCATCGGCGTGTCGGTGTTCGAGCAGGAAACCGGCCAGTTCCGCTTTCACCGCGGGCCGGTCTTCGCGCAGCTCGTGCTCGCGGACGAGGTCAACCGCGCCACGCCCAAGGCGCAGAGTGCGCTGCTCGAAGCGATGGAAGAGCACCAGGTGACCGCCGACGGCCAGACCTACCCGCTCACCGAGCCGTTCTTCGTGATCGCCACGCAGAACCCGATCTACCAGGTGGGCACCTTCCCGCTGCCCGAGTCGCAGCTCGACCGGTTCCTGATGCGGATCGAGCTCGGGTACCCGGAGGCCGCGCTCGAACGGCAGCTGCTGCTCGGCAGCGACCGGCGCGACCTGCTCGCGACGCTCGCGCCCGCGTTGACCCCGCAGCAACTGCTCCGGCTGCAAGGCGAGGTGCCGCGCGTGCACGCGTCGGAGGCGCTGCTCGACTACGTGCAGGCGATCGCGCGGCACACCCGCGAGTCCGCTGCCTTCGAGGCGGGGCTTTCGCCGCGCGCCGTCATCGCGCTGCTGCGCGCGGCGCAGGCATGGGCACTGATGCACGGTCATCCGGGCGTCCTGCCGGAGGACGTGCAGGCCGTGCTCGGCCCCGTGGTGGGCCATCGCCTCGCGCCCCGGGACGAGTCGCGCTTTCGCGATGCCACGCAGGTCGGCCGGCACGTCCTCGAAGCCGTCCCCGTGCCCTGACCGGCGATGGCGAGCCCGCTCCGCCGCCTGCGCTCGGCCCTGGAGGCGCGCACGCAGGCGTGGATCCGGCGGCGCCAGGGCATCGACCCGGAGCCGCTGCGCCTGCACCGCGGACGAATCTACATCCTGCCGACCCCGCTCGGGATCGCGTACGCGACGATGGTGTTCGCGATGGTGCTCGGTGCGCTGAACTACGGTAACAACCTGGGGCTCGGCCTCGCTTTCCTGCTCGCCAGCCTGGGACTCGTCACCATGCATCACTGCCATGGCACGCTGTCCGGCCTCGAGATCCGGCTCGCCGGCACCGAATCGGCGTTTGCGGGCCGCGACGTCGCGTTTCGCCTGCTGCTCGTCAATCCATCGCTCGCGCCCCGGCCGCGCATCGAGCTCAACGTCGGGCAGCAGCCGCCCTCGATCGCAGACGTGCCTGCCGCCGGCTCCGCATCCGCGACGCTCGCGCTGCGCGCGCAGCGAAGGGGTCGCGTGCCGCTCGCGCGCTACCAGGTCGCGACGCGACACCCGCTCGGCTTGTTTCGCGCCTGGGCCGTCGTCCACGGCGAGCACGCTGCGATCGCGTGGCCCGCACCGGCCGAACGCAACCGCACTCCGCCCGGCGTGCAGACCGACACTGGCGGCGCGCAGGACTTCGCGCGCGGCGACCACGATTTCGCCGGGCTCAAGCCCTACCAGGCCGGCGACTCGCTGCGCCAGATCGCATGGAAAGCCTTTGCGCGTGGCCAGGGCCTGCACACCAAGCAGTACGCCGGTACCGACGTCGTATCGCACGTCTTCGACTGGGACAGCCTGTCCGCACTCGGCGCGGAAGCGCGCCTCGCCCAGCTGTGCCGCTGGGTGCTCGATGCGCACGAGCGCGGCGAGGCCTTCGGGCTGCGGCTACCAGGCGTGGCGATCGAACCGAACCTCGGTACCGCGCACCGCGATCGCTGCCTGGATGCACTGGCACTCTTCGAGGAGGCCCGGGACCGTGCCTGAGCGTCCCGTGGAGCCGATGCGCGGCCTGCCGTGGGTCCTGGGCGCACTCATCGCGGCGATTGCGCCGCACGTGCCGTACCTGCCAGCCTGGATCTCCTTGCTGATCGCCGCGGCGCTCGCCTGGCGCTGGGCCGCGGATCGACGCGCCTGGCCACTCCCGCCACGGTGGCTACGGGTGCTGGTCGCAATCGCAGCGACGCTGGCGGTGCTCGGGACGTACCGGACGCTGAATGGCATCGAAGCCGGCACGGCCTTCCTGGTCCTGCTGGCCGGCGTGAAGCTGCTCGAGACGCGCGGCGGCCGGGACCTCACGGTGATCGTGTTCATCGCGTATTTCCTGCTCTATTCGGCACTGTTGCGCGACCAGCGACTGCCGCAGCTTCCCTACCTGCTGGCCGGAGGCGTTTTCCTGACGGCCGCGCTGATGCGCGTGCACGCCGGCAGCGCCGGGGATTCCGGGCGCGACGTGCTGACTCGCGCCGGCGCGCTGCTGTTGCAGGCCCTGCCGCTCGCAATCCTGCTGTTCGTGCTGTTCCCGCGGCTGCCGGGGCCGTTCTGGGGCATCGGCACCGGCGAGTCTGCGCGCACCGGGCTCGGCGACGAGATGACGCCGGGTGACATTTCCGACCTCAGCGCCTCGGGCGAGGTGGCCTTCCGCGTGCGCTTCGCAGGCGAGATGCCACCGCCGGCGCAGCGTTACTGGCGCGGGCCCGTGCTGCACGAGTTCGACGGTCGCAGCTGGCGCCGCCCGCGCGCGCAGGCGTTTCCGTCGCAGCAGGTCACGTTTCTCGGCGCGCCAGTCGATTACCAGATCACGCTCGAGCCCACCGACCGACCCTGGATCCTGGCGCTGGACATGCCCGCCGAGTGGCCGGAACGCGAGGCGTCCCGTAGCTACGACTTCCAGCTCGTGGCGTCGCGCCGGCTCTCGGAGGTGGCCTCGTTCCGGTTGCGCTCCTACCCGAGCTTCATCGCCGGCGTGGACCTGCCAAAGACGCTGCGACGCAAGGGCCTGCAGTTGCCGGAGGCAGGCAACCCGCGCAGCCGCGCGCTGGCCCGCGACCTCGTCGCGCGGCACGGCGACCCGCAGGCGATCGCGCAGGCGATGTTGACGATGTTTCGCGAGCAACCGTTCGTCTACACGCTCGACCCGCCAAAGCTCGCGGAAAACGCGATGGACGAGTTCCTGTTCGAGACCCGCCGCGGCTTCTGCGAGCACTACGCCTCCGCGTTCACGCTGGTGATGCGCGCGGCCGGCGTGCCGGCCCGGGTCGTCACCGGCTACCAGGGCGGCGAGCTCAATCCGCTGGGCGGCTACCTGATCGTGCGGCAGAGCGACGCGCACGCGTGGTCCGAGATCTGGATCGAGGGCCGCGGCTGGCTCCGCGTCGATCCGACGGCGGCGGTGGCTCCGGAGCGCATCGAGCGCGGGCTGATCGGCGCGATGGGCGAATTCGAGCCGGTGCCCGGGCGCCTGCGCGAGGCAAGCAGGCTGTGGATGCAGGTCACACTCGGCTGGGACGCGATGAACGACTTCTGGAACGAGCGCGTCGTCCGCTTCAATGCGGCGCGGCAGCTGGACCTGCTCGAGCGGCTGGGCATCGACGACCCGGACTGGCGCACGCTCGGCTTGGGGCTGGCAGCGAGCCTGGCCGCGTTCTTCGTTGCGCTGTCCGCGTACCTCGCATGGCGATTCCGCCCGCCCGCCCGGGACTGGCCGGCCCGCCTGCACGACGTGGTGCGGCGCCGGCTGGTCCGCCGTGGCCTGCGTCCACTGGCATCCGAGGGCCCGGTGGCGTTCCTCGAGCGCGCCGCGGCGGCTTGCCCAGACCTCGCCGCGGACCTCACGCAGATCCGTGACGTCTACGTGGACCTGCGCTACGGACCGCTCCCGACCGACACGGATCTGCGCCGCCTCAAGCACCTCGTCAACCGGCTGCGGCCGTGAACCGCGCTCGGTTATGCTTGCGGCTCCTGAACGGGGGATGCGACGAAATGTCAGACCTGAAGAAGAAGTTCGATGCGGCCGCGGGCGACGTGCAGAAACTCACCAAGCGCCCCGACGACGAAGACATGCTGCGCCTCTATGCGCACTTCAAGCAGGCGACGGCCGGCGACGTGACGGGCGATCGCCCGGGCGCCTTCAGCTTCGCCGACCGGGCGAAGTACGATGCGTGGGCGAAACTCAAGGGCACGGACTCGACGAAGGCGATGGAAGCCTACGTCAAGCTGGTCGAGCGCCTGAAGAAGAGCTACGCCTGAGGCCACATTGACGCCGATCGTCGCGGTCACGATCGTCGCGATCGGCGTGCTCGCCTGGCTGCTCGCGGCGCCGTGGTGGCGGGCGCGGCGCCGGGTGGCCCGCATGGCCGAACCGCTGCCAGATACCGCACGCGCCGCGATCGACCGCAATGTACCGTCCGTGCGTCGCCTGCCGCCGGAACTGCGGGCGCGCCTCGAATCGGTGATGGGCGGGTTCCTCGCCGAGAAGGAGTTCGTCGGCTGCAACGGGCTCATCGTCACGGACGAGATCCGCTCAACCATTGCCGCCCTCGCCTGCCTGCTCGTGCTCGGCCGCCGCGGCCACTACGACGAACTGCACTCGATCCTGGTCTACCCAGCGGCATTCTGGGTCGAGGACGAAGTCGAGGACGAGGCCGGCGTCGTCGCGAAGCGGCGGCGAGTCTTGTCCGGCGAGGCGTGGGAGTCGAGCCGCATCATCCTCTCGTGGGAGGACGTGCTCGAGGCGGCGCGCTTTCCGGGCGAAGGCTACAACGTCGCGCTGCACGAGTTCGCGCACTATCTCGACGCCGAGGGTCTCGGCCTCGCCTCCGGCGACCGTCCGGTGGCCACCTGGGCGGACGAGCTCGAAGGCGAGTTCGAACGACTCCTCGACGCCGTCGATCGCGGCGAGTTCACGTTCCTCGATCCGTACGCGGCCGAGGACCAGACGGAATTCTTCGCGGTCGCGACTGAAGATTTCTTCGAGCGCCCGGTCGAACTGCATGCGGCGCACCCGAGGTTGTACGGGTTGCTGCGGGAGTTCTATGGGGTTGATCCCGCTGGGTGGCCTGCTGGTGCGGCCACTGTTTCGCGTTGAGGATCCGGCAGCCGATGCAGGCGACGCCCGCTCGCATTGGCTGCAAACGGTGCGCAGCACGAACCAGCGGCTCAGCGAGGCGCCAGCAGTCGACTGACGCGGCGCGCGAGGCTACAGGGACGTACTCGCGCCGTCCCGCCGGAGGAAACCCCGGCACCGGCCGCGTCAGGAAACTAGGCTGAAGCCGAGCGCCGCTCGGAACGAGAAGCGACGACGAGCAACGCCCCACCCGCAATGAACAACACGACGATGGAAAGAATCGACAGTCGCGGATCGCCCGTAACCCGGGCCACGATCCCGGTCAGCAACGGCCCGAGCACCGCGGCGAACTTGCCCATCATGTTGTAGAAACCGAAGAACTCCGACGACTTGCCCTCGGGCACCAGCCGTCCGAAGTACGAGCGGCTCAGCGACTGGATGCCGCCCTGCACGAGGCCCACGATGACCGCGAGCACGAAGAAGTCGCGCACGCCCTCGAGGAAATAGGCGTAGACGGTGGCGCCGACGTAGACGCTGAGCGCGATGAATATGCCCCGGCGCGCGCCGATCCGGCGGCCAAGCCAGCCGAACGCGAGCGCGGCCGGGAACGCGACGAACTGCGTGAGCAGCAGCGCAGCGACGAGGTTCGACGCCGCGAAACCGAGCGACAGGCCGTAGTCCACGGCCATCTTGATGACCGTGTTGACGCCGTCGATGTAGAGCCAGTAAGCCGCGAGGAACCAGACGATGTGCCGATAACGACGCAGCTCGCGGATGGTCTGGCCGAGCTCCCGCAGGCCAAGACGGATCGCCTCGGCGGGCGGCACGCTGGGTGCCGACTGCCGCTCGCGCACGAGGAAAGCGCACGGCAGCGCGAACATGAGCCACCAGACGCCGACCATGACGAACGACACGCGCACGGCGGCCGACGCGTCCGCGAGGCCGAACCACTGCGGCTTGAGTGTCATCAGCACGTTCACTGCGAACAGCAGACCGCCGCCGAGATAGCCCAGTGCGTAGCCGAAGCCCGAGACGAGGTCGTACTCCTCGGGCTCCGCGACGTGCAGCAGCAGCGAATCGTTGAACACGATGCCGCCCCAGAAGCCGAGCGAAGCGACTAGGTAGAGCGCGGCGGCTGCCAACCATTGACCCTGGCCCACGAGCGCGAGCCCGGCGGTCGAGGCACAGCCAAGCACCGTCACCATCATCAGCATGCGCACGCGCGAGCTGCTGCGGTCCGCAATCGCCCCGAGCATCGGCGCCATGATCGCGACCAGCAGGCTCGCGAGGCCACTTGTGACGCCGAGCCGGAACGTGCTCTCGGTCGCCACGACGCCGGCATTCCAGTACTGCTTGAAAAACACCGGGAAGAACCCGGCCATGACCGTCGTGGCGAACGCCGAGTTCGCCCAGTCGTAGAACGCCCAGGCGACCACCGGTCGCCGGCGCAGCACGCTACGCGGCGGCGGCGAGGTGCTCACGCGTCTCACGGAACGTGACGTCGGGCCAGCGCTCCAGCGTCAGCTGCAGGTTGACGCGAGACGGCGCGAGGTAAACGAGGGCGCCGGAGTGATCGAGTGCCAGGTTCTCGTAGGCCTTGGCCCGGAACTCGGCGAGCTTCTTCGTGTCCTCGCAGTAGATCCAGCGCGCGGTGTAGACGTTGACGTTATCCCAGCTGGCCTGCACGCCGTACTCGTCCTGCAGGCGGAACGCGACGACGTCGAACTGCAGCATGCCGACCGCGCCGAGGATCAGGTCGTTGTTGCGCAGCGGACGGAACACCTGCGTGGCGCCCTCCTCGCACAGCTGGTCGAGGCCCTTCTGCAGCGCCTTCATCCGCATCGGGTCACGCAGCACGACGCGGCGGAACATCTCCGGCGCGAAGTTCGGGATGCCGGTGAACGTCAGCCGCTCGCCCTCGCTCATCGTGTCGCCGATGTTGATCGTGCCGTGGTTGTGCAGGCCGATGATGTCGCCAGCGTGCGCTTCCTCGGTGTGCTGCCGGTCGGCGGCGAGGAACGTGAGTGCGTCGGCGACGCGCATCTCCTTGCCGAGACGCACGTGGAACAGGCGCATGCCCTTGGCGTACCGGCCGGAGCAGATGCGCATGAACGCGATCCGGTCGCGGTGGCCCGGATCCATGTTCGCCTGGATCTTGAAGACGAAGCCGGTCAGCTTCTCCTCGAACGAATCCACGGTGCGCGTCGTGGTCGCGCGCGGCAACGGCGACGGCGCGTACTCGACGAATGCGGCGAGCAGCTCCGTCACGCCGAAATTGTTGATCGCGGAGCCGAAGAACACCGGCGTCTGGCGACCCGCCAGGTAGTCCTCGCGGGAGAACCCGTGCGACGCGCCGCGGACGAGGTCGATCTCGTCGCGAAACGCTTGCGCGCGGTCGCCGAGAAACTCCGCCGCGGCCGGGCTGTCGAGGCCATCGATGGTCTGGTTCGTCCCCGCCCGGCCCTTCTCTGCCGCCTGGTAGACGTAGATGCGATCTTCGAGCAAGTGATAGACGCCGCGGAGCTCGCGTCCCATGCCGATCGGCCAGGTGACCGGCGAGCAGGCGATGCCGAGCACCCGCTCGATCTCGTCGAGCAGGTCGAGCGGCTCGCGGCCCTCGCGGTCGAGCTTGTTGATGAAGGTCATGATCGGCGTGTCGCGCAGCCGGCAGACCTCCATCAGCTTGATCGTGCGTTCCTCGACGCCCTTCGCGCAGTCGATCACCATCAGCGCGGAGTCCACGGCGGTCAGCGTGCGGTAGGTGTCCTCCGAGAAATCCTCGTGGCCCGGGGTGTCGAGCAGGTTGACGACCCGGCCGGCGTACGGGAACTGCATGACGCTCGAGGTCACCGAAATGCCGCGCTGCTGCTCGAGCCGCATCCAGTCCGAGGTCGCGTGACGCGCGGCCTTGCGGCCCTTGACGGTACCCGCGAGCTGGATCGCGCCGCCGAACAGCAGCAGCTTTTCGGTCAACGTGGTCTTGCCCGCGTCGGGATGGGAAATGATGGCGAACGTGCGGCGGCGCGCAATCTCGTCGCGGAGGGAGGTCATCAGTGGGGGCCGGTGAATCGCGAACGGGGCCCCAATTCTATCAGGCCGGCCGGTCGGGTCCCTGCGCGACGAGCTCGAGCTTCAGCACCAGCGCGTCCTCGCGACCGCCTTCCGCCTGGTAATAGCCCTTGCGCAAGCCGACCTGCACGAACCCGACCGACTGGTACAACGCGATGGCGTGCAGGTTGGACGGCCGCACCTCGAGGAACGTGTCCGTCATGCCCGCCTGCCGCGACCGTTCGAGCAGCAGCATCAGCATCTGGCGGCCGATGCTGCGGCCCCGCAGGTCGGAGCGCACGCACAGGTTGAGGATGTGCGCCTCGCCGGCGCCCATCGCGACGATGCCGTAGGCGACGATCTCGCCGTCCACGTCGGCGACGCGGCACAGGTAGCCCACCCGCAGGCAATCGCGGAAGATGCCCTCGCTCCAGGGGAAGGCGTAAGCGGTGCGTTCGACGGCCGCCACCGCCGGCAGGTCGGCCGGCGTCATCGAGCGGAATTTCACCAGCCGCGGCTGACCGTGCGTCGCTGCGTCCTGCGCGGCACTCACGTCCAGACCTGCTCGCCGGCCTCGAGGCGGCGGAAGACCTGCCGGGCGAACACCAGGTCCTGCCACGCCTTGCGCTTCTCGCCCGGGCTGCGTAGCAGATAGGCCGGATGGTAGGTGACGATCAGCGGCCAGCGTCGCTCGCCCAGGACGTGGACCTGGCCACGCAGGCGGGCGAGCGCCGAGTCGGTCGCCAGCAGGTTCTGCGCCGCAATGCGGCCGACCGCGACGATCAGCAGCGGCGAGATGAGTTCGATCTGTCGCTCGAGATAGCCGCGGCAGCTCCGTGCCTCGTCGGGCTTCGGGTCGCGGTTGCCGGGCGGCCGGCACTTGAGCACGTTGGCGATAAAGACGTCGTCGCGGCTGAACCCGAGCGCCTTCAGCATGGAGGTCAGCAGCTGGCCGGCGCGCCCGACGAATGGCTCGCCCTGCCTGTCCTCCTCGGCACCCGGCGCCTCACCGATGAACATCCAACGCGCATGGGTGTTGCCGACGCCAAATACGGTCTGCGTTCGCGTCGTATGCAGCTCACACAGCGTGCACGCCGATACTCGGGCACGGAGCGCGTCCCAGTCGAGGTTTGACACCGTCCCGAGCGGCGGGACGGCCGCAGCGGTCGGGACGGCCACGGGCGCCACCTCGGCCGCACCCCCCTCGACTGGCCGGCCGCCGCGCGGCACGTATGCCTCGACGCCGAGAGCGCCGAGGTAGGCCAGCTTGCGTGGATCCCCCATGGGCGATTCCGTCAGGCAGAGGGCCCTGGACCCGTGGAGCGAGCGGCACGGCGCGAGCGCGTGGCGCGGCGCCAGAGCCACACGGCCGGCCCGGACAGCGCATAGATGCCGAACAGCCCGAACAGCATCTCGGGCGGGCTCGAACCCACGATCACGAAACCGAGCGGCACCAGCAGCATGAATGCGAACGGCACGCGGCGGCTCAGGTTGAAATCCTTGCCGCTCAGGTAAGGAAAGCGGCTCACCATCAGGCCGCCGGCAATGAGCGCCACCGCGAAGGCGAGGATCAGCGCCCAGAGGCCTTCCCGCTGCAAGTCGTTCAGCATCCAGACGAAGCCCGCGAGCAGCGCGGCGCCGGACGGGCTCGGCAGGCCCTCGAAATAGCGCTTGTCGGCACCCGCCGACCGGGCATTGAACCGCGCCAGTCGGATGGCCGCGCAGGCCGCATAGAAGAACGTCGCGAGCCAGCCGAGCCGCCCCCAGACCGAGCCATACTCGGCGATGCGCGCGACACCCCACTGGTAAGCGACCACGGCCGGCGCCAGCCCGAAGGCCACCATGTCCGAGAGGCTGTCGTACTCCTTGCCGAACTCGCTCTGCGTGTTGGTCCAGCGCGCGATGCGTCCGTCGAGCCCGTCGCAGACCATCGCGATGAAGATCGCGATGCCGGCGCGGTCGAAGTTGCCGTCGGTGGCCGCCACGATGGCGTAGAAGCCCGAGAACAGGACCGCGGTCGTGAACAAGTTCGGCAACAGGTAGACGCCGCGGTTCCGCGGGCGCGCGCGGGCGGCGTCGGGCGAGGCTGAAGGATCGGTCGTCATGCAAACCCACCCGGCGTGATTGAGGCGGACATAGTAGGTAGCGCAGCACCGGCGCACAACGGATGCGGCCGGCCGACGCAGGCCGAGGCCCGGGACGGCCGGGCCCCTCTGCTACCATACGCCGCCCGTTTTCGCCGAGCTGCGGACCACCGATGCGACTTTCCAGCTACCCGATCAACACCCTGCGCGACGTGCCGGCCGATGCCGAGGTCGTGAGCCACCAGCTGATGCTGCGTGCCGGCCTGATTCGCCGCCTCGCGGCGGGCCTCTACACCTGGTTGCCGATGGGCCTCAGGGTCCTGCGCAAGGTCGAGACGATCATCCGGGAGGAGATGAACCGCGCCGGGGCCATCGAATTGCTGATGCCGACCGTGCAGCCCGCCGAGTTGTGGCAGGAATCCGGCCGCTGGGAGCAGTTCGGCCCGGAGTTGCTGCGTCTCAAGGACCGCAACGACCGGCCTTACTGCTACGGCCCGACGCACGAGGAAGTCATCACGGACGTGGCGCGCCGCGAGCTGAAGAGCTACCGCCAGCTGCCGGTCAATTTCTACCAGATCCAGACCAAGTTCCGCGACGAGATCCGGCCGCGTTTCGGCGTCATGCGCGCCCGTGAATTCACGATGAAGGACGCGTATTCGTTCCACCTGGACGAGGCCTCGCTCGAACAGGGCTACCAGACCATGTACGACGCGTATACGCGCATCTTCACCCGGCTGCAGCTCAAATTCCGGGCGGTACGCGCGGACACTGGCAGCATTGGCGGCAGCGCTTCCCAGGAATTCCACGTGCTCGCCGACTCCGGCGAGGATGCGATCGCGTTCTCCGACGCGGATGACTACGCCGCGAATCTCGAGATGGCCGAGGCCGTGGCGCCAGCCGCACCGCGCGGCGCCGCCACCGCGGCGATGGCCGAAGTGGCGACGCCCGGCGTGCGGACGATCGCGGAGTTGACCGCGTTCCTCGAGGTGGATGCGGCTCAATGCCTGAAGACCCTGCTCGTCGAAGGGACCGACGGCGGCGTCGTGGCGCTGATCGTGCGCGGCGACCACGAATTGAACGCCGTCAAGGCGCAGAAGCTGCCCGGCGTGCTCGCGCCGCTCAAGATGGCCGCCCCGGAACAGGTCCGCGCCGCCACCCACTGCGAGCCCGGCTTCCTCGGCCCGGTGGGCTTGAGAATCCGCGTCTACGCGGATCGCGCCGCGGCGCAGGCCGCCAATTTCGTCTGTGGTGCGAACCGCAGCGACGCTCACCTGACCGGCGTCAACTGGGGTCGCGACCTGCCGGAACCCGAGGTCGCCGACCTCCGCAACGTGGTGCCCGGGGACCCGAGCCCTTCCGGCCGGGGCGTGCTCGGCATCGCGCGCGGCATCGAGGTCGGTCACATCTTCCAGCTCGGCCGCAAGTACAGCACCGCGATGAACGCCGCCGTGCTCGACGAGCAGGGCCAGTCCGTCGTCATGTACATGGGTTGCTATGGCATCGGTGTGACGCGCGTCGTGGCAGCCGCCATCGAGCAGAACCATGATGAGCGCGGCATCCTGTGGCCGGCGCCGATTGCACCTTTCCAAGTGTCGCTGATCCCGATCAACCTGCAGAAGTCCGCCCGCGTCCGCGAGGTCGCCGAGCGCCTGTATGCCGAGTTGCAGGACGCGGGCTTCGAGGTGCTCTACGATGATCGCGACGCGCGCCCGGGAGTGAAGTTCGCCGACGACGAACTGCTCGGCATTCCGCGACGGATCGTGGTCGGCGACAAGGGCCTCGATCGAGGCGTGCTCGAATACAAGGCTCGGGCCGGCGGCGAGTCGGCCGACGTCCCGATCGACTCGGTGCTGCAGTTCCTCAGGGAGCGGTGCGGCGCGAGCCGCTGAAGGCAGGATGCGACGCGCTGCCCTGATCGCCCTGCTGCTGCTCGCCGCGCTGCCCGCCGCGGCCCGGGCGGATCGGCAGATGGATCCGGAGCTGCGCGGCGTGCTCGCCGACGCGCTGCAGCCGGCGGACTGTTTCGCGGACCGCTACGAGCGCGCCGTCTGGTTTGCCTTCATGGAGCCGCGGCTGACCCGCTACGTCAAGGATGGCCAGGAGCGAGAGCAGATCCTGCATCACGTGCATTGCGAGGCGCGCCGCGTCGACGTGCCGCCGGAGCTGGTGCTCGCCGTGATGGACGTCGAGAGCCGCTTCGACCGTTATGCTGTCTCTTCGGCGGGCGCCGTCGGCCTGATGCAGGTGATGCCGTTCTGGCCGGGCGAACTCGGCATGAGCAACGAGCAGCTGATCCGGATCCCGGACAACGTGCGGATGGGCACGACCATCCTCGGCTACTACCTGCGCAAGGAGCGCGGCAACTACCAGCGCGCGCTGCAGAGGTACAACGGCAGTCTCGGCCGGCCGACCTACTCCGACCTCGTCATCGACCGCCTGCTGTCGCGCTGGCGGTACGAGCACTGATTCCGGCTCAGCCCGTCCCGAATCGCGCCGGACGCTCGCCCAGCTGCGCAGCCGGCATCGTTTCGATCTCGACGGACACGACGTCGGCTGCGGGCGGGCCTTGCCAGAGCCACTCGCACAAGGCCTGGACGGCTTGCGGCGTGCCGCAGGCCACCACCTCGACCCGCCCGTCGGGGAGATTCCGCGCATGCCCGGTGACGCCCAACGCCTCGGCGCGCGCGCGCGTGCTGGCCCGGTAGAAGACGCCCTGGACGCGGCCGGCCACGAGGCAGCGGCGAGCCACGAAATCGGTCATTGGAGGATCAGGACCCTGCGGGCGGGGACGTCGCCGCTTCGGACAGGCGCCGGGCCTCCATGGCCTTTGCGCGGGCCAGGTCGGCGTCGTCGCGCGCCTGCCGGTACTCGCCCTTCTCCAGGTTGACCCGTGCGCGCTCGACCAGCTGCTGCGCCTCCGCGAGCAGTGCCGGGGCGTGTTGCCCGGCGCCCGCCTGTTCGGCGGCCCGGATCGCCTGCCGCGCATCGCTCATCTGCTGGGCCGGCGCGCCGGCGCAACCTGCAGCAAGCAGGCCGCAAAGCAACGCGACGAGAAGTGAGAGCGATTTGGGGCGGCTGGCAGGCGGCATGTGCGAAGCTCGATACTGCACCGACCGTAGCAATTGCACCCTGTACCGTCAAGGATCGCCAACCTAGAATCCGCCGTCCGCTCGCGGACTTGCACGACTCGCACCGAGTCGACCACCGGACAAATGCGCATGGCTGAAGTGCTCGTTCTCTATTACTCGCGAAGCGGCGCCACCGCCGAGCTCGCGCGACAAGTCGCGCGAGGCGTCGAGTCCGTGCCGGGCGCGACTGCACGGCTGCGCACCGTGCCGGCCGTGTCGCCAACCAGCGAGGCCACCGAGCCGGCCGTCCCGCCCGCCGGCGCGCCGTATGCGACCTACGACGAATTGCGAGGCTGCGACGGACTCGTGCTCGGCAGCCCGACCCGGTTCGGCAACATGGCGGCGCCGCTCAAGTACTTCCTGGACGGCACCAGCGCGATGTGGCTCAACGGCGGCCTCGACCGCAAGCCTGCCGGGGTCTTTACCTCGGCGTCGTCGATGCACGGCGGCCAGGAATCGACGCTGCTCAGCATGATGTTGCCACTGCTGCACCACGGCATGGTCATCGTCGGCCTGCCGTTCACGGCCGATGCGATGCACCGCACACGCACTGGCGGCTCGCCGTACGGCGCGAGCCACTTTGGCGCCGAGGATGGTCCGGGCGGCCCGCGATTGAGCGAGGAAGAGCGCGAACTGGCGCGCCTGCTCGGTCGTCGTGTCGCCGAGCTGGCGATCGCCGTGCGCAGCCCGCGGCCGTGACGACGGCCACCACGCAAGCGGACTCGACGCGGCGGGCACGCCGCCTGACGCTGGTGGCTGCGGCCCTGCTGGGCGCTTGCGTCGTTGGCGCCGCGCTGCCGGCCTTCGCCTGGCCCACCAGCCTGGCCAGGCTGGCCGTCCTGCTCGTGCCGTTGCTGTTGCCGCTGCCGGGCCTGCTGCGCGGGCAACGGCGAACGTACGCCTGGGCGACGCTATGCGTGACCCCGTATTTCATCTACGGCCTGACCGAGGTCATCGCGAACCCAGCCGTGCGCGCACCGGCCGGCGCGATCCTGTTCGCGAGTCTGGCGTGGTTTGTCACGCTGGTGAACTACCTGCGCGCCACCCGACCACCGCGGGCCGTCGACCCTCAGGTCGAGTCCGGCGCCTGAGCCTCGAGCACCTCGCGGAGGAAAGGTACGGTCAGGCGACGCTGCGCGACGAGCGCAGCCTCGTCGAGCCGGTCCAGCACGGCACAAAGTGAATGCATGTCGCGCGGCAGCCGATGCAACAGGTAAGCGGCTGCCTCCCTCGACAGCTCGAGGCCGCGCCTGGCGGCACGCGCTTCGAGCGCCTGTATCTGGCCCGCTTCGTCGAGTTCCCGCAGCTGGTGCACGGGCGCAGCGAGCAGGCGTGACCGCAGGTCCGCGAGCGTGAAACGCAGTGCGGCCGGCGGCGCAGTGCTCGAGATCAACAGCCGCCCGGGACCATCCTGCATCAGCGTGTGCAGCCGGAAGATCGCGGCGTTCCATTCGGCGTCGCCGGCCACCGAGTCGAGTCCGTCGAGTGCGACCAGGTCGAGCGATTCGCAGCCATCGAGAAGGCCCGACGCGGTCGTCGTTTGCAGGTCGATGTAGGTGGCCACGCCGCCGCGATCGCTCGCGGCGGCGCAGGCAGCCCGCAGCAGGTGGGACTTGCCCGTGCCCGACCGGCCCCAGAGCCACAAGACCGAGGGCGCAGAGCCGCCGGACAGCAAGTGCAGGACCTCGCGGTTCGGGCCCGGCACGAACGTCTCGAAGCGCCCGACCTCGTTCGGGCGGACTCGCAATGGCAGCTGCTGCACGGCGCGCCTCAGCGCGCCGCAGCGGCGCGAGCGCGCGCGACAGCCACCGCGCGCCGTATGTAGATCAGCGTGTAGTCGATACCACTCACCGAGGTCGTCAGCACGACCATCGCGCCCGCCGCGATGACGACGGGCATTCCGGGCCACGCATAGGCCGCCTCGGCAACTGCGGCCAGGCAGAACACGATCTGGACGAACGTATTGATCTTGCTCGCGGCGGTCGGCGCCCCGCGCAGCGGCCCGAACAGGACCTTGAACGTGAGCGCGCCGAGGACGATCACGAGGTCGCGCAGCAGCACCAGCGCGGTGAGCCACCACGGCGCGATCCCGACGATCGAGAGGCAGATGAATACCGTCAGCAGCAGCAGCTTGTCTGCGAGCGGATCGAGCACCTTGCCGAGCTCGCTGGTCCAGCCGAAGCGCTTCGCGAGGAAGCCGTCGAGTGCATCGGTGAATGCAGCCACGGCGAACAGCGCCATCACGGCCGGATAGCGGCCCGTCAGGATCCAGTGCGCGACCGGGTAAACCATCAGGATCCGCAGCACGCAGAGCAGGTTCGGCAGATGCCTCAGGCTCATGGCTGGAACAGGAAGTCCACGCCGGCGTCGGCCGGGTCGGGACTGCGGGCTGCCGCCTGCAACCGGCCATCCAGGGCTGCGATCCGGACCAGCAACTGCCGGTCCCCTTTGACCGTCAGGCGCAATCGTACGACGTCGCCGGTGAGCGCTTCGACCGCCAGGTCGCGGACCATGCTCAGCGACCTGAGGTAACTGACCAGGGCCGCGTAGGCCGTGACGTCCCGCATGCCGCCGACGCTGACGCTCAGGCTGGACATCGAGCGAGTCGAGGGCGGCGCGTAGTACGCGGCCAGGGTGTCCGCCGCGAGGTCGACGCCGTCCTGGACCGAGCCGCGTGTCTCGGTCGTCTGGCCCGCATGCGTGAACTTCCAGGCGAACCCCGAGGGGCCGGGCACTCCACTCAGCGTCGCGCTCGCGTCGGCCCCGCCCGGGCCCCAAGCGATCGGCAGGCCCCGCCAGGCCGCCGCGCGTTCGACCTCGGTGCGGTCCGCCCCGGTCGCAGAGACCACGGTCACTGGACGCTCGCTGGCCCACAAAGGCAGTCCGGCCTGCTGCAGCAGCTCCTCGACGGCGCCGCCGGCGAATCCGACTTTCAGCATCTGGTCCGCGGTCTTCGCATACCGCTGCACGTAACGGGCAGGATCGGCTGCGGCGACGGTGCGGCTGCTCGCGGCGCTACGGTGGCCGGACACCTTGACGGCAACCGCCTGCAGCGCCTCGGCGAGGGCCCGCGCGCGGTCTTCCTCGGTCGGACCGTCGAGCGGCACGGTCACTTCGTAGAACGGCACGTCACTGCGTGCCCAGTCCGGCCAAAGCAGGGACGTGATGCAGACGAGCGCGGCCACGAGGGCCGGCCCGCCGATCCTGACGGTGCTTGTTGGTCTATGCATGTGTCCGGAGGGAGTTCGACGCTGCCGGCGCACGTGTAAAATACCATACAGCCTCGATCCCTACCCCGGGGCAGCCTGCCCACGGGAGATCCGCATGGCCGACACCAGACCGACCACCTATCGCGACGCCGGCGTGGACATCGACGCGGGCGACGAGCTCGTCGAGCGCATCAAGCCGGCCGTGAAGCGCTCGATGCGCCCGGAAGTGCTTGGCGGCCTCGGCGGATTTGGCGCACTCGTCGAGGTACCCCTGCACCGATTTCGGCAGCCGGTCATGGTCTCCGGCACCGACGGCGTCGGCACCAAGCTGCGCCTTGCGATCGAGACCGGCCGTCACGACACGATCGGCATCGACCTGGTTGCGATGTGCGCGAACGACGTCGTCGTGCAGGGGGCCGAGCCGATCTTCTTCCTCGACTACTACGCGACCGGGCGCCTGCAGGTCGACGTCGCGGAGCGCGTCATCAAGGGCATCGTCGAAGGCTGCCTGCAGGCGGGTTGCGCGCTGGTCGGCGGGGAGACGGCCGAGATGCCGGGCATGTACGAGGGCGACGACTACGACCTCGCGGGCTTCTGCGTCGGGCTCGTCGAGAAGGATCGCATCATCGACGGCACCCGGACCCGCGCCGGCGACGCGATCATCGGTCTGACCTCCTCCGGGCCGCACTCGAACGGCTACTCGCTGATTCGCCGGCTGCTCGCGACGAGCGGCGCGACCCCCGCGACCCGGCTGGACGGCGCGCCGCTCTACGACCTGCTGCTCGCACCGACCCGGATTTACGTCAAGTCGGTACTGGCGCTGCTCGCGGAGATGCCGGTGCACGGCATCGCACACATCACGGGCGGCGGTCCGACCGGCAACATCCCGCGCGTGCTGCCGGCCGGCCTCGAGGCCGTGATCGACGAACGGCAGTGGCCGAATCCCGCGGTGTTCGACTGGCTGCAGCGCGCAGGCCACATCGAGCGCGACGAGATGCACCGCACGTTCAATTGCGGGCTCGGCATGACCTTGTGCGTCCCGGCGACCGACGCGGACCGGGCCCTGGCCATCCTGCGTGACTGCGGCGAACAGGCCAGCATCGTGGGCGAGGTGCGCAGCGGCGATCGCGGAGTCGTGATCGAGCGATGAATGCCGGTGCCGACCGGCTGCCGATCGTCGTCCTGATCTCCGGCTCGGGCAGCAACCTGCGGGCCATCGCGGAGGGCGCCCGCAGCGGCGCGCTGCCGGTCGAGATCCGCGCCGTGATCAGCG
>Ga0209253_10000759_pt1 | contig 28146 bp, 22 predicted proteins | sample FrelakmetBRP12BR_FD_187145 | JGI IMG/M metagenome (GOLD analysis project Ga0209253, IMG submission 187145) | Freshwater lake sediment microbial communities from the University of Notre Dame, USA, for methane emissions studies - BRP12 BR (SPAdes)... | ecosystem: Environmental > Aquatic >...
TACCTTGGAAAAGGTAATACTAATAATGAATGGGAATATCAAACTCACATGGGATAAACACTCAGCCATTGTCAATCGAAAATCGATTTTTGATGAGAATCCTAGCGTTTTACTAGTTCCCAGTTCGGTGAAAGTAAGAATTGATAGTTTAAATTCGTTCTCTGAACTCTGTATTGTAGAAACAAAAAATTCTGTCCAATTTCCATCCCGATTGTTTTCTGCTAAAGACTGCTTAACCGAGCAATTTGGGAAAGGAACACTGAGAGAAACCTCCACAAGAGATGTTCGCACTGTATTTGATAAAAACAATATGCCAAAGAGTAATTTAGTGCTGGGGGAAGTCATTAATTATCCGGGAAAATGGTCATCATATCCGCCCCATGGACATAATCAACCCGAGATCTATCATTATCGTTTCCTTCCTGAACAAGGATTTGGATTTGCAATGGATGGAATGGATAAAGCACACATTGTGCGCAATGGAGATACCTTACTGATCTTAAACAGAGCCCCCCATTCTCAAACCGCAGCTCCAGGATATGCAATGTATTATATATGGGCAATACGACATTTAGATGGAGACCCCTATGGTCCAGAGGATCCACGTAAATTTTTACCCGAACATACATGGGTAATGGATCCTAAAAACAACTCAAAAATCTGGCCACCAGAAAAACAATTGTAAATTATTCCTTGGGGATTGTACATGACAGAGAAAACCATTCAATTGACTATGGCACAAGCCTTGGTACGATTTCTTTCCAATCAATATATCCAATTAGATGGGAAATTCCATAAATTTGTCAAAGGGATCCTTGGTATTTTTGGACATGGACAAGTTTGTGGACTTGGTCAAGCATTAGAGCAAAATCCGGAATACTTAAGATATTATCGTATCCAAAATGAGCAAGCTGGTGTGTTAACCGCCATTGGTGCAGCAAAGCATCTTAACCGGTTAGGATGTTTTGCAGTCACATCTTCAATAGGGCCTGGAGCAACGAATATGATCACTGGAGCAGCATGTGCTACTGCAAATCGAATTCCAGTATTATTATTACCAGGTGATATTTTTTCAGATCGTCAACCAGATCCCGTGTTACAGCAAATAGAACACCCGTATGATTTAAATATAGTAGCAAATGACGCTTTCAAGCCCGTGTGCGTATATTGGGATCGTATCACCCGACCACAGCAACTTATGACTTCCATGATAAATGCAATGCGTATCCTCACGGATCCCGCTGAAACTGGAGCTGTTTGTATCGCTTTACCTCAAGATGTGCAAACTGAAGCGTATGAGTATCCCGAGAGTTTTTTCAAAAAACGAATTCATCGGATCGATAGACGATCATTATCTTCCGAATCTCTTGAAATTGTAAGTAAATTACTGCAAACCAAGAAGAAACCTCTAATTATAGCAGGAGGAGGAATACACTATTCTCTGGCATTTGATATGTTGGATGAGTTCACACGTAAACATCGGATTCCCGTTGCATTTACTCAGGCGGGAAAAAGCGCGTTACGCTGGGATCATCCCCAAAATGTTGGAGGAATTGGAGTTACGGGCACAAAAGCCGCTAATATACTTGCTCGAGAAGCAGATTTAATACTAGCGGTAGGAACTCGGTTAATGGATTTCACCACCATTTCGAAAGGTGCTTTCCAGAATCCTGATGTCCAAATCGTTAGTATAAATATATCGAATTTTGATGCATATAAGATGGATGCGATCCCGATTCTAGCAGATGCTAAACAAGCTTTATCCATGCTAAATATTGCATTGGGAGAGTTCAAAACTTCCGAAGCATATCAAAAACACGTTCATGCTTTAAAAGTAGAATGGGATACAGAAGTAGAGAGAATATTAGCGATACAACCTGAGGAAGGATCTCCATTTTTACCACAGCCCACTGTAATCGGAATTCTAAATGAGTTTATGGATGACACTAATGTAGTGGTGAATGCTGCAGGAAGTATGCCAGGGGATTTACATCGCATTTGGAGATCCAAAGCTCCAAAATCCTATCATGTGGAATATGCATACTCTACGATGGGATATGAAATCGCAGCAGGATTGGGAATTAAATACGTGGATCCGGATGCTGAAGTGTATGTGATCCAAGGAGATGGGGGTTATTTGATGATGCATACGGAAATCGTAACCAGTTTAATGGAAAAAGCGAAAATCATCATTTTATTATTCGACAGTCAAGGATTCAATAGCATTTCCAATTTACAACAATCCATGGGTAGTGATGGATTTGGATGCGATCTGAGAGAGAGGAATCCTAAAACAGATAAAATCGACAGAGAAGGAACTCTCCTGTCCATTGATTACGCAAAGAATGCAGAAAGCTATGGTGCAATATCCTATACTGTTCACTCCTTAGAGGATTTGAGAAATGCATTAAAAAAGGCTAAAGAAGCGGATCGAACGGTTCTAATTGATATAAAAATTCAAAAATGGAGTCAGGTTGGGGGGTATGAATCGTGGTGGCGAGTCGGTATTTCCCAAACTAGTACTATGGAAAAAATCCAAAAAGCTTACACCGAAATGGAGAAAAAAGTAAAAACTGCACGGAAGTATTAAAAAAATGCTTGATAAAACAAAAGTTAAAATCGGGATTGCTCCCATTGGTTGGACTAATGATGATATGCCCGAATTGGGGGGAGAAATAACTTTCGAACAATGTATTCGTGAAATGCATGAAAGTGAATATGAAGGTTGTGAAATCGGTTCAAAATTTCCTCGTGAACCAAAAACTCTCCTGGATGCTCTGAAACCATATAATCTGAAAATCGCATCTCAGTGGTTCAGCTCATATTTTACTACTGATAGTAAACCCGATGGGACAATAATGGCGTTCAAAAACCACATGAGGTTTTTAAAATCTGTCGGAGCTCAAGTTATCGTGGTTTCTGAGCAAGGAAATAGTATTCAAGGGAAAATAAAAACTCCCATATTCGAAAAAAAACCTATTTTGGATGAATTTGGGTGGAATAAATTGAAAAGAGGATTAGAAACTCTGGGAAAACTTGCTGTTGAAAATGGTATGAAAATCGCATATCACCATCATATGGGCACTGTGATTCAATCACGAGACGAAATTGATATATTAATGCATATAACTGATCCCGAGTTAGTGTTTCTGCTTGCTGATACAGGTCATATATTTTATGCTGGAGGAAATCCCGTCAGTCTTATTTCGGATTATATCGATCGTATCGTTCACATCCATCTAAAGGATGTACGAAGTGTTATTCTGAACCGTGTTAGAGATGACAAGTTATCATTTCTGGAAAGTGTAAAATTGGGCGTATTTACAGTACCTGGAGATGGTGGTATTGATTTCAAACCTATTTTTAAGATCATTGAGAAGACTGCCTATTCCGGCTGGTTAATAGTAGAAGCAGAACAAGATCCAACCAAAGCGAATCCCAAGAAATATGCACAAATAGGTAGGAATACTATTAGAAAATTGAGTGGAATATAACATATCATAAACAATGGAAAAAGTGGAAAATGACATCAAAAATAATAATGGGAGCAATTGGAATAGGACGTATCGGGAAAATCCATATAGAAAATATTCTCCGATTTTTTCCCGATGTTGAACTACGTACAATTTGTGACATACAAATCAAACCGCTAAGTAGTTGGGCTAAATCACTGGGAATTATTAATACTACGTCAGATCCTAGTAAGATCTTCCGGGATCCGGATATCCAAGCTGTATTAATCTTTTCTTCAACGGATACACATTCAGAATTTATAATTCAAGCCGCAAATGCAAAAAAACACATATTCTGCGAAAAACCCATAGGGAACAATCTAAAAAGAATTCGGGAATCATTGGAAGCCGTAAAGCAAAATGGTGTGAAACTAATGCTCGGATTTAACCGCCGTTTTGATCACAATTTCAGAAGGATTAAATCAGTAGTAACAGCGGGACAAATTGGAATACCGCACATCATCAAAATTACTTCTCGCGATCCTGCACCCCCTCCACTTGAGTTTTTAAAGCGATCCGGTGGATTATTTTTTGATATGACGATCCACGACTGGGATATGGCTCGATATCTTGCTGATGATGAGGTGGAAGAAGTATATGCCATTGGATCTGCTTTAATAAACCCAAGCATTGCTGATTTTGATATAGATACTGCAGTTGCAGTCTTGAAATTCAAACAAGGAACAATGGCTATAATTGATAATTCAAGACAAGCAAAATATGGATATGATCAGCGAGTAGAAGTGTTTGGTTCTGAAGGAGCGATAATGGTTGATAACGATGCACCTAATACTGCGAGAATTTTTACTTCAAATTCCATTGAATCTGATAAAATCCATCATTTCTTTTTAGAGCGGTATATGCAAAGTTATAAAGATGAAATGATTGAATTTTTAGAATGCCTTCGGGAAAATAAAAATCCGTCTGTTACGGGATATGATGGAATTCAAGCTGTATTAATTGCAGAAGCTGCAAAAAAATCGTTAGTGGAGCATAGACCTGTAGCTATTTCAGAGATCGATTCTAAATGAAAACAAAATTACAGCAAACCACTGAAATTTCAGATTATCAGACCGATATTTGGAACGATAGCTGTTCAGTCAAAGAATTAAGCTATTCCTTGAAAAACTCGGATTGTACAGGTGCAACAAATAACCCGGTCATTGTTGGTAATGTTTTGGAAAATGAATTTGCTATATGGGAGGATCGTATATATGAAATCATTAAGGAATTCCCGCAATTCGGAGAAATAGAAGTTACTTGGAAATTAATTGAGGAAATGACTCAAAAAGGAGCTGAACTACTCAAACCAGTATTTGTTCGTTCACAAGGAAAAAAAGGCAGGATTTCTATTCAAGTGAATCCCAAGAATTGGCGAAATACTGAAAAAATGCTGAAACAGGCAGTTCATTTTAACACACTGGCAGAAAATATTATTGTTAAACTACCTGTAACTAAAGCTGGTATCAATGCAATTGAAGAAGCAACTTATCGTGGTATTAATATCAATGCCACTATCTGCTTTTCCGTGCCCCAGTGTGTTGCTGTGGCTGAGGCTGTTGAGCGAGGATTAAAACGGAGAGAAAATGAAGGAAATAACGCCGCAACGATGACCCCTGTGTGTACATTAATGATGGGTCGTCAGGACGATTGGTTGAGAGCAATTGCAAAAAAAACAAATACTATTCTTAATCCTGAAACTCTTGCATGGTCAGGAATCGCTGCAATAAAAAAAACCTACAGAATTTTCAAATCCCGAGAATATAGAGCACGATTGTTGGCTGCTGCTTATCGGAATCACCTTCATTGGACTGAGTTGATTGGAGGTGATCTCATTTTAACTATGCCATACGAATGGCAAGTGAAGTTTAACACAAGTGACATTGATGTAAAAAAGCGAATGGATTCTCCCGTAGATGCGACTATACTCGAAGAATTAGAAAATAAGATTCCAGGAGAATGGAAAAAAGCATATTATGAAGACGGAATGACTATAGAGGGTTTTGATTCTTATGGACCAGTTCAAAGAACCTTACGAAGCTTCATTCAAGGCTATGACAATCTCGTTGCAAAAATACGAGACTTTATGATTCCCAATCCCGATTTGTAACTCACTTATTTTTTCAGAAGAAAAACTAAAGATTCAAAGTCCAAGCCCATGCTCTGCCAACTTTCTCGGTTCTCATTATTTGCTGGTTTTCTTCCAATTCGCTCATAACTTTCCAGATTTCACTATTAGTCATTTTAAAATATCTGCGAATCTCGGGTGTTGTAAGACTCTCTCCACTCAACATGTTCATAATAATTCGCTTTACTTCGTCATAATCGTGAGAATTTGATGAAGATCCTATTGCATCATTTATTTCGTTTTTTTGATCCATCTGATAAATGATATCCTCTGCGATTTGATGAAGACGCTGCAATTTCCTATCAATACCACGAGGTTTTAGGAACAATGCACACAATTCTAGACCTCTTGGGAAAGCTACAACATAAAAATTGTCATAAAGAATTGCCGTTGGCTTTAATCCGGAATTTCCTCCACGAAAACTCAGATAAAAATTCATTAAGAAATTCTCATAGTCGATATTTATTTCATTTTCTACGAACGTGATAACGTTCTTTAGAATCGGTCCCTCTATCATATCAAAACCAAGCATTGCCGCAGATATTATCTCATTTTCATCAAAATTCATTATACATTCTTCTCCTTTTCGATTTCTTCCATAATCACATTAATAATCTCCACTAAAATCCTCCGTTGTTCTTGATCGATTGCAGTTATCCCATATGTTGGGATCTGGAGTACATCTTTTACCATTTTAGGGCTTAAGTGTCCATCTATGTCTTGTTTATTCGCTAGAGCTACAATTTTTGCGCAATCCTCAGGGAATAAGCTTTTTGTGTGGGATACCAACTCTTTGGTACTTAGCACGTTTTTTGGGGAGGAATCCGTTACGACAAATACAATATCAGAACCTTCGATGTACTGGCTCATATAATGCTTCAAATACGCTTTTTGACCTCCAAAATCCCATATTTTTAATTTCATTCCTTCGAAATCCAAGGTCCCCAAGTCAAATCCTTGAGTGGGATTGTATTTTTTTTCGATATTTTTCTGAGTGAGCAATTTCATTAGTGTAGTTTTTCCTACCGCAGGGGAACCCACAAAAGATATTTTTCCAACTGTCGATCTCGTTTTCAATTTAGTTAAATCAAGGGAATTATCATCGATCGTCATCGTATTATCTCTTAAATCAAGTATTATGGTAAAAGGAAAAACGAAAAGTAATTTCACTTTGGGTAACATGGAGATATTACAGTGAGATATATCACATGTTTATCTAAAAAAGCCAGAAAATTGGTTAGAGTAAAGAAGATGAAATGAAAAATTATTTCTTCAACAATATTTTACATTGCGTACGAATTCGTTCTACATTAGGTAATGTTTCATCTTCTAAAATGCGGGAAAATGGAATTGTTCCTTCTGTAGCAACACGCCCATATTCAAATTTTAAACCTTTTTCTAGCAGTAATGCGGCAATTTCTCCAGATAATCCGAATTGTTTGTAATCTTCATCCACAACTAAAAGTTTTCCCGTTTTTTCCACACTCTTAAAGATTCCATCGATATCAAGGGGGACTACTGAACGAAGATCCAATACTTCTACCGAAATACCCTCCTTTTCTATTTCTCGAGCAGCTTCCATGCACCGGTGGACACTAACGCCTAATGAGGCTAGTGTAATATCATTTCCTTCTTTTAGAATATTCAATTTCCCTAGCTCTAAAGGTTCCCACTTATCAGGAACCTCTCCTTCAATCCCATCGGGAGGTATATTGAATTCCAAAGTATCTCTTCCACTACCTCCCAGATAATGTAATAAATGATCTGAGAGTAGTTTATGTTCGAGAAAAATAACTGTGTTATTGTCTTGAATTGCAGATAATATTAAACGACCTGCATCCGAGGGATTACTTGGAACGACAATTTTTAATCCCGGAATAGAAGCAATAGAACCATATAACATCTGTCCATGTTGACCTCCGTCTCCGATTCCTGCCCCACAAGAAGCTCTGATCACTAACGGTACACTCCATTTTTTACCTGAGAAATCATAGATTTTTGCTGCATGGTTCACAAGTGCATCATAAGCGACACAAACAAAATCTATCATCCATAATTCGACAATCGGTCGAAGACCTGCCATTGCAGCTGCTACACCCGTTCCAAGAAATGCACTCTCAGAGATTGGAGTTGGAATCACTCTATCACTAAAACGCGACATAATATTTGTACGGTTAGTATGCACATCTTCTCCCATTATAAACACACGATCATCTTCCAGCATCGCTTGGATAATGGCATCTTCAATTGCTTGATCAAAACTCATTCTCCTCATTTGGAGACCTCCTTTCCATAAATTAAAAGCGCTTTTTTCAGTGTAATTCCAATTTCTCCGTCGATTTTTTGATCAATTTTGTCAAATTCCTGTGTTTTTTGCTTGTGTTTTATCCGTAGAATGTTCAAAGGATCGTTTTTTGTTTTTGTTTGTTTGCGAAATTCTACCAATGAAGATAAAATATTTCCCACGCTCTTGATTCGCTTTCCTATTGGAGCTCCTTTTGGAGTGAGGAAGGATTTGGTCATAGATCCTCCATATTTTTTTAAAGTTTTCATGGGATGGAGTAAAGGATCTGTTGTAAAATGCCCCTCGCGATGTGTCACGATGCAATGCAAGAAAAAGGGCTTTTTATCCTTCCGCATTTTGGGAATGATCGATTTTAACGCATGATATACTTCTTCCACATCCAATCCGTTCAAACTGATCCCATCAATTCCAAAACCTTTTGCCCTTTGAACTAGATTCCCACCTGTAAGATCACACGATCTTGTTGTAATACTCCAGCCATTGTCCTTGCAAACAAATAGGACTGGAACATTCAATACAGCAGCTAAATTCATCGACTCGAGCATATGTCCCTGATTAAAACTTCCTTCACCTGATAAGGAAACTGCTATATTATCGGTTTTCTTATATTTTGCAGCGAGTGCGAACCCAGTTGCCGCAGGACCTGATGCACCGACTATACCGGAGCTTTCCATGAGATTTTCCTTCGAGAATAGGTGCATGTGACCTCCCATTCCCAAACATAAGGACTCCTCTCCAGGATATCCCATGATTTCTAATAAAATGGAAACGGGATCTATTCCCCGCATAACGAATGGTGGAGATCCACGATGATCGCATGCAATAGCATCCCCTACTGTCAAATTAGCGATTACAGCAGCGATGGTTGCTTCTTCTCCTATTCCAATATGTAATTCACCCGAAATTAATCCGTCTTCCCATAACAATTTTGTGAGTTCTTCAAAAAACCGGGAACGAACCATCAGCTCATACAGTTCTTCAACTTTAGCACTTTCCATACATTGGGATGGGTTGTTTGCTAATTTATTTCTTTTGTCTTGAAAGAGTTTTATCCAACCATTTAACGGTACGGTTCCAATATCGCAATAATCTTGTCTCTCTGCGGCGACAGACATCTATACCATTTTTAAAAACCTGTTTTGGATTGAAAAGGAGATAGAGATCTTCCAAGGGATTATGTTTGAACACGATAAAATCTGCAAATTTTCCCGGTTCTAAGGATCCAATATTATTTTCTTCTCCAAGAATTCTTGCATTATTAATCGTAGCACATTTGATAGCCTCGATTGGGCTTAAACCATATTCTTCATGAAGCAGGATGATTTCTTGAGCAAGTTTTCCATGGAACACCAAAGGGATACCTGCATCATCTCCGCAACCTATTAAAATTCCTCTCTTTATAGCTCGACGGAGTCCTATATCCACCTCTCGGTCTATTCGTATTGAATTCAAATATTCTATATGAGTTAATTTCGCATCTGCAAGTGAGTAGGCTAATCCGGATGCAAGTGTGGGAATAATTCCAATATTGTTTCTTTTCATCACTTCCAGCATTTCTGGTGTATAATCCGCTCCATGTTCAATACTATCAATCCCTGCTTCCACACATCTGAGTGCACCTTCTAAACCTTCTGCATGGGCAGTTACGCGTAAACCCGCTTTATGGGTGGTATCGACAATTGCTTTTATTACTTGAGTAGAAAATAATGGCTTCCCTGCATGTCCTAATTCCTTTGCTCCTGTTACTCCGCCCGTGGATAGAATTTTGATACAATCTACTCCTTTGTGAACTAATTCTTCAGTGATTTTGATAGCTTCCTCCACACTGTCATTAATTTGGATATCAAACACATCTAAATGTTCTGCTTTTTTCGCTATGATTTTTGCGGAGGTAAATAATCTCGGACCAAGAAGTTTTCCAGATTCAATTTTATCCCGAACTTCCAGAATATTAAAAAATGCCTCTCCAAGGCTTCGTACTGCCGTGATTCCTTTCTTTAAACTTGCATATGCATTGTTTTTCATCGATTTTTGAATAAAGTTCCGGAACCAGCTACGTTTCCGTAACCATGCCAGTAATTTTGGTCGTTCCAAAAATTTTGGAATAGGGGTACCTGATGCACTCAAATGAACATGATTATTTATGAATCCGGGACACACAAATTGTCCCTTTAGATCAATTATGGGGATGGAATCTATAGGAGAAATTGCTTTTTGCTGGATTCTGTTTATTCTTCCCTCTTCAACTAACATAGAAATTCCCTTATGAATCTGCTCGTTAATAGGATCAATATAATGAAAATTCGAAAATATGCACTGAGTAGATTTCATACTAACTCCCCGGATATCTTTGTTCTAAAGAACTAGTTAAGGGAGAGCATTAAAATAATAAGGGAAAGTTATTCACTTCCTCTCAAAATAGGTAAAAATTCTTCGATTTGTTAAATTAATTAAATAATCATTTGAGGTTTATCCCCCAATTATTTGGCTAATAAGGTGCAATTCATCCTCATTATTCACCATTAAGGATTTTTCTGAGATCCAATCCACTCGGTCTCCGTTGACTAATAGAGATATAGTTTCATAATTCCGATTCAGTATTGGCATTAACCGAATTTTGATAAGCTTTGCAATTTTACGAATTACTACTCTCAAAGGAGTGGAATGTTGGATAAAAACTTCAAATTCGGATTGGATCAACTGGTTTTTAACATGCAAGTTAAGGAAAATCTTCATGATTGATCTCCTAATTTAAGAATAATATCCTTATCCTCCATGAAAAACACTTGGAAAAAAGAATTTAAAATAAAATGTCGAAAACCTTATTGTATTTTCCGACCAAGTTTTAATTTTTTAATTAAAAGAATCCCAGGGATCAACGAAAGGACTAACGCAATAGAACTAATTTGCATAGCAACTGGATATTCTATTCCTGCACCAATCAATTGAGCGATAATAATAGTCCCAATTGATAATTGACCTAAGTTTGACATAGAGTTGTACCAATTATACATAGTTCCTGTGAGTGAACCCCTGAATACTTTTGCAGAATATTCCATGCTGATTCGCATTTGGCTAGTTTCAAATCCTCCATTTATTGCACCTAGCAGGGCAACTAAAATATAGAGCACAGTTGGAAAAGTAGGAATTCCTAATGCTATAAAATCGATCCAGAGGAATGACAAAATAAACCCTGCATAAATGATTGCATTAATTATGAATACCCATAGCAAATTCAATTTCTGACCTAAACCACCAATGCTGAGAGCTCCAACAAGCTGACCAACTGAAAAGAACACCAATCCCCATCCAATCGTTCCAACACCAGCTGTTTCAATGTCTAAATCTAAAACATCACTCATAAAAGTGACCATAACAGATACAAGAGCGATTCCCATCCCGCTGATGAAATCAAATAGAGTAACATGCCATGTAACACTTTTACGGAATTCTCTGCCAAAATCTCCCCAAGTAACTTTAGGTATTATTTCTGCTTCTTTTATTAGGAGTGCAGACATGATCCCAACTACAGCAAAAATTCCTATCGAAAGGTAAGAATATCTCCATCCAAGGGTATTTCCCCATACTCCTAAAAATACCCCAGCTAATATCGCACCTCCTCCGCGTGCACCCCAAGCAACACCTTGCATCCAACCCCGTCTATTTGGGGGTGTCACATCCACACCCAAAGAATCTAGCACAGTATCTCCTAATGCTACGCTCCCTGTCACAAACATACCTATGATAATAATTGTCCAATGTTTTGAGGTATACATCGGAAGTGCAATCCACCCAATTACACCAATCAAGCCCGCAATGAGAATATAGGGTTTTCTTCTTCCTAATTTCCCGATTTTTACCGTGTCACTTAGAATTCCGAAGATGATTTTGATCAACCACGGAATAAATATGATACTTTGAAGTATCAACGCCTCTTCTTCTAAATATCCCAATGTTTGTAGGAAAGGAGCCATTAGAAGAATTGCGGCAAAAGCTGCACCCTGAGAGAAATAAAACAGGAATTGAACAAATAGATACCAATCCTTCCACGTTGAGAAGTCTAAATCTTCTTGAAGAAGATCTCTTTTATTTGAAGGTTCCATCTTAAAACTAGGTTAAGACTCGATGAATTTAATTTTTTAGATTTAAAATAAGAAAAATGTAATCATTCTGGATGTTCTTTTTGTCGCTTGAGTAGTTTCCGAATCAGTGGAATCCCAGGTGCTAGAGTTAATAAAATAAACACACCTGCAATTTGCATACCGTAAGTAAATGAGCCAGTAATGTTTTCGACAAAACTGATTGCCATTACTCCTAATGCAACTTGTCCGATATTTGCCATGGAATTATACCAGTTATACAACGTTCCAGATGTTTTTCCTACTGCATATTCCATGGATACTCTCATCTGGGTAGTTTCGTATCCTCCATTGATTGCCCCCATGACTGCTAAGATAACATAAATCCAAATCACTTGTAATGTTAAGAAATTCAAGAATAAGAAGCTAGTAATCAAACCTACATACATAATCGCATTGACGATGAGGACTCCATTTAGATTGAGTTTTTGACCAATAAATCCGACAAGAAGTGCTCCCGCAAATTGACCTAAAGCAAAAAAGGTGACACTGATACCAATTCCTTCAACAGCAATTCCCAATTCGTCATTGAGAAATGTGGATAATACTAAGATTATGGATAATCCCATTCCACCTAAGATATTAAACAGAGTAATCCTCCATGTTGTTCCCTTTCCGAATTCTTTCATGAAATCTCTAAATCTGACTTTAGGAGGAGTTGAAGGTTCTTTCATTAACAATGATAGCAAACATCCCAATACAACAAACGAACCTGTTAGATAATACGCAATGGGATAACCAAGATCTCCGATAATAATTCCCAATAACACACCCGATAGTGCCGCTCCAGCACCACGGAATCCCCATGATACTCCTTGCATCCACCCTCTTCTATTGGGTGGTGTAATATCTACCGCCAATGAGTCTAGCACCGTGTCAGCAATAGCTAATGAACTAGCTAAAAGTATACCTACAATTATGATGGACCAGTGATACGAGGTATAGGACGGCAAAGTAAACCAACCGATGAGTCCGAACAATCCTGCAAGAAGAATATATGGTCTTCTTCGCCCAAATTTCCCAATCGCAAATCTATCTGATAGAATTCCGAACACAATTTTGACATACCACGGTAATAGCATAATGGTCTGGATTGTCAGAGAAAAATCTGAATCCACGCCAAGTTCGTTTTGCATGAAAACTGGAATTAGAATTATTGCTGCCCATGCTGCCCCTTGTGCAAAATAAAAAAATCCCATGAAGATTAAATACCAATCTTTCCAAAACGATCGATCAAATTGCTCTTCTTCTGACATAATGGGTAATATTTTCCTAATCAGAATTTAATTTTTTGGAATAGATGGTTAAGATATAGGAAAAGCGTGAATCTCTAAAAGATTAAGTGATGATTTTAAGAATAGACTTCATAAGCTATTCCTACAATGGCAGGTGGAAATCCTGCTCATGAATTATATGAAATATTCAGATTTGAGATTTATGCATCGTTTTGCATCGTAGATGAATCATGGTACAATTCCCAAATTCTGATGCGTAAATTTGAATTATACCCATTCAAATTTAATTATATGGAGATGGAGTTAAACTCACAAGATTTAAGACCGTTAACACAGGAAAATATTGAAGAAGTATATCATTTATTTAAGAAAAATGAAGAATTCTTCCTAATTACGAGAAATGATTTTGAAAATCAGACTTTAGGTGATTTCTCGTTTAATCCAGAACTATCACTTGTGTATTATCCATCAAAATCAGAAAAACCTATTGCTATAATTGTGGGTGTTGTAAAAAAGGGATACATCAAGAAAAATCTGATAATTAAAGTCTTAGTTGTTGATAGTAGTCAAAGGCATAGAGGAATTGGAACATGGATGTTTAAAGAATTGATAAAGCGCTCCAAACCGTATCTAAACGTGATTTCTTCAGTTGTGTACGGATTCTCACCTCCCCAGTTTCTCCAACCTGGTGTAGATGTGCGACATACATCCTTGTTATATTTCCTCCAATCAATGGGATTGAAGCGTAGACATATCCGACAGAATCTTACTATTCGTATCCCCAACAATTTTCCGAAACCCAAATCTGAAAAACATGGACACACTTTTCATCGAATTACATCTGAATATTATGAATCAACTATAGAATTTGTGAAAAAATCGTTCATTGCTCCCACATGGTCGGATGAGGTCAAATTAACCTTACATACCGACACACCAACAACATTTATCGCATTGGATCCCCAAAAGAACGTAGTAGGATTTGCATCTCACAGTACATGCTTTGCGGGTTCTTTCGGTCCAACAGGTGTGATGAAATCATTGCGGGGAAAAGGGCTTGGAGGAGAGTTACTAAAGTGGTGTATCTGGGATATAAAAAACCAAGGATTAGATATCTGTACGATTATGTATGTCGTGGGAGACACCGTGAAATATTACAGTAAAACCGTGGGTGCATACGTGCATCCAGTTTACATTCCTATGTCTAGAAGTATTCTCAAATGGTGGAATGTAAGATAAGTCTCAATCTATGAACATATTTAGCATCCATAAAGGATCCAGATACTAATACCAATTGCGATGGTTAGTATGGTTTTTTATAATTTGGAAATCGAGGAAGTATATCAGCGTTTACATACAAATCCAAAGCAAGGATTAACCGAAAAAGAGACCAAAAACCGTCTGGAATATGACGGATACAATGAGCTCCCCAAACATAAACCCAAATTCTGGAAAGTGTATCTTGCCCCTCTTTTCAACTGGTTGATTGTCATCTACCTTATTGGTGCTCTTATTCTCCTCATTACGGGAAAGATGCAAACCGAAGAAGAAACCAGTTCAACCTTACTTTATACAACATTATCGGTCGTTATTCTTAATTGCATAATTGCCATCATCCAACAGTATCGTGCAACTAAAAAATTGGAAGCTCTAAGTGAATTGTCGGTTCCCACCGCAAATGTTATTCGTGAATCACAAGTTCGAAAAATACCTGCAAATGAGATCGTTGTGGGAGATATAATAAAAATTGAACAAGGAGATCGAGTTCCTGCAGACTGTCGCATCATTCATGCAACAAATCTAGAAATGGATGAATCCGCTCTAACTGGAGAAAGTGAATCAGTATCTAAGTCTGATCTTCCTATAAAAAAAAGTGCATTAAAACTCCCATTACAGAAGAATATGGTTTTTCTTGGAACATATGCAACATTGGGTAATGCTCTTGCGGTAGTGGTCCGAACTGGCGTGTATAGTGAGATTGGTAAAATATCCCAAGATTTATCAAAGATTTCTTTTAAAGAAATACCTATCCAGAAGAAAATGAACAATTTTGGCAAGTGGCTGGGAATTATAGTAGTGGTCTTCTGGTCCATTTCATTCACTATCATATGGTTTGCAACCGGAAGAGCGAATATCTACAAAAGTCTCAATTCTGCAATGGATATTATGCCAATTAATATTCCATTATTGAGTACAATTGTTTTAATTACAGGAGTTTTAACCATGGCAACACGTGGTGTCATTATTCGGAATCTGACTTCTATAGATAGCTTGGGAAGAATTAGCGTATTATGTGTAGACAAAACAGGTACAATTACCGAGGGAAAAATGATAATTCAATACGTTCTAACTCCCTCATCGTTATTTAAAGTAACAGGTTCAGGATATAATCCTACAGGTACTATTACATTAGAAAATAAAAGTGAAAAATCAGAATATATATCCTCATTAGAAGTATTTCCTGAACTTAGACACCTGATTGATGCCGTAAATTTAAGCAGTAATGCACAATTAGTGAAAACAGAGCAGATTATTCATGGAAGCACATACGAGCACTGGAATGTAAACGGATCACCAACCGAAGGTGCACTAATTGCTCTATACCAGAAATCTAGACGATTAGATTCCAGAATCAACCAAGAAAATTATGATTTTGTGAATGAATTTCCCTTTGATTCTGCAATCAAATTAATGTCAAAACTCTTCAAAATCGGTTCAAAACATGTCCTTTTCACAAAAGGTGCACCAGAAAACATAATTGAATTGAGCGATACCATTATAAAAAATACAACGGTCATTCCTTTCACGAACAAGATGAAAAACGCGGTCTTAGAACAAATTAATGAATTTTCGTCGAAAGGATATCGCATATTAAGTATAGCTCAAAAAAATCTCGGTAATGAACCCCCAAATATGACACGTGAACATCTGGAATGCAATTTGGTTTATATCGGTTCAGTGATAATCATGGATAGCCCAAGACAAGGTGTGAATAAATCAATACAATCTTGTCGAGAAGCAGGAATTGACATAAAAATGATAACAGGGGACTCTCTTCTTACAGCAAATGCAATTGCAAAAGAAATTGGGTTGATTAACCAAGATCCCTCTGAAATTCCCTCTGACACGGTATATGCACGTGTCACTCCCTCAGATAAGAATAAAATTATCATTCAATATCAAAATCACTCTCATATCGTCGCAATGACGGGAGATGGAGTGAATGATGCACTTGCATTAAGTACAGCTGATGTGGGAATCGCCATGGGACTTAGAGGAACAGATATTGCAAAAGAAGCTTCAGATATGGTGATTGCCAATGATTCGTTTAATACAATAATAGATGGAATTTCCGAAGGAAGAGGAATTTTTTCCCGAATTCGCGCCGTAGTATTTTTTTATATTGTGATAAATGTGTTTGAAGGGCTGGTCCAGTTTATTCTCACCATAGTTCTCGATTTGCCATACTTTCTCAATGATGATTTTTATCTTCAATGGATCTTTTTAGCATTGACTTTGCACACCATTCCTGGCTTAATCTTGACTTTTGATACTCGAAATAAGGATGTGATGAAAGAAAAACCAAGAAATTCAGAAGAAATTCTCACAAAACCTATGTTATATTTAATGATTAGTTATGGGATTTTGCTCGCAATTAGCATGTGTTTGGTGTATTTCTTGTGCAGTACTGGCACTTATCCAATTGTACCGTTCAATAATACTAATGGATACTTTCCCTATTATGGTGAGTCACTTGAATTCCAGATACAAGGAAAAACCCTCACTATGTTAATGGTGACGTTGTATTTTTGTGAATCCGTGCTAATTTTCCAGATACGGAGGGTTAATAAATCCACGATTAGGAGCCTGAAAGAAGATAGTCACTTATGGATGTTTATTTTAATAGGAATTCTTTATACAATTTTTCTGTCTCTAATGTATATACCGGATTTTCAAAATTCTCTCGCAGAGATTAAAATCGGGGATTTAACGTTTAATTTTCGATTCATGCGTTTAACCGGATGGGATTGGATGCTATGTGCCTTAATAGCATTTATCTGTATTGGCGGATTTGAGACAGTAAAGTACATATTCAGAAAAAAAAATGTTATGGTCTAACCTCCCTATCAACTGCCTTATTTGCCAGTTCATCGGCCAGAGTATTCTGTTCCCTGGGAATATGGTGAAAACTAACTTTTTGAAATCCTCCAATAAGGATCTGAGCTTGTTGAACTAATTTTATCAACTCCCGATTTTTAATAGAATAGATCCCTTTGAGCTGCTTGATTAGAAGCTCGGAATCGCTGAGGACATGAATAATTTTCCCATTATGTTGTTGACATCGCGTAAGACCTATAATTAGAGCTGTATACTCCGCTTGATTGTTCGTCAATTTCTTTCCCAAGTATTCGAATCCACTGTCAATTTCACTACCCCCCATGGTTGTTATCACAAATCCAGCCCCTGCGGGACCTGGATTACCACGTGCACACCCGTCTGTGAACAGTTTTAGCTCAGTCTTATTCATAATCCGACAATACCTTATGGCGTCTTACGGAGCATAGTACGAGGGAAAGGAATGGCATCTTTAATATTGTCCAAACCGCATATCCAGGATACCACTCGTTCCAGTCCTAAACCATATCCTGAATGAGGAACCGAACCATATTTTCGCAGATCGAAATACCAATCATAATTATGTGGATCTTCTCCTTCTGCTTCCAGACGTTCTTTCATGTTATTCACTAATAAACTCCTTTCAGAGCCCCCTATTATCTCACAATAGCCCTCGGGTGCCAACATATCAAAGCATAAGGCTTCTTTTGGATTTTCTGGAGCTGGGGGTTTATAAAAACCCATTATTTCAGTCGGATAATGGGTAACTACTACAGGACATTGGAAATGTTCTGCGATTTTTGCTTCTTCTAACGTTCGTAGGTCTTTACCCCATTGGATATCCATCTTATATTCTTTATTTAGAAGTTCCAACGCATCTTTATACTTAATTGTCGGGTATTTTACCTTAACATAATGCTTTAAAAGTTTTATATCTCTCTCCAATATATTTAATTCTTCTAAATTGTCCTTGAGAACACGCTTTAGGATAAATCGAATCTCATCTTTAGCTAGCTGAATTACCTCGTCTAGCCTCATCCATGCTACCTCTGTTTCTAGCATCCAGAATTCGCACAAATGACGAGAGGTTTTAGACTTTTCAGCCCGAAATGTAGGACCAACATTATAAATCTTACCCAACGAAAATATTCCTGCTTCTGCATATAACTGCCATGATTGAGATAAATAAACAACATCCTCAAAATATTTCACAGCGAATAGAGTTGCCCCTCCTTCACTCATACTTGGCTGAAATATCGGGGCATCAAATTCAAAAAATCCTCGTTTTCTAAAGAACTCGTGAATTGCACCAACCACAGTGTGTCGTATCTTAAGAATTGCGCTCATTTTCCTTGAACGGATCCAAAGATGACGATTATCTAAGAGGAATTCTGCTGATTGATCCTGAGTAATGGGAAAAGGCTCTGCAAGCTGAAATACTTCTAGTTCATTTACTTGTACCTCATACCCCGTAGGAGCACGTTCATCCTCTTTAATTGTTCCAGAGAGTTGAACGGACGATTCTATTGTCAATTTATTAGCCTCTTCATAGATTATAGGACTTATGTCTTTTTTTACAACACACTGGATTATATTGGATTCATCTCGAATCACTAAAAACACGAATTTATTAGATGAGCGTTGTCGATAAATCCATCCTCTAAGATTTACTTCCCCAGATCCTTTTTTTAGGGCTTCTTGGATGGTGATATACTTTTTCATATCAAATTGATGAATATTGAAAACCATAAAAGAATTATCGTTCCATTTTTGGGATATTGGTATCAAAGGCAGAAAATAAATAAAACAACCACAATAGATTCAAAATATATTAAATGAAAGTATTCTGTGGAAGGAAACTTGGATGACAATAGATTTTATAATAAAAAAATATCACCGGAAAGATGTTATCTTTAAGCATCTTCATTTAGGAACGAATCTCCCGGTGTTTGAATCATTCCGAAAATATATCTATAGGGAAATTAACCATATGGGTTGTTTTTCTATTGTATTAAAAGATATAAAACTGAAAGAAACTATTGCACATTGTTTACTATATCCATGGGAAAGAACTCTGTATTTTGGGTTCTTCTATGCAAAAGGAGATACATTTAATAACGTGCAGTTGATGCTAGACGAAATAAAAAATCAAGCATTGCTCCTTAACTGCACAAATATATTTGGTCCGGTAAATTTACCTCCGTACATTTTTGGATTTGGATTTTCTGATGTAATTATTGATGATTCCATATTTGCTATGGCTCCAACGACGAATCCCAAATTAATTGATCATTTCATTGCATATGGATTCCAAAAACAACAAGGAATTAGTCATTATAAGATACCCATGCTTCCTGTTCCGTATGAAATAAAATGGGATGTGAGATCAGCGGACTTGTCTAACCCGGAACTCTGGAAAAAATCTTTCTTGGAATTACAGCTGAGAGTATTTCCGCCTACGATACAAATTACACCAAACCGAGCTAAGACTTTTTATGATATGATCGAATTTATTGAGGAATTTTCTTACAATGCGATTAAATTTGCTTATGTGGATGATACTATAATTGGTCTGGGTTGGGCAAGTGCAAATCCCTACGATTTGGGAGAAAACGGAAAATCTAGGAGTTTGGTTCTTTTCGGTGGTGCAGTGGAACCTGAATACCAAGCCAAAGGTGTTTTAACTCAAATTTTTTATTCGTGGATTGATGAAAACCGAAAAATCGGAGTTACTCATGGAGAATCATGTGTCTCAGATGATAATATCGCCGGCAAAAAGTTGATGGAAAGCTGGGCGGGAAAACCAACAAGGCATCATGTCTTAATGCGATATGTGATTAACTAGAGTTGAACATGAACCAATTCAAATGGACTGAATATTATTCACAACTTATCGAGAGAAATATAGGTATCATAAGTGAAGAAGAACAAGAGCAACTACGCACTACTATCATTGCATTATTTGGGGTAGGTGGAATGGGTGGACGTGTTGCAGAAATACTAGTTCGTTCGGGGTGTGAAAATCTTCGCATTATTGATCATGATCGGTATTCCATTTCCAATCTTAGTACTCAATTCATTACCAAAAACGATATCGGGAAAATTAAGGTCGATGTGCTTAGTGAAAAATTACACGAGATCAATCCAAATGCCGTTATAAGGAAATACTATTCTGTAACTGAAAACAACATCTCTCCCATACTCGAAGATACTGACCTTGCTACTTTAACTCTGGATGGACCCCTCGCTTCCATTTTAGTTGCACGGGAATGTAGGAAACGAAACATCCCCCTTGTGGAAGCATGGTCTCTCCCCTATGCATATGCGTGGTGGTTCACTCAAGGGAGTATGGATTATGAATCTTGTTATAAATTAGAAACTCGTGATTTGAATTATAGTCAATTGAACGCAATGCCTACACTAGCTCAGCACTTTCGTGATCGCATTTTTTCTATGCTTGAACGGTTTCCTGGATTTGGAAAATACTATAATTATGCTAATAACTCAATAGAAAAAATGCGAAATGGCTCAATCAGTCTCCGATCCTTTGCTCCTTTTGTATTTATGACAAGTTCCTTTATTGCAAATGAACTTATCTTTGCAGGGATTCTTAAACGAAAACACATGAATCTGGCTCCTGAAATCCATGCTTTTGATTATTTCACTGCTAATGTCTGGAGATTTCAGGTTTAAAGTATCTTATTAAGTTTTTTTATACGCATGGGTATTTGAATTAAAAATATTACATGGAGTAAAACCTTAAAGTGAATTTTCCAATTTCAGCTAGAGATTTTTTAAATACCTAAACTGTTCAGTTGACGTGATCATTGTGGAAAAAACCAATTCAGATTTCATGTTCAAGGTTATTGTGAATTCTCTGACCATTCCCATTCTTGTAATCCAGCTTGATAAAGAGTCGAATAGTAGTATTATTCTCTATTTCAATTCCGCATTTAAAGATCTTACAAAAGTATACAAGTTATTTCCGAAATCTGATTATAGTTTTGGGGATGCTTTTGAAATCTTTAAAGTTAGTCCTGGAACAAAACTCAGAAGAGCATCTGTAGTATTAGAGGGGTTGCAAAATGTATTTCAAAAAAATGTCGGTTACTTTGAAGATATCACGATTAGTTTGATTAAACACTCCATAAACGGAAAAGAAACCGATACAGCGTCATTAGAACGAATGGACAATCAAACACCACATAAATTAACTCTAATCAAACTCTCTGATAATATCTTAGGAATAGTCTATGAAAATCTTGAAATTTCGAGCGGAAATGGATTTTCTCGTAATTTTAACACTCTTGTAACTCTAAGTGCAAACACTCAAGGAGCGTTTATTCTAAAAGATAACGTGATAAAGCATTCAAATGTGAAATTCATTGAGATGTTAGGATACCAAAAATCCAGTGAAATAGTGGATCACTCTTTTGATCAATTTGTACATCAAGATGATTTTACAGATCTAAAATCACATTTATCGAGTCCAACCGAGTCTAATACCTTTGAAACTACCTGTAGATTTATAAAAAAGGATAGATCTCTTATCTGGGTGCGCCTTAGTTGTGATATTTTCAATCTTGATCATCGTTTCAATAATTCAATTGTATGTAATGCCGTTGATATCACCGAACAAAAAAAAACTGAACTTGCCTTATTTCAGACACACCGAATGGCTTCAGTTGGAGAATTAGCTTCGGGAGTAGCCCACGAGATTAATAATCCTTTATTTGGAATTATGAACTACGCTGGATTAATAAAAGACGCAGTAGATGAGGGAGTGAGAATTACGAAAGACTCAGAAGAATACGAGTTTATACTAGGTATTATTGAAGAGTCGGAGCGGATCGCTGCAATTACAAGCAATTTATCGGAATTTTCTCGCAAAGCTGACGATAGGGATTTTATTGAAACAGATTTAGAAGAATTACTGCAAAACGTAGAAAGTGTTCTTAAACATCAACTTAAACGTTCTCAAATCACGGTGGAAAAAAATATTCTCGATAATTTTCCAAAGGATTTATTGCTTCAAAAACATCGTATTCGCACTGCACTTTTTAATATGGTGCTAAATTCCTGTCAAGCCGTTGATCTTGTAAAGGATCGGGAGCATCTCATAAAAATTAGCTTGGATATAGAAAATAAAAAGGATCCATCCTTTGTGATCATAAAAATCTGGGATAATGGCATTGGTATTGAAGAAGATAAGATAGTAAAGATATTTGATCCATTCTACACATCCAACCGTTCCCAAAAAACTGGACTAGGACTGCATACTGTATATCAGATAATAAAAGACCACAATGGGGAAATTCGAGTCGCTAGTAAACAGGATCAGTGGACAGAATTTACTATTCGTCTACCAGTAATACTACGAAAAATAAAGAACTAATTGAAGGATTTTATTGATAACAGATGGTTTAAAATAAAACCAAAAAGGAATATTGTTATTTTTTACTAAAGAATTAACTAATGAAGTTCAAAGCTATTTGGAATAAATTATTTAGTAAGAACACTCATATTTCATCATACGATAATTGGAGAAAAAAGCAATGCCTTGTCTTTATTGCGGATCAAATACTGTAGCGTTTAATTGCGAAAAATGTGGAAACTCAATATGTGTGGACCATCTCATCACAACTGAATATTTTAACTGCAAAAAACATGGTATAAAATACACAATAGCCCAAGCTGAACAGTCAGATTATCGCTGTACATTAATTCCAAAAAGCTCATGTCCCGAATGCTCGAAAGAGTTGACAATAGACAAATTGCCGTCGGGACAATACTATTTAAATTGCCCATCCTGCTCATGGGATTCATTTAATGGCACTCCAAAGATACATTACATTACCAAAAAGTTAGTTTATGATGAAGGTATACGTGCTGGATTGATTCACAAAGTGGAAGAATGTGAATTGAAACTTAAAGTAAACCAAGGTGTACAGATCTGCCCCAATTGCTTTATTCAATCTCTGATTAATTCTGGAACAACAAGTTTTGCTACTATTAAAAATATATACAACATTGATACGCAAACGATTCTTCGGATCATAAATAAACTCAAAAAAGACAAATTAATCACAGGACAAATTGATACAAAAAACCAAGTGTTTATACACATTCCAGATGCATCCCGTGCCTATATCAATGATGAGATTCAAGAAAAAGGTAAAATATCCATGGCACAAATTGCAAACCGGTTCAACGTGCCTGAAGATAATGCCTTAGAATTAATGTATGAAGTGCTTAAGGAATTTGAAATCCACGGAACTTTTAACAAACAGAAAAAGCATTATTACAGTGTTTCATTTCTCAATGATTTCATTATGAATACCATTGAACAAAAAGGTCGTGTATCAATACAAGAATTAAGTGAAATTCTTGGAACTTCCGATGATATATTGAAGTATTATGTTATCGAACTGTTCAAATCCCAACAATTGGATGCGTATTTTGCCGACAGTGGAAAACAGATTGTATCCAAAAATAAGCTCAAATCCGAAGTGGAATCCTACTCGAAACAATACGGTTTATTTAAGCTTACTGATGCAGCTAAGCAATATATCGTTGCAGTTGAGTTGATCCGAAAATCATTGGTCGAATTAATCAAGGATAAGAAAATTCGAGGATTATTCACACAAAAAAAGGAATTCATCACGGAAGAAGAACTTTCAGATCGGATCAAGAGTGTTACACGCGTATATCGCACTATGAAACTACGAGAACTTGCCTTAAAAATTGGAATCACCGAATTACGGGTAGAGGAAACATTGGCAAGTCTGATTTCTCGGGGTGCAATCTATGGGTTTATTGATATGAATCGTAGAGAATTTGTTGCCGATCAGCAACAACCAACAACTATGGGACCAACGACTATCCCTGTGGACGATGAGGCAGTACCGAAACCTGAAAGTAATGTCGAAGTGCTGCGGGAATATGATTTTGTAGGAGGACAATTACACTTTAAAGTGGTAGTCAAAAATCATACCGACTTGGCAGTTCATGATATCAAGATTGTCTTAGATGCTCCCTCCTCTTATCGGAAACAAAGTGATATGATTAATGTACCTGTGATTTCCCCACGAAATTCTCGAGGTATTGACTTCTATTTGGAACCTATAGAATGCGGGATATCAACCATAGGCGGTACAGTTATCTATAAGGATGCCTCTGGCAATCCTCATACGATTCACATTCGACCTAAAGAAGTGCAAATTAAATGCCCCTTAGTTACAAAAACTCTAGATACCATAGAAGATTGTCAAATTGCGATCCAAAACCTCCCTAGCGATGCTCGTGCATTTCTTATTGCCGACCTAGATCCTAAACTTGCTTATCGTGCTGCCTTTCGAGCCATCACTAATTTTGATACGCGAAATGTAACGAGTTTAGAATTGCCTGAATCGGATGATTACAAGGCAGAAGCTTGGTTCTCTTCTGAAGCAAAAGTTACCGGAGGGCGAATAATCACTCGAATTGCGGTTTCCGGTAAAAATCAGAGTCTAGAAATTCGTGTATGGTGTAATGATCCGGGACAATTAACGGGATTTCTTGCGAAAATTATCGAACTTCTCTTCCTTGAGATTAACATCGTACGAAAGGTAAAAGCTGAAGAGCGTCAAAGAACTCTCGATGTGATGAGTATTACACAGAACTTAATAACCGCTAGCGATTTTTGTGCAGTACGATATAAAGCTAAAGATATCCTATTGAAATTGGAGGACACACATGTACGGATGACTCGTGTTGTGGGAAATAATGATCCTACCCTAGCGAAAATCCAATATTGGATTGATAAACTCCAGAAATATGATGAGGAAGAGAAAATCCAAGAAAAAGAAGCCGATTCTTTAATAGGTGACATCGAAGGATTCCAGAATGTCCTTGCTCGAAGCTTAGCACTAGCATAACACCGATTTTTCATAATTTTCGGTTATTAACCGAATAAAACTCTCCTTTTTTTACCCGTTTACATAATATTCCTCATGATTAAACGTGCATTAGTTTCAGTGTATAACAAAAGTGGCATTGTGGAATTTGTTAAAGTACTACAGAATGAATTTCACATTGAAATTTTATCTACTGGGGGAACGGCTGCCACTCTACTTCAAAACGGAATAAAAATTACTCAAGTATCCGATTATACACAATCACCTGAGATATTTAACGGACGGGTTAAGACACTTCATCCCCGTATTGAGGGTGGAATTCTGATGCGGCGAGATCATGATTCCGATCTGAAAGAAGCCAAGGAAAATGCTATATTACCGATAGACATGGTTGTGTGCAGTTTATACCCCTTCACTGAAGTAGTTTCAAAAGCAGATACAGATCATGCGACGGCATTGGAAATGATCGATATTGGTGGTCCTACCATGATACGTGCTGCAGCAAAAACCTATCCATTTGTAACAGTGGTATCCGATCCTTCTCAGTTTGAAACGGTATTAAAGGAACTGAGAGAAAATAAAGGAGAAACTACTCTTATCACCCGTGAGAAACTCGCATTAGAAGTATTTCAGAAAATGGCAGCATATGATGCTGCAATTGCGAATTATCTAGAAAATCGGATTGAAACAACGCCATTTCCGAAAAAAATACTTCGGTCGTATGAAAAGATCCAAGATTGCCGATATGGAGAAAATTGGGATCAAAAAGCAGCCTTTTACAAGGATACTCAAGCAATCGTTGGATTATCGGACTTTAAACAAGTGAATGGCAAAGAGTTATCCTTTAATAATTTTTTAGATGTAGATTCATGTGTACAAATGTTGCTGGATCTTGGATCTGAGCATTTTGTGACAGCGATTCTTAAGCATACCACTCCAAATGGCGTTGCGATGGACTATCAATCCCAATTGGAATCATGTAAACGTGCGTTCAGTTGTGATCCCTTATCTGCATTTGGAGGTGTATGGGGATTTAATAAAAAATTGGAAAAAGTGGTTGCAGATTACATAATCAATCAGAAAAACATCTTTGTGGAAGTAATCATCGCACCAGACTATGAAAAAGCTGCCTTAGACATATTAAAAACAAAACAAAATCTCCGTGTGCTTAAATTCCCGGGATTTCTAGATCGAAAAACGGAATTTTACGCAAGACCTGAACTGCGAAGCACTTTAGGAGGAGTTCTGATCCAAGATTACGATTGGGGTCCTATCATTAAGGAATGGGATGAAAAGACCAGTAGAAAAGTAAGTACACGTGAGAAAGAATCTCTGATTTTTGCCTACAAAGTAACAAAATGGGCAAAAAGTAATTCTGCTGCATTTGCAAAGGAATATGATACTGGATTTTACACAATTGGAATTGGAGCAGGACAACAATCAAGGGTTCATGTAGTTAAACTGGCAATTCAAAAAGCGAAGGAATTCGGGCATGATTTAGTGGGTAGTGTAATGGGAACCGATTCATTCTTTCCCTTCCCTGATGGTCCTGAAGCGGTGGCAGAAGCAGGTGCAAAGGCAATTCTCACTGTTGGCGGGTCTATGCGAGATGATGTTGTAATAAAAAGAGCAGAAGAATTGGGTATATCATTAGTTTTTTGTGGAAAGCGAGTTTTTAGGCATTAATTGGTGTTTATACTCTGCACTTTTTTTCTTCGAACAATCAACGCGACTGAGGAAACGAGTATTGTAGCGCATGAAATTCCAATGCCGATATATATCCAAACCTCTGTAATGCTCGGATCGTCGGGATTACCTCCTTGCGCGATCATTGTGAACATCCACCACATCGCGTAGGCTTTCAAATTTGCATTTAGTGGTTGCGAATGAGCGGATGAACAAGAGAACCAATCTATTCCCTCAGTATGACTATTTTGCCATTCAATCGCCCAATTCCCCCCATTGTAACTGCAATCATCTTGCACATTTTTATCTCCGAAATAGTTACCATCAGGATCATAACTTTCTATATCGGCAAAATCAAACAATACTTTCTTATTAGAATTACAATACAATCGGATCTGCTCGTTTCGCAAGTAAAGATTCCCAGTTAATCCCGTTCCATCCACATGACCCGTCATGTATATGAATGTGACATTCGGATAATCGTTCTCCAAGTCAGTCATTAATGAGAGATACGTATTAATATTCTCTTCACTTGCCCCTGATACTTGACCGCACCAAGACCCCATGAACACGTTCACATCAGGATTTAAATCTAAATAGGGACGAGTGAGTGTTTCCCACGTAGTAAAATCCGGATTTCCTAAATCTCCAGAAAAGCAGTAATCATCGAGATCAAGACTATCTCCCTGACCTCCCTCGGTCCAATTATACAATAATCCCTTAAATGCGATCATTTCTAAACGATTTGCTGTTAATTGACTCCCATGGGATGTGTGAAAGTAAGCCACGTGAAGGGAATCTTTTGCATATTGGACCGTAGTTGTGTTAATTAAATCCAAACGTACTTGATTGACAATAGTATGATCTGCGATGATTGGTTCTGAAAACGTGGTTTGGATTCCTCCTTTAGCTGAAATCAAAGAAAAAGGAATAATACTCAGTTGAATAACGACTAAAATCAGTATAATTCTAACTTTGATCGACTTTAAATTATTAATTTGCATACATAAGAAACTTAATTAAAAGAATAAATATTTCGGGATTCTACTGGAAACGAACTTGAGTCATGATGTGTTTAAAAAAAACTAAAATCTCCTAGTTAAATTACACTCTGACCTTTTTTAAAAGCC
>Ga0209253_10000760_pt1 | contig 28130 bp, 22 predicted proteins | sample FrelakmetBRP12BR_FD_187145 | JGI IMG/M metagenome (GOLD analysis project Ga0209253, IMG submission 187145) | Freshwater lake sediment microbial communities from the University of Notre Dame, USA, for methane emissions studies - BRP12 BR (SPAdes)... | ecosystem: Environmental > Aquatic >...
GCCCGCCGGCACCGGCACCTTCCACGTCGTCGCCAGGAGCGTCGCCGACACCTCGAGGAGCGACACGGCCACGGTCGTGGTCTCGACCAGCGTGCTCCCGGTCGAGCGACGCACCACGTGGAGCCCGGGCATCCCCGGAGGGATCCCGACGTACACGACCATCCACACCACCCTCAACGCGGCCACCTACGGGAACGGGACGACCGACGCCACCGCGGCCATCAACAGCGCGCTGTCGGCGGCCGGCGCCGTGGCGACGGCGGCGAATCCCCAGGTCGTGTACCTCCCGGCCGGCACCTACAAGATCAGCGGCGAGCTCCACATCGCCCAGAGCTACGTGGTTCTCCGTGGGGCCGGGCCGGCACTCACCAAGATCCGCGGGAACACGGGGAACCAAGCCGCGGCGATCTACGTGGGGAACGCCAACTTCCCGTCGTCGGCGGTCGACATCGTGGGCAGCGTGCCGAAGGACTCGACCACCATCACGGTCGCAAACGCATCCAGCTTCAAGGTCGGAGACGTCATCCAGATCGACCAGCTGGACGATCCGTCCTACGTGTTCATCTTCGACTCCATCTACCGGAAGCGGGCCCCGGGCTGGGAGAACAGCGGGCCGAGGTCGCCGGGCCGCACCGGCCACTCCGGGTACCGGTCCGTCACGGAGATGAAGGAGATCACGGCCATCAACGGCACGACCCTGACCTTCTCGCCGGCGACGCGCATCCCGTTCGACTCCGCCTTCGCCCCCCAGGCGTGGAGGACCATTTCCGGCCCCAACAGCAGCGGGATCGGGGTGCGCTGGTCCGGGGTCGAGAACCTGTACGTGACCGGGGGTGGAAACGACAACATCGTCTTCGAGTGCTGCGCCTACTCCTGGGTCAGGAACGTCGAGTCCGACGGCAATCCGGCGACGGGTGCAGGCACCATCGGCCACCACATCAACTTCGCCCACTGCTTCCGCTGCGAGATCCGGCACTCCTACGTCCATCACGCGACGGAGATCGTGCAGGGCGGCGGCGCCTACGGAATCGGGCTGACGGTCAGCAGCTCCGACTGCCTCGTCGAGGACAGCATCGCGGTCTACCTGAACAAGGCGGTCGTCACCGAGGTCAGCGGCGGCGGGAACGTCTTCGGCTACAACTACATCGACAACGTGCGCACCTCGGCCGCCTCCTGGATGGAGGGCGCCGCCAACGGCAGCCACGACACCTTCAGCCACATGGACCTGTGGGAGGGCAACCAGTCCGCGAACATCGGCTGCGACGCGACCCACGGCTCCTCGGGGTTCCTGGTCTTCTTCCGGAACTACTCCATGGGCCGCTGCTCGGACCCCACCTACCGGGCCAACCAGACGGACAACCTCCGCGCCTTCAACAGCGACGCCTGGAACCGGGAGATGAGTGCCGTCGGCAACGTGCTGGAGGCCTGGCCGTTCACCGGGTACGGACGGACGTATCAGCCGGTCTACGAGATCTCGTCGCACCTCGTGGACGCGCAGCCCGCCACCATCTGGCGCATCGGCGAGATGGACATGAGAGGCGGCGGCGGGACCTTCGACACCCAGTTCGCCAACCCCGGCCCCAACGACCCGGGCCTCCTGCCGCTGGCGACCTACACCACCCGAGCCAAGGACATGCTCTTCCGGCACGGGAACTGGGACAACGTCACCAACTCCATCGCCGACTGGCAGGGCGGATACACGCAGACCCTTCCGGACTCGCTCTACCTGACGGGCAAGCCTTCCTGGTGGGGCGCCGGCGCCTGGCCCTGGGTCGACCCGAAGGCGGCGACGAGGGTCCACACGCTTCCCGCCAAGGCGCGCTTCGACGCCGGGACCCCCTAGCCTCGGGCCCGGGTTCCCCCCGCCGGGACGCCGCCGTGCGGGAGACGTGGGACTCCCGGCGGGGGCGCCCCGTGCTAGTACTCCGCCCGGCGCGGCGTACGTCCCATGCCACGGCGCGCCCGAGGGAGTCGGGCCTGGCCGGCGTCAGCCGCCGCCCGGGACGGCAAGCGATGACCGAAGACGGCGAGGAGAGCGGCGGCCACAGGGCTCGAGACGGTGAGTCGAGCGCGGCCATCGCGCGGAACGCCTTCTACCTGGTGCTGGGGCAGGTGGCGACGACGGCGCTGGCCATCGTCCTCAGCGCCGCGCTCGCCCGCTCGCTGGGTGCCAAGGACTTCGGCCTCTACTTCCTCATCACCACCATGTCCGCCTTCGCCTACGTCTTCGTGGAGTGGGGCCAGCAGCTCTTCGTCATCCGCGAGGTGGCGAGGAGGCCGGACCGGGCGGGAGGCCTGCTGGGGACGGCCCTCGCCATGCGCGTGGCCGGCGCCGCGCTGGTCTCGGTGCCGGCTGGGCTCCTGGCGTGGGCGCTGGGATACGACGCCCGCACCTGCTGGCTCTCCGTGCTGTTCATCGCCGCGAGCCTCCCCTTCTTCCTCGGCCAGGGGTACGGGATGGTATTCCGGGCGCGCGACCAGATGGGCCGGGACGCGACCGTGTCGGTGGCCAACAAGGTGCTGGCGCTCGCGATCACGCTGCCTGCGCTGGCGCTCGGCACCGGAGTCCCAGGGGTCGTGGCCGCCCAGGGGCTGGCGGGCCTCGCGGCCCTGGCGGTGGCGGTCTGGCTCTACCGGCGCCTCCAAGGCCCGCCGCTCCGCGTCTCCTCCGAGACGGTGCGGGAGCTCGTCGTGGGCGGGGCACCCATCGTCGCCATGACCGCTGCCATCGCCGCGCAGCCCTACCTGGACGCGGTCATCCTCTCGAAGCTGGCCCCGGCCACCGCGGTCGGCTGGTTCGGAGCGGCGAAGAACATCCTGGGGACGCTGGTGGCGCCGGCCATCATCCTCGGGGCGGCCGCCTACCCCCGGCTCTCGAGGGCCGCGGCCGACCCGCTGGCGCTCCGGCGTGAGGTCCGGGCCGCGCTGCGCCCCCTGCTGTGGTTCGGCGCGCTCGCCGGGGTCGGCACCTACCTCTTCGCGGATGCGGTGGTCGCGCTCATCTACGGCGCCTCGGGCTTCGGCCCCGCCGGCACCATCCTGCAGGTGTTCGCCCCCGGTCTCTTCCTGCTGTTCGTGGACGTGCTCCTCGGGAACATCATCCTGGCGTCGGGACGTGCCAAGGGCTTCGCCATCGCGAAGGTGGCGAGCGTCGTCGTCAGCACCGGCCTGAACTTCTACCTCATCCCGCTGTTCCAGGAGCGCACCGGCAACGGGGGCATCGGGGTGGTGGTGGCCTTCGCGGCGAGCGAGCTGGTGGTGTTCGCCGGGGCCATGGTCATCCTCCCTCGAGGGACCCTGGAGCCTGCGGCCGGTCTCGACGTCGGGCGTGCACTCGCAGCGGCCGCCGCCACCACCCTGCTCTTCCGGGTCCTCCCGCCACTGTCGCCCTTCGTCGGCGTCCCGCTCTGCGTGGCGGCCTTCGGGGCGGCCTCCGTGGCCCTGGGCCTGGTGCGCCGAGCCGATCTCGAGGTCCTGCAGACCCTCCTTCGCAGGCGGAGGTCGGAACCGGTTCCCGCCGCCGGCGAGGGCCCCTGACCCGCCGGGCGAGGCACACCGCGCCGCACCCAGGCACACACCCCCGTGCCAGTCGCTGCGGGAGATCCCCGTCCGGACGGTGCCGATTCACTCGGACGTGGGATACTCGCCGAGTTGCCCCAATGCGATTGTGCCCCCCAGCGATGAGTCCCACGTTCACGAGAGCCGTGCCGCGGGTGGGCACACCCCCGGCGCCGTGCCTGCCGCCCTCGGAACCGAGGCCGTGAGCATGGATGCAGCCGCTCGCATTGGCCAGTTCATTCGCGAGAACTTCCTGGTGAGCCCGACCGAGGGGCTCGTCGACGACACCTCGCTCATCGCCACCGGGATCGTGGACTCGACCGGCATGCTCGAGGTCATCAACTTCCTCGAGGCCGAGTTCGGGATCGCCATCCAGGACCACGAGACGGTCCCAGAGAACCTCGAGACCATCCACCGGATGGCCGGCTTCGTGGAGCGCAAGCGGGACGCCAGGGCCGCGTAGGACCGGAAGCGGGCGCGCGGCAGCGCCCCCACCCGGGTCCCCCCACCGTGGGACCGACGAAGGAGGGGTTCCCCGTTAGGATACCGACGCCTTGCCCACCAACGGGGGGGCGACGCCGGACGGCTGCCGGACGGCAGGGTCCAGGGTCGGCAGGCGGACGTCCAACGCGCTCGATTCGGGGAAAGCATGAGAATCCTTCTCACCGGAAGCCGTGGCTACATCGGGACCGTCATGGCCCCCTTTCTCGTCCAGGCGGGGCACGAGGTCGTCGGGCTGGACACCGACCTGTACCAGCGCTCGACCTTCGGGACCTGGCGGGAGGCCGTCCGGACCATCCGCAAGGACGTCCGTGAGGTCGAGGCGGCCGACCTGCGCGGCTTCGACGCCGTGGTCCACCTGGCGGCGCTCTCCAACGACCCGCTGGGCGACCTGAACGCCGGGCTCACCTATGACATCAACCACCTCGCCTCGGTGCGGCTGGCCGAGGCCGCCAAGGCGGCGGGGGTGCCGCGCTTCGCCTTCGCCTCGTCCTGCAGCAACTACGGTGCGGCCGGCGATGCCCCGGTCGACGAGCAGTCGCCGCTCAACCCGGTGACGGCCTACGGCGAGTCCAAGGTGCGGGTGGAGCGCGACGTGTCGCAGCTCGCCGACGACCGCTTCACGCCGACCTTCCTCCGCTGCGCCACGGCCTACGGGGTCTCTCCGCGCCTGCGGTTCGACATCGTCCTCAACAACCTCGTCGCCTGGGCCTTCACGTCCGGGAAGGTGTTTCTCAAGAGCGACGGTACGCCCTGGCGCCCCATCGCCCACATCGAGGACATCAGCCGGGCCTTCCTGGCCGTGCTGTCGGCGCCGCGGGAGGTCGTGCACGCGCAGGCGTTCAACGTCGGACGCAACGACCAGAACTACCGGATCCGGGAGATCGCGCAGATCGTGAAGGAGACGGTGCCGGGGTGCGAGATCGCCTTCGCCGACGACGCCGGCCCGGACAAGCGCAACTACCGCGCCGACTTCTCCAAGATTGCCCGGGTCCTTCCGGGGTTCCAGCCCCAGTGGGACGCGCGCAAGGGCGCGAAGCAGCTCTACGAGGCCTACAAGGCCGTCGGGCTCAAGCTCGAGGACTTCGAAGGGCCGCGCTACCGGCGCATCGACCAGATCAAGCAGCTCATGGCGTCGGGCAACCTCGGGCCCGACCTTCGCTGGAAGTCGGAGCCTGCCGCGGCCTGAGGGCGCGGAGGGATGCGGCGGGCCTCGGGCCCGCGGAGGACCCCCATCGTGATCTTCACAGAGACGAAGCTGAAGGGCGCGTTCATCATCGACATCGAGCGCCGCGAGGACAACCGCGGCTTCTTCGCGCGCGTGTTCTGCCAGAAGGAATTCGTCGACCACGGGCTGAAGCCGCTGATCGCCCAGGCGAACGTGGCGTTCAACAAGCGAAGGGGCACGCTGCGGGGGATGCACTTCCAGTTTCCCCCGAACGCCGAGACCAAGCTGGTCCGGGCCACCCGCGGCGCCATCCTCGACATCATCGTGGACCTGCGGCCCGAGAGCCCGACCTACCTTCAGAACGTTGCGGTGGAGCTCTCGGCGGACGACCACCGGGCCCTCTACGTCCCGGAGCGCTTCGCCCATGGCTACCAGGCGCTGGAGGACGGGACCGAGACGAGCTACCAGGTGGGAGAGTTCTACGCGCCCGCGGCGGACGGTGGCCTGTCGCCGTTCGACCCGCGGCTCGGGCTGAAGTGGCCGCTGCCGGTGACGGAGATCTCCCCGAAGGACGCGGGCTGGAAGCCCCTCGACGAGGTCGAGGGCGAGGTGAAGCGCAGGATGACGGCGTGAGGACACCATGATCATCGTGGACCGGGCCCTGGCGGCCCGCGCAGAGCAGGGCAAGCCCATCCGCGTCGGCATGGTCGGCGCCGGCTTCATGGGGCAGGGCCTGACGAACCAGATCGAGCACAGCGTCCCGGGGATGCGGATGGCAGCCGTCTACAACCGGCGTCCGGAGCGCGCCTTCCAGGTCTATCGCTACGCCGGGCGAGAGCCCATCGCGGCCGGGACGCAGGCCGTCCTGGACGAGGCCATCCGGCGCGGGCAGCCGGTCGTGGCCGAGGATCCCATGACCATCTGCCGGTCGCCGGAGATCGACGTCGTCGTGGACGTCACCGGTTCCGTGGAGTTCGGGGCGCGGGTCATCCTGGAGGCGTTCCGCCACGGCAAGCCGGTCGTGCTCATGAACGCCGAGGTCGACGCGACCCTCGGGCCCATCCTTCGCGTCTACGGGAAGAAGCACGGGGCCATCCTCTCGGCCTGTGACGGGGACGAGCCCGGCGTCGAGATGAACCTCTACCGCTGGGTGAAGGGTCTCGGGCTCATCCCCCGCGTCATGGGCAACGTCAAGGGGCTGCAGGATCCCTATCGCAACCCGACCACCCAGCAGGCCTGGGCGGAGCGGTGGGGCCAGAATGCCGCCATGGTGACCTCGTTCGCCGACGGCTCGAAGATCAGCTTCGAGCAGAGCATCGTGGCCAACGCCACCGGCTTCAAGGTGAAGGCCCGGGGCATGTCGCGAGGCGTCAAGTTCGACGGCTCGATCATGGATATCCAGAAGCTCTACGACATCGACGAGCTGCGGCAGCTGGGCGGGATCGTGGACTACACGGTGGGGCCGCCGCTCATCAAGGTGTTCTGCCTGGCGGAGCACCCGGACCCCAAGCAGCGCCACTACCTCAACCTCTACAAGATGGGCGAAGGGCCGCTCTACCCGTTCTGGATCCCCTACCACCTCGTCCACTTCGAGACGCCGTTCGCCATCGCGCGGGTGGTCCTCTTCGGCGACGAGCTCGCGCCGCCGCTCGGGGGTCCGGTGGTGGAGGTGTGCGCGGTGGCGAAGCGCGAGCTGAAGGCCGGCGAGATCCTCGACGAGTACGGCATGTACATGACCTACGGCGAGGCCGTGAACGCGGAGGAGATGAGCGCCGGGCGCTACCTCCCCGAGGGGCTCGTCGAGGGGTGCCGCCTCAGGCGGGACATCGCCAAGGACCAGGTCCTCACCTACGCCGACGTGGAGCTGCCGGAGGGGCGTATCGCCGACCAGCTGCGCGCCGAGCAGTACCGCCACTTCCGCGGCGAGAGCTGGCTCGAGGAGCACCTGAAGGGCGCGGAGGCACCCGGCCGCGCCGCGGTCGCGGCCCGGGGCGCGGTGTCCCACGTCTGACCGAAGCGGCTGGATACCGTCGGTGAGGAGAGCACGATGAAGGTGGTCATTTTCTGCGGTGGCCTCGGCATGAGGCTGCGGGACTTCTCGGAGTCGATCCCGAAGCCGATGGTGCCGGTGGGGTACCGACCGATCCTGTGGCACCTGATGCGCTACTACGCGCACTTCGGCCACAAGGACTTCATCCTCTGCCTCGGCTACCGGGCCGACTCGATCAAGCAGTACTTCCTCAACTACGACGAGACCGTCTCCAACGACTTCGTGATGCGGGAGGGCGGCAAGAAGGTCGACCTGCTGGCGAGCGACATCCACGACTGGAACATCACCTTCGTCGACACCGGCCTGACCTCCAACATCGGCCAGCGCCTCAAGGCCGTGCAGCCGTTCCTCGCAGGTGACGAGATGTTCCTCGCCAACTACAGCGACGGCCTCTCCGACCTGCCCTTGCCCGCGGTGATCGACTTCATGGCGAAGCAGCCCGACGCCGTGGCCTGCTTCACCGGCGTGACGCCCACGAGCAGCTTCCACCTCGTGAGCATCGGCGAGGGGGGCCGCGTCCAGAGCATCCGCCACGTCAAGGACGTGGGGATGCGCGTCAACGGGGGCTTCTTCGTGTTCCGCAAGGAGATCTTCGACTGGATGAAGCCCGGCGAGGAGCTCGTCCAGGAGCCCTTCCAGCGCCTGGCGGCGGCCGGCCGGTTGCTCTCCTACCCCTACGATGGCTTCTGGGCCTGCATGGACACCTTCAAGGAGAAGCAGCTCCTCGAGGACATGTACTCCCGCGGACAGGTTCCCTGGGAAGTCTGGAAGGCGAACGGCAAGAAGGGCCCGACGTAGCACGGGACGCGCCGGTCCATCCGGCGCGGAGAGGTGCGCGCATGCAGGGAGTCTCGCTCTTCCCGGGCGGGGGTACGAAGCGCGTGCTGGCGCTCGGCGCCCACGCCGACGACATCGAGATCGGATGCGGAGGGACGCTGCTCCGGCTCGCCGACGAGCACCCGGACCTCGACGTGACCTGGGTCGTCTTCTGCTCGACGCCCGATCGGGCGCGGGAGGCCCAGGCCTCCGCGGAAGCCTTCCTGGGGCGCGTCCGGGAGAAGCGCATCCTCGTGAAGGGGCATCGGGACGGCTTCCTGCCGTACCTGGGCGCGCAGGTGAAGGACGAGTTCGAGGCCCTCAAGAAGCTGGTGTCGCCGGACCTGGTGCTCACGCACTACCGTGAGGACCGTCACCAGGACCACCGGACGGTGTCCGACCTCACCTGGAACACCTGGCGAAACCACCTGATCCTCGAGTACGAGATCCCGAAGTACGACGGCGACTTCGGATCGCCGAACCTCTTCGCGCCGCTGCCGGCGGCGACCCTGGAGCGGAAGGTCGACCTGATCCTCAAGGCGTTCCCGACCCAGTCGAACAAGCCCTGGTTCTCGGCCGAGCTGTTCCGCGCCGTGGCGCGCATCCGTGGGATGGAGTGCGTGGCTGCGGACGGGTTCGCAGAGGGCTTCTACTGCCGGAAGGGCGTCTTCTGAGCAGCACTTCGGGGGCGTCCTACTGCAGCGTCCCCAGGAACTCGACGAGCTTCCGCGCCAGCATGTCGGCGCCAGCCTGGTTGAGGTGCCCGCCGTCGGCCTGTGCCCAGTCGGGATGCAGAGCGGGATGGGCCAGACCGTCGTTGGCCGTCGCCGTCGCCAGGTCACCGCCGGCACCGTGCGAATCCCACCAGGCGACGTCGAAGATCTCCGAAGCCGGGTAGGTGGCTCGCAGCATCTGGTTCCAGTTGTCGGCCTGGTCGTTGTTGTAGGCGGCCCCGGCCTCCGAGTGGGACACGGTGGTGTGCAGGAACCTGGTCCTGGGGTACGCGGCCTGCAGTGCGGTCATGACGTCCTGATACTGCTTGAACGACAGCCCGGGCGCGGGGCGCGTGCTCCGGTCGGCGAACAGCATCGCCTGGTCCACGAAGCCCAGCTTGACGAAGGCCAAGTCGACGGAGTTGCCGAGGCCGCCCGCCATCGCCGCCTGGAAGGCAGCCATCTTCGACGCCGGGTCACCGTTGACGCCCGTCAGGGGAGCGTCGTTGAGCTGGGCGTTCCCGAAGGTCCCGGTGGGGATCTCCACGGCGCTCGTGGTCCTGACGACGGAGAGGCCCGAGCCGGCGTTGTCGGCCAGGAGCTTCGCCAGGCCAAAGGGAGCGGTGAAGCGGCCGCCCGTCGGGTCGTAGTCGCCGCAGATCTCGGAGCCCACCGACATATGGGCGAAGAACCACCTCTTCTTGGCCATGGCGGCCAGCTGGTCGCGTACGGTGGCCGCCCGAGCAGCCACCGTGACGGTGGCGGTGCCGGTCCTGGACCCGTCGGCGACGCTGGTGGCGACGACGGTGAAGGTCCCGGGCGCAGCCGGGGCGGAGTAGACGCCGGTGGCCCGGCCGATGGAGCCGCCCCCCGCCTCGCGCACCGACCAGGTGACGGCCGTCGACTGGCCGGGGGTCGTGCCGGTGACGTCGGCGCGGAAGGTGACCGAGCCACCCGCGGTGGTCGAGGCGGTGGACGGGCTGACGCTCACCGCGATCAGCGGAGCCGGGCCCGGAACCCCGGGATCGGCGGACGAGGAGCCGAGGAAACCCCCGCACGCGAACAGGCTCGCGAGCACGAGCGCCGCGAGGGTACCCGGGGCCGCCTGGCGGGTGGCTGTCATCGGGGTCGCGTCTCCGAAGCGGGCGTGCCGGGCCGTCGCACCCACGACACGCTCGTGCCATCGCAGGTCGGCCGGGAGTTCAGTGAACCATGTCCCTCTGCCCGGTGAGAAGAACCCCAAGTGCGACCAAGGCGCACATGGCGACAACAGACAAGGGCCGCCCCCTGCACAGAGCGCGGGTCACCCAGCGCCCGGGCGACCGCAACGCGTCACCGCTCACGCCGGCGTCGCCCCGCAGGACCGGCGCACGACCAGCGTGCCGTGCAGGAGGATGTCGCGGGTGACGAGGTCCGATCCCGCCACACGGTCGAGCATCGCCGAGAGCGCCGCGGCCCCGATCTGGCGGGTGGGCTGGCGCAGCGTCGTCAGCGGCGTCGGCAGAAGCGCCGCGTAGTCCACGTCGTCGATCCCGACCAGCCGAACGTCCCGCGGCACGGCGAGCCCGAGCTCGAGGAGCGTGTGCATGAGGCGGGCGGCCGTCCGATCGTTGGCGCAGACCACCGCCTCGGGACGGCCCGACTCCACCATCGCCCGCACGGCACCGGGGTCGGCCGGGTCGAGCCGGTGCACCAGCGATCGGTCCGGCTCCACGCCGCGCGAGAGGAGAGCCTCGCGATAGCCGGACTCGCGGGCGTCCACCGTGGCGGCGGCATTGCCGACACCAACGAAGGCGATCCGGCGGGCGCCCAGGCCGAGGAGGTGCTCGGTCACCACGAAGCCGGCGTGCCGGTTGTCGAGCCCGACCAGGTCGTGGTGGCCGCGCTGCGGGAACGGGGTGGCGGTCCGGTCCAGGAGCACCACCGGGATGCTCGCGTCGTCGAGGGCCTGGACGATGCGGCGGTTCACCTCGTCCTTGGCGGGCGTGAGCTCGAGCGGCGCGAAGAACACGCCCGAGAGCTTGCGGTCGATGTATTGCCGGCACAGCCGCCAGGCGTTCTCCTCCTTCGATGCGTCGGCGTCCGGCACGCTCCCCCACACCAGCGCGTGCTCGCGCGCGAGCGGCGAGGCCATCATGCCCTGGCAGATGGGCTCGAAGATCTCCGTCTCGCCGAGGTCGGGGATGAGGAGCCCGAAGGACAGCGCGGCCGCGCCTCGCTCCGCGCGGACGAAGGTGCCGGAGCCGGCATGCCGCTCGACGAGCCCGGCGAGCTGCAGGTCGCGCACCGCGCGCCCGACCGTGATTCGGGAGGCCCCGAAGTCGCGGACCAGCTGGGCCTCGCTCGGAAGCCGATCGCCGCGCTTCCACCGCCCCGAGCGGATCCCGCGCTCGAGGGCGCCATAGACTTGCCGGTACCTGGGAGTCCGCTTCGCGTGGGCTGGCATGGCCGCTCATGTTGATATAGCAATTGAATGGAATCCTCAAGCCTTGCCGCCCCGTTTCAAGAAAGAAACCGTGGATTCGTTGACTCTCGGAGGCTGCTTGCCTATGGTGCTGTGCGTCAAGCTGATATATACGCTTGCCGGAAAGAAGGGAGGCCCTCTGTGTCCACCACCATCGTTCGCCCGAAGCACTTCCTGCTGGTCTCGGACTTCGACCAGACGCTCAGCTTCAACGACTCGGGCCAGGTCCTGAGCGACGTCATCGGCGCGCCCGGGTTCGAGGAGAAGGTCGCGGGCCTGGCGCGCACGAACCTCGTCCAGCAGGGCGCCGAGCTCGCCTATCTCATCCGCCACGATCCCGACTTCCGGGGCGTCCGGCGGGAGCACCTCGAGGAGGCCGGACGACGCCTCCGCCTCCGCCACGACATCCCGGCCCTGAAGGAGTTCCTGGAGCGCGGGCTGGAAGGGCTCCACTTCTCCTTCTTCGTGGTCTCCGCGGCCCCCAAGGAAGTGATCCGATCGGCGCTCGCCGGCGTGGTCCCGCCGGAGAACATCTTCGGCACCGAGTTCGACTACGACCCGCATTCCGGGGAGGTCCGCTCCATCCTTCGCACCTGCGCTGGCTACGGCAAGGTCTCGGTGGTCGAGGAGCTGGAGCACCGGCTCGGCACCGAGCCGGACCGGACGATCTACGTGGGCGACGGCAGCTCGGACGTGCACGTCATGCTGCACGTGAACAACCGGGACGGATTCACCATCGCCGTCTCGCAGAACCGGATGCTGGCGCGGATCGCCAAGACCACCGTGCTGAGCGACAGCGCCTTCAGCATCGTCGTGCCCATCCTCGAGCAGCTCGGGGGCTGGACCTCGACGCAGATCCGTGAGCTCTTCGAGTCCTACGGGCTCACCCTGCACGGGTGGGAGAAGGCCCGGACGGATCGGGTCACGGTCCACGAGGCGCTCCCCTTTCCCGCCGCGGACGTCGCATGACGCCCGTGAACTCGGTCCTGATCGAGGGCCTGGGGTGGGCCGCCACCGCCGTCTTCGTGGGCTCCTACTTCTTCAGTCGCGCCGAGGCGCTCGTGCGCGTGCAGATGGCGGGGGCGGTGATGTGGGTGGCGTACGGCACGCTGACGCGGGCGCTTCCGGTGGTCGCCGCGAACCTGCTCGTCCTCGCCGCCGCGGCGTGGAAGGCCCGTCAGGCCCGGCGGCTCGCCCGGTCCTCCGTCCGTCCGGTCGGTCGGGCCGAACCACCCGTCGCCGAGGCACACTCACGGCGCGGCCCCCGGGAAGGAGCATCGATCCGAGTGGGCGGCACCGGATGACGCGGGCGGCACGGCACGGGCCTTAGGGCCGCCACCGGGCATGGGGAGAATCGACCCATGTGCCCGAAGGGATGTGTGCGACCTCCACGGGACGGAGCCGTCGCGGGGTTACGCTCCCCGTGAAACTCGCTGGTTTCGATGGACGGCTCGGCTCGAATCCCTGGCACGGTTCCTGCGGTGATCGCGAACGACGAGCGCGACCACGCGCTCCACCAACCGCAGCAAGGGACACTTCTTGCCAACCCGAGGGGCCGGCCCGGTGCATCCGGACGGGCCCCTCGCCTTTTCGACGTCGGGCGCGCATCGCGAGCCGCGACGCGGCGGGCGCCGGATTCCTGCCGTTCGATCTGACGCAAGGCCCGGGCCGCGAGGACCGGACCGGATCTCGGACTAGAATCCCGGCCCATGAGCGATCCCGAGACCTCCGGCGGCCTCCCCGACAACGCCTATCGCGAGCTGGCCCCCGGAGAGCGGTACGAGCCGATCGTCCGTGCAAGCGCGACCGTCCCGGAGATCACCAGGCGCTCGATCGTCTTCGGCCTGGTGATGACGGCCATCTTCTCGGCCGCGGCGGCGTATCTGGCGCTCAAGCTCGGCCAGGGGATCGAGTCGGCGATCCCCATCGCGATCCTCGCCATCGGCTACTCCGCGGTCACCAGGCGCAAGTCCACGCTCCTCGAGAACGTGAACATCGTCACGCTCGGCGCGTGCGCCGGGATCGTCGTCGGCGGGTCGACCTTCACGATGCCGGCGATCTTCATCCTCGGCCTGGAGAAGCAGTCGAGCTTCGCGCAGATCTTCGTGGTGCCGCTGCTCGGAGCGATCCTCGGCGTCCTCTTCCTGATTCCGTTCCGCCGCTTCTTCGTCGTCGAGATGCACGGCAAGCTCCCCTTCCCGGAGGCGACGGCGACCACCGAGATCCTGGTCGCCGGCGGCCGCGGTGGAAGGCAGGCGCTGGTGCTCCTGGTCTCGATGGGCGTCGGCTTCACCGCGGATTTCCTGGCCCTCCATTTCGGGGCCTGGCGGGACACCTTCACGACGGTCCTGATCCCCTCGCTCCACAGGCTGACCGAGGACGTCAAGGCGATCTTCGTCCTGAACACCTCCGCGGCCGTCCTGGGCCTGGGATACATCGTGGGGCTGCGCTACGCGACGATCATCGCGGCGGGCTCGTTTCTCTCCTACTACGTCTTCGTGCCGCTCGTGGGGGCGACCGGGGCGTTGTCGCCGGCGCCGCTCTTCCGCGGGCGGCCACCCGTCGCCGGCCTCGCCGCCGAGGCCATCTTCTCCGAGTACGTTCGCTACATCGGAATCGGCGCGATCTTCGCGGCGGGCGTCCTGTCGGTCCTCAAGATGTCGCCGGTCATCGCCCAGGCGGTCTCTCGCGTCTTCGGCGAGATGAGGAGGATCGGCCGCGGCGACCAGGCAGCGGCGCGAACGGATCGCGACCTTCCGATAGGGGCGGTTCTCGCCGGGACGGCCGGTCTGGCGCTCGCCCTGTTCCTCTACTTCCGCTTCGCCGTCCTCTCCGGCACGGCCCGGGCGACGGCGATCTCGGCGGTGTCCCTCCTTCTGACGTTCGGGATCGCTTTCCTGTTCGCCGCCGTATCGGCGTGGGCGATCGCCATGATCTCGACGACGCCGATCTCCGGAATGACCCTGACGACGCTCATCATCGCAGCCGGCGTCTTGTCGGCACTCGGCCTGGCGGGTCCGAGCGGCATGCTCTCCGTCCTCCTGATCGGAGGCGTCGTCTGCACGGCACTCTCGATGACCGGGTCGATGGTCACGCTGCTGAAGGTCGGCTACTGGACCGGGGCCACGCCGAGGCGGATCGAGCTGACGCTGATGGCGGGGTCGGTGGTCGCCGCCGTCACCGTGACCGTGGTGATGTTCGTGTTCGCGCGGGTGTACGGCTTCGCTCCCTCGCCAGAGCATCCAAACCCGGTGGCGGCGCCGCAAGCCAACGCGATGGCGGCGGTGATCTCATCGGTCATGCAGTCGGGCGAGGCGCCCTGGTTCCTCTACGGCATCGGTGCGGTCGTCGCGGGGATCGTTCAGATGCTCGGCATCTCGGCGCTCGCGTTCGCGCTGGGCATGTACCTCCCGATCGAGCTCAACACCCCGATTCTCGCGGGAGCGATCGTGGCATGGCTCGTCAGGCGCCCCCCCGGGAACGCCATGCTGGCGCAGGCGCGGGGAAGTCGCGGCACGTTGATCGCTTCGGGGTTCATCGCCGGAGGCGCGATCGCTGGAGTCGCGGACGGGATGACCCGATTCACCTTCGACTGGTTCAAGAGACCGATCAGGTACGGTCTCGGGAACGACGGTGCCCTCGGAAACTGGATGGGCCTCGCGGTCTTCGTCGCGCTCGGCGTCTTTCTCTGGTGGGACGCCCGCCGTGCGACGGAGGAGGAAGGGGCGGGGCCGGAGATCTCCCTGTGAGGCACGCGCCGGCGCATCGGATCGAGCGCCGCCACGGCTCATGCGGGCGGCGGGCCGCCCGGTGGGAGCGCCGCCATGCGGCGCGCCATCTCCGCCGGGGAGACGTCCTCGCGGTGCGTGGCCAGCGCCCACTGATGGCCGCAGGGGTCCTCGACCCGGGCGAAGCGGTCGCCCAGAACATGTCGGTGGGGGGCGTCGGCGCCGGGTGGCCCGGCCCGCAGTCAGGCGTCCCTCAGGGCATTCCGAGGTCCGCGGAACCCCCCGGGCCGGGCCCCAGCCCCCCTGACAGCGGCCGGCAGCCGGGTTACCTTTCGGCAGATGCCCTCCTCCGGAGACCCGCTTCGCGACCAGGTCCGCCTCCTCGGACAGATCCTCGGCGAGACCGTCGCGGAGCTCCACGGCCCGGGTGCGCTCGACCTCGTGGAGGGGACGCGCCGCGCGGCGGTGGCGCTCCGGCAGGGGAGCCTCCCTGGCGGGCGAGAGGCGTTCGCCGCGACGGTGGCGTCCCGGTCGCTGGAGGAGCTCGAGCTGCTGGCCTCGGCCTTCACCGACTTCTTCCTGCTCATCAACGCAGCGGAGGAGCAGCAACGGATCCGCGTGCTCCGCGACCGCGACCGGCCCGACTCGCCGCCCGACGGCTCGATCGCCGCGGCCGCGCGCGAGATGCGCGCCGCCGGGGCGACTGCCGGGGACGTGCAGGCGCTCCTCGACCGGCTGCTGGTCATGCCGGTCCTCACGGCGCACCCGACCGAGGCGCGGCGGCGGACGGTGATCGACCACGCCGCCGAGGTCTCGGCGGCGCTCGAGCAGCTCGACGATCCGCGGACCGGCGCGCGGGAGCGGGCCCGCGTGCTGGAGCGGCTGCGGGAGGCGGTGGCGGCCCTGGCCTGTACCCGCAAGTCGCGGACGTCCCGGCCGTCGCCGCTCGACGAGGTGCGTGCCGGGCTCCAGGTATTCGAGCGGACGCTGCTCGACGTCGTGCCGGAGGTCTACCGGGAGCTGGAGGACGCGCTCGCGGCGGCCTGGCCGGGGGTGGCCTTCCGCGTGGGCCCGTTCCTCCGGTTCGGCACCTGGATCGGCGGCGACCGGGACGGCAACCCGTTCGTCACCGCCGAGGTGACGCGTGCGGCGCTGGATCGCCAGCGGGCCCTGGCGATCCGGCGGCTCGCGGCCGATGCCGCGGCGCTCTGGCGGGGGCTCTCCGCGTCGATCGCGGGGGCGCCGGACGACGCGGTCGCGGACCTGACCGCGTCGATCGAGGCCGACCGGGCCCGGATGGACGGCGGCTCGGTGCCGCTGCGGACGCTCCACGCGGCGGAGCTCTGGCGCGAGAAGCTCGGGTTCGTCGCGGCGCGGCTCGAGGCGGCCCGGCTCCGCTCGGAGGGAGCCTATCCCGACGCCCGCGCCTACCTCGCCGACCTGCGGCTCCTCGACCGGACGCTCCGGGCCGCGGGGCTCGCCCGGCTCGCCGACGGCCGGCTCCGGGACGCGCGGCGCCGCGCCGAGGTATTCGGCTTCCACCTCGCGACCATGGATCTCCGGCAGCACTCCGAGGTGCACGAGCGGGTCGTGGCGGAGATCCTGGGGCAGGGCGGAACGGACGGCTACCTCGGACTCCCCGACGAGCGGCGCGTCTCCCTGCTCGGGGAGCTCCTCTCCCGCGCGGCGCTCCCCGCCGTCGATCGGACCCGCCTCTCGCCGGAGGCGCGGGAGGCGGTCGAGGCGCTGGAGGTGGTGGGGCGGGCGCGGCGCGACAGCGGGCCGGAGGCCTGCGAGCGGTACGTCGTGAGCTTCACCCACTCCACGAGCGACCTCCTCGAGGTCCTCCTCCTCGCGCGGGCGGCGAGGCTCGCGCCGGACGAGCTGCGGCCGGTGCCGCTCCTCGAGCAGCTGGAGGACCTGGAGAACGCCGGTGCCATCGCCCGGCGGGCGCTCGGGATCGGGCCGCTGCGGGCCGCCCTGGGGGACGAGCTGGAGGTGATGATCGGCTACTCGGACAGCGGCAAGCAGGCGGGGTACGTGGCGAGCCAGGCCGCGCTGCACCGGGCGCAGCTCGCGCTCGCGCAGGCGGCGGAGGAGGAGGGGGTCGTCCTCACGGTCTTCCACGGCCGCGGGGGCGCGGTCGGTCGCGGCGGCGGGCCGGCCAACCGGGCGATCCGATCCCAGCCGCGCGCGGCGCTGCGCGGCCGCTTCCGGCTCACCGAGCAGGGCGAGACGGTGGCGGCGCGCTACGGCCGCGCCGAGATCGCGCGCCGCGACCTCGAGCAGATGGTGAACGCGGTGCTCGTCGCGTCGGTGGGCCCTCCCGGCTCGGCGGCCGACGACGCGTCCCTGGAGCGCGAGCGGATCCTGGAGGTAGGGGCCGCGGCGGCACGCGCCGCCTATCGGCGGCTCGTGGACGACCCGGACCGGCTGACGCGGTACGCGCTCGCCGCGACCCCCATGGAGGAGGTCCCCGAGCTGCGCTTCGCGTCGCGTCCGTCGAGCCGCGGCGGCAAGCCGGGGCTCGAAGCGCTCCGGGCGATCCCCTGGGTCTTCTCCTGGAACCAGAGCCGGCACGGGATCCCCGGCTGGTTCGGCCTCGGCACCGCGCTCGAGGCGATCGTCGCCGGGCACGGGCTGGAGCGGGCCCGGGCGCTCTACCGCGACTGGCCGTTCCTCCGGGGCATCGTGGACAACGCGCGGCTCGCGCTCACGCAGGCCGACCTGGAGGTGGCCTCGCACTACTCGCGGCTCGCTTCGCCCGGGGACCGCGCGGTCTTCGACGTCATCCGCGAGGAGCACGAGCGGACCGTCCGGGCCATCCTGGACGCCACGGCGGACCCGTCGCTCATGTCGCCCTGGCCCGCGGTCGGGCAGGCGGCGGCGCGGCGGAACCCCTACGTGGACGTGCTCTCGCACGTCCAGATCGAGCTCCTCGGGCGGCTGCGCCGGGCCGAGGGGCCGGAACGGGAGCGCGTGGAGGAGGCGCTTCGCTTCACGGTGAACGGGATCGCGGCCGGGCTGCAGACGCTCGGCTAGCAGGTCCTGCCTTCTGCTACCCTCGCAGGCCATGAGCATGGACGGCTACAAGCGCCTCCTCGACTACAACCAGCGCTGGGTCGCGGAGCGACTGGCCGAGCGGCCCGACTACTTCACGCGGCTCCAGGACAACCAGGATCCCGAGTACGTCTGGATCGGCTGCTCCGACAGCCGGGTCCCGGCCGAGACGGTGACCGGCTGCCAGCCCGGCGACCTCTTCGTCCACCGCAACGTCGCCAACCAGGTCGTCCACACCGACCTGAACATGCTGACGGTGATCTTCTACGCGGTGGAGCGGCTGCGCGTGAGGCACATCATCGTCTGCGGCCACTACGGCTGCGGCGGCGTCAAGGCGGCCATGTCGCGCCACGACTTCGGCCTCATCAACCGCTGGCTGCAGAACATCAAGGACTGCGCCGAGCGCCACCAGGCGGAGCTGGGCGCCCTCCCCGATGAGGAGGCGCGGTCGCGGAGGCTGGTGGAGCTGAACGTCATCGAGCAGGTGGACCACCTCGCCAAGACCTCGGTGATCCAGCAGGCCTGGAAGAGGGAGGGGCGCCCCTGGCTGCACGGCTGGGTCTACGACATGCACGCCGGCCGGCTGAAGGAGCTGGTGTGCCGAACATCGACCGACCTGCCGCACCCGGTCCACCGCTACGACCTCGGCGAGCCCTGACGCCATGCCGCCACCCACGAGACCGCCGCCGTGTCGCGGAACGCCTCACTGGATGACGAGCACCGGCTGCCGCTGCCGCACGAAGTCCGCGATGACCTCGATGTCTGCATCGGTCCCGGTGGCGACGCACCCCAGCGTCCAGTCGAATGCGGTGGTCGGGTACTCGGGCTCGGCCATCCCACGTGGAGGGCCGTGGATCCCGACGGTGCCCCCGGTGAGCCCCTGGACCGCCTGCTCACGGGTCGGGTAGTCGATGGGAATGAAGGTCCCGAAGCGTCCCGAGGGCCTCGGGGCCCCGAGAGCATAGGTCCCGAGCGGCGTCCTCCCGTCTCCCTTTCGACGCTTGTCGAGGCCGCCCTGGCCCAGCGCCACGAAGAAGCGTGCCGCCGGGGCGCCGTCACGGCACAGCCAGAGCTCCCGCTTCGTGGTGATGACGGCGATCACGTCACCGGTCCCGGGACACAGCGAGGTCGCCTCGACGAACGTATCGGCCATGCTGCCGCGAGCCGCGAGCAGCAGCACCAGCGTCGTGAGTGCTCGCCTTGCGTTCGAGACGAAACGGGCCACCTGAAACGAGGCTACCTTCTGCGGCGGGCCTTGTCACGCATCCCTGCCGCCATTGACGCTTTCTCCAGGGCGCGGCATGTAGGCAGACGTGGACCCAGGGCGGCAGCCGTGCGCGAGCAGCGGAGCGACGAGGAGTTCCGTCCGTTGACGCTTCTTCCCACCCTTCGCGCGCGACTCGGGGCATTCCTCGTCCTGGCCTGGGTCGGCGCGGGCTGCGGCCACGCGCCACCGTTGCCGGACGCCAAGGAAGCCCTCGCCGCGTCCGGCAGGGCAGTCCCCGAGGCGACCTGCGAGGTGAGCACGTCGGCCGACTGCCGCCCCTTTGGAGACTGCACCGCCGCGGAGGTCATCGGTGCCATCTGCTCCCGGACCGTCGTGGAGGGCGAGTCGCTCATCGAGATGGCTCGCCAGTTCGACCTCGGATACAGCGGGATCGCGGCGGCAAACCCGACGCTCGATCCCTTCGTTCCCACCCCGGGCGCGACCGTGACCATCCCCACCGCATGGATCGTGCCGCGGGCGGCCGCGCCGGGGACCCTCGTCGTGAACCTTTCCGAGATGCGGCTGTACCTGTTCCCCCTTTCCCCTGGCGCCCCGATGACGTTCCCGGTGGGCGTGGGGAGCGAAGGGTGGCGCACGCCCCTCGGCACCTTCACGGTGGTCCAGAAACAGACCAATCCGCGCTGGTATCCGACGCCCTCCATCCGAAGGGAGAACCCCGACCTGCCGGCGATGGTGCCCCCCGGTCCCGACAATCCCCTCGGGACGCACGCGCTGCGGCTCTCGAAGGGAGCCATCCTCATTCACGGGACGGACAAGCCGTTCGGCGTGGGACGAAAGGCGAGCCACGGCTGCCTCCGGCTGTACCCCGAGGACATCCCGCACCTGTATGAGCGGGTCGCCGTGGGGACCCGGGTGACGATCGTCCGGGAGCCGGTGAAGGTGGGACTGCGGGAGAGCCGCGTCTACGTGGAGGTTCACGGAGACGACGATGCTCGGGTCGACCCCCTCGCGGAGGCGAGGCGCCTGCTGGCGCGTCGGGGGCTGCTCGACCGAATCGACGCGCGCAAGCTCGACGCCGCCGTGAGGGAGCAGAAGGGCATCCCCGTGGACGTCTCGGCGGACGGGAGCTGAGAGCTGCGCGAGGGGGCCCGGCTGGAAGCCGCGACCCCCGGCGCAGGGCGCCCTACTTGCTGCCCTTCATCTGGCGCAGCTCGAAGGCCTTCGCAGCCTTCGCAGCGGCGGTCTCCGCCCGGGTCGCAGCGGTCTGTGCGTCCACGGCAGCCTGCTGCGCCTTCTGCGCAGCCGCGCTGGAGTCCACCATGTCCTTCCGCAATGCCTGGACGTCGGCGGCCTGGACGTCGGCCTTCTTGCTCATCTCTGCAAGCTTGGCCTCCATCGCGGCCGTCTGCCGTTCCACGTTCGTGAGCCGATTGGCGAGAGGGCTGATCTCCTGCTTGACCGACGAGTCGGTCGCGCACCCCACGGCGAGCAGCGCGAGGGCGGCCAGCGCCAGCGTACGTGTCATCGTTCTCCTCCTCGGTGATCGTGTCCGCCTGCAACTTCGCGCAGCCTCCCGACTCCAGGGTGGCCTCACAAGGGTCGACACCCTTGTTGGGCGTGGATCCGGGTAGCTCGACTCATGACCGGCCTGGGCGGCGAGGGCAGCACCCTGCGGAGCAACTCGGCCCCAGGGAGGGGTAGCCGACCTGCGCCCGGGCAGCGCTGGGCCTGGCCGTCGCGGGCTTCACCTGGAGTGCGCTCACCTTCTCGGGTGCCGCGTTGGCCGTGGCCGGGAACGCGATCGCGCTGCTCCTGCAGCAGGCCCGTCGTCACTTTCCATCCATGAGGTGCACGGAGCGTGCAGGCAAGATCTGCCGCGCCGCCGGCGCCCTTTCGCGCCGGGGTGGCCGCCGCCGTACCGTGGACATGGGACATCGAGGGTCCTCGCTCCTGTAGTCAATCTTGACTCCAAGGGAGCGGGCTACGGCCAGTTGGGGCGCCAAAACTCACTTATGGTTGGATTGGGCTGACCCGGGCGGAGCAGGGTCTGCGCAGAACCGGGGTTCGTCGCGCTTCCGCCCGCGCATGCGCGGCCCTACCCGATTGGCCCAGGTCAACCTAGCGAAGGCAAACCCCTGACTGGCGGGCCGGAGCACGTTTGACCCATGTCAGGTAGTCGCTGGTTGTGAACGCATCTTTCATGGGGTTGAACCTACCCAGCGGTCCTCTCCGGGTCCTTTCCGGTCCCCCTCCTGTACCCAGTTTTCGGCACATGTCGCACCTTTCCCCCGCGGCACAATGCCGCACATGAAGTCCTGGTCCGCAGGCGAGGGCCCTGCGGACGGCGGCTGCACCATCGGGGGGAGGACCAGTCATCACCGGTGGTGAAGCCAGCAGTACACGCAGCAACCAGGGAGGACAGTCGTGACCATGAGAGAGAGAATCACCCGCGCGGCGTTCGTCGCCGCGGCGCTCGCGATGGCGGTATCCGCCAGCGCGCAGATCCCGTTCACCAAGCTCAATAACGACAACACGGCCGCCAACGCGGCCTTCGCGCTCCAGAACCCCAACGGGCCTGCGGGGACCAACTACCAGGTGAACTACCCGTATCCCGGGCAGTGCCTGGCCGGCACGCAGAACGGGCTCTTCCCCACCCTCGGCGCCTGCCCGGCCGGCAACAGCTTCGCGTGCCCGGACACTGCAGCCTACCCTGGCGTCTCGAACCAGTCGGCCGGCGGTTGGTCGGCCTGCGGCGCCCCGTTCGGCTTCGCGGTGCTTCCGCCGATGATCCCCAACTCGGTGCCCCTGGCCACGAACCCCGTCACGCCGCCGACTCCCAAGTTCCGCTGGGAGGTGCTGAACCCGTTCGACTACACGCCCAGCACCAAGTACGCCGGCGCGGACTACTACGAGATCGGGCTCCACGAGGCGTGGGGCTTCCAGGTGGCCGCGGACCTGGGCGCATTCCCCAATCCCAAGGCGTGGGCCACGACCCCGGGCCAGTACCCGGACGTTCCGAACGGCATGCAGTGGACCGGGATCACCTGCAACAAGCCGTTGGGCTGCACCTGCCCGGCCGGTCTGGCGCAGCCGTTCAAGAATCAGTACTGCTCCATCGGGCCGGGTACGGCGATTCCCGCGAACGCTCCGCTCTACACGCCGATCTGGGGCGTCGGACAGATCCCCGCGGTTCGCGGAGCGCTGACGTCGCCGTGGTCGGCCAACGACTATCTCGCCACCTGGCCCTCCGTCAGCATCCGCGGCACCAAGGGGCGGCCGGTCGTGGTGAAGTGGACGAACGAGTTCCCCAACAGCCACGTCCTCTGCCCACACCCCGACGCGGCGGATTGGCCCTGCGCCATCGACCGCACCTTCATGGGCGTGAAGGCGCGCATCGACCCGGCCGCCGCCACCGGCATGTCGGTTCCGGCCGAGGGCGTGAACGCGTTCGGCAGCCCGCAGCAGCCAGACAACTCCTGGGTGACCCACCTCCACGGCGGTGAGGTCCCGCCCTCCACCGACGGCTTCGCCGAGAAGTGGTTCGGCAATTCCGTCACCGGCCCGCTCTACACCCCGGCCGGCGGCAAGCTCATCAATCCGCCCTTCGAGGCGCCCCTGAGCTCGCGCATCGAGCTCATGCGGCCGGCGGGCAACTCCGACACGTACGCCTATCCGATGGTGCAGGAGGAGGCCACCATCTGGTTCCACGACCACACCCTCGGCAAGACCCACCACAACGTGATCGCGGGCCCCGCGGGCTTCTTCCCCGTCAAGGAGCCGAAGAAGCACGGTGCCCTGTCGGCGTGGGTTCCTCCGGTGGCCGCCCCGGCCCCCGCGACGCCCTACATGCCGAACGGCCTGGATTACGCCTGGCTCGATCCGGTCACCGAGCCGAGGATGCCGCTCGGCACGAGCACGATCCCGGTCCCGAGGTATGACCTCTTCCTCGCCATCCAGGACCGTGCCTTCAACGAGGACGGCAGCATCAACTTCTCGACCGGCCTCGGCCAGCCCATCCCGCCGCCGCCGGCCATTCTTCCCATCGGCTACACCCCGGTCACCAACGGCGTGAACCCGCAGGTCCACCCGACGTGGGTGCCGGAGTACTTCGGCGACGTGGCGCTGGTGAACGGCGTCGCCTGGCCCGTCAAGTCCACCGAGCCGGGCTGGTACCGGCTCCGCATCGTGGACGGCTCCGATTCGCGGTGCTGGACCATCGGATTCCAGCAGTCCGCCCTGGCGCCTTCCGCAGGGGCCAAGGTGAACTACAACGTGCCCTTCTACGTCATCGCCAACGACCAGGGGTACCTCCAGAACCCGGTGCTCGCCCCCAAGAACCAGCTCACCACGTGCCCCGGCGAGCGGTATGAGCTCCTCGTCAACTTCGGCGCGCTGCCTGGCGTGCCGGTCGGTGGTCCGGCGAAGGTGTGGATGGTCAACAACGCGCCGGCGCCGTTCCCGGCCGGAATCAGTCCCCAGGCGCTCGCGAGCCCGTATGCCGAGCTGAACGTCATCATGGGGTTCGACGTGAACGCCCTGTTCGGCCCGGGCATCAAGAGCTGCGGCCAGACCGTGAAGGCCGGCAAGGTCGTCACGGCGATCGCCCCCTGGGGCCTGACCCAGACGACGGACTGGACCACCGCGGGGAACGCCAATCTCGCCGTGTGTCCGACGGGAGGCTGCGCTCCGACGGGCTACCCCGCTCCCGCACCCTTGAACATCCCGGCCGGGAGCTACGCCAACATCTGCATGCCGGCGAACCCGGCGGTGATGACCGACGCGGGCTTCGTGAACATCCGGCCCGCCGCGCTTCCGCAGCCGGCTGCGCCCATCACGCTGCCGCAGGGGACCGTTCTCCGCCAGGTCTACCTGAACGAGAGGGTGGACGGCGTCACGCTGACCCCGCTGGGGATGCAGCTGAACGGCGTTCCCTTCGAGTACAAGGTCACCGAGACGCCGAAGCTCAACAGCACGGAGATCTGGCAGTTCGTGAATCTCACCGTGGACGCCCACCCGATGCACCCGCACCTCGTCCGGCACCTGGTGGTGGCCCGCCAGAACTTCAACGTCGGCAGGTACAAGGCCGCGCTTTGCGGGAGCACCACTTGCCAGCCGGGCACCGCCCCGGGCGGCGAGATGCAGGTCGTCCCCGACGTGACGCCCTTCCTCACCGGCAACCCGGTCTTCGTCGGGCCGACGAGCGTCGAGAGCGGCTACAAGGACGCCACGCAGGCGCCTCCGGGGCAGGTGACGACCATCGTCGCCGAGTGGACGCCGCGCTGGCCGACGGGCGCGACCATCACGGCGCCGGGTGCTTGCACCACAAGCTGTCCACTGACCGTGGACGGTACGGGTCAGTTCGTGTACGAGTCCGTCACGACAGGCCCGTACGTGTGGCACTGCCACATCAACTCGCACGAGGACTCGGAGATGATGCGCACGAGCCTGGTGGTTGCTCCGTAGAGCTCGCCGAAGGGTAGGGAAGGCACCTGGGGGGCGGCGCCAGACCTGGCGCCGCCCCTCTCTCGTCGTCGGCGACTGCCGGTCCGAGAAGGGAGGCAGCGGTGGAGCGGGCGCCCGTTGCCGCCGCCCTTGGAGGCGACGGTGGACGATGCGCCGTCCCTGCTACTGCATGAGCGGGAAGAGGACCCGGTGCCTGGCCCCCGCCCTCGCCTGGGGCACGGGCAGGACCTGTCCGCGGAGGGCCTGCTGGACACAGGCGATGAGGGCGTCCTTCGCGCCACCTCGCGTCTCCACGGGCGCATCGACGATCCTCACCGACCCCTCCATCGTCTCCAGCTGGATCATGAGGATGGTGGTGCCGCTGTCGTCCAGCGGAGCCTCGTCGTTGACCGACGTGACGCCTTGCCCGGCGTAGCGGGCCTGGGAGGCCGCGGAGAAGCAGCCAGCAAGGTGCGGCTGCATCTCGGCGAGCTCCCTCCCGATCCCCGCTCCGACCGGGCCCAGGGCTGACAGCCGGGAGACGGGGGGGACCGCCTCCCACGATCCCTCGGGCGGGACGGTCGGTGGCGGCCCGTACTCCACCGGCGGCGCCAGCGAGGGCGGGGTCGCCACCGGCTGGCGTGGCGGCAGTCCCTGCGGCCCAGGCAGCGGGGACTGGGCACCCGATGCCCCGCCCTGCGGAGGGAGGACCGAGGGCGAAGAGTCCGGGGTGTGGCCATCACCGAGGGACGTGATGAGGAGGACCATCACCAGGAAGAGGACCGCGAGACCCGCCACGGCCCACAGGACGAGCTTGCGCATCGCCCGGTCCTCAGTTCTTGCCCGCGCCGGGCGGCGCGCCCGTGGCCGGGGGAGCGGGGAGCTGCGCCGGAGGCGGGCTGCCCTCCGCGGTTGGCTGCTGGACCGGGGGAACGATCGCCTCGGCGTCGGAGATCGCCGAGGCGAGCTGCCCGTTGGCGTCCTCCAGCACCCGGAGCACCAGCTGCGCGTTGTCGAGGCACTTCCGGAGGCTCGATCGAGCCTGCGCCTGCTGCGCTCTCTCGTCCGGGCCTTTCCCGGCGTTCAGGGCCGAGGTGAAATCCAGCTCCGGGTAGCGGCACACGCGGGTGGGGTCGACCGGCCAGCGGCGCACCAGGGTCTCGTAGTCCCGCTCCATGGCTCCCTGCAGCTTCCGCCGCAGGGCCTCGGCACGCTGTCCCTCCTCGGGAGTGCCCTTCCTTGCCAGGGCCCCGAGCCGCTCGTCGAGCCGCGACGACTTCGCGCGCCACTGGAGCCTCGCCGCCTCCGCCCGCTGGGTCGGCAAGGCGTTGTTCATCCGGACCGACGCCTTCCACAGCGCCTGGTCCTCGGGCGAGCCAGGGGGCGGGGTCGTCAGCCCGTCGTCTGGCTGCAAGGCGCCGGGCGGGAACACCTCTGCCGAGCTGGGACCCGCCCCGGGCTGGGGCTTCTGGGCCGGCGGGTGGGCTTCGTCCGCGGCCTCCGCGCATCGCGGTCCGAGGGACAACGCCAGCATCGCCAGGAAAGCCGAATGTCGCATGTCTCGAATCCTAACGGTGGTGTCGCGCGGGGCCGACCTCGGTCCCCGAGGTCTGCAGCCGAAGAGCCCATGGCCCGGGCGCGAACGTGTGGCGCGCCTAGAACTCCACCTCGATGACGACCTCGCCCGACTTGCCTCCGCCAGCCGGGATCAGCCGGGCCCGATACGTGCCTTGGACGAGAAAGCCCCCCTTCGACTTCGGGTCCGGCCTCACGCTCGTGAAGGTGACCTGTACCTCGCCGCGCTGGCTCGAGGTCTTCGTGGCCACGTACAGCGTTCCACCCTTCGCGGCGACGGTGGCCCTGCCCATCCCCAGCTGGTCGAGCGTGTAGGTCCCTGGCGAGGGGGGTTCGGGAATCTCGAAGGAGCCGGGCGCGCACGAGGGAAGGTCGGGAATCTCGGCGACGGGCTGGATGTCGAGGACGACCATGCCCTCGGCTCCGGGTCTCACCGTCACGGTGCACTCGAAGGTGGCCTTCACCGATCCCGAGAGCGCGCCCCGACACCCAGGCGGCGCGGCAAGCGCCGGGCCCGACCCGGCGAGCCACGCGAGGAAGGCCAGGAGCGTCGGACGCATCCGGAAATGATAGCCCGGATGGCCCCGACGCGCATGGCCACGGGCGTTGCTCCCGCCCTCCCATCGGGAGCGTGGCCGTACCGCGATCGAGCGACGTCCACCGACCGTCGACAGTGGACACCGGACCGACGAGAATCCTCCGGGCGCACCAGCTCGGAGACGCGACCGATCCCCAGGGGGAAACATGCCGAGGCACATGCACTCGCTCGTCGTGGCCGTCGCGCTTGCCGCGACCGCGGCCCGGGCCGCCTCCGAGGCGCCCGCTTCCGCCCCGTCTCCCGCTCCGGCGCCGGCCGCGGCTCCGGGCGCACTGGCTTCCTCGACGGGTGACTGGCGGGATGCCCGCTGGGGCATGAGCGTGGAGCAGGTCCTGGCGGCCTTCCCCGGGGAGGCCGTCCGCATCTCTCCCGAGGTGAAGCTCGCCGACGGCAATGTCCTCGCGGTCGGCATCGACGGCTACACCTTCGAGGGCCTGAGGCTCCAGGTCCGGTTCATCTTCTCGGACGGCAAGCTGGCGCTCGTGAGCCTGCGCACGCCGCAGGACAAGTACCCGGACGCGGCCGCCTTCGAGAAGCTCGAGAAGGCGCTCGTGGACCGGTGGGGCCCGCCGATCGAGACGTCGTCGGACAGGAACTTCATCGAGCAGCGCCAGACGCGCTGGAAGTCGGGCCAGAGCTTCGTGGACCTCAAGTACATTCCCGGGGTGATGGTGATCCTCTACCACCCGACGGTCGGCGTCTCGGCGACGGCAGACGCACCCGCAGGCGCGACCTCGCCCGCGCGGGAGCCGCCGGCATCCGTTTCGAAGTAGGCGCCCCCTCCGAGGGCCTCCGGCTCTGCCAGGCAGGTGAGGGGCCAGAACCAGACCTCATCGGGATGGCCCACAATTGAGCCGACGATGGGGATCGCCGCACCTCCGCCCAGTCCCTCGGGCTCGGGCTGTCGGTGCTCTCCACGCGCGCCACCGGAACCGCGCGGAGGGCAGCACCCAAGCCTCCGGGATTCCTGGTGTGGGAGATCCGCCCACGGTGCGCCCACGACCCGGGCCAGCATGGGCGAGCCGACCCAGGCCCTTTTTCGCCGCAACCGCGGGCGCGCCCTCGTGTTGAAGGGACTGCGCGTCCGGCCCTGTCCGGGCCGCCCCGGCCGCCCGGGGAGGGGCCGCCGAGAACCCGAGCTTCGACGGAGAGCCGCATGCGAATCCAGACCACCCTCCGCAACGCCGTGGCCGCCCTCGCGGCCGCGACCCTCGCCGCCTGCGGCGGGG
>Ga0209253_10000761_pt1 | contig 28106 bp, 25 predicted proteins | sample FrelakmetBRP12BR_FD_187145 | JGI IMG/M metagenome (GOLD analysis project Ga0209253, IMG submission 187145) | Freshwater lake sediment microbial communities from the University of Notre Dame, USA, for methane emissions studies - BRP12 BR (SPAdes)... | ecosystem: Environmental > Aquatic >...
CGGGCCGATCGCCCTCCTCCACACCCACCACGATCCACCCGAGGTGTTCCGCCTCTACCGCGCCGCCGACCTCTGCTACGTCTCGAGCCTCCACGATGGCATGAACCTCGTGGCCAAGGAGTTCGTCTCCGCCCGCGACGACCTGCGCGGCGTGCTGGTGCTCTCCCGCTTCACCGGCGCCGCCCGGGAGCTGACCGAGGCCTTGCTGGTGAACCCCTACGACCTGGATGCGGCCAGCGCCGCCCTGGCCGCGGCCCTGGACATGTCCGAGGCCGAGCAGGAGGAGCGCATGCGGTCCATGCGCACGCTGGTGTCCGAGTTCAACGTCTACCGGTGGGCCGGGCGCATGCTCCTCGACGCCACGAGCCTGCGCCGGCGGGATCGGCTCACCACGCGGCTCGCCGGAGACGAGCGATACGGTGCGGAGTACGGTCCGTGAAGGACGTCCTGGCCCATCGCTGCCGACCGCTGCTCCGCGACCTGGCCGGGCGGCACACGCTCCTCGCCTTCGACTTCGACGGCACGCTGGCGCCGATCGTGGCGTCGAGGCACCGGGCGCGCCTCTCCGCGGCCACCATCCGGCTCCTCCGCGCGTTGTCGGAGGCGTGGCCTTGCGCGGTGCTCTCGGGGCGCTCGCGCGCCGACGTGCGGTCCCGCCTGGGCGGGGCGCGCCTGATCGCGGTGGTCGGGAACCACGGTGCCGAGGAAGAGCCCCGGCTCGACGGAGCTGTCGCGTGGCGGAGAAAGGTGCGGGCCTGGCGGCGGCGGCTCGACGCGGATCTCGGGGGAGTCCCCGGGATCGACGTCGAGGACAAGGGGCTATCGCTCGCGTTGCACGTCCGGGGGAGGGAGGCGCGACGCGCGGCGGAGCGGGCGCTGCTCGAACTGGAGGGCGCCCGCATCGTGGGGGGCAAGCGCGTCCTGAACGCGGTGGTCCGGGCGGCGCCGGACAAGGGGGAGGCGCTGGATCGCCTCGTCCGCCGCGGCGGCTACGAGGGGGTGCTCTTCGTGGGCGACGACGACACCGACGAGGACGTGTTCCGGTTCCCTGCGGCGGCGCCACTCCTGGGGGTCGCGGTCGGCCGGCGCCGGCAGAGCGCGGCCGAGTACTACCTTCGCCGGCAGGGGGACGTGGCGCGGCTCCTCTCCTTGCTGGAGCGCCTGCGCCGGGACGAGCCCCGCCCCGGGCAACGCCCCCCGTCGGGGTCAGCCTCCCTGGCGAACCGAAGCGGGAGATCGACCGGCGCGCCCCGTGTCATGCTACGCAACTTCCACGTCGCCCAGTAGCTCCCCCTGCCGGAGGATCATCGATGAAGACGAACCAGAGCCCACGTCTCCGCAGCACCCTCGTTGCCGCGGTCGTCGCATGCGCGATGCTGGCGCTTCCCGACACCGGCATCCGCGCCCAGGATCTCCCCAAGTTCCGCATCGGCGTGGTCACCTTCCTCTCCGGCGCGGCGGCCGGCCCGTTCGGCGTCCCGGCACGCAACGGAGCCGAGGTGCTCGCCGAGGCCATCAACGCCGGCAAGGTGCCGGCTCCCTACGCCAAGGCCGGCTTCGGCGGCCGGGCCATCGAGCTGGTCTTCCTCGACGAGGCCGGTGGCACGACCAAGCAGGTGAGCGAGTTCCGCGACCTCGTGCAGCGCCAGAAGGTCGACGCCGTCATCGGCTACATCTCCAGCGGTGACTGCCTGGCGGTGGCCCCGGTGGCCGAGGAGCTGAAGACCCTCACGATCTTCTTCGACTGCGGCACCCCCCGCATCTTCGAGGACGGGTCCTACAAGTACGTCTTCCGCACCTCCAGCCACGCGGCCATGGACAACGTGGCGGCAGCCCTCTACGTCACGGACATGATGCCCAAGGCCAAGAAGATAGCCGGCATCAACCAGAACTACGCCTGGGGCCAGGACTCCTGGGCCGACTTCGAGGGCTCGATGAAGGTGCTGCGCCCCGGCGTCGAGGTGACCACCTCGCAGATGCCCAAGCTGCTGGCGGGGCAGTACGGCGCCGAGATCTCGGCCCTCATGGGCGGCAAGCCCGACGTCATCCACTCCAGCTTCTGGGGTGGCGACCTGGACGCCTTCATCCTCCAGGCCGTTCCCCGCGGTGCGCTCAAGAAGAGCACCGCCGTGTTGACGTGTGGTGAAACGGCCACCCACAAGCTCGGCGACCAGCTTCCCGACGGAACCATCATCGGCGCCCGCGGTCCGCACGGCGTCTACGCGCCCGACGTCGAGTTGAATCGCTTCTTCCGCGCGGTCTACCAGGACCGCTTCGTCCTCTCGCCGAACTACCCCGCCTACCACATGGCCCAGTCCATCCTGGGCCTCAAGGCGGCCTACGAGAAGGCGCAGGGAGCCGGAACCACCGCGCCCACGCAGGACCAGATCCTGGCCGCCTTCGAGGGGCTCACCTTCGAGACCCCCAGCGGCACCATCAAGATGGCGCTCGGCAAGGGGCACCAGGCGGTCGAGGAGACCGTCTACGGCCAGGTCAAGCAGGTGAAGGGCAAGTTCACCCTGGTCAACGTGAAGCGCTACGCGGCCGACAAGGTGAATCCGCCCGAGGGCGTCAAGAGCGCCGACTGGATCAAGGCCGGCTTCAAGGCCACGAAGTAGTCCCGGCCTCCGGCCGAGAGAGGCCGCTCTTCCATGAGCACGATCCTGGCCGTCCTCGTCGACGGCGCGATCTACGCGTCGTGGCTGTTCATCATCGCCACAGGGCTCACCCTGATCTACGGCGTGATGCGCATCCTCAACATGGCGCACGGCAGCCTGTACGCGCTGGGCGCCTACGCCGCGGCCTCTCTCGCCGGCGCCTGGCTGCGCGCCGGATACGCGCCGCTGGGCAGCTACGCCATGCTGGTCCTGGCCGCCATCCTGGTCGGGATCACGGTGGGCCCGCTCATCGAGCGTGGGCTGCTCCGGCACTGCTACGGGCGCGACGAGGTGGTGCTGGTGCTCGTCACCTACGCCCTCTTCCTCATCATCGAGGACGCGGTGAAGCTGGTGTGGGGCGTGGAGTCCTACTTCATCTCCGAGCCGTACGGATTGCTCGGCAACCTGGATCTGGGGGACCTCTCCTATCCCCTCTACAGCGTGGTCCTGGTGCTGGCGGCCGTGCTGGTCGGGGTCGGGCTCCGCTTCGGCATCTACGGCACGAAGTACGGCAAGCTCCTCACCGCGGTGATCCACGACCGCGAGGTGAGCGCGGCGCTGGGCATCAACGTGAACCGGATCTACCTCGTCACCTTCACGCTGGGGACCACGCTGGCCGCCATCGGCGGCGCCCTCACCGCGCCCACCGTCTCGGTGGTTCCCGGCATGGGCGTGGAGGTGATCGTGCTGGCCTTCGCGGTGGTGGTGATCGGGGGGCTGGGCAGCATGCAGGGCGCGGCGCTGGGCGCACTCATCGTCGGCCTGGTGCGCTCCTCGGCCGTGCACTTCTTCCCTCAGGTCGAGCTCTTCAGCATCTACCTGGTCATGGCGCTCGTCCTGGCCATCCGCCCCCGCGGCCTCTTCGTCGCGGCCGAGGCGCGCAAGATATGACTCCCTCCCGGAAGACCACGCTCGGGCTCGGCATCGCGCTGCTCGCAACGGGGCTGCTGGCCCCGGTCCTTCCCAAGTGGGCCCTCTTCCTGGTCACCCTCTCGATCGCCAAGGGGCTGGTGGCGCTCGGGCTCCTGCTCCTCATGCGGACTGGCCTGGTCTCCTTCGGGCAGGGTCTCTACTTCGCCACGGGGGCCTACGCGGCCGGCGTGGCCTCCGACGCCTTCCACATCGGCGACGCCGTTCCCATGGTGCTGCTCGGGGGTCTCGCGGCGGCGCTGGTGGCGGCCGTGCTGGGAATCCTGCTGGCTCGCTACCGGGCCATCTTCTTCGCCATGCTGAGCCTGGCCTTCTCCATGATCCTCTATGGACTCCTGGTGAAGTCCTCGGCGCTGGGCTCGACCGACGGGTTCAACGTGGCCCCCAGGACCATCTTCGGCCTGGCGGCCGGAAGCGCGCTGGGCCGCTACGGCGTCTACGCCATCGCCGCGCTGGTGGCCTTCGGCTCGGCGGTGGGGGTCGATCGATACCTGAGGTCCTACCTGGGCCGGCTGGCGCCGGCGGTGCGCGACAACGAGTTGCGCGTCGAGTACATGGGCGCCTCGGTCCGGAACGTCGTCCACATCAACCTGGTCATCGCCGCGCTGCTCACCGGCATGGGCGGCGCCATCACCGCGCTCGCGGTGGGGCACATCGACCCGGAGATGGCCTACTGGACCACGTCGGGCGAGTTCGTCTTCGTCGCCATCCTCTCGGGTACCACCAGCGTGGCCGCGCCCTTCGCAGGCGCGCTGCTGCTCGAGCTGCTCCGCAGCTTCGCCTACGAGCACGCCCCCAACACCTGGCAGCTGGTCATGGGCTCGGCCATGCTGGCCGTGATCCTGTTCCTGCCCGACGGGCTGTGGTCCGTCTTCCGGCGACGGCGGAAGGCCCGGGCATGAGCGCCATCCTGGAAGTGACCGGGCTCGTGAAGTCCTTCGGCGCCGTGACCGCGGCGCGGGACATCCACGTCTCCGTGGACGAGGACAGCGTGGTGGGACTCATCGGCGGAAACGGCGCAGGGAAGACCACCTTCCTGAACCTGGTCACCGGCTACCTGAAGCCCACCGCCGGGACGATCCGCTTCCAGGGTCGCGACATCACCGGCATGGCGCCGCGCCGCATCACCCGGCTGGGCATGTGCCGCTCCTTCCAGATCCCCCAGGTCTTCGACTCCCTGACCGCCTACGAGAACCTGCTCGTGGGGCTGGGCATCGTCTCCATGGGGCGCCGCGCCTTCGTGGGCAGCCAGCTCGGGGTGGCCAGGCCGGAGGCCGTCGCCGAGGAGACGCTGGAGCGCTTCCACCTGGCCGAGTACCGGGACGAGCCGGCCTCGGTGCTGCCCGAGGGGATCCGCAAGCTGCTCGACATCGCCATGGCACTGGCGGTGAAGCCGAGGATCCTGCTCCTCGACGAGCCCACCAGCGGGGTCTCGGCCGACGAGAAGTTCGCCCTCATGGACCTGGTGCTGGGCGCCATCCGGGCCGACAAGGTGACGGTGCTCTTCGTCGAGCACGACATGGACATCGTCCGGCGCTACACCCAGCGCATCCTGGCCTTCTACGACGGCAAGGTCATCGCCGACGCCGACTCGGCCACGGTGCTCGCCGACCCCGAGGTGAGGCGGCTGGTCGTGGGCGAGCCCGCCCCGGACGATCGGGGGGCGCCATGCTGAAGGTCGAATCGCTCGACGTGTCCATCAAGTCCGTGCGCATCCTTCGCGGGGTCGGCCTCCGGGTGGAGCAGGGGCAGCTGGTCGGCCTCATCGGGCGCAACGGCGCAGGGAAGACCACGCTCATGCGGGCCATCATGGGGGTGCTCCCGGCCACGGCCGGCTCCATCGAGTTCGACGGCGCGTCGATGCAGGGCGTGGCGGCCTTCGTCCGGGCGCGCAGCGGCATGGGCTACATGCCCGAGGACCGGCGGATCATCCCCCAGCTCAGCATCGAGGAGAACGTCTGCCTTCCCGCCTGGGCGGCCGGCACGGCCGGGTACGAAACCCGTCTGAAGCGCATCTACGAGATGATCCCGGAGGTGGAGGTGCTGAAGGACCGCAAGGGGCTCCAGCTCTCGGGTGGGCAGCAGAAGCTGGCCGCGCTGGCCCGTTCGCTCATGAGCGGCACGAAGCTCCTGCTCCTCGACGAGCCGTTCGAGGGCGTGGCTCCGGTGCTGGCGAAGCGGCTTGCCGAGGTGGTGTCCATGCTCCGCACCGAGGGGCTCTCCGTGATCCTCTCCGAGTCGGACCTCTCCCACTCCCGCAAGCTCATCGACGTCGTCTACACCATCGACCGCGGCCAGGTGACCCGGGCCGCTGCCTGATGCCCACGAAGGAGAGGGAACCATGAAGACCCTTGCCGCCGTCCTGCGCGCCGTCTGCACGGAGCGTCCTTACGGGAAGTCGAGGCCCATGCAGCTCGAGGAGGTGGAGCTGGGCGCGCCCCGCGCCGGCGAGCTGCTGGTGCGCATCGAGGCCGCCGGCGTGTGCCACTCCGACGTCTCCGTGGTGGACGGGTCGCGGGTGCGCCCCCTGCCCATGGCGCTCGGGCACGAGGCCGCCGGCGTGGTCGAGGAGATCGGCCCGGGCGTCCGCGACGTGACGGTGGGCGATCACGTGGTCCTCACCTTCGTGCCCAGCTGTGGAAGTTGCGACAACTGCTCCTCCGGACGTCCCGCGCTCTGCACGCCGGCCGCCGCCGCCAACGGGGCCGGGCACCTGCTTCACGGGCCGTCGCAGATCACCGGGAGAGGCGGCGAGCGCATCCACCACCACCTGGGAATCTCCGCATTCGCGCGGCACGCCGTGATCGCGCGGGAGTCGGCGGTGGTGGTGCCGAAGGACGTCCCTCTCCAGACCGCGGCGCTCTTCGGCTGCGCGGTCCTGACCGGCGCCGGCGCCGTGCTCAACACCGCGTCGGTCCGCCCCGGCCAGTCGGTGGCCATCTTCGGCCTGGGCGGGGTCGGCCTGGCCTCGGTGATGGGGGCGCTCGTCGCCAACGCCTGGCCCATCATCGCGGTCGACCCGGTGGCGGCCAAGCGCGACCTGGCGCTGCAGCTGGGCGCCACCGCGGTCTTCGCCCCGGAAGATGCCGAGAAGGGCGTGAAGGACCTCACCGGTGGTGGAGCCGAGGTGACCTTCGAGGCGGCCGGTGTCCCGGCGGTGCTCGAGGCCGCTTTCCGGGCCGCGCGCCGCGGCGGCCTGACGGTGGCCATGGGGCTGCCGCACCCCTCGAAGACCGTGACCCTCCAGGCACTGGCCTTCGCGGGGCTGGGGCAGGCGCTCGTCGGCTCCTACATGGGGTCGTCGGCGCCGCAGCGCGACATTCCCCGCTACCTGGCGCTCTGGAAGGCGGGCCGAATGCCGGTCGACCGGCTGCAGAGCGCGTCCTTGCCTCTCGAGAAGATCAACGAGGCCTTCGAACATCTCGCCGCCGGAACGGCGGTGCGGCAGGTGCTGCTTCCCCATTCCTGAACCGAAAAGGAGACGCCATGGCCATCGAAAGCCTGAACCCGACCACCGGAAAGAGCCTCGCCACCTTCCCCGAGATGGGCGCGGCCGAGATCGACCGCATCCTCGACGCGGCCGTGAAGGCCCAGAGGGCCTGGGCGCGCGTCCCCATGGCCGAGCGCGCCGTTCCCATGCGCCGCGTGGCGGCGATCCTCAAGGAGCGGGCGCCGGAGCTGGCGATGCTCATGGCGCTGGAGATGGGAAAGCCGCTCAAGGACGGCGTGGCCGAGGCCAACAAGTGCGCCTGGGCCTGCGAGCACTACGCCGAGCACGCCGAGGCCTACCTCACGCCGCGGCTCGAGCCGAGCGATGCCGGCCGGAGCTACGTGCGGTTCGACCCGCTGGGCGTGGTGCTGGCCGTGATGCCCTGGAACTACCCGTACTGGCAGGTCTTCCGCTTCATCGCGCCCCACTTCATGGCCGGGAACGGCGGGCTGCTCAAGCACGCCTCCAACGTGCCGCAGTGCGCGCTCTCCATCGAGAAGATGATGCGGGACGCCGGATTCCCGCCCGACCTCTTCCGCACGCTGCTCATCGGCTCGAAGCCGGTTCGCCAGATCATCCTCGACCGGCGCATCGCCGCCATGACAATCACTGGCAGTGAAGCGGCCGGCAAGGCCGTGGCGGCCGCGGCGGGCGAGGGGCTCAAGCCCTCGGTCCTCGAGCTGGGTGGCTCCGACCCCTTCATCGTGCTCGCCGACGCCGACATCGACACGGCCGCCAAGGTGGCCGCGGTGGCCCGAACGCTCAACGCCGGGCAGAGCTGCATCTGCGCCAAGCGCTTCATCGTCGAGGCGCCGGTCCACGACGCGTTCCTCGAGAAGCTGACCACGGCCATGAAGGCCATCCGGGTGGGCGACCCGCTCGACCCGGCCACCGACATCGGGCCGCAGGCGCGCACCGACCTGCGCGACGAGATGCACGAGCTGGTCAAGCAGGCCATCGCAGAGGGAGCGCGCCCGACGATGGGCTGCACCGTGCCGCCCGGTCCGGGCGCCTTCTACCCCGTCTCCATCCTGGCCGACGTGAAGACCAGCAACGTGGCCGCCCGGGAGGAGCTCTTCGGGCCGGTGGCCGTGGTCATCCGCGCCGACTCGGCCGACCACGCGGTCGAGATCGCGAACGACTCCAAGTTCGGGCTTGGCGCCTCGCTCTGGACCCGGGACGCCGCGCAGATCGAGCGGCTCGTCCCGCGCATCGAGTCCGGTGCGGTCTTCGTGAACGGGCTCGTGAAGAGCGATCCGCGCCTGCCCTTCGGCGGCGTGAAGACCTCCGGCTACGGTCGCGAGCTGGGGCTGGAAGGAATCCGCGCCTTCGTGAACGTGAAGACGGTCTGGGTGAAGTAGGCGTCGCGGCTACTGCACCGTCGCGATCACCTTGGCCACCCCCGACCCGGCCGCCGCCACGCCCTGCGGGGCGGCATCGATCTCGGCGAAGCCACCCGGGTAGGGCCAGTCGGGCGCGGCGGTCGCCGGAGTTCCAGGCACGCGCCACCAGCCGAAGAGGGGCTGGGACAGGACGGGGCCGCCACCCGGTGGCACGAGGCCGCCGAGGTCGTGCCGGTTTCCGTTGTCCCACCAGGCCGGCACCGAGAGGAGCCGAGCCTGCCCGGTGGGATCGGCCTTGTAGGTCTCGCCGGCCACGTAGGCGTGCTCGTAGAGGATGGCGAGCGCCTCGGCCGCACCCAGGCCGAGGGATGGATCGGCGGTCGAGAGCGTCTGCTGGGTCGTCAGGGCCCAGAGGGCCGGCACTGGAAGCCCCGCTGGACCGCTCTTGCGCACGAAGCCGCTGACGTAGGGCGTCCCGGCCACCATCCAGAGTCCGGTGGAGACCCCGTAAGGACCGGTCGTGAAGTCCAGGTTCACCAGGGCGAGAGGGATGTCGTCGGACCAGACCACCGGCTTGTCGAGGCCGTGACCGGCGGACAGGGAGGTCGTGGACAACAGGGTGGTGCCCAGGATCCGGATGCTGACCGAGGGTCCGAAGCTTGCGGAGGTCACGCCCGACGGGAGGGGGATCAAGTGGGCGATCACCGACGTGAAGTCGGTGTCGAGAATCCAGACCACGCCCGAGTAGGCCGGAGGGACGCTTCCGGTCACGTGGACGACGCCTCCCGCCGCGACGAAGTTCTCGCCCGCCTCGACGGACGTCACGAACCCGGAGTCGTGACCGGGGGGAAGGACCGTCGACGAGTTCACCACCGCCACGTTCCCGTTCTTCCAGACCATCGGGAAGGGCCAGGAGCCGCCCACGGCGCCGCCCACGAAGACGTTGCCGCCCTGCTCCGTCACCGCGAGCGCGGTGCCCTGCGTGGTCCCGGCTGGCAGGGGAAGCGCCTGGACGGCGTCGCCGGTCCACACCGCCGGCAGCATCGTCGGCGTTCCCGAGGTGCACACCACCGAGATGCCCGCCATCGTCGGCGCCCCGTTCACGATCACCATCGCCTGGACCGACCCCGACGAGGCGCAGTCGCCGCCGGGGAGAAGTGGAAGCTGCTCGGGCGTCGAGGTGCCCCACCAGATCACGGGCAGCGGGCGGTCGCCGGCAAGCGCCGGATCCCACGACCAGCCGGCCACCGCCACCAGCGGTGGCGTCGGGGAGTTGCCGGTGCATGCGCCGGCCAGCAGCAAGGGGACGAGCAGGGATACCTGGAAGGGTCGCGCCGGGATCCGCATCCCGGAAGCATAGCTCAGCCCGCCAGGGGCTGTGCCACCGGACGTCGCTGGGTTCGCGGAAGCTGAGCCACGAACTCGGTGCCCTGACCGACGGTGCTCGACACCCGCAGCGTCCCGCCCAGGCTCTGGACGACTCGGCGGGTGATGGTGAGCCCCAGGCCGGTTCCGCGCCCGGGTCCCTTGGTGGTGAAGAAGGGGGTGAAGAGGCGCTGCAGGACCTCGGGCGGGATGCCCGGTCCGTTGTCCTTCACGGAAAGTACGATCTCGTCTCCCTCGACCCGTCCCCGGACCCGGACCCAGCCGGTCTCCTCCTGCACCGCCTCGATGGCGTTCTGCACCAGGTTGGAGAGCACCTGGCTGAACTCCTCGGGGACGCACTCCAGCGTTCCGTCCCCTTCGAGATCCAGGTCCACCTTGACCTTGCGTCCGGTGGCGGGAAGCACGATCCCCACCACGGCGCGGGCGGCATCCCAGGCGTCGTGGGGCAACATCTCCCGCTTGTAGCCGGCGCGACCGTACCGGCTCATCAGCTCGACCGTTCCGCCGATGCGCTTCACCCCGGAGTCGGCCACGCCGAGCAACTCGTGGAGCCGGGAGTCGAGCCGCTCGATCTGCCCCTGCTCGTCCTCGTCGAGCGGCCGGCCCCGCGCAGCCGAGCAAAGGGCCAGCACCTTCTCGGCGTCGAGTCGCACCCGGCCGAGCGCATTCTTCAGATAGTTGAGCGGGTTGTTGATCTCGTGCGCCAGGCCGGCCGCGACCATCTCCAGCGACTCCATCCGCTGGCTGAGCACCAGGTCGGCGGTCTGCTCGGTGGCCTTCACCAGCTTGCGGGCCGCGGCGAGCAGCTCCCGCGGCGCGAAGGGCTTGGTGAGGAAGGCGCTGACGCCGGTCTCCAGCCCCTTGACCCGGTCCTCGAGCTCGCCGCGCGCGGTGAGCATGATGATGGGAATGTGGCGCGTGCCCGGGTCCTCCCGGAGCTTCCGGGTGAGCGCGAGCCCGTCGATGCCCGGCATCATGAGGTCGGTCACCACCAGGTCCGGACGCTCCCGGAGCACCAGCTCCAGCCCCTTCACGCCGTCGGGCGCGGCCAGCACCTTGAACTGGCGGCGCAGCGACATGTGGATGAGCTGGACGATGTGCGGGTTGTCCTCGACCACCACGGCCGTGTGCGGGCGGGCCTCCTCGTCGGAGTCGCGCTCGACGACCCGCCGCTCGGTGGCCTCCTCGATGTCGAGGAAGCGGAACTCGGAGCGCGATGCCAGCTGAACCGCCCAGTCGAGGTTGGCGTCGCCCCGCCGCGGCTCGTGCCCGCCCCCCGAGGCGGCCAGCACCTCCGGCCGGAAGTGGCCCCGCCCGCGGGGCAGCACGACCGTGAAGCGCGCCCCGGACTTTCCGTCGCTCTGCGCCGTGATCGAGCCACCGTGGAGGACCACCAGCTCGCGCGCCAGGGCCAGCCCGATGCCGGCGCCGCCGTGCTGACGGCGGTCGGCCATGTCCACCTGGAAGAAGCGCTCGAAGATCTGCTCCGCCCGCTCCGGCGGGAAGCCGGGGCCGTCGTCCTGGAAGGTGACCACGGCCTCGTCGGACTCCTCCGAGAGGGTGACCGTGACGTGACCCCGCGGCGGCGTGAACTTGATCGCGTTGGAGAGGAGGTTCACGAAGACTCGCTCCAGCCGCTCCGCGTCGCACCACACCAGCGCCGGGTCCCGGTTCGCCGAGAAGGAGAGGGTGACGTTCTTGCGGCTGGCCAGCACCTGGGTCTGGTCCACCAGCGACCGGAGCTGGGCGACGAGGTCGTGCTCGTTCACGTCGAGGCGAAGCCGGCTCTCCTCCAGGCGGGACAGGTCGAGCAGGTCGTTGATGAGCTTCAGGAGCTTGAGCGCGCTCCGGTACATGGTCTGGATCGAGCTGCGCTGGCCCTCGGTGAAGGCCCCCATCTCCCCTTCCATCATCAGCTCGAGCGGGGTGAGCACCATGGCGAGCGGGGTTCGCAGCTCGTGGGTCATGTTGGCGAAGAAGCGCGACTTGAACTCGTCGAGCCGCTGCAGCTCGGTGTGGGCCTTTTCCAGGTTCGCGCTGGTGGCCTCGAGCCGGACACGCTGCTCGAGCTGCTCGCGCAGGGTCCCGAAGAGCATCACCTGGCCCACGCCGGCGATGATCGCCGTGGTCGACAGGAAGGTGAGGTTGGAGATGGCGACGTGGAAGTCGCCCAGGGAGCCGTAGAGCAGGTTCACCAGCGGGAAGGAGAGCACGATGCCGACCAGCGTCACCACGATCAGCCTGGGCGGCCAGACGAAGAGAAGGCCGGCGCTCAGCACGACCAGGATGAGCCCGGCGTAGTAGGGAGACTCGAGCCCTCCCAGGTAGGCGGTCATGACGCTGATGCCGGTGGCGGCGAGCCACCCGCACAGGACCGCCACCCGGTCCACGAACGGGTCGAATCGCGGGCTTCGCATCAGCACCAGGATGACGACCGCCACCAGGCCGATGGCGGCGCGCGTGCCCCAGAGCGCCGGAAGCGCCGAGGCCGGCGCGAGTGCCCAGTCGAGCAGGCCGAAGGCGGGATAGAGCGTGACCATGAAGATCACGCCGACGCGCAGCGCGCGACGATTTCGCCGGAGCCGCCACTCGGCCCAGCGCCTCTCGATCTCGTCCTGGGAAGTGGTCATCTACTCGTGAACGAGCTCGAAGAACGGATTGACTCCGCTCTCCTCCTCGAGGATGCGGACCTGGGCTCCAGGGACGGCCGACCGGGCGATGTCGAGGAGCTCCTCGCGAGTCCGGTAGACCAGCGCCCAGTCCAGGTGAACCTGCAGGAGCATCCGGGAGGCGTGGTCGACCATGTTGGCGACGATCAGCTGGCCGCCCGGAGCGGCGGCGCCGGCCAGGTGGCGGGTCAGCACGATGGCGGTCCGGCGCTGCAGGTAGTCGAGCAGGCCGGCCGAGTAGATGAGGTCGAACTTGCCGAAGGGGGCGAACAGGCTGCCGTCCTGGAGCAGGCGCTTGATCGAGTCGTGGAGGAAGAGCAGCCGGACGCTCCCCGGAAAGCGGGCCTCGACCGACGGGGTGAGCCGGCGGAAGGCATGTGCCAGCGCGTTCTTGTCCTGCTCGAAGAGCACGACCTCGAGCGGTGCCGGCATCTCGTCGATCTCCTGGAAGAGCTCGTGCAGTTCCTGGGCGGGCCCGGCGCCGATGGAGAGCACGCGCACCGGATCCGTCGATCCGGCGCGGCGGGAGAGAAGCGCCTTCAGCTGCCGCTTGACCAGGTCCTTCCGGAAGCGAACCGCCTTCGAGCACAGGGTCTCCGAGAATCCCAGCCCGACCGAGCGGGCGAAGAGCGTCGCCCCGTCGAAGAAGCGCTCGTAGGTGGCGTTCATCACCTCGTAGTCGCCCGGGTACCCGAAGGGCTTCTCGTAGGAGCGCCGCAGCCCCGGCGACTCCATGAGGTACTCCTGGAGGTGCCGCATGGCCCACTGCTTCGCCTTCTCGTTCTGGTGGCCGCCGGGCAGTCCGCGGACCTCGGCGTCGATGGCCTCGGTGAGCCGGACGAACTCGGGCACGAAGCGCTTGCGCAGCGCCTTCTGCAGCGACGCCAGCACCGGGCTGTGCGCGCCGTTCAGGCTGTGCCAGGGCAGTTGCTTCTCGAGCGCGTCGAGGGACTGGCGGCCGTCCTCGAGGAGGAGGCGCAACTCGGTCACCCGGGCCTGGAAGCGCTCGCCAGAGGCCACGCCCCATGGCTTGTCCTGCACCCGCGCGCTGCCGGCGTCCACGGCCCAGGATCGCAGGGTGCGCAGGCTGAGGATGTCGTCGATGTCGAGCAGGAAATTGTCGAAGGAGAGCCCCACCACCGTGGAGCCGCCCGTCTCGCGAATCGAGCCCAGCCTGACCCTGCCGGAGAAGGCCTGGTGCGAGTCGAACCGGAGGACGGCGGGAAGCCACTTCCCCTTGCGGGCCGGGACGCCATGCGGCCACGAGACCGCCGCGCCGTTCTGGCTCACGTCGACGACGGGGCACTCCTTGCGTGCTCCGTCCACCGTCACGGTGACCGTGCCCCGGAGCGGCGCGAGGTCGGCTGCGGTGTAGCGGTGGGGGCGGAAGAAGACGGCGCGGCCCTCGGCGCCCTCCAGTTCCTCGTACCTGGCCACCTGGGAGGACGAGGACTCGGGGTTGACGGGCAACTCCTGGGAGGCAGCGGGCTCGCCCGGCGCGACCAGCCTGACGATGTTCTTCTCGCTCATGTTGGGTTCCGGGGTGCGGCTGGTATCTGCATCTCGAATCGGGCGCCCTGGGGGCGGTCGGCGAGGCGGATCTGGCCGCCGTGCGACTCGACGATGAGCCGGGCCATGTAGAGCCCCATCCCCAGCCCCTCGGAGCTCTTCCCGGTGGAGAAGGGCTGAAAGAGCCTGGGACGCAGTTCCGGCTCCACGCCGGGTCCGTCGTCCTCGACGGCCAGCTCCAGGCCGCCGTCCGGAAGCGGGCTCGCGATGATCCGGATCGCGGCGTCCTTCCGGGTGGCCCGCACCGCATTCTGGATCAGGTTGACGAGCGCCTGCGAGAGCTTGAGCCGGTCGGCCTGCAGCGGGGGCATGGAGGGGGCCACGTCCACGACCAGCTTTCGCAGCCGGAAGTTCAGGTCCATGCGGGAGATGGTGACGGCGTCGCGCACGACGTCCGCCGGGTCGGTGGGGGCGGGTGCGATCTCGAGCTTTCCGGCGTGGGCGAAGTCCTGGAGCGTCTTCAGCGTCGCCAGGAGCTTCTCGACGTGCGCCAGACCCAGCGTGAAGGTCTCCCGGAGCTCGGGAGAGGCCGAGTGCTGGGAGAGCTGGTACTCGGCCTCCCGCAGGCTGGTGATCATGTTCCCCAGGTCGTGGGTCACGCCCGAGGCGAGCCGGCCAATCGTGCCGATGCGTTCGAGGTGGAGCATCATCTGTTGCTGCTTCTTCATCTCCTCGAAGGACGAGCGGAGCATCTCCCCGCGCTCGGCCAGAAGGGTCACCATCCGCTCGATGATGCGCCGCTGCGACACGTGGGCGCAGGCCTGGCTGATGGCCTCCAGGATGTCGGCGGCCTCCCAGGGCTTGCGAAGGAAGCGGAAGGCGTTGGCCCGGTTGATGGCCGCCTCGAGCGCGTTCATGTCCGCGTAGCCGGTGAGGATGATGCCGGCCACGTCGGGCTTCAGCCGCCGCAGCTTCTCGAGCAGGTCCACGCCCGTCATGCCCGGCATGCGGTGGTCGGCCACCACCACGTCGAGAGGGACCTTCTCGGCGATGGCGAGCGCTTCCTCGCCGCTGCCGGCCTCGTGAATCGCCCAGCGCTCCTCGTCCTCGAGGAGGCCGCGAAGGACGGTCAGGTTGTTGGGCTCGTCGTCGACGAGGAGAAGCCCGCCGGTGAGCTGGTTGCCCACGCCAAATCGCGCCACGAGCGCGGCTACTTCCCGTTCGTCGATCAAGGATCCTCAGCCAAGATGAAAAAACTATATGGAGTATAGGCGACCCTCCCTGAGTGGGACATTTCCTGACCAATTCGGGCGATATCGCCGCGGGCGCAGGTGGCAGCGCGGGCGCCACCTCGGTCGGCGCGGTGTAGCACCTTCGGGACGGGCGGTACCGGCGCCGTCTAGCCTTGCAGTGGGAAGAAGTGCTTCACCAGGAAGAACAGCACGAGCGCCACCGCCAGCGCCACCGCGATCCTCACGTTGTTTTTCATCGCCCGCGCACCCTAGTCCATCTCAGCGGAGTGGGAACGCCCCGAACAGGTGTCGAATTATCCATCGAGTCGGTGAGATTCGTGACAGGCCCCCCGGATGAAGCGATCTTGCCCGGATCTTGAGGGGTTGACGCCGATCCAGGCCGGTTTTCACGTCGGAATCCTCACCGACGAATTTTCATACAGTCGGGCGAGCGGTCGGCCGGCCTTCGCGCAACACCTCGCCACTCCGCGACTTTCCGTCGCCATCGCCGTGGCTCTCGATCTGGCTCGACTGTTGCGAAAGCAGTCATCAGACGGAGCAAGGCCAAACGGAAGAACGAACGAAGCGCACCGAGGGAGCCATCATGATCGCCGCCACCGCATTTGCAGTCGTCGGACTCGTCGTCGTCGCCTTCCTGAACCGGATTCCCTGAAGAGACCGCCATGCACGCAAACGAATTCCTCTCCGGATACTCCGCCAAGCTGATCGAATACGGCGTCGCCGTTGCCTACCTGATCCTCTTCGTCGGCTTCTGGCGCTTCGTCCACGGTGGCGCGAAGGCCGTGGCGACGGTTGCCGCGAAGGCTCCCGAGCTCGCCAGGGCGGTGACCGCCGGCTGGTTCCAGGTCCCGGCCGACGTCGCCCTGCACCCCGGTCACACCTGGGCGCGCATGGAAGACGACGGGACGGTGGCCGTGGGCCTCGACGATCTCGGGCACCGGATGGTCGGCGCTCTCGACGGGATCGAGCTGCCGGCAGCTGGCCGCATGGTGGAGCAGGGCGCCGCGGCGGTGACGCTCGACGCCGGCGGAAAGAGAATCGGGCTTCTCTCGCCGGTGGACGGCGAGGTCGTGGCCTCGAACCCGGCGGCTGCCGCGGCGCGCGAAGGTGCCGAGCCGTACGGGGAGGGATGGCTCTTCAAGGTCCGCCCCACCCGGTGGGCCCGCAACAAGGCGCAGCTCTTCTCCGGCCAGGCGGCGCGCGACTGGGTCGAGGAGCAGGGTCGCCGGCTGGCCATGCGGCTGGCCCCGGAGATGGCTCTCGCTCCGGCCATGCACGACGGCGGCGCGCCGGTCCAGGGCATGGCCCGAGAGCTCGACGTCGAACACTGGGACGAGATCGCCCGGGAATTCTTCCGCACGCAGGAGTGAAGGAGACCGTCATGACCGCCATTCTCGAGATGCTCACGGCAATCGGAGTCTTCGCAGCAGGGCTGGTGGCAAGACTAGGCATCGTGTTCGCGATCATGGCCGCCCTGATGGTGCCCGTGCTGATGGTGGTGGGGGCAGGGAAGGTCTTCGCAGCGCTCCGGATGTGGTTCCAGGGATACCGGTCGGCCGGCAGCCTGCGATTCCGCGGCGGCCTCCAGTACGCTCCCGGGCACACCTGGGTGAAGGAAGAGGGCAAGTCGCTGAAGGTCGGTCTCGACGACCTGGCCCAGCGGATCCTGCCCTGGACGGTGGCGGTCGAGCTGCCGTCGCCCGGACGGATCGTGAGGGAAGGCGAGCCGGTGGCGACGCTCTCCTGCGGAGGGCGCGAGGTGAGGGTGGCGGCCCCGGTGTCCGGGCGCGTGCTGGCGGTGAACGCGGACGTGATGCGGGAGCCCACCCTGGCGAAGAGCGAGAACTACGGCAACGGTTGGCTGTTCGCCATCGAGCCCGAGGGTCAGGCCTGGAAGAAGCTGCCGTTCGGCGAGCGGGCCCGCAGCTGGCTGCGCACCGAGGGTGAGCGGCTCGAGATCTTCTACGAGACCCAGCTGGGCATGGCGGCGGCCGACGGCGGAGAGCTCATCGGCTCCCCGGACACGCTCCTCGATGACGCGCAGTGGAAGGCGCTGGCGCACAGCTTCCTGCGGACCTGACCGGCCGCCCCGCCGGACCGATCTCGCCGCGCGGCCCGCAGAGGCGCGCGGCGAGATTGTTCTGGCCCGACTGACCCCGGTCATGGGCCGTCCCTTCCCGGATGGTAGAACCGGTTCATGCCCACGACCAACGAGAACCTCGCCGTCGCCTTCGCCGGTGAGAGCCAGGCCAACCGCAAGTACCTTGCCTTCGCGAAGGCTGCCGAGAAGGAGGGCTACTCCCAGATCGCGAAGCTCTTCCGCGCCGCGGCCGACGCCGAGACCATCCACGCGCTCGGGCACTTCCAGAACATGGGCGGGGTGGGAACCACCCTCGAGAATCTGAAGTCTGCCGTGGCCGGCGAGACCTACGAGTACACCGAGATGTACCCGCCCATGGTCGAGCAGGCGAAGCTGGAAGGGCACAGGGGCAAGCACATGCTCGCCTTCGCCAACGAGGCCGAGAAGGTCCACGCCCGGCTCTTCCGCGAGGCGCTCGAGGCCATGCAGGCAGGCAAGGACCTCTCGCAGATGGACGTCTACCTCTGTCCGGTCTGCGGCGATCTCGAGTTCGGCATGCCTCCGGAGAAGTGCCCCATCTGCGGCGCGCCGCGGAGCAAGTACCAGAAGATCGCCTAGCTCCGGGCCTGGCTCGAGGCGCTACCCTCGCGAGAGGTCGTAGAGCAGGCTCGTGGCCACTTCCTGGAGGCCCTTCTCGAGCATGGCCGCGCCCTTGCCGGTCGCGAGGGTGTCCCGCATCGACTCGGGCGCCATCCCGATGGCGAGGTTCAGCCAGACCATCACGGCAGAGACCGCGGGCGTGGGCGGCGCGGCCTTCACCCGCGCCCGGCGCTTCTGCAGCCGCTTCGAGATCTTGTCGACCTGGGCGTCCGGGTCGGTGCGGGGGCCCCGGGAGTCCTCCAGGGCGGATGCGAGCGCCTCGTGGATTCCGGCCAGGACGTCGGGATTGGAAAGCGCCCGCCCCAGCCGCTCCTCGGCGATCTCCTCGTCCACCGAGAGGGAATCGGCGTAAGTCGGAGCGAGGAGGATGGCCAGGTCGGTGCGGGTGAAGACGTGCGGGATGCGGCGGGCGATGTCGGTCACGAGGGAGAGGATACCCCGCCGGGAACGCCGCTCGAGCATTGACGCGTTGCGCCATGGACCCGCCAGCGCCCCTTTCATAGGATGTCGGTCCCATGCCCACTCCCGTTCTCCCGCTCTGGATCGGCGGCAGGGAAGTCCAGAGTGCCAGTGGACGCACCGGCGATGTCTTCGACCCGTCGACGGGGGAGGTGATCCGGCGCGCTCCCTTCGCGAGCGCCGCCGAGGTGGGGTTGGCGGTCGCCGCCGCCCGCGCAGCGTTGCCCGGTTGGCGCGACGCCCCGCCGCTCCGCCGCGCCCGGGTCCTGGCGCGCTTCCGGGAGCTCCTCGAGGCGAACCGAGACGAGCTGGCCCGCCTCATCAGCCAGGAGCACGGCAAGACCATTCCCGACGCCGCCGGCTCGCTCCAGCGCGGCATCGAGGTCGTCGAGTTCGCCACCGGAGCGCCGCACCTCCTCAAGGGGGAGCAGGCCGAGGACGTCGCCCGCGGGGTCGATTCACACTCCGTGCTGCAACCCGTGGGCGTGTGCGCCGGCATCACGCCCTTCAACTTCCCCGCCATGGTCCCCATGTGGATGTTCCCGGTGGCCATCGCCTGTGGGAACACCTTCGTGCTGAAGCCCTCGGAGAAGGTACCCTCCACCGCGCTGCGGCTGGCGCGCCTCTTCCACGAGGCCGGGCTGCCAGAAGGGGTGTTGAACGTGGTCCCGGGCGACGCCGAGGCGGTGGGCGCCATCCTCGCCCATCCCGACGTGAACGCCGTGTCCTTCGTCGGCTCCACGCCGATCGCCCGCCACGTCTACGAGACCGCGGCGAAGACCGGGAAGCGAGTGCAGGCGCTCGGCGGGGCCAAGAACCACGCGGTGGTGCTGCCCGACGCCGACCTGGAGTTCACGGCCGATGCGCTCATCGGCGCGGGCTACGGATCTGCGGGCGAGCGCTGCATGGCCATCTCCGTGGTGGTCGCGGTGGGCGAGGTCGCCGAGCCGCTCGTCGCGCGCCTGCGCGAGAAGGCCGCCGCCTTGAAGGTCGGCCCGGGAAGCCAGGCCGGGGTGGAGATGGGGCCGCTCGTCACCTCGGTTCACAGGGAGCGAATCCGCGGAATCATCGCGGCAGGCGTGGCCCAGGGCGCGAAGGTCCTGCTCGACGGCCGCGACTTGACGATTCCCGGGGCTGGCAACGGCTTCTTCCTGGGCCCGACGCTCCTCGACCACGTCACGCCCGGAATGACGGTCTACCGGGAGGAGATCTTCGGTCCGGTGCTCGTGGTGGTCCGGGTGCGGACGCTCGACGAGGCCATCGCGCTCGTGAACCAGAACCCCTACGGCAACGGCACCGCGATCTTCACCGACTCCGGGAGGGCCGCCCAGCGGTTCGAGCACGAGATCCAGGTCGGCATGGTGGGCGTGAACGTCGCCATTCCGGTTCCCATGGCCTTCTTCTCCTTCGGCGGGTGGAAGCAATCGCTCTTCGGCGACCTCCACGTCCACGGGATGGAGGGCGTGAAGTTCTACACGCGCACGAAGACGGTCACGAGCCGGTGGCCCGCGACCGAGGAGAAGAGCCGCATCACGCTGGCCATGCCCACGCACGGTTGAAGGAAAGGTGCCCCATATGAGGAAGCTCGTCCTCACCCTGTTCGCCGTCCTGACCACTCTCGCCGGTCCCGCCGCCGCCCAGACCCTGAAGATCGGGGCGCCGCAACCCATGACCGGCCCCGATGCGCCCTTCGGAGACAAGTTCAAGAAGGCCTACGGAATGGCGGTCGAGGAGATCAACGCCGCGGGCGGCATCAACGGGAAGAAGATCGAGGTGGTCATCGAGGACCACATGGCGAAGAACGCTCTGGCCGCCACGGTCGCCGAGAAGCTCATCACCCAGGAGAAGGTGCTGATCCTCACGGGCGGCCGAGCCTCCGGACAGGCCATGGAGATCGCGTCGGTGGCCCAGCGGCTCAAGACCCCGTACCTGGTCGACCACCCGTCGGCGGACATGATCACCACCAAGGGCTTCGAGTGGGTCTTCCGCAACAACCCCACCGGCTCGATCTACCCGGCCGCCTTCAACGCCTTCATCACCGAGTTCCCGAACGCCATGCCCAAGTCGGCGGCGGTGGTCTACGACAACACGCTCTTCGGCAAGACCATCGGTACCGCGGCCATGAAGTTCCTCAAGTCGAAGGGCGTGCCCATCGTGGCCGACGAGGCCTACCCCGTGAACACGCTCGACTTCAAGCCCATCATGACCAAGGTGAAGGGCACGAACCCCGACTACCTGCTGCTCGTCGCGGTGGCCACCACCGACGCGATCCTCATGACCCGGCACGCCAAGGAGATGGGCATCAGCCCGCGCGCGTTCGTCGGCTTCGGCGGCGGCTTCGGCGTGGCCGACTTCGCCTCGCAGCTCGGCCCCCTCGGAGAGAACGTCTTCTCGTCGGCGGCCTGGTCCGGCAACCCCAACGACCCCCGCACCAAGGCCTTCTACGACAAGTTCCACGCCAAGTACGGCATCTGGCCGCACGAGCACGAGGTCGAGGGCTACGCGGCCATCCACATCATCGCCGACGCGCTCAAGCGCGCGAAGCTCACCGGGAACCTGGACGCGGACCGGGAAGCGATCCGGCAGGCGCTGGTCGCCACCGACATGGACACGGTCTTCGGAAAGGTGAAGTTCGGGACCTGGACCGGACCCACCGGCGATCCCTTCACGAACCAGAACATCTACTCGAACGAGCACTCCGTGCTCGCCCAGTGGCAGAAGGGGCAGCTCCTGAACGTGTGGCCGCAGGCGGTCGCCGAGACCAAGGTGGTCTTCCCCGACCCGAGCACCAAGAAGTAGACGCTCCTGGAGACCTTGGTCCAGAGCCTGGTGAGCGGCGTCCTCATGGGCGCCCTCTACGCCATGATCGGCATCGGGCTCACCATCGTGTTCGGGGTGATGCGCATCATCAACCTCGCCCACGGCGAGATGGTGATGCTGGGAATGTTCGGGGCCTTCTGGAGCCAGAAGCTCTGGGGATTCGACCCGTTCCTGTCGATCCTGATCTGGGCGCCGGTCATGTTCCTCCTGGGCGTGCTCGTGTACCGCTTCCTGCTCCGGAAGATCATCCCGGGCGGGGAGCTGAACACGCTCCTCTACACGGCGGGGTTCTCCCTGCTGGTCGCGAACCTGGCGCTCATGCTCTGGACCGGCGACTACCGCACCATCAGCCTCGACTACGCCATCACCCCGATGCGCCCGATGGGAATCGCGGTCCCGGCCGCCCTGGCCATCGGGTTCGGCATCGCGGTGGTGGTGACGGTGACGCTCTGGCTCTTCCTGGGGCGAACGGACATCGGCCGCGCCATCCGGGCCACCAGCCAGAGCCGGGAGGCCGCGGTCCTCATGGGGATCGACGTCGAGCGGGTGGCGGCTCTCTCCTTTGGCCTGGGAACGGCGCTGGCCGGCGCGGCCGGCGTGCTGCTCGCGCCGTCCCTCTATCTCTACCCGACGGTGGGTGAGCTGGTGATCGTGAAGTCGTTCGTCATCGTGGTGCTCGGCGGCCTGGGTTCGGTGCCGGGGGCCATCGCCGGTGGGGTCCTGCTCGGCCTGGTGGAGTCGCTGGGCGCGGTGTACGTGTCGACCACCTACAAGGACGGGCTCGGTTACGTCATCTTCCTGCTGGTCCTCCTGTACCGCCCCTCCGGACTCTTCGGCGTGGGCAAGTCATGAGGCGCCGCGGCGCGGCCGCCGCGTGGATTGCCGCCGGCGTGCTCCTGGCCGGCCTGCCGCTCGTGGTCCACAATTCCTTCCTGCTCCACGTCTGCATCCTGATCTTCATGTGGACCGTGCTCGGGGAGGCCTGGAACGTGCTCGGCGGCTACGCGGGGCAGGTCTCCTTCGGCCACGCCGCCTTCTTCGGGCTCGGCTCCTACGTCACCATCATCCTGTATCTCAAGGGGGGCGTGGCTCCGTGGTGGGGCATCCCGCTGGGCGGCCTGGCCGCCGCCGCCTTCTCGGTCCCCATCGGCCTGATCGCCTTCCGGCTACGCGGCCCCTACTTCTCGCTGGCCACGCTGGCCGTGGCGGAACTGGCCAAGCTCGTCGCCCTCAACTGGGAGTGGGCGACGAACGGACCCACCGGCTTTCTCATCACCACGCTGCCCCCTCTCCACCTCTTCGGCGTCACCGTGAACTGGGAGAGCAAGGCCCCGTTCTACTTCGTCGCCTTCGCCCTCATGACCCTGTCCATGGCCGCGGTGGCGCTGCTCGCCCGTTCCAGGCTCGGCGCCTTCCTGGTGGCCATCCGGGAGAACGAGGAGGCGGCCGAGGCGGTGGGCATCGACACCGTGCGGGCCAAGGTGCTCACGCTGGCGCTCTCCGGCTTCCTGGCCGGGACGGGCGGCGGCTTCTACGCCTTTTACTTCCGGTACGTGGACCCGGACGCGGTGCTCAACCTGGGCATCTCCATGGAGATGGTCTTCATCGCCATGGTCGGCGGGCTGGGGACGGTGGCCGGCCCCCTCATCGGGGCGGTATTCCTGACCACCGTCGGCGAGGCGGTGCGCGAGCGCTTCCAGGTCGGGCACCTGATCTTCTACGGGCTCTTCATGATGCTGGTGATCCGGTTCCTGCCCGAGGGGATCTGGGGCCGGGTGAGGAAGATGTCCGCGCGGATCGGGGCCAGGGAGGTGCGCCATGGCGCTCCTGGAGGTTGAGGGGCTGACCCGCCTCTTCGGCGGCCTGCGCGCCGTCGGGAACCTCTCCTTCTCGGTGGAGCCCGGGGAGATCCTGGGACTCATCGGCCCGAACGGCGCCGGCAAGACCACCGTCTTCAACCTGATCACCGGCTTCGTGTCGCCGTCCAGCGGCGAGATCCGGCTCGACGGGCGCAGCGTGGCCGGGAAGAAGCCGCACGCGGTGACCCGGCGGGGCATCGCCCGGACCTTCCAGATCGTGAAGCCCTTTCCGGGCCTCTCGGTGCGGGAGAACGTCACGCTCGCCGCCTTCCTCCGCCGCGCGCGACGCGCCGACGCCGAGGAAGCGGCCATGGAGGTGATCGACCGGCTCGGGCTCTCCCACCGCGCCGACACGCTGGCCGGCCAGCTCACGCTCATGGACCAGAAGCGGCTGGAGATGGCGAAGGCGATCGCCACCGAGCCACGCCTGCTGCTCCTCGACGAGCCGATGGGAGGGCTCAACTCCTCGGAGGTGGACCTGGCCTCGGACCTGGTCGAGGGAATCCGGCGCGGGGGCGTGACGGTCGTGCTCGTGGAGCACGTCATGAAGGCGATCATGCGGATCTCCGATCGCGTCCTGGTGATGCACCACGGCGAGAAGATCGCCGAGGGGACCCCGGCCGAGGTGGTGACGGACCCGGCGGTGATCACCGCGTACTTCGGGAAGAGGGCGACCTGACCGTGCTCCGCGTCGAGGACATCCGCGTCTCCTACGGCCAGGTCGCCGCGCTCTGGGGCGTGAGCTTCGACGTGGGGCAGGGGGAGATCGTTGCGCTGGTCGGCGGCAACGGTGCGGGGAAGACCACCACGTTGAAGACCATCTCCGGCCTGCTCCGGCCGACGGGCGGGCGGGTGATGCTCGGCGAGGACGAGCTGCAGCAGCGAAGCACCATGGAGATCGTCGACCGGGGAGTCGTGCAGGTGCCGGAGGGAAGGAAGCTCTTTCCGGAGATGACGGTGCGGGACAACCTGCTGCTCGGCGCCTTTCGGCCCGCTTCGCGGCCGCTGCAGGCCGACCGGCTCGCCCGGGTCTACGAGATCTTTCCCCGGCTGCACGAGCGCGAGAAGCAGGTGGCCGGAACGCTCTCCGGCGGGGAACAGCAGATGGTCGCCATCGGCCGGGGGCTCATGGCGGGCCCGAAGGTCCTCATGCTCGACGAGCCCTCGCTCGGGCTCGCGCCGATCATGGTCGAGGAGATGTTCCGCGTGATCGTGGAGATCAACCGCGCCGGGACCACGGTGCTCCTCGTGGAGCAGAACACCGAGCACGCACTGGCCATCGCCCACCGCGGATTCGTGCTCGAGTCGGGGAGGGTGGTGCTGGCCGGGACCGGGCCGGAACTGCTCGCGAACGAGAAGGTGCGCGAGGCCTACCTCGGCCTGTAGTCCCGGGACCCTTACCGGGCCAGCTGGGCCAGCGTCACGCCCGCCACGATGAGCCCGATCCCGGCCGCCTGGAAGAGGTGGAACGGCTCACCCAGGAGCGCCACGGCGAGCAGCGTGCCGAAGGCCGGCATGAGGTTCAGGAACACCCCGGCGCGGCTGGCACCGGCCTGGCCCACGCCTGCGTTCCAGAAGGCGTAGGCGACCAGCGAGGCGAAGACGCCCACGTAGAGGATGCTCCCGGCAGTGACGAGGTCGAAGGAGACACGCAGCCCCCGGGCGATCTCCCAGGCGTAGAAGGGGGCGATCCAGGCTACCCCGACCATCACCAGCGCGGTGAGGAGGACCATCGGCTCGACGCCGGAAGGGCGACGGGACAGGAGCACCGTGTAGACGGACCAGGAGAGCACTGCGGCGAGCACCCAGAGGTCCCCGGGGTTGAATCGGAGCTCGAGCAACGCCGAGACCCGGCCCTGCGAGAGGATCACCGCCACGCCCGCGAAGGAGAGGGCGACAGCCAGGAGCAGCCGGCCGGTGGGCCTCCCCAGTCCCACCAGGAAGGAGAGGGCGACGATGAAGCCTGGCGCAGCCGCATTGAGGAGCAGCGCGTTCGTTGCCGTGGTGTGCTGGAGCCCCAGATAGAGGAAGAGGTTGAAGTTGCCGACGCCCAGGATGCCCAGCAGGAGCACGACCTTCCAGCCGGCGAGCAGCGGCGCGCGCTGGGCGACGAGGCGGCTTCCGTAGAGGGCCAGGAGGACCGCGAGCGCCAGCGTCCAGCGCCAGAAGGCGAGGCCAACGGGCGGGATGTGCCCCCGCATCGCGCGGCCCAGGACGACGTTTCCGGCCCAGAGGAGGGCCGCCCCGGAGAGGAGCAGGTTGGGGTGGCGTCGCACCGGCGCGAACATAGCGCGCCGCGCCGGTCGCCACCCGCCCCTTCGTCACTTGTGCTGCACGGCCTCGTACCGCCAGCGGCCGGTGCTGGCGCCCGCGTGCGCGCCGCGCGTCGAGCGCGCCCGGATCGCATCCCTCACCTCGACGATCACGAGAGAAACCATGAGCAACAGCGCCGCGGACCCCGTCAGGACGAACATGATGAGCATGGACGCAGTTCGACACGTGACCACGGGTGATGTCATGGCCCGCTGTGCGGCGGCGTGGGTGACGGGCGCCCACTGGGTCGCCGGCGCGGGTCCCGGAGGACCTGCCCGGGCGGGCGGCTCGATCCCTGCATCAACAAATTCCAGTAAATCAAAATGCTTGGCCAGAAACCGGCTGGCACACCCAATGCTGCGTATGATCGAATCGATGGCGGCGTTCCTCACAGGCCAGCTCGACTACGTCTATTTCGTGTACGGGCTCGCGCTCGTGCTCCTGGGAGCGGTCTGCATCTCCATGAGCCGCGAGAGCACGTCGCGGGCACCCTGGGGGTTGGTGGGCGGCTTCGCCGTCACCCACGGTGTCGTGGAGTGGCTCCAGATCGTGGCCCTGACCACGGGGGACCCGCCCGCCTTCCTGCTCGGCCGGACGCTGCTGCTCGCGGTCAGCTTCGGACTCCTCCTCGAGGCCGGTCGTCGCACCCACCGCGCGACCCGGGGAAGGGTCACCGGCCCTTTGATCTATGGATTCGTCGCGGCCGGCATAGCCACGCTCCTGGCCATGGGTGGAACGGCATCGTTCGAATCCGCGGTTCGCCTGATGATGGCCGGTCCGGCTTCCCTCCTGGGGGCTTTCCTGCTGGCCTCGGCCTCCCGCCGGGCTGCGCGGTCCCAGGTGGTCATCGGTTCGCCGCGAGCCGTTGCCTGGGCGGCTGCCTTCCTGGCCGCCTTCGGGGTCGCTGCGGGCATCGTGATCCCCGCGGCCCCGTTCCTCCCCGCAGCCTGGCCCACCGCCGAGGCATTCATGCGGACGACCGGGGTTCCCATCCAGCTCGTCCGGGCCGCCCTCATCGGCGGGCTGGCCCTCTCCGTCTGGGCCTACGCGCTCTCCCTCGACAGGCGGGGGCGCCTGCGCCGGAAGCGGGCAAGGACCTTCTGGCTCGTGGCCTCGGCCATGGGTGCCGTCCTCTCCGCGGGCTGGCTATTCACCGAACGTCTCGGGAAGCTCCACGAGAACGAGCTGGCTGCAGACGCCGAGGCCACGTCCGCCCAGATACTCGACCACCTCCTCATGGAGATGGAGAACGCCGAGGATTCCGCCCGCGTCCTGGCTGGAATCATCACTCGATTCCAGGTCGCGGCGTCGGGCCCTGGCGCCTCCCGGAGGGATGACGCGGTGGACCTGGTCGCGGGCGGCCAACCCGGTCACGTGGCCTACCTCCTCGATCCGGCCGGCCTCACGGTGGCGGCGTCGAATCGCGCCGAGCCGGACAGCTTCCTGGGGAAGAACTATTCCGTGCGTCCGTACTTCCGGGACGCCGTCGGCGGATACCCCGGTCGATTCGCGGGGATCGGGCTCACCAGCCGGGCGCCTGGGTTCTATGCCAGCCAGCCGGTCCGGGATGCCACCGGCGGGATCACCGGGGTCGCGGTCGTGAAGATCACCGTCGTCGCCGGATCGCTCGGACCGACGGGAACCAACACCTCCTTCCTCGTCGCTCCGGACGGCCAGGTGCTCCTGGCCGGTTCCCCGCGGTTCGAGGGCCGCCGGCTCTGGTCGCAGGAAGTCCCGGAGGGCTCGAAGGCTGCGAACACGGCCAGGGCTCCCATCCTCGATCGTCCGGTGTCGGGGACCGACTGGGTGGTCGTCGACGGGGAGCGGCACATCGCGGTCCAGCGACCGGTCCCCGGAACCGACTGGTCGGTGGTCAGCCTGAAGAAGGAGACCGCACAAATAGTGAATCGCTTCCTGGGGATCGTGATCGCCTTCCTCCTCAGCATGGTGATCGTGGCTTACTTCGTGGCCCTGCAGCGCCAGTACGGAACCGAGTCGCGGCTGGCGGAGAAGCGCCGGGAGGCCGAGGGGCGGGCGCGCACCATGGCCAGGCGCGCCGACAACGACGCGCTCACCGGCGTTCTCAACCGCGCCGGCTTCAACGAAGCGTTTTCGAGGGAGTTCTCCAGGGCGCGGCGCTATCGCCAGCCGCTCTCCCTCGTGTTGCTCGACCTCGACCACTTCAAGAACGTGAACGACAGTTACGGTCACCCCGCCGGTGACAAGGTGCTCGAGGGCACTGCGCGGCTCCTCGAAGCGAGCGTCCGGGAGGCGGACCTGGTGGCCCGATGGGGCGGAGAGGAGTTCGCCGTCCTCGCCCCCATGACCGACGCCGAGGGAGCCGTCCGGCTCGCCGAGAAGCTCCGCGCCTTGATGGAGGTCACCCACCTGGGGCCGGTGGGCTCCGTGACGGCCAGCTTCGGCGTCGCCGAGATGCGCCCCGACGACACCCTCGAGGCCATGCTCCACCGGGTAGACGAGGCGCTCTACGGCGCGAAGGATTCCGGGCGCAACCGGGTGAAGTGCGCCGAGTCGTGGGTCGACGTGGCCCGCGTGACGGCCCCCGAAGGCGCGAAGCAGGAGGGCGCCTCCATGGCCCTGGTGAAGCAGCTGTACAACGACACCGGCTTCGGCCCCATCGACGCCGAGCACCGCACGCTCTCCGAGGGGCTCGAGAA
>Ga0209253_10000762_pt1 | contig 28104 bp, 26 predicted proteins | sample FrelakmetBRP12BR_FD_187145 | JGI IMG/M metagenome (GOLD analysis project Ga0209253, IMG submission 187145) | Freshwater lake sediment microbial communities from the University of Notre Dame, USA, for methane emissions studies - BRP12 BR (SPAdes)... | ecosystem: Environmental > Aquatic >...
CGACCAAGGGGCTGTCATGAATTTCAATCTGACGCTGATCATGCAGGCCGTGGCGTTCACGGCCTTCATCTGGTTCTGCGGGCGTTTCATCTGGCCGCCGCTGATGCGCGCCATCGAGACGCGCCAGAAGCAGATCGCCGACGGTCTCGCAGCCGGCGAGCAGGGCCGCAAGGAACTCGCGAACGCGGAAAAGCGCGATGCGCAGATGCTGGCCGAAGCGAAGTCGAAGTCCGCGGAAATCGTCGCGATCGGCGAGAAGTTCAAGTCCGAGACGATCGAGCAGGCGAAGGTCGAGGCGAAGGCCGAGGCCGACCGCATCCTCGTGGCGGCGAAGGCGGAGATCCAGCAGGAGGTCGCGCGCGCGAAGGAGCAGCTCCGCGACGCGGTCGCCGACCTGGCCGTCGCCGGCGCCTCGCGCATCCTGAAGAAGGACGTCGACGTCAAGGTGCACGCGGAAATGCTCGCGAAGCTGAAGCAGGACCTCTGACCGGACGCGGGAAGCGACCATGGCCGAACTCACCACCATCGCCCGACCGTACGCCGAGGCGGCGTTCGCACTCGCGCGCGAGCAGAACGCGCTGCCTGTCTGGTCGCAGATGCTGAAGCTCGCGAGCTCCGTCGTCGCGGACCCGCGCGTCGCATCGGCGCTCGACAACCCGAAGCTCGACACGCCCGCCAAGGAGTCGCTGCTGCTGTCGATCTGCGGCGACCGCCTCAACGTCGAGGGGCGCAACTTCGTCCGCGTGCTGGTCCAGGGCGACCGGATCGCGCTGATGCCGGCGATCCAGGCGCTGTTCGAATCGCTGAAGGACGAGGCCGACGGCGTCGCGAAGGCGACGATCGAGACGGCGTTCCCGCTTTCGGATGCCGACCTGGCCGAGCTGTCGGCCGCGCTGGAGCGCCGTTTCAGCAAGAAGATCGAGGCGACGGTGTTCGTGAAGCCCGAGCTCATCGGCGGCGCGCGCGTCACCGTCGGCGACAACGTCATCGACGCCACCGTGGCCGAGCAGCTTCGCGCGATGGCCGTCCAGCTGCGGGCGTGAGCGGGAAGGCGATGAACGACTTCCTACAAAGAGACGCGGAGACGCCGAGAAAGGCACTTCTCTGCGCCTCTGCGCCTCATTGTGAATGAACTTCGAGCGAGATAATCCATGCAACTGAATCCGTCGGAAATCAGCGAACTCATCAAGAGCAAGATCCAGCACCTGGACACTGCTGCGGAAGTCCGCACGCAGGGCACGGTGGTGTCGATCTCCGACGGCATCTGCCGCGTCCACGGCCTGTCGTCCGCGATGCAGGGCGAGATGCTCGAGTTCCCGAACAACACGTTCGGCCTCGCGCTGAACCTCGAACGCGACTCGGTCGGCGCGGTGATCCTGGGCCCGTACGAGAAGATCAAGGAAGGCGACACCGTCAAGTGCACGGGCCGCATTCTCGACGTGCCGGTCGGGCCGGAGTTGATCGGCCGCGTCGTCGACTCGCTCGGCCGCCCGATCGACGGCAAGGGCCCGGTCAACGCGAAGATGCGCGACGTCATCGAGAAGGTCGCGCCTGGCGTGATCGAGCGGCAGAAGGTGTCGCAGCCGGTGCAGACCGGCCTGAAGTCGATCGACGCGATGGTGCCGATCGGCCGCGGCCAGCGCGAGCTCATCATCGGCGACCGCCAGACCGGCAAGACCGCGGTCGCGATCGACACGATCATCAACCAGAAGGGCAAGGACCTGATCTGCGTGTACGTCGCGATCGGGCAGAAGGCCTCGTCGATCAAGAACGTCGTGACCAAGCTGACCGAGTTCGGCGCGATGGACTACACGATCGTCGTCGCCGCCTCGGCGTCGGAATCGGCCGCGCTGCAGTACATTGCGCCGTACTCCGGCTGCACGATGGGCGAGTACTTCCGCGACCGCGGCCAGGACGCGCTGATCATTTACGACGACCTGACCAAGCAGGCGTGGGCGTACCGCCAGGTGTCGCTGCTGTTGCGTCGCCCGCCGGGCCGCGAAGCGTATCCCGGCGACGTGTTCTACCTGCACTCGCGCCTCCTCGAACGTGCCGCGCGCGTCAACGCCACGTACGTCGAGAAGTTCACGAAGGGCGCGGTCAAGGGCAAGACCGGCTCGCTGACCGCGCTGCCGATCATCGAGACGCAGGCCGGCGACGTCACCGCGTTCGTGCCGACCAACGTGATCTCGATCACGGACGGCCAGATCTTCCTGGAAACCGACCTCTTCAACTCGGGCGTCCGGCCCGCGATCAACGCCGGCATCTCGGTGTCGCGCGTCGGCGGCGACGCCCAGACGAAGGTCATCAAGAAGCTGGGCGGCGGCGTGCGCCTGTCGCTCGCGCAATACCGGGAACTCGCGGCATTCGCGCAGTTCGCATCGGACCTGGACGAAGCGACCCGCAAGCAGCTGGACCGCGGCCGCCTCGTCACCGAGCTCATGAAGCAGCCGCAGTACTCGCCGCTGTCGGTCGCCGATCAGGCGCTGACGCTGTTCGGCGTGAACAAGGGTTACTACGATGACGTGCCGGTCGAGAAGGCGCTCGCGTTCGAAGCGGCGCTGCGCCAGTTCATGCGGGGCAAGTACCCGGCCATCATCGACAAGATCGCGCAGACGCACGAGCTCACCGCCGACGACGAGAAGGCGCTGGCGGCCGCAATCGAGGACTTCAAGAAGACCGGAACCTATTGAACCGTCGCCCCCGCGAAGGCGGGGGCCCAGTGACTTTCAACGACGCTGGGTTCCCGCCTGCGCGGGAACGACGAAGTTGAGCAGCCGAACTGTGGAACCCTGACGATGGCAGGATCGAAGGAAATCCGCAACAAGATCAAGAGCGTGCAGAGCACGCGCAAGATCACGAAGGCGATGGAGATGGTCGCGGCTTCGAAGATGAAGAAGGCGCAGGAGCGCATGCGCGCGTCGCGTCCTTACGTCGAGAAGCTGTTCAACATCGTGCTGCACGTGGCGAAGGCGAACACCGAATACCGCCATCCGTTCCTGGTCCCGCGCGAGAACGTGAAGCGCGTGGGCGCCATCGTCGTCACGACCGACAAGGGCCTGTGCGGCGGCCTCAACACGAATATCCTGCGGCAGGTGCTGCAGGCGCATAAGGACTGGAAGGCCAAGGGCATCCAGGTCGACTACGTCGCGATCGGCAGCAAGGGACTGGGTTTCCTGCAGCGGATGGGCGGCAACGTGATCGCGAGCGCCGTGCATCTGGGCGACCGGCCGCACCTCGACAAGATGGTCGGGCCGGTGAAGACGCTGATCGACGAGTACCTGGGCGACCGCGTCGACGAGGTGCACGTGTTCTACACGAACTTCGTCAACACGATGAGCCAGGAGCCGCGCCACGGGCGGATCATCCCGATTCCGCACCAGTTCAGGACCGCGACCGGCGAAGTGCGCAAGGCGGAGATCTCCGACGGCACGTGGGACTACATCTACGAGCCGGACGCGCGGACGCTGCTCGACGGCATGATGCGCCGCTACCTCGAGGCGATCGTCTACCAGATGGTGAACGAGAACATGGCGTCGGAACAGTCCGCGCGAATGGTCGCGATGAAGGCGGCGTCCGACAACGCCGGCAAGATCATCAACGAGCTGCAGCTCATCTACAACAAGACGCGGCAGGCGGCGATCACGAAGGAACTCTCCGAGATCGTCGGCGGCGCGGCGGCGGTTTGATCGGAAATTCGAACATCTTGAACCACAGAGGACACAGAGAGCACAGAGAAAGGCAGGACTGCGCTCGGCGCCCGTCGGCTTCGGAAGACGGTGCGGCTGCCTGGTGTTCTCCGTGTTCTCTGTGTCCTCTGTGGTTCAGGAATCCGAATTTGAACTTGTATTGACATCAAGGACGGCACCATGAACCAGGGAACCATTGTTCAGTGCATCGGCGCGGTCGTCGACGTGGAGTTTCCGCGCGACCAGATCCCCGAGATCTACGACGCGTTGAAGCTGGACGAGATCGGCTTGACGCTCGAAGTGCAGCAGCAGCTGGGCGACGGCGTCGTGCGCACGATCGCGCTCGGCAGCTCGGACGGCCTGCGCCGCGGCATGGTCGTCGTGAACACGAATGCGCCGATCACCGTGCCGGTGGGCACCGAGACGCTCGGCCGGATCATGGATGTGCTGGGCCGGCCGATCGACGAGCGCGGGCCCGTCGCCGCCGCGAAGTCGATGTCGATCCACCGCCAGGCGCCCGTCTACGAGGAACTGTCGCCGTCGACCGAGCTGCTGGAGACCGGCATCAAGGTCATCGACCTCATCTGCCCGTTCGCGAAGGGCGGCAAGATCGGCCTCTTCGGCGGCGCCGGCGTGGGCAAGACGGTCACGATGATGGAGCTCATCAACAACATCGCGTCCGCGCACTCGGGCCTGTCGGTGTTCGCGGGCGTGGGCGAGCGCACGCGCGAGGGCAACGACTTCTATCACGAGATGATCGACTCAGGCGTCGTCGACAAGGACGACCTGTCGAAGTCCAAGGTGTCGATGGTGTACGGCCAGATGAACGAGCCGCCGGGCAACCGGCTGCGCGTCGCGCTGACCGGCCTCACGATCGCCGAGTCGTTCCGCGACGAGGGCCGCGACGTGCTGTTCTTCGTCGACAACATCTACCGCTTCACGCTGGCCGGCACCGAAGTGTCCGCGCTGCTCGGCCGGATGCCGTCCGCCGTGGGCTACCAGCCGACGCTGGCCGAGGAAATGGGCCGGCTGCAGGAGCGCATCACGTCGACCAAGACCGGCTCGATCACGTCGATCCAGGCCGTCTACGTGCCGGCGGACGACCTGACGGACCCGTCGCCGGCGACGACGTTCGGCCACCTCGACGCCACCGTCGTGCTGTCGCGCGACATCGCGTCGCTCGGCATCTACCCGTCGGTCGATCCGCTCGACTCGACGTCGCGCCAGATCGACCCGCACGTGATCGGTGAAGAGCATTACAACTGCACGCGCAACGTCCAGCAGACGCTCCAGCGCTACAAGGAACTGCGCGACATCATCGCGATCCTCGGCATGGACGAGCTGTCGCCCGATGACAAGCTGGCCGTGGCCCGCGCGCGCAAGATCCAGCGCTTCCTGTCGCAGCCGTTCACCGTGGCGGAAGTGTTCACGGGCTCGCCGGGCAAGTACGTGGCGCTCAAGGACACGATCAAGGGCTTCAACATGATCGTGAACGGCGAGTGCGACCACCTGCCAGAGCAGGCGTTCTACATGGTGGGAACCATCGAAGAGGCATTCGAGAAAGCCAAGTCGCTGCAGTAGCGTCATGCGTAGTCCTGTGCCCGTGCGCCCAACGGAGTTGGGCGCGCAGCGGGGGTCCGATGTGCGGGTTCGTTGGATCGTCGTCGGTGGGCTAACCGGGCTGCGATGGATTGCAGCGCGCCGACGTTCAACGTACCTGCACATCGTTGCGAGCGCTTGCGCAGTACCCCGTACTTCTACTTCCTGAGATTGGTGTTCGGCCATGGCCAATACGATCCACGTCGACGTCGTAAGCGCGGAAGAGCAGATCTACTCCGGCGAGGCCGAGTTCGTCGTGCTGCCCGGCATCGAGGGCGAGCTCGGCGTCTACCCGCGGCACACGCCGCTCTTCACGCAGATCAGGCCGGGCGCGGTGCGCATCAAGGTGCCCGACAAGGCCGAGGAAGAGTTCGTGTTCGTGCAGGGCGGCTTCCTCGAGGTGCAACCCAACAAGGTGACGGTGCTCGCCGACACCGCGATCCGCGCGCACGACCTCGACGAAGCGAAGGCGATCGAAGCGAAGAAGCGCGCCGAGGAAGCGATGGCCAACCAGGACTCCGACGAGAACCTGGCCTCCGCGCAGGCGGAGCTTTCCGCCGCGCTGGCGCAGATCGAGGCGATCCGCAAGTTCAAGAATCGCGCGGGCTGACGTCCGTTTCGCGCACGCGCAAGAAAAGCGGCCCTGCGGGGCCGTTTTTTTGCTTGTCCCTCCCGGGCGGTGGTGCGGACGGCTAGGCCTTGGGCGGGCACCCGGCGCCGCCGCAGCGGTAGCCGGTGCCGGCCACGACGGCATCGGCCTTCGGCACGAAGGCACCGCATGCGACGCAGCGGACGAGCTTCTCGTCGGCGGGCGCGTCCTTGGGCGGACCTTCGGCGTCGGCGGGTTTGCCTGTTGCCGCTTTCAGCGCATTCCTGACGATTAGCACTGCAACGACGATAATGGCCAGCAGCAGGAGGATCTTGAGCATGGGATCCTGCGGTCGGGACGGCAACGGTCGGCACGAAATGTGCAACCTTGGCACGATGACCGTACCACAGGGCGTTCCGCGGCGACAATGGCAGCGCCGGCGCGCGGGGCGGCGCATGCTGCGCACGGGACGCCGGCGCAACAGATAGCGGACGTCGGTCCGACATGGGAGACGCAGGTGCGACAGTTCACGATCGGGTTGGTGGCGGCGCTGGTGGCGGGGGTCGCCGCGGCGCAGGGGGGGGACCTGACGTTCTCGGTCACCGAAGGCGTTACCTACCAGGCCACACCCAAGGAAATCCGCGACAAGTTCACGCCGCTCGCCGATGTCATCGGCAAGGCGACCGGGCGCCGCGTGAAGATCGTCCTCGTCCCGGCGTACAACGACGTGCGCGAGGGGCTCGCCAAGCAGGAATACGACGTGGCGTACATCCATCCGGCCCACGTCTCGATGGCGGAGATCAAGGCCGGGCGGTACAAGGCGGTCGCGTGGACGACGGGCTTCACCGAGTACACCGTTTCGCTGCTGGTCCCGGGCAATGCGGCGCTCAAGTCGATGGAAGACCTGAAGGGCCGCACGCTGGTGACGCCGGACCCGGATTCGATCACGGCGGTGATGGTGCGCGCGATGTTCCGGGCCGAGAAGCTCACGGCGACCTCGGAGAAGGAACCGTCGCCGACGACGGTGCGCGTGATCACGACCCGCTACCAGGACGCGGTCCCGTTCTACATCGAGAACGGCTTCGCCCAGGCCGGCGCGACGGCCGCCAATGCCGTCGCGAAGGCGTGGACCGAAAAGGGCGGCAAGGTCTTGCTCCGGTCCAGGCCCGTCCCGATCAAGCAGATCATCGTGTCGACCAAGCTTCCGGCGGACGAGCAGCAGCGCATCCGTGACGCTCTGCTGACGCTGCGGGATTCGAAGCCCGGCCGCGACGCGCTCGAGGCGGTCGGCTACAAGGGGTTCGTGGCGCCCAACGCGGAATTCGAGAGCTCGACGATCGCGTGGCTGGGCCTCTAGCGTGGAGAGTCCGTAATTCGTTGTTGAAAATGGCCGAGAATCGACGCCATGCCGCGTTGCAAATCCGCGCGAGGTGGGGAACCTCGCTGCGGTTTGCGCCTTGCCTGGCGGCGATTTCGGCCGTCTTCGCGAGCGGCGGCGGGCTTGGCGCGCATCCTTCGACGAATCACTGACGCACCACACTAACCGCCCGGCACTGAGGGGCAATACCGCATTCTTCCCGGCGGCCGGCTGGTGCGAGTCTGATCCTCATTGTCTTCTGAGGACGCGAAACGACGTTCTCGTCCATTGCTGGTTTTCGCGATAGTGAGCATTTGCTCACGACCGGCGTCGCGCTTTCTTGGGCATCCTCGCATGCGTACACACCTGCGCCTCGGACCACGGCCGTGCGCATGATGCCGCCTTGTGCCAGCGCAACGACGTTCGCAAACCGCGAATGTTAAGATATTGCACCGCACAAAACTCCATTGCTCAGGCACTCCCATGGCCGACCTCCACCGCACCATCGATCGCTCGATCAAGATTTCCCGTTCGGTCGCGGACCTCCTGCAGCGGCGTGTACGCACCGCGAACGAGCGGTTCTCCGAACGGGTGCGCGGCGCTTACGCGCAGAAGGCCGACGTCAGCGGCGTGCCGCGGACGCCTTTCGAATTCTGGCGGCAGTGGGGCGAGTACACGATCGACGCTGCGCAGCGCTCGGTGCTCTACTGGGACACGCTGCGCCAGCGCGGCAATCAGTGGCTCGAGCACGAGGCGGCGGGCAAGCCGCCGGTCCTCAAGTACAAGTACGAGATGATCGCCGACGCCCGCCACTACGAGCGGCCGGCCAACTACGCGCTGGTGCGGATCATCCCGCCCAAGGGTGTGGCGATCGACCCGGCGAAGCGGCCGTTCGTGATCGTCGATCCGCGTGCGGGCCACGGCCCCGGGATCGGCGGGTTCAAGGAAGAGTCCGAAGTCGGCGTCGCATTGTCGGCCGGGCATCCGGTGTACTTCGTGATCTTCTTCCCGGATCCGATGCCCGGACAGACGCTCGCCGACATCACCGACGCGGAGGCCGAATTCATCCGCATCGTCGTCGAGCGGCATCCGCATAGCCAGAAGCCCGTGATCGTCGGCAACTGCCAAGGAGGCTGGGCGGTGATGATGCTCGCCGCCGCGCGTCCGGACATCGCGGGCCCGCTCGTCATCAACGGCGCGCCGATGTCGTACTGGTCCGGCAACGACGGAGACTCGCCGATGCGCTACACGGGCGGCCTGATGGGCGGCGCGTGGCTGTCGCTGTTCGCCGCGGACTTAGGCGCCGGCAAGTTCGACGGCGCGCACCTCGTGCACAACTTCGAGAACCTGAACCCGGCCAACTCGTTGTGGGCGAAGTGGTACCACCTGTACGCGAACGTCGACCACGAGCCCGAGCGCTTTCTCGAGTTCGAGCGCTGGTGGGGCGGCTTCTACCTCTTCAACGAGGAGGAGATCCGCTGGATCGTCAACAATCTCTTCGTCGGCAACAAGCTGTCGTCGGGCGAGGCGCGCCTGGGCCCGGGCCGCTACTTCGACCTGAAGTCGATCAAGCAGCCGATCATCGTGTTCGCGTCGATGGGCGACAACATCACGCCGCCGCAGCAGGCGTTCAACTGGATCGCCGACGTGTACTCGTCGTCGGAGGAGATCAAGGCCAACGGCCAGACGATCGTCGGGCTCCTGCACGAGGACATCGGCCACCTCGGCATCTTCGTGTCCGGCCAGGTCGCGAAGAAGGAGCACGCGCAGATCGTCGAGGTGCTGAAGTACATCCAGCAGCTGCCGCCGGGCCTATACGGCATGCACATCGAGGAGCACCACGACCGCCACGGGGAGTTGAGCGCCGCCGGGCCGCCCCAAGGCGCTCGCCCCCCGGGGGGAGCGGCGCGCAGCGCCGATCGGGGGGATCAGCCAACCTACGAAGTGACGCTGCGCGAGCGCAAGGTCGAGGACCTGCGCACGCTCGGCAAGAACGACCGCGTCGACGAGAAGCCATTTCAGGCCGTCGCCGCGCTGTCCGAGCTCTCCGAGCGCGCGTACTCGCTGCTTGTGCGGCCGTTCGTCAAGGAGGCGGTCCCCGAATGGTTCGCGAAGGCGCTGCGCGACTTCCACCCGCTGCGCGTGCAGTACTGGGCGCTGTCGGACAAGAACCCGTTCCTGTGGGCGCTGCCGCACCTCGCCGGCTTCGCGCAGGCCAACCGCCGGCCGCGCGCGGTCGACAACGATTACGTGCGGCGCGAGGAGCTGCTGTCCGAAGGCGTCCAAGCGGTGCTCGACCTGTATCGCGATCTGCGCGACGCCTCGAGCGAGGCCGCGTTCTTCGAGGTCTACGGCAACATGCTGTCGCTGCAGATGGCCGACGAGCGCGAGGAGATCCGCCGCAAGGGCAAGTTCGATCCGCGCTCGATTCCCGCCGTGCGCGAGGTGCTCGACACGCTCGAAGAGGGCGGCGCGATCGAGGGCCTCGCCCGGATGGCGATGCTGATCAGCAAGGCGGGCCGCGGGCATCGCCGGCTATCGGAGATGCAGAAGACACGCGAGATCCTGTCGCCGGAAGGCGAGATCGCGCACCTGTCCGAGGACGAGCGGCGACGGCTGCTGCAGGAAGAGACGATCGTCGTGGAGTTCGAGCCGGAGCGCGCGCGGCGGTCGCTGCCGAAGCTCCTGCGCACGGCGGCGGACCGACGGCGCGCGCACGCACTGCTCGACTGGACCGAGGCGCAGTCCGGACTCGAGGACGACCAGCGCCGGCTGGCGGCGGAACTGCGCGCCCTGCTGCCGATGAGCGGCGCACGCGGCGCGGCCCCCAAGACGGCGAAGCGGACACCCAAGCGCGTGGCCAAGCGGGGGGCCAAGCGTGCGACGGCACGGATGGGCGGGCGCAGCGCGCGCGCCTGAGCGAACGCCGGAGGGCCTGACAATGCAACAGTTCACGAACCGCACGTTCGACGAGATCGACGTCGGCGCCAGCGACAGCGTCACGCGCACGCTGACGGCAACGGAAGTCGAGTCGTTGTCGCTGGTGGCGGGCGACGTCGAGTCGTTTCATCTCGACCTGGCCGACGACGCGATCCCGGAAGAAATCTCGGCGCCCGGCGCCGCGGCCATCGCGCTCATCGCGGGCATCCTCAACCGCCGGCTGCCCGGCCCCGGCAGCGCGATCGTCGGCACGCGTTTCACCTATCACGGCCGCGTGCGCGTCGGCGACGCGGTCACCGCGAAGGTGACCGCGCGCGCGAAGCATCCGCAGCAGCGGCGCATCGATTTCGACTGCACGGTGACCAACGCCGACGGCAAGGTGCTGGTCGAGGGCGTGGCGACCGTCGCGGCGCCTGCGAAGCGCGTCGCGTACGGCGACATCGCGACACCGCAGGTGGTGCTGCGCCGGAACGACGGCCTTGCGCGCCTCCTCAAGCGCTGCGAAGGGCTCGAGCCCGTCAAGTGCGCGATCGTCCATCCGTGCGATCGCGAATCGCTGCTGGGCGCGCTCGAGGCGGCGAAGCGCGGGCTGATCGTGCCGGTGCTCGTGGGTCCGGAGGCGAAGATCCGGTCGACGGCGCACGAGGCCGGCGTCTCGCTCGACGGCATCCGGATCGTCGGGACCGAGCACAGCCACGCGGCCGCGGAAGCCGCGGTCGCGATGGCGCGCGCGGGCGAAGTGGAGGCGCTGATGAAGGGCAGCCTCCACACCGACGAACTGATGGGCGCCGTGGTGCCGGGGGCCACCGGGCTGCGGACCGAACGGCGCATCAGCCACGTGTTCGTGATGGACGTGCCCGCGTATCCGCGGATGCTGCTGATCACGGACGCCGCGGTGAACATCGCGCCCGACCTGGACTGCAAGGCCGACATCTGCCGCAACGCGATCGACCTCGCGCACGTGCTGGGGATCGCCGAGCCGAAGGTCGCGATCCTGTCCGCCGTCGAGACCGTGACGTCGAAGATCGAGTCGACGCTGCATGCGGCCGCGCTGTGCAAGATGGCCGACCGTGGCCAGATCACGGGCGGCCTGCTGGACGGTCCACTGGCGTTCGACAACGCGATCTCGCCCGAGGCGGCCAGGGCCAAGCACATCGTGTCGCCCGTGGCCGGGCAGGCGGACATCCTGCTCGTGCCGGACCTCGAGTCCGGCAACATGATCGCGAAGCAGCTGACGTACCTCGCCGGCGCCGACGGCGCGGGCATCGTGCTCGGCACGCGGGTGCCGATCGTGCTGACGTCGCGCGCGGACAATGTCCGCACGCGCCTCGCGTCCGCCGCCGTCATGGCGCTCGTCGCGCACGACCGGCGCGCGAAGCTGCTGCCGAAGGCCTGACCCGCGGACGTCGCGATGACCGACGCGATCGTGGTCCTCAACGCGGGCTCGTCGAGCCTCAAGTTCTCGCTGTTCGACGTCGCGGAGGATGGGCCGGCGCTCGTCCAGCGGGGTCAGCTCGAGGGGCTGGCCACCAACACGCACTTCGTCGCCAAGGATGCCGCCGGCGCCACGATCGCCGAGCACAGCTGGTATCGCGCGCTCGGCCACGACGGCGCGATGGCGTATCTGGTCGAGCACCTGCGCCGGACGCTCGCGGGGCGCGAGCTCCGCGCGGTCGGGCATCGCGTCGTGCACGGTGGCATGCGGTACAGCCGGCCGGTGCGCGTCGACGCGAGCGTCGTCGCCTACCTCGAAACGCTGGTGCCGCTCGCGCCGCTGCACCAGCCGCACAACCTGACGCCGATCCGCGCGCTGCTCGCGCGCCTGCCGGAGATGCCGCAGGTCGCATGCTTCGACACGTCGTTCCACCGGGGGATGCCTGAAGTCGCGCAGGCGTTCGCGCTGCCGCCGGCGGTCACCGACCGCGGCGTCCGGCGCTACGGGTTCCACGGGTTGTCGTACGAATACATCGCGAGTGTGCTGCCCGGCGTCGACGCCGACGCGGCCCACGGCAGGACCGTGGTCGCGCACTTGGGCAACGGCGCGTCGATGTGCGCGATGCGCGAATGCGCGAGCGTCTCCTCGACGATGGGCTTCACCGCGGTCGACGGCCTGATGATGGGCACGCGCTCCGGCGCGCTCGATCCCGGCGTCGTGTTGTACTTGATGGACGAGCTCAAGATGGACCCGCGCGCGATCGAGAAGATGCTGTACCAGGAGTCGGGGCTCCTCGGCGTGTCGGGCGTGTCGAGCGACATGCGCACGCTGCTCGCGAGCGACGATCCGCGCGCCGCGTTCGCCATCGAGCTCTTCTGCTACCGGATCGCGCGCGAGCTGGGCTCGCTCGCCGCCGCGCTGGGCGGGCTGGACGCGCTCGTGTTCACCGGCGGCATCGGCGAGCACGCGGCGCCGATCCGCGCGCGCGTCGTCGAGGCGGCGCACTGGCTCGGCCTGTCGCTCGACGCCGCCGCCAACGCCGCCAACGGACCGCGAATCTCGGGTCCGGGGGCCGCGCGCGCGTGGGTGGTCCCGACCAACGAAGAACTGATGATCGCGCGGCACACGCAAGCGCTGATCGCCTAGCGGCCTGTAACGGGGGAATCGGAAGTGAACGTCAGTGGTATGGCGTCGCTTTCCGGGTCAAATGCAAGGCGCCGCTGCGCAGCAAGGGCCGCTCCCCTTGCACGCAGCGGCAACGCGGCAGTTGACCCGGATAGCCCGCCAGACACTTTCGATTACTCCGCTACAGGCCAGTATTCTGGTGAGTCAGTAATTCGTTGTTGAAAATGGCCGAGAATCGACGCCATGCCGCGTTGCAAATCCTCGCGAGGCAGATAACCTCGCCGCGGTTTGCGCCTTGCCTGGCGCCGAGTTCGACCATCTTCGCGGGCGGCGGCGTGCTTGGCGTACATCCTTCAACGAATCACTGATTCACCACACTCGGAGGTCCGTCATGGTGCAGGTTCCCACTCCCGCCCTCGCCAACGCGCGGGCGCTCGTCGTCGGCGTCGCCAACGAGCACTCGATCGCCTACGGCTGCGCCGCCGCGCTCTCCAAGCTCGGCGCGAAGCTCGCGATCACCTACCTCAACGACAAGGCGAAGCCGCACGTCGAGCCGCTGGCGCGCGCGCTGGACGCGGATCTCCTCCTGCCGCTCGACGTCGCGGTGCCCGGTCAGCTCGAAGCCGTGTTCGCCGACGTAACGGCGCGCTGGGGCCGGCTCGACATCCTCGTGCATTCGATCGCGTTCGCGCCGAAGGAGGACCTGCAGGGCGGGCTTCTCAACTGCTCGGCCGAGGGCTTCGCCAAGGCGATGGACGTGTCCTGCCATTCGTTCGTGCGCATGGCGAGGCTCGCGGCGCCGCTGATGACCGACGGCGGGTCCATGTTCGCGATGAGCTACCACGGCGCGAACAAGGTCGTCGCGAACTACAACGTGATGGGCCCGGTGAAGGCGGCGCTCGAAGCGTCGTGCCGGTATCTCGCGTACGAGCTGGGCGGCCAGGGCATTCGCGTCCACGCGATCTCGCCGGGGCCGCTCAAGACGCGCGCGGCGTCGGGGCTCAAGGACTTCGACCTGATGCTGAACGAGGCGTCCGAGCGCGCGCCCGGGCAGGAAGTCGTCGACATCGACGACGTCGGCTACACGGTCGCCTATCTCGCCACGCCGTACGCGCGGCGGCTCACCGGTTCCACCGTCTACGTCGACGCCGGGCTTAACATCATGGCTTGACGGGTGGCGTCTTCGCCACCCCCGACGGAGGTGGTGCATGGACGCGACGCGGATCGAGAAGGACGCGCTGGGCGAGGTGCGGGTGCCGGCGCAAAGGCTGTGGGGCGCGCAGACGCAGCGCTCGATCGACAACTTTCCCATCGGCGTCGCGCGCTTCGCCTTCGGACGGCCCGTCGTCCGCGCGTTCGGCCTCGTGAAGCAGGCAGCCGCGCGCGCGAACGCCGAGCTCGGCGCGCTTCCGGCGGACACCGCGGACCTCATCGTGCGCGCCGCACAGGAAGTGATCGACGGCGCATGGGACGCCGAATTCCCGCTTGTCGTGTTCCAGACCGGATCGGGCACGCAGTCGAACATGAACGCCAACGAGGTGATCGCCAACCGCGCGATCCAGCTGGCCGGTGGCGCGGTCGGCAGCAAGTCGCCCGTGCATCCGAATGATCACGTGAACCGCAGCCAGTCGTCCAACGACGCATTCCCGGCCGTCATGCACATCGCCACCGTGGAGGAGCTCGATCGCGCGCTGCTGCCGGCGCTTGCGCAGCTGCGCGTGACGCTCGACGCCAAGTCGAGAGCATTTTCCGACGTCGTGATGCTTGGCCGCACACACCTGCAGGACGCGACACCGGTCACGCTGGGCCAGGTGATCTCCGGCTGGGCCGCGCAGCTCGCCGACGCCGAACGCTTCCTGCGCTTCGCCCGTGACGCGCTTTATCCGCTGGCGCTCGGCGGCACGGCGGTCGGCACGGGGATCAACGCGCCCGCGCGGTTCGGCGAGCTCGTCGCGCAATACATTGCGAAGGCAACCGGCAAGCCGTTCGTGTCCGCCGGCAACAAGTTCGCGGCGCTGTCCGCGCACGATGCGATGGTGAATGCGAGCGCGGCGCTGCGCACGCTCGCGGGCATTGCGATGAAGATCGCCAACGACGTGCGCCTGTACGCGAGCGGCCCGCGCGCCGGCTTCGGCGAGATCACGATTCCGGACAACGAGCCCGGCTCGTCGATCATGCCCGGCAAGATCAACCCGACGCAGAGCGAGGCGCTGACGATGGTCGCCGTGCAGGTGTTCGGCAACGACACCGCGGTCGCCTTCGCCGGCACGCAGGGGCACTTCCAGCTCAACGTCTACAAGCCGATCATCCTGCACAACACGCTCGAGTCGATCGAGCTGCTGGGTGACGCGCTGCGCTCGTTCGACGAACGCTGCGCGCGCGGCATCGAGCCCAATCTCGAACGCATCCGCGCGCACGTCGACGAATCGCTGATGCTGGTGACGGCGCTCAATCCGCACATTGGCTACGAGAATTCCGCGAAGATCGCGCTGAAGGCGCATCGCGACCGCAGCACGCTGCGCGAAGCGGCGCTCGCGCTCGGGCTCGTCTCGGCCTCCGACTTCGACCGCTGGATCGACGCGGCGGCGATGACGCGGCCGGACGCCTGAGCGGCGCCGGAGCCACCGCGAACGCGCGTTCCGACGGAGCGCTGTACCCGTGCGACCCCGCCGGCATGCCCATTGCTTGGAATGCATCAGTGTCCAAACGCAAGGTCCGGTGCGGGGCGAGCCGCGCGAACCGTTCGGGGATTGCTGCCCTTCCATGACATCGAGATTCCGAGTGTTCCTGCTGTCGTGCCTGGCCCTGCCCATGGCGGCGCATGGCGCCGTCTACAAGTGCACGGTGGACGGGAAGACGGCCTACCAGCAGCATCCATGCGACGCCGGCGCCGCGCAGCGCGAAGTCGTGCCGGAGACGTCGTCCGCGAAGCGGTCGCCATCTGCCGTTTCATCGTCGCCGGCGCAATCTCCGCCGGCCAAGGCAAGTGAACCAGGAGCGTCGGCGGCGAAGGGCGAACTCGACGCCGCGGGGCGCGAGGCGCTGGCCCGCGAAGCATTCAACGCGTTGAAGAGCCGCGATCTCACCCGTTTCGACGCACTGTTGTGCGACAACGCGCGGAAGAATTACGCGCGACCCGACCTCAAGGATGTGCTTCCCCGCGCTGCCGCCGGCATCGCGAACCGCCGGACCGAGCTGGGCGACGTGCTGCTCAACGAACCGAAGCGCGTGCACTTCGCGACGACGATCTCCGAGCCGGGCGGGAGCAGTACGACCCGGGTTCCCGACTCGCTGTTTTCCGTCGGTTTGCAGCGCGAAGCGGACGGGCGGACCTGCGTGAGCGGATTCGGATCGCTCGCCGGCAAGGGCAAATGATGCACGCCGGCCGCGGGGCGGCGCTGGCCGCGATCGCGATCGCGCTGGCGCTCGCCGTCACGGGCTGCGGCAGGCGAGGCAACGAGGACGTGCGGGCGACGGTGGAGGGCAGCCAGCTCGTGCTCGAGAACCGGTCCAACGCGGACATCCACTTCCAGCTGATCCAGCCGCTCGTCGCGTTCATTCCGCTGTCCACGCCGCTCAACCGGCTCGAGGACGGCAAGACGCTGAAGCTGCGGATCGCGCCGTCGCAGCGCGGCGAGACGATCGACATGGCGTGGTGGCGTCCCGGCGCGCGGATCGACGGCAGCGAAATTCGCGGCCCGGACCGCGTGCGCAAGATCCGCGTCCAGCTCGCGGAACTGGCCGAGCCGCTGCCGCCCGACGAGGAATACGTGCGCGCGTGCATCGCGCTGCAGGCCGCGACCGCACGGGAACAACGCGAGCGTCCCGGCGGTGCGGCACGGGATCTTGCGCGTAACTACAATGCCGCCAGGGCGGAGAACGACTGCATGAAGCTGGCCGAACAGCGGTGCGCCGGTGCGCCTGCGCTGTGCGCGGGCGAGCTCGCGACGACGCGGGAGACGCTTGCGCGCGTGCAGGAAGCGCTGGCGAAGCACCGCGAGGCGCCCGCGACGGCCGGGTCCGGCGACGGGCGGCAGTCCTCCGGTTCGCTCGAAGTCGCGGCCAAGGAAGCGTTCTACGACCTGCGCGAGGGCAGGGTCGAACGCTACATGGCGCGTTTGTGCGAGGGAGCCCGCAAGCTCCATGCGGGCCCGTTCATGCGCGGGATGCTCGTCAAGTCCGGGCAGGACTTCGCGCAGCGCGGGGTCGACCTGGGCCGCGTCGTGGAACGCGGCACGGACCAGGTGACGTTCGACGCGGTCGACGCGGCAATGCTGACGGGTCGGGCACCCGCCGCGCCTCTGCTCAAGGTGACGGCATCGTTCCAGCGCGACGGCGAGCGCGATTGCCTGCTCGAGATCGTCGCAGTCCGGTAGTGAAGGCGCGTATGCGCGCTCCCGCTCCCGCTTGCGCGAAAGGGCCGGGGCCACGTCTCCCACTCCCGCTTGCGGGAGAGGGTCGGGGCGAGGGAGCGACGACGGCCCCGCGTTACGCCGCGCGCCGCGCTTCCGCCCGCACCGGCAGTTGCGCCTCGGCGAGCGTCACCCAGTAGCTCGCGCCGATCGCGAGCGCATCGTCGTTGAAGTCGTAGTGCGGATTGTGCAGGTTCGCCGTGCCGGGACCGCGGCCGCCGCCCAGCCACACGTAGCAGCCGGGCTTGGCCTGCAGCATGAACGCGAAGTCCTCGGAGCCCATCGACGGCGTCGGATTGGTGTCGACGTTTGCGGCGCCGACCAGTGCGGTGGCCGCCGCAAGCGCGTGCCGGGTCTCCTCCGGCGTGTTGATCGTGGCGGGATAGCGCCGCTCGTAGCGCAGCGTGGCCGTCATGTCGAATGTCGCGGCGAGGCCGGTGACGATCTCGCCCATCCTGCGCTCGATGGTGTCCTGCACCGCCGGCTCGAACGAGCGCACGGTGCCGCGCAGCACGACCTCCTGCGGGATCACGTTCCACGTGTCGCCACCGTGCACCTGCGTGACGCTGACGACGCCGCCTTCGAGCGGATGCAGGTTGCGCGCGACGATCGTCTGCAGCGCGTTGATCACATGCGCGGCGAACGGCATCGGGTCGCGGCCCAGGTGCGGCATCGCCGCGTGCGCGCCGCGGCCGGTCGCGACGATCTCGAAGATGTCGTACGCGCCCATCAGCGGGCCTTCGCGCAGCGCGATGCGCCCGACCGGCAGCTCGGGCCAGTTGTGCATGCCGTACACGGCCTTCATCGGGAAGCGGTCGAAGAGACCTTCCTGCACCATCACGCGGCCGCCGCCCTCGTTCTCCTCCGCGGGCTGGAAGATGAAGTACGCGGTGCCGTCGAAGTTCTTCCGCTGCGCCAGCGCGCGCGCGGCACCGAGCAGCATCGTCGTATGGCCGTCGTGGCCGCACGCGTGCATCTTGCCCTCGTTGCGCGATGCGTGCGCGACGCCCGACTTCTCGAGGATGTGGAGCGCGTCCAGGTCGGCGCGCAGGCCGACGGCGTCGGAGGCGGTGCCGTTGCGCAGCACGCCGACCACGCCGGTGCCGGCGATGCCCGTGTGCACGTCGAGGCCGAACGAGCGCAGCTTGTCGGCGACGAACGCGGCGGTGGCCTTCTCCTCGAACGCAGTCTCCGGGTGCGCGTGGATGTGGTGGCGCCAGGTCCGCATGTCGGCGTCCAGCGCGGCGATCTCGGGAATGGTGGACATGGACAATCCTTGAGGGAGACCAAGGGGAATGCTACCGCATCCGGTAAAATCCCCGTGCTTCCCGCCATGCAGACCTCACCCTACGATCTTCTCGTCATCGGCGGCGGCATCAACGGCGCGGGCATCGCGCGGGATGCGGCCGGCCGCGGCTTGTCGGTGCTTCTCGCGGAGAAGGATGACCTCGCCGCCGCGACGTCGCAGTGGAGCACCAAGCTGATCCACGGGGGCCTGCGCTACCTCGAGTACTACGAGTTCCGCCTGGTCGGCGAGTCGCTGGCCGAGCGCGAGGTGCTGCTCGCGAATGTGCCGCACCTCGTCGAGCCGCTGGCGTTCGTGCTGCCGCACGAGCCGCACCTGCGGCCGGCGTGGATGATCCGCATCGGGCTCTTCCTGTACGACCATCTCGGCAAGCGCGTCACGTTGCCGAAGTCTTTCGGCGTCAAACTGGGCGACAGCCGCTGGGCGGCGGGACTGAAGCCGCGGTTCCGCAAGGGCTTCGTCTATGCGGACGCGCGGGTCGACGATGCGCGGCTCGTCGTCGTGAACGCGCTCGACGCGCAGGCGCACGGCGCGGAAATTCGCGTGCGGACGCGCGTGACCGGTGCGCGGCGTGACGGCGGCCTGTGGCGCGTCGCGCTCGCGACGGCCGACGGCGTGACGAGCGAAATCACGGCACGCGCGATCGTCAACGCCGCGGGCCCGTGGGTCAAACAGGTGCTCGACACGATGCGTCCCGCGCGCGAGGGCGAGGGCGACGTCCGCCACGTGAAGGGCAGCCACATCGTCGTGCCGCGCGTGCACGACGAGAAGCACGCGTACATCCTGCAGAACGCCGACAACCGCATCGTGTTCGTGATTCCCTTCGAGGAAGACTACTCGCTGATCGGCACGACCGACGTTCCCGTCGAGCGGTACGAGGAGCCGGCGATTTCGGAGGACGAGATCGAGTACCTGCTGAAGCTCGCCAATGCCTACCTCGAGAAGCCGCTTGCGCGCGCCGACGTCGTGTGGACGTACAGCGGCGTGCGGCCGCTCTACGACGACGGCTCGTCCGACCCTTCGGCCATCACGCGCGACTACGTGCTCAAGATCGATGCGCTGCCCGGCGATCCCGGGCCGGAGCGCGCGCCCGTGCTTTCACTCTTCGGGGGCAAGATCACGACATATCGGAAGCTGGCCGAGCACGCGCTCGCCGAACTGGCACCGTACCTGCCGGCGATGCGGCCTGCGTGGACGCGCACGGCGCCGCTTCCCGGCGGCGACTTGCCTGGCGGGGACCGCAACGCGTGGTTCGCCGAGCTGTGCCGCCGGTTTCCGAAGCTGCCGGCGCCGCTCCTGCGCGCGCTCGCGAATCGCCACGGCACGCGCGCGCTGCGCATCTTGGGCGACGCGCGCACGATGGCGGACCTCGGGCGGGATTTTGGCGCGGAGCTGACGGCCCGCGAGATTGATTACCTGATGGCCGAGGAATGGGCGGTGACGGCCGACGACGTGCTGTGGCGGCGGACGAAATGCGGCCTGCCGATGACCCCGGCGCAGCGCGCGGCGGTCGCCGATTACATCGCGGCGCGCCGATGAAGCGCATCTGCCTGTTCTGCGGTTCGAACGCCGGTGCGCGTCCGGTTTACGCGGAGGCAGCACGCGAGTTCGGCCGCGCGCTCGCTTCGCGCCGGATGACGCTCGTCTACGGCGGCGGCAGCGTCGGCCTCATGAAGATCGCCGCGGAAGCGGCGCTCGACGCGGGCGGCGACGTGATCGGCGTGATCACCGAGCAGCTGATGGTGCGCGAAGTCGGCCATCCGGGCCTCACCGAACTCAGGGTCGTGCCGTCGATGCACGAGCGCAAGGCGCTGATGGCAAGCTACTCCGACGCGTTCGTCGCGCTCCCGGGAGGCTTCGGCACCTTCGACGAGCTGTGCGAGATGGCGACGTGGGATCAGCTCGGCATCCACGTGAAGCCGCTGGTGCTCGTCAACGTCGACGGGTACTTCGACGGCTTTCGCGCGCAGATCGACCGCGGCGTCGAGGACGGCTTCCTCAAGCCCGAACACCGGACGATGCTCGCGGTGGTCACGGCGGTCGATGATGTGTTCGCGGCGCTCGCGAACTGGCAGGCGCCGGACATCTCGAAATGGCTGCTGAGTCCGACGCCGCAGCCCTGATGCAGCCGCTCGCGGCCATGCCGGCCGCGGCGCGCAGCGCGGTACGCGGCGTACTCGCCGACATCGACGACACGATCACGACGCACGGCCAGTTGACGCCGGCCGCCTATGCGGCGCTCGCGCGGCTGCGCGATGCCGGCAAGCTCGTCATTCCGATCACCGGACGCCCGGCCGGGTGGTGCGATCACATCGCGCGCATGTGGCCGGTCGACGCCGTCGTCGGCGAGAACGGCGCGTTCTACATGCGCTACGACCCCGCGCGGCGGAAGCTCGTCCGGCGCTTCGTCGCGGACGATGCGGCGCGTGCGGCCTGCCGCGCGAAGCTGGCGCAGGTCGGTGCGGCCATCCTGCGCGAGGTGCCGGGAACCGCGCTTGCGTCCGACCAGCATTACCGCGAGGCGGATCTCGCGATCGACTTCTGCGAGGACGTGCCGCCGCTGCCGCGCGCGGATGTCGACCGCGTCGTCGCACTGATGGAAGCCGAAGGCATGACCGCAAAGGTGAGCTCGATCCACGTCAACGGCTGGTTCGGCCGCTATGACAAGCTCGGGATGACGCGCACGCTGCTGGCCGACGCGTTCGGCATCGACCTCGACGCGGAGCGCGAGCGGTTCGTGTTCGCCGGCGACTCGCCGAACGACGCGCCGATGTTCGCGTACTTTCCGCTGGGGGTCGGGATGGCCAACATCCGCGCGTTCCTCGATCGGATCGCCACGCCGCCTGCCTACGTAACGACCGCGGAAGCTGGGGCGGGGTTCGTAGAACTCGCCGACTTCCTGCTTAAGGGTCAGACCCTTAACATGATGTAGATTGCATCTTAAGGGTCAGACCCTTAACGTGATGTAGATTGCATGCTAAGGGTCTGACCCTATTTTCTGGGCGGCAGCGCCGCGACGCCCGCGAACCGCCCGTCGGCGCCGAGGGCATCCTCGATGCGCAGCACCTCATTCCACTTGGCCATGCGCTCGCTGCGCGCGAACGAGCCGACCTTGAGCTGCCCGGCATTCCAGCCGACCGCGAGATGCGCGATCGCCGTGTCCTCCGACTCGCCCGAGCGCGCCGACACGATCGTGCCGAAGCCCGCTGCCTTGCCGGCGTCGAGCGCGGCCTTCGCTTCCGTGAGCGTGCCCGCCTGGTTGATCTTGATGAGCACGGCGTTGCACGCCTCGGCTTCCTTTGCCTGCGTGATGCGCTCGGCGTTGGTCGTCAGGTAGTCGTCGCCGATGATCTGGACGCGATGCCGCGCCGCGCGTGTGAACGCGATCCACGCCTTGTGGTCGTCCTCGGCGAACGGATCCTCGATCGACACGATCGGATAGCGCTCGATCCAGTCGAGCAGCATCTCGCACATGCCGTCGCGGTCGAGTTCGCGCTGGTCGAGCGCCAGCACGTACCGCCCATCGCGGCCGAACTCGGACGCCGCGATGTCGAGCGACAGCGCGGCGTCGCCGCCGGGATGGCAGCCGGCGCGCTCGATCGCGCGCACGGTCATCTCAAGCGCCTCCTCGTTGGACGCGAACTGCGGCCACCAGCCGCCTTCGTCCGCGACGCCCGCGAGCTTGCCCGCCTCCTGCATCAGGGTGCCCGCGGCGCGATAGATCTCGGCGACCATCGTGAGCGCGTCGTCGTAGCTCCACGCGCCGACCGGCATCACCATCAGGTCCTGGATGTCGATGCGGCGGCCGGCGTGCGCGCCGCCGCCGAAGATCTGCACTTCCGGCAGCGGCAATGACACGGGCTCGTCGCCGGCGACGTACTGCCACAGCGGCATGTCGTGCGCGAGTGCAGCGGCTTGGGCGATGGCAAGCGACACCGCAACCGTCGCGTTGCCGCCCAACTTCTCCTTGTTCGGCGTGCCGTCGAGCTCGATCAGCTTCGCGTCGATGTCGGCCTGGTCGAGCGCGTCCATGTTGAAGATCGCGCGCGCGATCGGCCCGCGTACGTTGGCGATGGCCTGCGCGACGTCGTACCCGCCGTGGCGCGTGCCGCCGTCGCGCAGGTCGACGGCCTCGCGCGATCCGCGCGAGGCGCCCGAGGGCGCGATGCCGCGCCCGACGACGCCGCACGCCAGGCGGATCTCCGCTTCGACGGTCGGGCGCCCGCGCGAGTCCCAAACGCGCCGGGCGTGGACACGGGTGACGGTGGTCGGTGTCATGGCAACCAATCATGCACGAGTTGTTCCAGCGTCGCGGGCGGCTGCGCGACGAACGCGCGCGCGAAGCGCCGGATCGCGTCGCGCGTAACGTCGTCGGTCACATATTCGACCGGAGACTTGCCGTCCACGCGCGCCAGCAGCAACCCCGGCACCAACGCGGCGGTGCGCGCGTCGAGCGCCGGCCAGGGCTCCCACGCAACGTGCACGCGGTATGCGGCGACCAGCGCGCGGAACATCGCGGCGAACTCTGCACGCCATTGCGGCCGCCACGCGCCTTTCAGCAGCAGATGGTTGAGCACGAACGCGACGTCGAACGCGGGATCGCCGTACCACGCGCACTCGGCGTCGAGGATCACCGGACCGGTGGCGCCGATCAGGATGTTCTTGGGGCTGAAGTCGCCGTGGACGAGCACCCGCCTGGTGCGCGCCGTGGTGTCGACCAGCGCCTGCAGCCTTGCGCCAAGGTCCGGATGCGCGTGCGCAGTCGTCACGAGATAGGGATCGAGCCGGATCGCGTGGAACAGCGCATCCGTCGGAAAGCGCGCCGCAACGTCGGGGCGGTCCGCCGTCGCCCCGTGAATGCGGCCGAGCGTGGCGCCGACCTGCTCGGCCATCGCCCGCGTGCCGCGCCCGTCCGCCAGCAAGGTCTTCCACACGGGATAGCGCTCGGGCGGCAGCCACGCCATCGCGAAGGCACCGCCGGCGCGGTCCTCGCCCAGGATCGCCGGGACGGCGTCCGGGACGATTCCCGCGGCGGTGCGCATCCATTCGACTTCCCACCGGTTGCGTTCGACCGGCACACGCCAGTCCGCGGCGACCTTGAGTTGGGGCAGCGCGCGCTTGACGCAAACGACGCCGGACGGCAGTTCCGCGCGATAAATGTCGGAAGACACGCCGCCGGCGAGCGGCGTGAGCCGAATCTGTTGGTTAGCGCTTACTAGCGCCATTCGAACTAACGCGCCTGCGAGTTCATCGCTGCCCGGATCCGGGGCAGCGTGCGGGGGCGGCGGAGGCGAGGCCTTCATCGCGAGGAAACGCTTGGCAGGTACGGCATTTGCATGCAATTGTCGTCCCAGTGTACGAGCGTCGCGATCCAATCCATTGATTGGCATCGGAAAGGGCGCCCGCCGCCGGACGTACCAGGCGATCCCAACGAGACGGGAGGCGTATCGTGATCCGCTTCGGATTCAACATCAAAACCCGGCATGGCCAGCGCGTCGAGAACATCCTGATCATGGCGGCGACCCAGAACGACGCCGAGCGCCGGCTGCGGCAGATGTATCACCATTGCGAAATCGTCGAGTGCGCGGAGCAGAGCGTACCGCGGCGGCTGGACACGCTGGACGTCGAAGGCGTCATCGGGCTCATCAGCGCGTGCGCGGCCGGCCCGTCAGCGCAGAAGGCCGGCACCCAGTAGCTCCTCGTGAAGCGCCGCGTAGTCGCGGGCCCCGCGGCTGCCCGGCGCGTGGCGAAAGATATCGAGCCCCACCGACGGGCTCTCCGCCAGCTTCACATTTTCGCGAATTCGCGTGACGCAGATCTCGTCCGCGCGAAACGCTTCCTTCATCCGTTCCTCGACGGCGCCGCTCATGCGCCGGCGCATGTCGAAGCGCGTGAGCACATACCGGCGCGGCAGGCGCCGCTTGAACACGGGCTCCAGCGCATTGAGCGCGCGCTCGACCTGCTCGGCGCCCTTCAGCGACAGGAAATCCGCGGAGACCGGCACCACCACGACGTCGGCCGCGAACACCGCGTTGAGCGACAGCACGTTGAGCAGCGGGCAGCAGTCGATCACAACCGGTCCGGGCACGGCGCCCTGCGCGTGCAGCGCCTGCCGCAGCCGCGTGACGACGTTCACGCCCTTGCCTAGCAGAGAGTCGAGCTTGGCGAGCTCGAGGTGCGCCGGGCACAGGATCACGCCGCTGCGCGAGATCTCCGCGATCTCGTCGAGCGGCCGCTGGCGGATGAAGAAACTGTAGATCGAATCGTCGGCGCTCTTCGGCTGCACGCCGAAGATGTGCGACAGGTGGCACTGCGGGTCGAGGTCGATCGCGAACGGCCGCTGCCGGGCCTGCCCGATTGCCGCGAGCAGGTTGAGCGCGGTGGTCGTCTTGCCGACGCCGCCCTTCTGGTTGAATACCGCGAGTATTGCCACAGGCCGAAGGATAACCCGGGCGGGGCGGGGCGCCGCCGCGTGCGCGTGCCCGCGACGACGGCTGCATCGCGGGCCCCTTCGAGCCGTGGCGCGCAGGCCCGTCGGCCGGCCCTGGATACGCGGTGCGGACGTGGGCACCCGCTGGCCATCGGCCGGCAGCTTGATGATGCGAGTCGCGCGAGGCGGCGCGAATGTTGCTTCATCAGGCGCTACCACTGCAGCAGGGGAATCCCATGTTCGCCAGACACACCATCGTTGCCATCCTTTCGGCGCTCGCCTCCGCGGTTGCCGCCCCGGCTGCCGCCGCCGACGGCGTCACCGCGAGCACCGTCGTCGTCGGCCAGTCGGCCGCGCTCTCCGGGCCCGCCGCCGAACTCGGCGCCGAGATGCGCAAGGGCATCCTCGCGTACTTCGAGCACGTCAACCGGAGCGGCGGCGTCAACGGCCGCAGGCTGGTGCTGAAGTCGCTGGACGACGGCTATGAGGCCACCCGTGCAGCGGCCAATACGAAGAAGCTCATCCAGGACGAGGACGTGTTTGCGCTGCTTGGCTACGTCGGCACGCCGACCTCCGAGGCGGCCAAGCCGATCTTCACCGATGCGCGGGTGCCCTTCGTGGGCGCGTTCACGGGGGCCGAGCTGCTGCGCGCGCCGTTCAATCGCTACATCTTCAACGTGCGCGCGAGCTATTACGCGGAGACCGACGCGATCGTGGACCTGCTGGCGCGCATGGGGCTCACGCGGATCGCGGTCTTCTACCAGAACGACTCGTACGGCAAGGCGGGCCTGACCGGCGTGGAGCGTGCGATGTCCAGGCGTAACCTGAAGATCGGGGCCACCGGTACCGTCGAGCGCAACTCCGTGGAGGTCGCGGCCGCGGTGAAGGCGATCGCCGTATCCGACCCGCAGGCGGTCGTCATGATCTCGGCGTACAAGTCCTGCGGCGCCTTCGTCAAGGAGATGAAGAAGGCGGGCTCGAATCCGCAGTTCATGAACGTGTCGTTCGTCGGCAGCAGGGCGCTGGCGGCCGAACTGGGCGACCTCGGACGCGGCGTCGGCATCGCTCAGGTGATGCCGTTTCCCTGGAACGCGGCCACGCCGGTGGTCAGGGACTACCAGCGGCAGATCGCGCCCAACGGAAGCGAGAACGACTACAGCTTCGGCAGTCTCGAAGGCTATGTCGCGGCCAAGGTCTTCGTCGAAGGGCTGCGGCGCGCCGGCAAGGAGCCGACGCGCGAAGCGCTCGTGACGGCACTGGAGACGCTGCGCGACTTCGATCTCGGCGGCTTCTACGTCACCTACACGCCGGCCGACCACAACGGCTCGAAGTTCGTCGAAATGACGGTGATCAGCCGCAACGGGAAGATCATGCGATAGGCGCGCCGCGCGCAGGATGCCGTCAGATCACGCGCTTGCGCACCTGGGTCACCACCACTTCGGCGATCACGACCACCGCCAGGATCGCGATCAGGATCACCGCGACCCGGTCCCACTGGAACAGGTTCAGCGCGGAATCGAGCGCCATCCCGATGCCGCCGGCGCCGACCAGCCCGAGCACCGCCGACTCGCGCACGTTGATGTCCCAGCGGAAGAGCGCGATCGACCAGAACGCCGGCTTGACCTGCGGCCAGTAGCCGAACGTCATCCGCGAGATCCACGGCGCGCCCGCCGCGGTCAGCGCCTCGATCGGGCCCGGCTGCGCCTCCTCGAGCGCCTCGCCGAACAGCTTGCCGACGAAGCCGATCGACCGGAACGCGATCGCGAGCGTGCCCGCGAGCGCGCCGGGACCGAAGATGCCGACGAAGAGCAGCGCCCACACGAGCGAATTCACCGAACGCGACGACACGAGGATCAGTTTCGCAAGGAGGTTCAACGGCGTGAATGGCACGAGGTTGTGCGCGGCCAGCACGCCGACCGGCAGCGCGAGCAGCAGCGCCAGCAGCGTGCCGAGCGACGCGATGTGGATCGTCTCCATCAGCGCCGCGTGCACGCTCTCCTGGTAGTGCGGCCAGTCGATCGGCCACATCCGCGTCAACAGGTCGACGACCTGCTCGGGTGCGTCGTACAGGAACTCCGGAATGACCTCGACCGTGCGCGCCGACGCGACGATCGCCGCGATGATCACGAGGTAGACGACGAAACGCGTCAGGCGCTGCGCGCGCGTGAAGCGCCGCCACACGCGCAGGGCGGCCGGGGTGGGCAGCGAGGCGGCGTCGGCCATCAGTCGTCGTCCAGCACACGTTCGTGCGACACCGCGCCGCGCCGCCGGAAGAGATCGCGCAACGTCGCGTTGTCGATGAAGATCGCGCGCACGGCGGTCGCCAGCACTTCGCCGATCATGATGAGCGTGATGATCGAGATGAGGATCGCGCAGACGAAGTCGTAGTCGAAGCGCTGGAACGCGGCGAACAGCGTGCCGCCGATGCCGCCCGCGCCGACGATCCCGACCATCGTCGAGTTGCGCAGGTTCGAGTCGAGCTGGTACGTCGCGAAGCCGATGAAGCGCGAGAACACCTGCGGCAGCACGCCGAACGCCAGCACCGACAGGAACGGCGACCCGGTTGCGCGCACCGCCTCGACCTGTTTGAGCGAGATCTCCTCGATCGCCTCGGTGAAGAGCTTGCCGATGAAGCCGATCGACGCGACGGTGAGCGCAAGGATCCCGGCGAGCGCGCCGAAGCCCACGGCCTTCACGAACAGGATCGCGACGATGACCGGATGGAACGAGCGCGCCATCACGATCACCGCGCGAGCCGGCCAGCTCACCCACGGCGGCATCAGGTTGCGCGCGGCGGCGAGCCCGATCGGCAGCGCGAGCACGATGCCGAGCGTCGAGGCGAGCACGGCGATCTCGAGGCTTTCCAGCAGTCCCTTGACGAGCAGGTCCCACCGCGAGAAGTTGGGCGGGAAGAGGCGCGAGAAGAAGCGGCCGGCGTTGTCCATGCCGACCAGCACGCGCTCCCATGAAATCTCCATCTGCGCGCACGCGTAGATGACGTACGCGACGAGCGCCGCCAATGCGACGCGCGGCCAGACGCTGCGCGCGAAGGGGTCGGCGGGGATCGGTACCGGCGAGACGGCGGGCGTGCTCATTGCGCGCCCCTCACCCCAGCCCTCTCCCCGGAGGGGAGAGGGGGATCTATCCGGCGCAGCGTCGTGCCTCCGCGCCCCTCACCCCAACCCTCTCCCCTCCGGGGAGAGGGAGATTTCCCCGGCGCCG
>Ga0209253_10000764_pt1 | contig 28086 bp, 23 predicted proteins | sample FrelakmetBRP12BR_FD_187145 | JGI IMG/M metagenome (GOLD analysis project Ga0209253, IMG submission 187145) | Freshwater lake sediment microbial communities from the University of Notre Dame, USA, for methane emissions studies - BRP12 BR (SPAdes)... | ecosystem: Environmental > Aquatic >...
CGCGCAGGAGCCGGGCACCGAGGACGAGATCGCATCGTTCTGCGAGGTGAACTACGGCGTGACGTTTCCGCTGTTCGCGAAGGTCGACGTCAACGGCGACGACGCGGCGCCGCTCTACCGGTTCCTGAAGAAAGCGAAGCCCGGGCTGATGGGCTCCGAGGCGATCAAGTGGAACTTCACCAAGTTCCTCGTCGACCGCAACGGAAACGTCGTCGACCGCTACGCGCCGAATGCCGAGCCGGCGAGCCTCGCCTCCGACATCCAGAAGCTGCTGTAGCGGGCGGCCGTGGCGCGTACCGCAGCCGTTTGTTTCACCGTGGTCGCCGCAGTCGGGGCGCTGGGCTGCGTGTGCTGCGCATCCCCGGCGTTCGCCCAGGCGGACCCGAACAAGGTGCTGCGGGTTTCGTTCCCGGTGGCCGAGACGGGCTTCGATCCGCAGGCGACTTCGGACCTGTACTCGAACGCCGTCAACCGGGTGATCTTCGAACCGCTCTATCGCTACGACCACCTCGCGCGGCCGCTGAAGCTCGTCCCGAACACGGCGGTGGCGCTTCCGGAGGTCTCCGCCGACGGGCTCGTCTGGACGATGAAGGTCAAGCCGGGCATCTACTTCACCGACGATCCGGCGTTCAAGGGGGTCAGGCGCGAGCTGACCGCGCACGATTACGTGTACTCGTGGAAGCGGCTGATCGACCCGAAGGTGCGCTCCCCCAACCTCGCGGTGCTGGACGGCAAGCTCGCCGGCTCCGACGCGTTCGTCGCGAAGGCGAAGGAGACCGGCCGGTTCGACTACGACACGCCGCTGCCGGGCCTGCTGGCCGTCGATCGCTACACGATCCGGATGACGCTCAACTACGCGTCGTTCGACCTGATCGCCGACCTCACCACGCCGTCGGGTTCGGCGGTCGCGCGCGAGGTGATCGAAGCCTACGGCGACGCGAGCAGCTGGGCGATGGCGAATCCCGTCGGCACCGGACCGTATGCGCTCAAGGACTGGCGGCGCGGCCAGAAGATCGTGCTGGAGGCGAACCCGGGGTACCGCGAGGTGCGCTATCCCGAGAGCAGCGATCCCGCCGACCGCGCGATCATGGCGAAGCTCAAGGGAAAGAAGATACCGCTGATCGGTCGCGTCGAGGTCGGCATCATCGAGGAGAGCAACCCGCGGCTTCTCGCGTTCGAGAAGGGCGACATCGACTACGTCACCGTGCCCACGGACCTCGTGTGGAACGTGCTGGAGCGCGACAACCGGCTGAACGCGCGTCTCGCCAAGGCGGGCGTCGTGCTCGGACGCGGCATCCAGCCGTCGATTACGTTCACCTATTTCAACATGGAGGACCCGGTCGTCGGCGGATACACGAACGAGAAGATCGCGCTGCGCCGGGCGGTCGGCATGGCGTACAACGTCGAGGAAGAGGTGCGCATCCTGAGGCAGGGGCAAGGCGTTCCCGCGACGCAGGTGATTCCGCCGGGCGTCACGGGCCACGATCCGAAGTTCGCCGGCAACACCCGGTTCGATCCCGCCGGCGCCCGGGCCCTGCTCGACAAGTTCGGCTACGTCGACCGCGACAACGACGGCTGGCGCGACCTGCCCGACGGCAAGCCGCTGGTCCTCAAGCTGGGTACCTCGCCGTCGGCGCTCGAGCGTCAGCACAACGAGCTGTGGCAGCGCAGCCTCAAGGCGGTCGGGCTCCGGGTCGAGTTCGTCACGCAGAAGTGGCCGGACCTGCTGAAGATGTCCCGCGCCGGGCAGCTGCAGATGTGGGGCCTCGGCAACACTTCCGTGACTCCCGAGGGCTACACGTTCCTCGGGCTCCTCTACGGCCGCAACGCCGGCCTTTCCAACCTGTCGCGCTTCAGGCTGCCGGAGTTCGACAGGCTGTACGAGCGCGGGCTGCGCCTGCCGGATGGGCCGGAGAAGGGCAAGCTCGAGCGGGAGATGTCGGCACTCGTCTCCGCCTACTCGCCGTGGATGCTCAACGCCTACCGCTACGAAAACGTCGCGGTCTACCCGTGGGTTCTCGGCTACAAGTACAACGGCTTCCACCAGCACCCGTGGCAGTTCTTCGACATCGACCTCGCCGCGAAACGCACGCCGGTCCAGTGACCGCGCGGGGCGACGGTCCGCGGGCGGCGCGCGCGCTCGCGGCGGGGGTTGTTGCGTGCGTCGTGGCGATCACGGTGTCGACCGCAGCCGCGCAGCCTGCGTGGGCCGATCCCGCGAAGACGATCCGTGTGATGTTTCCCGTCGCCGAGACCGGGTTCGACCCGCAGGCGACCTCCGACTACTACTCGAGCCACGTTGAGCGCGCGATCTTCGATTCGCTGTACACGTTCGACTACCTGGCGCGCCCGCACCGGATCGTCCCGAACACCGCGGCGGCGATGCCGGAAATCTCTGCCGATGGCCGCACGTGGAAGATCAGGGTCCGGCCGGGCATCCACTTCGCCGACGACCCGGCGTTCAAGGGCAGGAAGCGCGAGCTCGTCGCGGAAGACTACGTCTACTCGTTCAAGCGGCTGCTCGACCCGCGGATGCGCGCGCCGTTCCTCTGGTACCTCGACGGCAAGATTGCCGGCGCCGACGAAGTCCTGGCCAGGGCGAAGCAGGCGGGGCGACTCGACTACGACGCCCCGATGGAGGGGTTGCGCGCGCTCGACCGTTACACGCTGCAGATCACGCTGAAGGAGCCGGACTACGTGCTGCGGGCGTTCCTGACGCAGGCGCCGATGGCGGCCGTCGCGCGCGAGGTGATCGAGGCGAACGGCGACGCGTCGGGCTGGGCGATGGCAAACCCGGTCGGCACCGGCGCCTATCGCCTCGCCCAGTGGCGCCGAGGCCAGAAGATCGTGCTCGAGGCGAACCCGAATTACCGCGAGGAGCGGTTCCCGGAGGACGGCGAGCCGGGCGACCGCGAGCTGATCGCGCGGATGAAGGGCAAGCGGCTGCCGCAGGCGGGTCGCGTCGACATATCGATCATCGAGGAATCGAACCCGCAGCTGCTCGCGTTCAATACCGGCGAGCTCGACTACGTCAACGTTCCCGCCGATCTCGTCGGCAACGTGCTCGGTCCCGGCAACGCGGTGAAGCCCGAGCTCGCGGCGAACCGCGTAACGCTGCACCGGGTGACGCAGCCGGCGCTCTCCTACACGTACTTCAACATGGAGGACCCGGTGGTCGGCGGCTACACGCCGGAGAAGATCGCGCTGCGGCGCGCGATGATCATGGGCTTCAATACCGAGGAGCTGATCAGGGTGTGGTGGCAGGGCCAGGCACTGGTCGCCACGCAGCCGATCCCGCCGGGCGTCGCCGGGCACAACCCGGGCCTCGTCGCGCGTCCTCCCTACGACCCGGTGGCAGCGAAGGCGCTGCTCGACAAGTTCGGCTACGTCGACCGCGACCGGGACGGCTGGCGCGACCTGCCCGACGGCAAGCCGTTCACGGTGGTCATGGCGTCGACGCCGACCGGCCGCGACCGCGAGCGCGACGAGCTGTGGAAGAAGAACATGACGGCGCTCGGCATCCGGATCGACTTCCTCAAGCAGAAGTGGCCGGACCTCTTGCGGATGGGGCGCGCCGGTCAGCTGCAGATGTGGCCGGTCGGCTGGATCAACACCTACGGCGAGGGCGATGCGTTCATGCAGCTCCTCTACAGCCGCAACATCGGGCAGTCGAACTATTCGCGGTTCGCGCTGCCCGAGTACGACGAGCTCTACCGGAAGACGAAGCGGCTCCCCGACGGCCCCGAGCGCAATGCGCTCTACCGGAAGATGGCGGAGCTCGTCGCCGCGTACAACCCGTGGGATCTCGGGGTCTACCGGATCGAGAACACGGTGGTGCGGCCGTGGGTGCTGGGCTACAAGAAGCACGTGAACCTCGAGCACGCGTGGAAGTACCTGGACCTCGATCTCGCGCGGCAGAAGGCGGGGAAGTAGGACCCGGCGCGCCTTCGCGTTGCGCGCATGCGACAGACCGTCGTCCGGGCGCAGCGAAATGCGGTGCGGCCGATTGCCGCGCCCCTGCGTCGCGGCGTAAGATGGGTCGCATCGGCAACCGTTCGAAGCAGGAACCCATGTTCGACGCGCACATTTCCCATCCGCTTCCGTCCGCATTCGCGGCCGGGACGCTCGTGCGCGCCGATGCCCGCCTCCCCTCGTGGCGGGCGAACATGGCGAACCACGCCGCCCCGTTCGCGATTCACCGCGGCGTCCTGCGGTAGTCGCCTGGCCGGAGTCCCCGCCAGGCAGCAGGCGGGGTCCGGTTTCCCAGCAGTACCCGCCTGTCCGTCCAGCGATTTCGCCGCCCGTTGCGGCGCGTTCCGGCATTGCCGGACTTGAGGCAGGCATCACCATGTCGACACTGCACCGGAAAATCGGACAGCTCTTCACCGGGCTCTGGCGCAATCCGGAGTTCGTGAAGCTGTGGGCGTCGCTGACGATCACGTCGTACGGCGCGCAGATCACCAACCTCGCGCTGCCGCTGACTGCCGCGGTGCTCCTGCACGCCAGCCCGTGGGAAATGGGCGTCCTGATTGCACTGGAGACGCTGCCGTTCGCGCTCGTGAGCCTGCACGCCGGCGTGCTGATCGATCGCGTGCGCAAGCTGCCGATCGTGATCGTCGCGGACATCGGGCGCGGCGTCGCGCTGCTCGCGATTCCGGTCGCCGCGTACTCCGGCATGCTGTCGATCGAGATCCTGTACGGCGTCGGCTTCCTGATCGGCGTGCAGAACGTCGTCGGCGGCGCCGCGTATCAGGTGCTGCTCGCGCAGATGGCGGGGCGCCACCGGCTGGTCGAGGCGAACGCCAAGGTCGCCCTCGGGGAAACGTCGGCGGCTCTGGTCGGCCCGGGACTCGCGGGCGGGCTCATCCAGCTCGTCACGGCGCCGTTCGCGATCGTCGTCGACGCGGTCACGTTCTTCGTCTCGGCCGTGATGCTGCGGCGGATCCGGACGCCGCACGACGTGCCGCATCCCGGCCCCAAGGCATCGGTGAGCGCGGAGATCAAGGAGGGCCTCGCGCTCGTCCGGAACAACCAGACGCTGCTGGCGCTCGCCGTGCTCGCGGGGCTGTGGCAGATCCTGCACCACATGCAGCTGGCGGTGCTGATCCTGTTCGCGACGCGCGAGCTGGGCCTCTCGGCGGGTGCGATCGGCGTCGTCTACGTCTTCGGCGGGGTGGGTTGCGTGCTCGCGTCGGCGTTCGCCCAGCGGCTCTCCGCGCGCCTGGGCGTCGGGCCGGTCATCGTTCACGGGCTCGCGCTGACGGCGCTCGCCTGGCAGGCGTTCGGACTGATCTCCGGGCCCGTGTGGGTCGCCACGATCGCGCTCGGCTGCGCGATGCTGGTGCTCGACTTCGGCGCGGTGCTCTGGGGCATCAACTACCTTGCGCTGCGGCAGGCGATCACGCCCGACCGGCTGCTGGGGCGGATGACCGCGACGATGCGCTTCCTGACGGTTGCGGCCGCGCCGCTCGGGTCGCTCGCCGGCGGCGCGCTCGCGACGGCGATCGGGTTGCGGCCGACGCTGCTCACGATCGGCGTCCTGGGCCTGCTGCTGCTGGCCGGTGCGATGGTCTGGTCGCCCGTCCGGCGCCACCGCGAGATGCCGATGGTCACGGGCGACTGACCGCGAAGGCGGGGTCGGACTCGACCTTCCGCGCAACGCCGTCCCGGTCGTCCGGCTTCCGGGAGAGGCCGGCCTGACCCCGGTTTCCGCTACGCGAGCGCGCGGTTGAGGGCGGTCTCGAGGCGCGCGAGGCCCTCGAGAATCTCGTCGAGGCTGATCACGAGCGAAGGCGCGAGGCGAACGACGTCGGGGCCGGCGAGGAGCACCAGCAGGCCGACCTCGCCCGCGGCCTTCACGACGTCCATCGCCTTGCCCTTCCAGCGGGCGTCGAGCTCGCAGCCGAGCCAGACGCCTTCGCCGCGCAGATCGGCGAACACGCGGCGCCGGACGTTGATGGCCTTGAGGCCTTCCATGAACAGCGCGTGGCGCGCCTTCACGCCGTCCAGCACCTCGGTCGTGTTGATCACGTCGAACACGGCGCCGGCGACGGCGCAGGCGAGCGGATTGCCGCCGTAGGTCGTGCCGTGCACGCCGACGGCGAACGCGCTCGCGATCTCCGTCGTCGTCAGCATCGCGCCGACGGGAAAGCCGCCGCCCAGGCCTTTGGCGGTGGTCAGGATGTCCGGGACGACGCCTTTCTGCATGTACGAGAACAGCGTCCCGGTGCGGCCCATGCCGCTCTGGATCTCGTCGAGGATCAGGAGCGCGTTGTGCGCCGTGCAAAGGCGCCGCGCCGCCTGCAGGTACTCGGGCCTGCCCGGCGTCATGCCGCCTTCGCCCTGCATCGGCTCGAGGATCACCGCGCAGATCTCGGGGCCGTGCGCGGCGAATTCCCGCTCCAGCGCGCCGATGTCGTTGTACGGGAGGTGCGCGATGCCGGCGGGGTTCGGCCCGAAGCCGCGCGAGTATTTCTCCTGGCCGCCTGCCGTGACCGTGAAGAGCGTCCGGCCGTGGAACGCGTTCTCGGTGGAGACCACGCGGATCCTGTCCGCTCCGTGCCGGTCGTGCGCGTAGCGCCGCGCGAGCTTCAGCGCCGCTTCGTTCGCCTCGGCGCCGGAGTTGCAGAAGAACACGCGCTCCGCGAACGTCGCGTCGATGAGCCGCTTCGCGAGCCGCAGCGCCGGCTCGTTGGTCAGCCAGTTCGAAACGTGCCAGAGCTTGCCCGCCTGCTCGGTGAGCGCCTTCACCATCGCCGGGTGGCAGTGGCCGAGCGCGGTGACGGCGACGCCGGCCGCGAAATCGATGTACATCCGGCCGTCCTGGTCCCAGACGCGCGAGCCTTCGCCGCGCACCGGGACGAACGGCGCCGGCGCGTAGCAGGGCACCATCCACTGGTCGAACATCGCGCGGGTCACCGGCAGCGACGCGGCGCTGCCGGCCGCAGGCGCGACGTCGCGCCGCGCGGTCGCGGCAATGACGGCTTCGGCGGCGGAGGAGGGCGGGGACACCGGAGTGCGCTCAGGCCGGGATGGGGGTCGCGGCGACGACCTGGATCTCGACGCGGTATTCCGGCGACGCGAGCCGGGCCTCGACCGTCGCCCGCGCGGGGGTCTGCCCGGGCACGACCCATTTCTCCCACACGGCGTTCATCGCCGCGAAGTCGGCCATGTCGGGCAGGTAGACCGTCGCCGACAGGATCTTCGACTTCTCGGTGCCGGCCTCGAACAGCAGGTCGTCGATCTGCGCCAGCACCTGCTGCGTCTGCCCCGTGATGTCCGCGGTCGGGTCGTCGGCGACCTGCCCCGCGAGGTACGCGGTGCCGGATGCGCGGTTGATCACGACTGCGGAGAGGCGCTTGCCGACGTGCCGGCGTTCGATGGTCATGGTGCTATCCTGACGGGAAGAGCGCCGCGTAGGGGCGCGTTGCTTCCATTGTAAACGAGATGAACGCCCGCCTCGCGCTCGCCCTGGCCGCGGCCTTCCTGTTCGTCGCCGTCGGCGTGGGCGCCTTCGGCGCGCACGCGCTCCGCGCGCGTCTCGCGCCCGAGCAGATGGCGGTCTACCAGACGGCGGTGCAGTACCACTTCTGGCACGCGCTCGGTCTGCTCGCCGTCGGCATCCTGCTCGCGCAGAAGCCGGACAGCGGCGCGCTGTCCTTGTCTGCGTGGCTGCTGGTCGCGGGCCTGGTGCTGTTCTGCGGAAGCCTCTATCTGCTGGCGCTGACCGGCGTCCGCGCGCTCGGCGCGGTGACCCCCTTCGGCGGCGCGGCGTTCCTCGCGGGCTGGGCGGCGCTTGCCTGGGCCGTGTGGCGCGGTTGACGGTCAGTCTCCGCTCGCTCAGTCCCCGCCCTCCCTGATCCGGACGCGCATGCCGACGGGTGGCGCGTCGGACGGGCTCCCACGCTCGCGGACGCGCCCTTCGGGCCTGGCCTTCGGCCCGCTCGCTCAGTCGACCTTCGCGCCCGACTCCTTGACGACCTTCGCCCACTTCGCCGTCTCGGCGGCGATGTGCTTCGCGAAATCCTCCGGCGTGCCGCCGGCGGCGTTCGCGCCCAGCGCGAGCAGCTTCTCCTTGGCCTCCGGCGTTCCGAGCCACGTCGCGATCTCGCCATTCAGCCTCGCGATGACCGCCGGCGGCGTTCCGGCGGGCGCCAGGAGGCCGAACCACGAGGAGGCCTCGAAGCCGGTCAATCCGGATTCGGCGATGGTCGGCGTATCCGGAAGCGCGGGCGCGCGCGTCGCCGACGTGACGCCGAGCGCGCGGAGCTTGCCGGCCTTGATCTGCGGCAGCGACGGCGGCAGGTTGTCGAACATCAGCTGCACCTGGCCGCCGATCAGGTCCTGCAGCGCCGGCGCGCTGCCCTTGTAGGGAACGTGCGTCATCTGCACGCCGGCCATCACCTTGAACAGCTCGCCGGACAGGTGGATCGACGTTCCGGCGCCCGACGACGCGAAGTTGAGCTTCCCCGGATTGGCCTTCGCGTACGCGATCAGCTCCTGCACCGAATTCGCGGGCACGGCGGGATTGACGACCAGCACGTTGGGAACGCCCGCGACGAGGATCACCGGCGCGAAGTCCTTCACGTGGTCGTACGGCATCTTCGCGTAGAGGCTCGCGTTGATCGCGTGCGTGCCGACGGTGCCCATCAGCAGCGTGTAGCCGTCGGGCGCGGACTTCGCGACGAGCTCGGCGCCGATGTTGCCGCCCGCGCCGGGGCGGTTGTCGACGACCACGCTCTGCCCCCACGCCTCGGTGAGCCTCTGCGCGGCGGCACGCGCCAGGATGTCGGTGGCGCCGCCTGCGGGGAACGGCACGACGATCCGGATCGGCTTGGTCGGGTAGGTGGGCGCCTGCGCATCCGCCGTCGTGGCGAGCGCGAGCGTGGCGGCGCCGGCAAGTGCAACCAGCGCAGTGCGCAGTGTCCGTGTCATGTCCGCTCCGTGATCCGCAATGTTCAGTCGACCTTCGCGCCCGACGCCTTGACGATCTTCGCGTACTTCGGAATCTCGCTCCTGATGAACGCGGCGAACTCCGCGGGCGTCGTCGGTGCGGGATCCGCGCCCTGCGCGAGCAGCCGCTCGCGCATGTCGGCCGAATTGAGGATCTTCGTGACCTCGGCGTTCCACTTGGCGATGATCTCGTTCGGCGTGCCGGCCGGCGCGAGCAGCCCGAACCACGTCGAGATGTCGAAGCCCGGCAACCCTGCTTCCGTCATCGTCGGCAGCTCCGGGGCGAGCTTCGAGCGCTGCGCGGTGGTGACCGCGAGCGCCTTCAGCTTGCCGGCCTTGACCTGCGGCATGGCGTTCGCGAGGTTGTCGAACATGAACTGCGTGTCCCCGGCGAGCAGCGCCTGCGTCGCCGGCGCGCCGCCCTTGTACGGAACGTGCGTGATGTCGGTGCCCGTCTCGACCTTGAACAGCTCGCCGGCGAGGTGTCCGGCGCTGCCGTTGCTGCCCGAGCCGAACGCGAGCTTGCCCGAGTTGGCCTTCGCGTACGCGATGAACTCCTTCGCCGAATTGACGGGCAGCGACGCGTTGACGACGAGCACGTTCGGCGTGATCGCGACGAGCGTGATCGGCGCGAAGTCGGCAATGGGGTCGTAGGGCATCTTTGCGTAGAGGCTCGGGTTGACCGCGTGCGTCGACAGCGCGCCCATCACCACCGTGTACCCGTCGGGTGCGGATTTCGCGACGAGGTCCGCGCCGATGTTGCCGCCGGCCCCCGGGCGGTTGTCGACGACAACGCTCTGGCCCCAGGCCTCCGTGAGCTTCTGCGCGATCGCGCGGCCGACGATGTCGAGCGACCCGCCGGGCGGAAAGGGAATGACGAGCTTGACGGGCCGGCTCGGGTACGGGGCGCCGGGTGTCTGCGCGCTCGCCGGGGTGGCGACGACGGAGACCAGCAGCGCGAAGCCCGCGGCGGCGACGAACGATCCGGCAAAGGCAGTCAAGGTTCGGCGAAGGGTCATGGCGGGAGGTAAGGACCTGCGCGCTGCAGGTTTCCGGGTCGGTTGAGGGGTCATCCGAAATTCTAGCAGCTGACACGCCGGGCGGCCCGAAACGGGCTGCGCGTCGTGACCCGCGTTCGGGCGCGGCCCGCGGCCGGCGCTCGTTTGCCGCGCTGCGGCCCCTCGGCGCATAATTGCCGCTTTTCCGCGCTGCTCGCGGATTTCCGTCATTTCCGGCCTGCAATGAACAGATCAATCGTCGCCGCAATCGCTGTGCTCGGCATCGTCGTGGCTGCCGCGGGCGGCTACTGGTTCGGGCAGCAGCGTTCCGACGACGCGGGTGCGCCGGGCAAGACCGCGCAAGGTGGCGGCGCGCCCGGCGCGAACAAGGGTCCGGCCGGGCCTGCGCCAGCCGTCACCGTGGAGGCCATCACCGCGGCGACCGCCCCGATGCCGCAGACCATCACGGCGGTCGGCAGCCTGCGCTCCGACGAGTCCGTGACGGTCCGGCCGGAGGTCGCGGGGCGCGTCATCGCGATCGGGTTCCAGGAGGGCCGCCCCGTTGCGAAGGGCTCGACGCTGGTCAAGCTCGATCCGGCGGTCAACGAAGCCGAGGTCCAGCAGGCGAAGGCCAACCTTACCCTCGCGAAATCGAAGTACGAGAGGGCGGTCGACCTGCAGAAACAGGGCTTCATCTCCGGCCAGGCGAAGGACGAAGCGGAAAACAACCTCCGGGTCGCCGAGGCGGCGCTGGCGCTCACGGCCGCGCGGCTCGCGAAGACGGAGATCCGGGCGCCGTTCTCCGGCCTCATCGGGCTGCGCTCGGTGTCCATCGGCGACTACGTGAAGGAAGGCCAGGACCTCGTCAACCTCGAATCCGTCGATCCGCTCAAGGTGGACTTCCGGCTGCCCGAGATCTATCTGAAGCAGGTGCAGGTCGGGCAGACGCTGCAGGTGAGCCTGGACGCGCTGCCGGGGCGCAGCTACGACGGCAAGGTCTTCGCGATCAACCCTCTGGTCGACGCCGCGGGGCGAGCGATCGTGATCCGCGCCCAGGTCGGCAACGCCGACACCGCGCTGCGGCCCGGGATGTTCGCCCGCGTGCGCCTGGTGACGAAGGACGAGCGCGACGCCCTGGTGCTCCCCGAGCAGGCGCTGGTGCCGCAGGGCGAGGACCAGTACGTCTTTCGCGTCGTGGACGGCAAGGCGGCGCGCACGAAGGTCGAGGTCGGGCAGCGCCGCGACGGCCGCGTCGAGATCGTCAAGGGCGTCGCGGCCGGCGAGACCATCGTCACGGCCGGGCAGCTCAAGATCCGCGATGGCGTGCCGGTGGCGGTCGCCCCGGCAGCGAAGAGCGCCGCGACGGCCGCGCCGGCGAAGTCCGGTCAGAACGGTTCCGCGCCGCCGGCCAAGGCCGTGAGCGGAACGCCGCCGCCCGCGCCGAAGTCCTGACCGGGGAGCAGAGCCATGATGCTGCCCGAGATATGCATCAAGCGGCCCGTGTTCGCGACGGTGCTCTCGCTGATCATCCTGCTGATCGGCCTCATCTCCTACACACGGCTGTCGGTTCGCGAGTATCCGCGCATCGACGAGCCGGTCGTCAGCGTCGGGGTGACCTATCGCGGCGCGTCGGCCGAGGTCGTCGAATCGCAGGTGACGAAGCCGCTCGAGGATTCGCTCGCCGGCATCGAGGGCGTCGAGGTGATGACGTCCCAGAGCCGTTCGGAAACGAGCCGGATCAACGTGCGCTTCTCGCTGAAGCGCGATCCCGATTCGGCGGCGGCCGACGTCCGCGACAAGGTCGCCCGCGCGCGCGGCAAGCTGCCGGACACGATCGACGAGCCGATCATCGCGAAGGTCGAGGCCGACTCGCAGCCGGTGATCTACATCGCCGTCGAGGCGGGCTCGCTCACGCCGCTCGAGGCTTCCGACTACGTCAAGCGCTACGTGCAGCCGCGGCTCTCCGTGCTGCCCGGCGCCGCCGACGTGCGGATCTTCGGCGAGCGCCAGATGTCGATGCGGCTCAACATCGACCGCACGCGCCTCGCCGCCTACCGGCTCACCGTGCAGGACGTCGAGGACGCGCTGCGCCGGCAGAACGCCGAGATCCCGGCCGGCCGCATCGAATCGCAGTCGCGCGAGTTCACCGTCGTCGCCGAGACCGACCTGCGCACGCCCGAACAGTTCAACGGCATCATCGTCGCCAACGTCGGCGGCTATCCCGTGCGGGTCCGCGACATCGGCTCCGCCGAGATCGGCGCCATCGACGAGCGGACGATCTCGCGCTTCAACGGCAAGCCGTCGCTCAACATCGGCGTGATCAAGCAGGCGGTGGCCAATCCGCTCGAGCTGTCGAAGGCCGTGCGCACCGAGGTCGACCGGATGAACGTCGGCATGCCGCCCGGCATGAAGCTCGTCGTCGCGTACGACACGTCGTTGTTCATCGACCGCTCGATCAAGTCGGTGTTCGAGACGATCGCCGAGGCGATCCTGCTGGTCGTGCTGGTCATCTTCTTCTTCCTGCGCAGCTTCCGTGCGACGCTGATTCCGATCGTGACGATCCCGGTCGCGCTGATCGGCGCGTTCGGGCTCATGTACCTGTTCAACTTCACGATCAACACGCTGACGCTGCTCGCGATGGTGCTCGCGATCGGGCTCGTCGTCGACGACGCGATCGTCGTGCTGGAGAACATCTTCCGTCACGTCGAGGAAGGAATCCCGCCGAAGCAGGCGGCGATCCAGGGCGCGAAGGAGATCGGTTTCGCCGTGGTCGCGATGACGCTGACGCTGGCGTCCGTGTTCGCGCCGCTGGCTTTTGCCACCGGGCGCACCGGGCGGCTGTTCATCGAGTTCGCGCTGACGCTCGCCGGCGCCGTGCTCGTCTCGGGCTTCGTCGCGCTGACGCTCTCGCCGATGATGTGCTCGCTGCTGCTCCGGCACCAGGAGCGGCACTCGTGGATCTACAACACGATCGAGGGCTGGATCGAGGGTCTGACGCGCGGCTACCGGCGCCTGCTGACGTGGTCGCTGCACCATCGCTGGATGGTCGTGACGATGTGGGCCGTCATCGCCGGCCTCGGCGCACTCTTCTTCCTGCTGCTCAAGTCGGAGCTCGCGCCGACCGAGGACCGCGGCGTCGTGTTCGGCATCGTGTCGGCGCCGCAGGGTTCGACACCGCAGTACACGTCCGACCAGCTGCGGCCGATCGAGGCGTTCTACGCGCAGATTCCCGAAGCGTCCGCGTTCACCACGATCTCCGGCTTCCCTACCGTCGTCGACGGCAACGCCGTGCTGCGGCTCAAGCCGTGGGAGGAGCGCGCGAAAAAGCAGCAGCAGATCGCCGACGAGCTGCGCCCGAAGTTCGCATCGATCCCCGGCGCGATCGCGTTCCCGATCAACCCGCCCTCGCTCGGCCAGGGTTTCCGCTCGACGCCGGTCGAGTACGTCATCATGTCGCAGGTTCCGTACCCGGAGCTCCAGCGTATCGTCGACCGCTTCCTCGAGGAGGCGCGCAAGTACCCGGGCGTGCAGAACCTGCAGACGGACCTGCGGCTCAACACGCCCGAGGTCCGGGTCACGATCAACCGCGACAAGCTTTCGGACGTCGGCATCGCCGTCGACAACGTCGGGCGAACGCTGGAGACAATGCTGGGCGGCCGCCAGGTCACGCGGTTCAAGAAGGACGGCGAACAGTACGACGTGATCGTCCAGGTCGCGCCGCTCGACCGCTCGACTCCGGCGGACATCCGCGACGCCTATGTCCGTGCCCGCGACGGCGGCATGGTGCAGCTGTCGAACCTGGTCGAGGTGCGCGAGGGCGTGGCGCCGCAGTCGCTCAATCACTTCAACCGCCTGCGGTCGGTCAAGGTCACCGCGACGCTCGCCCCCGGCTACGCGATCGGCGAGGCGCTGACCGCGATGAACGAGGCGGCGAAGCGCTCGCTGCCGAACACGGCGCAGACCGATCTCGACGGCCAGTCGCGCGAGTTCCGCTCGTCGGGCGGCGAGATCTACTTCACGTTCGTGCTGGCGCTGATGTTCATCTATCTGGTGCTCTCCGCGCAGTTCGAGAGCTTCCGGCACCCGTTCGTCATCATGCTGTCGGTGCCGCTGTCGATGACCGGGGCGCTGTTCACGCTGTGGCTGACGGGAGGCACGCTCAACATCTACAGCCAGGTGGGACTGGTGACGCTGGTCGGCCTCATCACCAAGCACGGGATCCTGATCGTCGAGTTCTCCAACCAGCTGCGCGCCAAGGGCGAGGACATGATGCAGGCGGTCATCGACTCCGCGACGCTGCGGCTGCGGCCGATCCTGATGACCACCGGCGCGATGGTGCTGGGTGCCGTCCCCCTCGCGTTGTCGACCGGCGCCGGCGCCGAGTCGCGGATCCAGATCGGCTGGGTGATCGTCGGCGGCATGGCCATCGGCACGCTGCTCACGCTGTTCGTCGTGCCGACCGCCTACACGCTGCTCGCCGGGCGCCGCACCGCGCTGCCGCATGGCGAAGTGCCGCTCAAGACGCTTCCGCATCCCGCCGCTGCCGACTGACGCGCCGGGGCGACGCCTGCGTGCGCGATGGCGCGGTATCTGCGCCCAGGCGGTCACGGCGCGAGCAACATGCAATAGAATCGTCACTTGAAAACGTCACGATGAACGTTCTGTCATTTTCCGAGGGAGGAATCATGTCGCAGTGCCTTTCCGCTTTGCGCCGCGTTGCCGTCGCGGCCGCCCTGTTCGGCTTCGCAGCGTCCGCGCAGGCCGTCGTCGAGATCCAGTTCTGGCACGCGATGACCGGCGCGAACAACGACCGCATCAACGACTTCGCCAAGAAGTTCAACGAGAGCCAGAAGGACTACAAGGTCAACGCGGTGTTCAAGGGGAGCTATCCCGAAGCGATGGCCGCCGCGATCGCCGCGTACCGCGCCGGAAGCGCGCCGGCGATCCTGCAGGTGTTCGAGGTCGGCACGGCGACGATGATGTCGGCGAAGGGTGCGATCAAGCCGGTGCACCAGGTGATGGCGGACGCGGGCGAGAAGTTCGACCCGAAGATCTACGTGCCGGCGGTGGCGGGGTACTACACGAACACCAAGGGCCAGATGCTGTCGTTCCCGTTTAACAGCTCGACGACGGTCTTCTACTACAACATGGACGCGTTCGAGAAGGCGGGGCTCGATCCCAATCGCGCGCCGGCGACGTGGCCCGAGGTGATGGCCGCCGCGGCCAAGATCAAGGCGGCGGGCGCGTCGACGTGCAGCTTCACGACCGGCTGGCAATCGTGGGTCCAGCTCGAGAGCTTCTCGGCGTGGCACAACACGGCCTTCGCGACCAAGGAGAACGGCTTCGCCGGCAACGATCCCAAGCTGGTGTTCAACGGCCCGCTGCAGGTGAAGCACATCGGCAACATGCAGGAGTGGGCGAAGAAGGGCTACTTCACCTACGCCGGCCGCAAGAACGAGCCCGAAGCCAAGTTCTTCAGCGGCGAGTGCGCGATGCTGACGTCGTCGTCGGCCGCCTACGGCACGATCAAGCAGAACGCGAAGTTCAAGTTCATGGTCGCGCCGCTGCCGTACTACGCCGACGTGGCCGGCGCCCCGCAGAACACGATCATCGGCGGTGCGTCGCTGTGGGTGATGGGCGGGAAGTCGAAGGACGAGTACAAGGCCGTGGCCAGGTTCCTGACGTTCCTGTCGGATCCCGAGCGGCAGGCGCTCTGGCACCAGACCACCGGCTACCTGCCGATCACGCTGGCCGCATACGAGCTCACGAGGAAATCGGGCTTCTACGAGAAGAACCCCGGCACCGACGTCTCGGTCAAGCAGATGATCGTCAAGACCACCGATAAGTCGCGCGGGGTCCGCTTGGGGAACTTCGTGCAGATCCGCGACATCATCGACGAGGAGCTCGAGGGCGTTTGGGCCGGCAAGAAGACCGCGAAGGAAGGGCTGGACGCCGCGGTCGCGCGGGGCAACGAGCAGATCGCGAAGTTCGCGAAGACCGCGAAGGAGTGATGCCGCTCTAGCGCCCGCCGGGGTTTCGCGCCATGGCGATGGAAAAGCGCGTACGGTTCCGCTCCTGGTGGCTGCCGTACGCGCTGATCGCGCCGCAGATGGCGGTGACGCTCGTGTTCTTCTTCTGGCCGGCCGGCCAGGCGCTGTACCAGTCGCTGTTCATCGAGAACGCGTTCGGCGGCGACCTCCAGTTCGTCGGACTGGACAATTTCCGCGAGCTCTTCAACGACGTGCACTATCTCGCGTCGTTCAAGGTGACCGCGCTGTTCTCCGCGGCGGTGGCTGGGCTCGGTCTCGCCATCTCGCTGCTCCTCGCGGTGTTCGCCGATCGCGCGGTGCGCGGTGCCGCCGTCTACAAGACGCTGCTGATCTGGCCGTATGCCGTGGCGCCCGCCATCGCCGCGGTGCTCTGGATGTTCCTCCTCAATCCGACGCTGGGCATCGTCTCCTGGTGGCTCACGCGGGCCGGCATCGAGTGGAACTACGTGCTCAACGGCGGGCAGGCGATGCTGCTCATCATCACCGCCGCGGTGTGGAAGCAGGTCAGCTACAACTTCCTCTTCTTCCTCGCGGGCCTGCAGTCGATACCGAAGTCGCTGCTCGAGGCGGCGGCCATCGACGGGGCAGGGCCGGCGAGGCGGTTCGCGACCATCGTGTTTCCGCTGCTGTCGCCCACCACCTTCTTCCTGCTCGTGGTGAACGTCACCTACGCGTTCATCGAGACCTTCGCCATCGTGGACGCCGCCACCTCGGGCGGACCCGGCCAAGCCACCGAGATCCTCGTCTACAAGCTCTACAAGGACGGCTTCAAGGGGCTCGACCTCGGCGGCTCGGCCGCGCAGTCGGTGGTCATGATCGTGATTCTGGTCACGCTCACCGTCGTGCAGTTCCGCTACATCGAGCGGAAGGTGCAGTACTGATGATCGAGAACCGGCCGCTGCTGACGTTCGTCTCGCACCTGTTGCTCGTGCTCGGCGTGGCGATCGTCGCCTTTCCGGTGTACGTGACGTTCATCGCCTCGACGCACACCGCCGAGGAAGTGCTGGCGGCGCCGATGTCGATGCTTCCCGGCGGCCACATGGTGGAGAATTACATCGCCGTGCTCACGCACGGTGCCGGCGAGGCGACCGCGGCCGTGGGCCGGATGATGGTCAACAGCCTGGTCAGCGCGCTGGTCATCGCGGTGGGCAAGATCGCCATATCGCTGCTCTCGGCGTTCGCCATCGTCTATTTCCGCTTCCCGCTGCGCACGCTGGCCTTCTGGATGATCTTCGTCACCCTGATGCTGCCGGTCGAGGTGCGCATCCTGCCGACCTACAAGGTGGTGTCCGATCTCGGCATGCTCGACACCTACGCCGGGCTGACCGTGCCGCTGATCGCATCGGCGACGGCCACGTTCCTGTTCCGGCAGTTCTTTCTCACCATCCCCGAGGAGCTGGCCGAGGCGGCGCGGATCGACGGCGCCGGGCCGATGCGCTTCTTCTGGGACGTGGTGGTTCCGCTGTCGCGCCCCAACATCGCGGCGCTGTTCGTTATCCTCTTCATCTACGGCTGGAACCAGTACCTGTGGCCGCTGCTCGTGACCACGCGGGAGGAGATGTACACCACGGTGATCGGCATCAAGCGGATGATCGCCGGCGGCGGTGACGCGGCCACCGACTGGAATCTGGTGATGGCGACTGCGATGCTGGCGATGCTGCCGCCCGTGGCGGTGGTGATCCTCACCCAGAAATGGTTCGTCAAGGGTCTCGTCGACAGTGAGAAATGAACCGCCCCCACGCTCGCTGGGTTCGCTGCCCCCCGAGGGGGAGCAATTCGCGCCTCGGGGCGGCCGGGCGGCGCGAATGAAACGCAGGCAGACGGCAGCGACGTGGCGAAGGTAGGCCTCCGCGGCGTCCGCAAGTCCTACGGCACGAATGCCGTGATCCACGGCATCGACGTGGACGTTGCCGACGGCGAGTTCGTCGTCATCGTCGGGCCCTCGGGCTGCGGCAAGTCGACGCTGCTGCGGATGGTTGCCGGACTCGAGGAGATCACCGACGGCGAGATCGTCATCGGCGGTCGCGTCGTGAACCGGCTGGAGCCCAAGGACCGCGACATTGCGATGGTCTTCCAGAACTACGCGCTCTACCCGCACATGAGCGTGTTCGACAACATGGCGTACGGGCTCAGGATCCGCGGCCTCGCGAAGGCCGACATCGCTGCCCGGGTCAATCGCGCCGCGGAAATACTCGAGCTCGGCCCGCTTCTGCCGCGCAAGCCGGGGCAGCTCTCCGGCGGCCAGCGGCAGCGCGTGGCGATGGGACGGGCGATCGTCCGCGAGCCCGCGGTGTTCCTGTTCGACGAGCCGCTGTCGAACCTCGACGCCAAGTTGCGGGTCCAGATGCGCTTCGAGATCCAGAAGCTGCATCGCCGGCTTTCGACGACCAGCCTCTACGTGACGCACGACCAGGTCGAGGCGATGACGCTCGCGCAGCGGATGATCGTGATGAACGCGGGCCGCGCCGAGCAGATCGGCACGCCGATGGAGGTCTACGAGAACCCGGCGACGCTGTTCGTCGCGGGCTTCATCGGCTCGCCTGCGATGAACTTCCTGGCGGGCAGGGCGGAGAGCGACGGGCGCATTGCGCTCGAGCACGGCGGCGCCGTGCGCACCGGTGTCGCCGTCGCCGGCAGCCGTGCCGTCACGGTCGGCATCCGGCCCGAGCACCTCTTGCCTTGCGCGGAGGCGGAGGCGATGATGTCGGGGACCGTGGAGATGATCGAGCAGCTGGGCGCCGACACGCTGGTGCACGTCGCACACGGCGGGGAAATGGTCATCGCGCGGCTGCCGCACGGCGCGCATCCGGCGGTGGGGACGACGCTGCCGTTGACCACCGAGCCGTCCCGGGTGTACGTCTTCGACGGCGCGACCGGCGCGCGGATCCGGTAGGGCGCCCGTGAACATCGCACGGCACTGGCCGTATCCCCGTCTGGTCGCGCACCGCGGCGCCGGCGGGCTCGCACCCGAGAACACGCTGACGGCGATGCGCGTCGGCCACGCGCACGGTTACCGGATGGTCGAGTTCGACGTGAAGCTCGCCGCGGACAACGTGTCGTTCCTGCTGCACGACGCGACGCTCGAGCGCACGACGAGCGGCCGCGGCCGCGCCGACGCATTGCCGTGGCGCGAGCTGTCGCGGCTCGACGCCGGGGGTTGGCATTCCGCGAAGTTCGCCGGCGAGCCGCTGCCGACGCTGGCCTCGATTGCGCGCTGGGCGCGGGCGCACGGCGTGCTCTGCAACATCGAGATCAAGCCGACGCCGGGGCGCGAGCGGGAGACGGGAGCCGCGGTGGCGCTCGACGCGGCGACGCTCTGGCGCGACGCCGACGTGCCGCCGCTCCTCTCGTCGTTTTCGGAGGAGGCGCTCGACGCGGCGCGTGAGGCCGTTCCGGAGCTGCCGCGCGCGCTCCTCGTCGACGCGCTGCCGTCGGACTGGCGCGAGCGCCTGGCACGGCTCGAATGCGTGGCGCTGGATGCGCACCACGAGGCGCTCACCGCCGACATCGTCAGGAAGGTACGCGCGGAGGGTTTCCGCGTGCTGTGCTTCACGCCCAACGACTCCGCGCGCGTCGCCCTGCTCGCCGAATGGGGCGTCGACGGCATCATCACCGACGCGATCGACCACATCGCCGCGGACTCGCTGCCGCCCGCTCCGCCGCTCTAGATTCCGTGCGGTGGAGCGGAAGGGTTCGCCGTGGCGTGATTGTGCGCCGGAGCGGTAGGGTTCGCGGCGGGCTTAAGGTAGGGCATGCGCCCGCCGCGAACCCTACCGCTCCGGCGGCCGCATGATCCCACGGTGGTCATCGCCTACCCGTGTGCCGCGACCGGCCGCCTGATCTCGCGCTCGTCGATCGGCAGGTTGATGAGCGCGGCGGCCACGCCGAGCGCGATCGCCAGCCACCAGACGACGTCGTAGCTGCCGGTCGTGTCGTAGAGCCGCCCACCGAGCCACGCGCCGAGGAAGCTGCCGATCTGGTGGCTGAAGAACGTGATGCCCGACAGCATCGCCAGATAGCGGACGCCGAAGATCTGCGCGACGATGCTGTTGGTCGGCGGCACCGTCGACAGCCACAGCAGGCCCAGCGCGATCGCGAACGCGTAGACGCTTGCCACCGACAGCGGCAGCCACAGGAACAGCGCGATGACGACGCTGCGGCCGAAATAGATCGCCGAGAGGATGTACCGGCGCGGCATCCGCGAGCCGAGCCAGCCGGTCGTGTACGTGCCGACGATGTTGAACAGCCCGATCAGCGCGAGTGCCGTGACGGCGACGTGCGCCGGCAGGCCCTTGTCGGCAAGATACGCTGGCAGGTGCACGCCGATGAAGACGACCTGGAAGCCGCAGACGAAGAAGCCGACGGTCAGCAGCATGTAGCCCTTGTGCCCCAGCGCCTCGCGCATCGCCTCGCCGGCCGACTGCTGGAACGCGTGCCGGTGACCGGCGTGCCGCTCGACGAGGCCGACCGCGAGCGGCCCCATCAGCAGGCCGACCGCGGCCAATGCGAGCAGCGCTCCGTACCAGCCGAACGTCGACAGCAGCACCTGCGTCAGCGGCAGCAGCGCGAACTGGCCGAAGGACCCGGCCGCGGCCGAAATGCCGAGCGCCATGCTCCGCTTCTCAGGGGGATAGGCGCGGCCCAGCACGCCGGAGATGACGCTGAACGTGAGCCCGGACAACCCGACGCCGATCAGCACTCCGCAGGTGAGGATGAGCGCCAGCGGCGACGTCGCGGTGGCCATCGTCGCGAGCCCCGCCACGTAGAGCACTGCGCCCGCGACGACGACTTTCGCGGTGCCGAAGCGGTCGGCGAGCATCCCGGAGATCGGTTGCATCGCGCCCCAGACCAGGTTCTGCACGGCCATCGCGAGCGCGAACGTCTCGCGGCCCCAGTGCAGGTCGGCGCTCATCGGCTGCAGGAACAGGCCGAACGTGTGCCGCACGCCCATCGACAGCATGATGACGAGGCCGCCGCAGACCAGCACGACGGTGGGTGTGCGCCAGTCGGCGCGGGGCGAAGTCGACGGCACGGAGGCTCCTCGGGTCAGCGCGGGGGTCGTGTCTTGCCGGGCGTCACGCCCAGCCCTTCGCGCGCCCGACCGCCTTCTCCCAGCACGCGGTGAGCTCGGCTGCGCGATCGCGCGACATCGAGGGCTCGAAGACCCGGTCGACGCGCCAGTTGGCGGCGACGTCGGCGGCATCCCGCCAGTAGCCGACGGCCAGACCGGCGAGGTAGCCGGCGCCGAGCGCGGTGGTCTCGAGCACCTGCGGGCGCACGACGGGGACACCGAGGATGTCGGCCTGGAACTGCATCAGCAGGTTGTTCGCGGTCGCGCCGCCGTCGACGCGAAGCTCGGTCAGGCGGATGCCGGCGTCCTTCTGCATTGCCGCGAGCACGTCGGCGCTCTGGAACGCGATCGCCTCGAGCGCCGCGCGCGCGATGTGCGCGGCCGTGGCCCCGCGCGTGAGGCCGAAGATCGCGCCGCGGGCGTAGGCATCCCAGTGCGGCGCGCCGAGACCGGCGAAGGCGGGCACCAGGTAGACGCCGCCGTTGTCGGGCACGCGCGCGGCGAGCGCCTCGATCTCGGCGGCGGAGTCGATGATCTTCAGCCCGTCGCGCAGCCACTGCACGACGGCGCCGCCGATGAACACGCTGCCTTCGAGCGCGTAGTCGGTCCTGCCTTCGCGCTGCCACGCGACCGTGGTCAGCAGGTTGTTGGCGGAGGCCGCCGCGCTGGCGCCGGCGTGCATCAGCAGGAAACACCCGGTGCCGTAGGTGTTCTTCGCAAGGCCGGGCGTGTGGCACGCCTGCCCGAAGAGCGCCGCCTGCTGGTCGCCCGCGATGCCGGCGATCGGCACGCGGATGCCGCCGATCGCGGCGTGCGCACAGACGCCCGACGACGGAACGACCCGCGGCAGCACGGACCGGGGGATGTCGAAGAGCGCGAGCAGCTCGTCGTCCCACGCGCCGCGGTGGATGTCGAACAGCAGCGTGCGGCTCGCATTGGACGGGTCGGTGACGTGGGTCTCGCCGCGGGTCAGGTTCCAGACGAGCCAGCTGTCGATGGTGCCGAAGGCGAGCTCGCCGCGCAGGGCGCGCTCGCGCGCGCCGGCGACGTTGTCGAGCAGCCACTTGAGCTTGGTGCCGGAGAAATACGCGTCGAGCACGAGACCCGTCTTGCGCGCGATCATCCCGGCATGGCCGGCGGCGCGCAGCGCGTCGCACAGGGGCGCCGTCCGCCGGTCCTGCCAGACGATGGCATGGGCGAGCGGCCGGCCCGTCGCGCGGTCCCAGAGCACCGTCGTCTCGCGCTGGTTCGTGATGCCGATGGCGGCAATGTCGCGCGCGCCGATGGCAGCCTTGGCGAGCGCCTCGTGCAGCACGCCGGATTGGGTCGCCCAGATCTCGACCGCGTCGTGCTCGACCCAGCCCGGCTGCGGAAAGATCTGCCGGAATTCCTGCTGCGCGACCGCGCAGACCTTTCCGGTGCGATCGAAGACCAGCGCGCGCGAGCTGGTCGTGCCCTGGTCGAGGGCGAGTACGAAGGACATGGGAGGCCTCTTCGTCGTTCGGCGCGCGCCGCTGTCCGATTGCCGCGCGCATCCGTCGCAGCGTAAAATGCCGTCTTGCTGGCGCCATTGTAACGACAACGGGCGCCACCGCCGGGGCGCACGGCTGTCGACGACGCGTTCGTTGTTCAGGCAATCGAGACCACCACCGACATCGTCCGCCGCTGCGCTTCGCGGCGGCAGCAGCGAACCCATTCGCGTCCGACGCAGGAGTGAGCGTGAAAATCCACGAGTACCAGGGCAAGGAAATATTCCGCAGGTTCGGGATGGCGACGCCGCGGGGCATTCCGGCGTTTTCCGTCGACGAGGCGGTCGCCGCCGCGCAGTCGCTCGGCGGCGACGTGTGGGTCGTCAAGGCGCAGATCCACGCCGGCGGCCGCGGCAAGGGCGGCGGCGTGAAGGTCGCCCGTTCTCTCGACGAGGTGCGCGAGCAGGCCGGCAAGATCCTCGGCATGCAGCTGGTCACGCACCAGACGGGCCCGGCAGGGCAGAAGGTCCGGCGGCTGCTGATCGAGGAGGGCGCCGACATCCGGAAGGAGCTCTACGTCGGGATGGTCGTGGACCGCGTGACGCAGCGCGTCTGCCTGATGGCGAGCTCGGAAGGCGGGATGGACATCGAGCAGGTGGCCGCGAAGACGCCGGAGAAGATCCACAAGGTCTTCATCGACCCCGTGAAGGGATTGACCGACGCCGAGGCCGACGACGTCGCCCGCCGCATCGGCATCCCCGAGGCGAGCGTGCCGCAGGGCCGCGCGATGCTGCAGGGCCTCTACCGCGCGTTCGACGAGACCGACGCCTCGCTCGCCGAGGTCAACCCGCTCGTCGTCACCGGCGACGGCCGCGTGATCGCGCTCGACGCCAAGCTCAACTTCGACTCGAACGGCCTCTTCCGCCACCCCGACATCCTGGCGATGCGCGACCTCGACGAGGAGGACCCGGCCGAGGTCGAGGCGTCGAAGTTCGACCTTTCGTACATCTCGCTCGACGGCAACATCGGCTGCCTCGTCAACGGCGCCGGGCTGGCGATGGCGACGATGGACACGATCAAGCTGTTCGGCGCCGAGCCCGCGAACTTCCTCGACGTCGGCGGCGGTGCGACGACCGAGAAGGTCACCGAGGCGTTCAAGATCATGCTCCGGAACCCGAAGGTGAAGGGCATCCTGGTCAACATCTTCGGCGGCATCATGCAGTGCGACACGATCGCGAACGGCATCGTCGTGGCGGCGCGCGAGACGCACCTGTCGGTCCCGCTGGTGGTGCGGATGAAGGGCACGAACGAGGACATCGGCCGCAGGATCCTCAAGGACTCCGGCCTGCCGATCATCGCCGCGGACAACATGGCCGACGCCGCGCAGAAGATCGTCGCGGCGGTGTCCGGCGCGAGCTGACGCGCTGCCCGTGAGCACCCCACGACGCGTCGTCGCTCCCGCGGCAGCGGGCATCGCGCGTCACCAGCGCGTGGGGCCGGCGTCTGCCGGCCGCGGCGCGCACGGACGACCAACGAGGAAGCCTTCATGAGCATTCTGATCAACAGGGACACCAAGGTGATCACGCAGGGGATCACCGGCAAGACCGGGCAGTTCCACACGCGGATGTGCCGCGACTACGCCAACGGCAGGAACTGCTTCGTCGCCGGCGTGAACCCGAAGAAGGCCGGCGAGGACTTCGAGGGCATCCCGATCTACGCGTCGGTGAAGGAGGCGAAGGCGGCGACGGGTGCCACGGTGAGCGTGATCTACGTGCCGCCGCCGTTCGCCGCGGCCGCCATCGACGAGGCCGTCGACGCCGGCCTCGATCTCGTCGTCTGCATCACCGAGGGCATCCCGGTCCGCGACATGATCCGCACGCGCGACCGGATGCGGGGCAGGCGGACCGTGCTGCTAGGCCCGAACTGCCCCGGAATCATCACGCCCGACGAGCTCAAGATCGGTATCATGCCGGGGCACATCCACCGGAAGGGCCGCATCGGCGTCGTCTCGCGCTCGGGAACGCTGACCTACGAGGCGGTGGGGCAGCTCACCGAGATCGGGCTCGGGCAATCGACCGCGGTGGGCACCGGCGGTGACCCCGTGAACGGGCTCAAGCACATCGACGTCCTGCAGCTGTTCAACGACGACCCGGAGACCGACGCGGTCGTGATGATCGGCGAGATCGGCGGCACCGACGAGGAGACGGCGGCCCTCTGGGTGAAGGAGCACATGAAGAAGCCCGTCGTCGGCTTCATCGCGGGGGTGACCGCGCCGGCCGGCAAGCGGATGGGCCACGCGGGCGCGATCATTTCGGGCGGCAAGGGAACGGCGCAGGAGAAGCTGCAGGTGATGGAAGCGTGCGGGATCAAGGTCACGCGCAACCCCGCCGAGATGGGCACGCTGCTGAAGTCGGTGCTGTAGCCTACGGCGCGCTCGCGCGCCCGTACCAGGGAAGGAGCCCCTTGGATTTCCTGACGCCGCCGTTCTGGGTCGCGGCCTTCGAGATCATCGTCATCAACATCCTGTTGTCGGGCGACAACGCGGTGGTGATCGCGCTCGCCTGCCGCAACCTGCCGCCGAAGCAGAGGCGCATGGGCATCTTCTGGGGCGTCGTCGGCGCCGTGGTGCTGCGGGTCGTCCTGACGTTCTTCGCCGTGCAGCTGCTGCAGCTGCCGTATCTGCAATTGATCGGTGCCGCGTTGCTCGTCTGGATCGGAATCAAGCTGATCGCCGAGGACGACGGCGACGAGCACGAGATCGAGGCGAGCGACCGGCTCATCTCGGCGGTGAAGACGGTCATCGTCGCCGACCTCGTGATGAGCGTCGACAACGTGATCGGCGTCGCGGGCGCCGCGAAGGGCAGCCTCCCGCTGCTGATCTTCGGCCTCGTCGTCAGCATTCCGCTCGTCGTCGTCGGGAGCCAGCTCATCATGAAGCTGATCGAGCGCTTCCAGTGGCTCGTGATTGCGGGCGGCGGCCTGCTCGGCTACATCGCCGGCGAGATCGCGACGGAGGACACCGCGGTCAAGCCGTGGATCGCCGCCAACGCGCCGGTGCTGCACTACGCCGCGCCGGCGCTGGGCGTCGTCGTCGTCGTCGCAGTGGGGGTCTGGCTCACCCGACGCAATCGCGGCGCCGCCGCGCATTGAGGCCGGGCGCGGCGCGGCGGATGGCAACAATTCCGGCGCCCCGCTACACTCGCAGCTGATCCGGCCGGCCGCTGACCGCCGCCATTCCCCTGAACCCAGCTCATGAACGAACGCGTCCCGCTCGACTGTGCCGTGCTCTCCCACCCGGGCATGGTCCGCTCGCACAACGAGGACTCCGTGTTCGTCGACGCGGCCGCGGGGATCGCGGTGCTCGCCGACGGCATGGGCGGCTACAGCGCCGGCGAAGTCGCGAGCGGCATCGCCGTCAACGTCGTCAGCACCGGCATGCTGCCGGAGCTCAGGTCGGACCGCGAGCTCTCGAAGGTGGACATCGCCACCGGCTTGACGCACGCGGCGCTGCTCCTACAGCAGAAGATCGCCGCCGCGAACAAGGGCATCTACGAGGCGGCGCAGGCGCGCCCGGAGTGCGCCGGCATGGGCACGACGATCGTCGGCGTCGTGTTCTGCGGCAACCGGGTCAGCATCGGCCACATCGGCGATTCGCGCTGCTACCGCCTGCGCGGCGAGAAGTTCGAGCAGCTGACGCACGACCACTCGCTGCTCCAGGAGCAGATCGACGGCGGCCAGCTCACGCCGGAGCAGGCGCGCTACTCGCTCAACAAAAACCTCGTCACCCGCGCGCTCGGCATCGAGGCGATCGTCCCCGCCGACATCGTCGAGTACCGGGTCGAGGCCGACGACATCTACCTGCTGAACTCCGACGGCCTGACGGACATGATCGAGCCCCCGGTCGTGCAGTCGATCGTCGAACGGAAGCGCGGCGACCTCAACGGGGCGGCAAAGGAACTGGTCGACGCCGCCAACCAGAACGGCGGGCGCGACAACATCTCGGTGGTGCTGGTGCGTGTCCCGCAGGGCTTCCTGCCGCCCGCGGCGTGGGCGCAGCGCTGGCTCGCGAAGAAGCGCTCGCGCTAGGCGCGCCGCGATGGGCAAGCTGGTCCACCTCCTGCCCGACGGCACGACGCGCGAGATCAGGCTCGACCGCGAGCGGCTCACGATCGGTCGCCGCCCGGACAACGACGTTTGCCTGCCGCAGCCCCCGGTGAGCGGCGAGCACGCCGTGATCGTGACGATCCTCGCGGATTCGTTCCTCGAGGACCTCGGCAGCACCAACGGGACGTTGGTCAACGGCAGGCCGGTCACCAAGCACTTCCTGCACGACCGCGACGAAATCGACATCGGCCGGGAGGTTCTCGTCTACGTCGTCGACGATTCGGTGAAGCTCGAGGGGCGGCCGCAGCCAGCCGAAGGCGCGCCGGGATCGCCGTCCGGCAAGGACCCGGAGGCGCCCCGTGCGCCCCGGGCAGGGGTTGCGACCGCGCCGAACGGTGCGCAGCACGGCAAGCGGCGATCGGATGGGCAGCCGGAGGGGGCGGAGCAGCCGGCCGACGCCATCCAGCGGTTCGTCGCCGCCGAGATCGAACGGAGCGTGCCCGGCCTCACCCCGGCGGCAGCGGGCGCCGCGGACGACGCGAGCGCCTCACCTGCCCCGGACGAGGGGGCTGCACCCCTGCCCGCGGTCAGGGTGTTGAGCGGCGCCCATGCGGGCCGCGTGATGCCGTTGGCGAAGAGCGAAACGCTCGTCGGGCGCGCAGGCGTCCAGGTCGCGGCGCTTCGGCGGTCGGACGACGAAATCCGCCTGGTCCCGGTCGAGGGGGCCACGCTGCCGAACGTCAACGGGGTACCCATTGCGGCCGATGGACAGCGCGTCGCGGCCGGCGATATTCTCGAAATCGCCGGGGCCAGGCTCGAATTGGTCGGTCCAACCGGGGCGAGTGGCTGACTCCAGGCCCGCCGAGCACTGCGGCGATCCGCGATCGAGGCCCGTTCGGAAGCGCCGCATCCCGCTTGCGCGGGTAGTCACCCCCGAGTACTGTCGATCCCCATCGGCCGTCCAACTCGCCAGGCTGCCGCCCAGCGTCACCAAGTCATGGCCCGATGCGTCGTTTTCCTTTGTGGTCAACAACATGGAGGTGAACGCAGAACGGCTGCGGTTGCCAGTCCGGGTTCTTCATGATAGGGTAAACGCTCAAAAAACAATAGGTTAAACTGAAGCCCTGAAGTCAGGCCTCGAAAAGCATGACATTGGCACATCGATTGCTCAAAAGGGAACAGCATCGCGGGATGCTCGGGTTCATGGTGTATCCATCCAACGAAGGAGACGGTAGATGAAACAGATTCAGAAGGGCTTTACCTTGATCGAACTGATGATCGTCGTGGCGATCATCGGCATTCTGGCGGCGGTCGCGCTGCCGGCGTACCAGGACTACACGATCCGCGCCAAGGTGACGGAAGTCATCCTCGCGGCCTCCGCCTGCCGCACGACGATCACCGAAGTGTTCCAGTCGGCAACGACGCTGCCCACCGGCGGCAAC
>Ga0209253_10000765_pt1 | contig 28074 bp, 22 predicted proteins | sample FrelakmetBRP12BR_FD_187145 | JGI IMG/M metagenome (GOLD analysis project Ga0209253, IMG submission 187145) | Freshwater lake sediment microbial communities from the University of Notre Dame, USA, for methane emissions studies - BRP12 BR (SPAdes)... | ecosystem: Environmental > Aquatic >...
CTTCTCGTCCCAGTACGCGGTGCGGCTCAAGCCGCGCAGGCAGAACAGCATCAGGCCGATGCCGAGCATGCCGTACACGCCGAACAGCGCAGTGTGGCCGTGCAGCGGCGTCGTGTTGAGGCCTTGCATGTAGTACAGCGCGAGCGGCGGATTGATCAGGAAGCCGAACAGACCGGCGCCCACCAGGTTCCAGAACGCCACGGCGACGAAGAACAGGATCGGCCAGCGATACGCGGCGACCCAAGGCGTCGCATGGCTGTGCTTGTAGTTCTCGAAGGCCTCGAACCCGACCAGCACCAGCGGCACCACTTCGAGCGCCGAGAACACCGAGCCGACTGCGAGCACACCGGTCGGCGTACCGGTCCAGTACAGGTGGTGGAACGTGCCGAGCACGCCGCCGCTCAGGAACACGATCGTGGCGAACAGGACGGCATTGGTCGCGGTCTTCGGCCGCACCAGGCCGAGCTTGGTGAACAGGAAGGCGATGACCGCCGTCGCGAACACCTCGAAAAAGCCCTCGACCCACAGGTGCACCACCCACCAGCGCCAGTACTCGACCATGGCGAGGTGCGTGTTGCGGCCCCACATCAGGCCGGCGCCGTAGAACAGGCCGATCGCGATCGTGGAGAGGAACAGCAGCATGGTGATCGAGCGGCTGTCGTCACGCGCCTTGAGCGCGGGCCACAGGGCACGGCCGACCAGCAGCAGCCACAGCATCAGGCCAATGAAGAGGAAGATCTGCCAGAAGCGGCCGATGTCCGTGAACTCGTAGCCCTGGTGGCCGAACCAGAAATTCAGCTCGAGGCCCATCTTGTGCATCACGGCCGCCCACTGGCCGCCGAGCGCACCGACCACGATGATCAGCAGGCAGGTGAACAGGAAGTTCACGCCGAACCGCTGGAATTTCGGCTCGTGCCCCGAGATCGCCGGTGCGATGTAGAGGCCCGTGGCGAGCCAGGCGGTGGCGATCCACAGCACGGCCAGCTGCAGGTGCCAGCTGCGCGCCACGGAGTAGGGCAGGTACTCGGCGAGCGGGATGCCGTAGAAGCCCTGGCCCTCGACGGCGAAGTGCGCGGTGATGCCGCCAAGCACGATTTGCACGACGATCAGTGCCGTGACCACCCAGAAGTACTTGGCCGTCGCCTTCATCGACGGAGTCGGCTTGAGCGCGCTCAATGGGTCCCGGTCGGGAACGACGGGTGCGGCCTCCTGGCCGTGTGTCGCGACGTAGTACCAGGCGAGCGCGCCGACGCCGGCGAGCAGGCCCAGGATGCTGATGAACGTCCAGAGATAGGTCGCCGTGGTCGGCACGTTGCCGATCAGCGGCTCCGACGGCCAGTTGCTCGTGTACGTGATGCGGCTGTCGGGGCGGTTCGTCGACGCCGACCACGACGTCCAGAAGAAGAACGCCATCATCGCCTGGCGTTGCTCGACGTCCGGAATCGGGTTCTGCTGGATCGCGTACTGCGAGCGCAGCGTGTTCAGCTCGACGTCAGGGCCGAAGAGGCGCATGTAGTGATCGCTGACCTGCCGGATGATCTGCGCGCGGTCTTCGTCGACCGTGATCACGCCTGTCGCCGGGTCGTACGTGTTCGCGCGGATCGTGGTCTCGAGGCGTGCCCGCAGGCTCGCCTGCTGCATCGAGTCGAGGTCGGCGTACGGCTTGCCCGTTTCACGCATGGCCCAGAGGTCCAGCAACCCGGTGGCTTCGCGGTGCAGCCAGTCGGCTGACCAGTCCGGCGCCACGTAGCTGCCGTGGCCCCAGATGGAGCCCATCTCGTGGCCGCCGACGCTCTGCCAGACCTGCCGGCCCATGTCGTACTGTTCTTTGGTGAACAGGGTTTCGCCCGTCGTCGTCTTCACGGCGGCGGGGATCGGGGGCGCCGAGATGTAAATCTCGTGCCCGAAGTACAGGAGGATGCCAAAGGACACCACCATCAGTGCCGCCAGCACCTTCCACAGTCGACTCGTATTCGTCATTTCTTGCTCCCAGCGGCGAGGCCGCCGCTCTAGGGGAGCGATCGTCTGCGTGGAGCGCAAAAGTCGCCTTGACCGAGGTCAAGGCGCGTCGCCACGGCCCTAAGGATTAGCCGCAGGTGCGACCAGCCAGAGTCATAGCGCTAATCGCCGGCAGCGTCGTGCGGTCGCGCCGGAGAGATTTTTTCCAGGAAGTCGAGCACGGTGGCGCGCTCGGCAGCATCCGGGACGCCGCCCAGCTTCATCGCGGTTCCGGGCACCATGGCCTTCGGGTTCGTCAGGAAGCGGTCGAGCATTGCGCGATTCCACGATCCTGCGACAGCCTTGAGCGCTGGCGAATACTCGAAGTCATCGACGCTCGCGATCCGGCGGCCGACGACGCCCCACAACGGCGGCGCCTCCTGCAAGGGCTCGTCCGGCTCGTACGTGTGACACGAAGTGCAGGCCTCGAAGGCTTCGGGTACCTGCAACTCGTCGGAGGCCTGGGACGGGCGAGCAAGCAACCCGCTGGCGAGGATCGGGAGCGCCCACGGCGCGAGCCGGAGAGGCGCACGGCAGAACCTTGCGGCAGCTCGCGGACCGGACATCGTCTTGCGCATCGTCCGGCGGCCTGCTGTGTTCAGATCGCCCGCGAGAACCGCTGACCCGATGCCTGCACCGACGGCAGGTACGCGTCGAATGCCATCGCGAGGTGGCGCAGCAGCAGGCGTCCGGCGGGCAGGACGCGCAGGCCTGGCTCCGCGAACTCGGCGAGGCCGTCCTTGACCATCGGTTCGAGCGCCGCGAGTTCGCTGGCGAAGTACCGGCGGAAGTCGATGTTGTGGCGCTTCGCGGTCGCTTCGTAGTCGAGCACGCCGTAGCACATGATCTGCTGGATCACGTCGCGGCGGATGACGTCGTCGCCCGTCATCGTGTAGCCGCGGTGCACGGGCAGTTCGCCGCGATCGATCGCGCCGTAGTACTCGGGCAGCGTCTTCAGGTTCTGGATGTAGTGGTCGCCGACCTTGCCGATCGAACTCACGCCGAGGCCCACGAGGTCGCAGTAGCCGCGCGTCGAGTAGCCCTGGAAATTCCGGTACATCGTGCCGGACTCCTGCGCGAGCACGAGTTCGTCGTCGGGCAGGGCGAAGTGATCCATGCCGATGTAGACGTAGCCGGCGGCCGAGAGCTTGTCGATCGTGAGCTCGAGCAACTGCAGGCGCGTCTCGGGCGTGGCGAGGTCCTCGACCTTGATCTGCTTCTGCGGCTTGAACATCTGCGGCAGGTGCGCGTAGGCATACACGGCGAAGCGGTTCGGCCGCGCCGAGAGCACCGTGTCGAGCGTCCTGGCAAAGCCCTGCACCGACTGTTTCGGCAGGCCGTAGATCAGGTCGACGCTGACGGAGTTGAAGCCGAACTCGCGTGCTTCGCGGATCAGCCGCAGCGTGTCGGGCACGGACTGGACGCGGTTCACTGCTTCCTGCACGGCCGGGTCGAAGTCCTGGATGCCGAGACTGCAGCGATTGAAGCCGATTCGATAGAGATCGCGCAGCGTGTCGGTCGTGATCGTGCGCGGGTCGAGCTCGATCGAATACTCGCGACCTTCGTCCGACGAAAGCTGGAAATGCTGCCCCATCTTCTCGACCAGCCGCTCGATTTCGAGCGACGTCAGGAAGGTGGGTGTGCCGCCGCCGAAGTGCAGTTGTTCCACGATGCGGTCGCGATCGTAGAGATCGCCCTGCATCTCGATTTCGCGATGCAGCCGGTACAGGTACGCCTCGGCCTTCTCGTGGTTGCGGGTGATGACCTTGGTGCAGCCGCAGTAGAAGCAGGGGCTCGAGCAGAACGGGATGTGCACGTACAGGGAGAGCGGGCGCGGAATCGGGTCCTGGTTGCTGGCCACGGCCACGGCCCGGTACTCGTTGACGCCGAAACGGTCCGAGAACTGCACCGCGGTGGGGTACGACGTGTAGCGCGGACCCGCGCGGTCGTAGCGGCGGACTAGGTCTTCGTCGAACCGGATCTGGTGCGAGTTCATCTGCGTTCCTGCGTGTCGGGAGCGGAGTCAGCCTGCTGCCTGGTCCGCCCATCTGCCTTGATGTGCGTCAAGGATGAGAATTTGTCTAAGCTGGGCCAACCTTTCAAGCCGAATATTCCGCAGCCGTTGCGGTAAACCCTGATCAACCTTGGCCAGGGGACCATCGGCTGGTGGGGCCAGGCGGACGATCCGCTAGAATTCGCGGAGTTTTGCCGGAGGTTCCCCCTTGACCGTTCCAACCACCCCTGCGACCCCCATCGAGACCGATGCCCTGATCGTCGGCGCCGGCCCGGCCGGCTTGTTCCAGGTCTTCGAACTCGGCCTGCTCGGCATCAAGAGCCACGTCGTCGACACCCTGCAGCACCCGGGCGGCCAGTGCGCGGAGTTGTACCCCGACAAGCCGATCTATGATATCCCGGCGCTGCCCGTCTGCGGCGCGCAGGAACTCGTCGAGCGCCTGATGCTGCAGATTGCCCCGATGAGCCCAGTCTTCCATTTCGGCGAGGAAGTCGCCGAACTGACGAAGCGGGACGATGGTCGCTTTTTCCTGCGCACGTCGGCCGGCACCGGGTTCCTGGCGAAGACGGTCGTGATCGCTGCCGGCCTCGGGTCGTTCCAGCCGCGTCGCCTCGGCGTCGAGGGCTGCGACGCTTTCGAAGACCGGCAGGTGCACTACCGGGTTCGCAGCGCGGCTGAGTTCGCCGGCCAGCGGCTCGTCATTTTCGGCGGCGGCGATTCGGCGCTCGACTGGGTCATCGACCTGAACGGCAAGGCAAAGAGCATCGTGCACGTGCATCGCCGCAACGAGTTCAAGGCGGCACCGGCGTCGGTCGCGCGCATGCGCGAGCTGGTGGCGGCCGGCAAGATGGAATACGTCGAAGGCATCGCCGCCGGCATCGCGGTCGAGGATGGCCGGCTCACCGGCGTGACCATCAAGCGCACGGACGGCAAGGCGCAGGACGTCGCGGCCGATCACCTGCTCGCGTTCTTCGGCCTGCACCCGAAGCTCGGCCCGATCGCCGAGTGGGGCTTCGAACTGGAGAAGAAGGCGATCAAGGTCGACACCGCAAAATTCCAGACCAACGTCCCCGGTATCTTCGCCATCGGCGACATCAACACCTACCCGGGCAAGAAGAAGCTGATCCTGAGCGGCTTCCACGAAGCCGCGCTGGCGGCCTTCGCCATCGCGGAGCACTTGAATCCCGCGAAGAAGGTGCACCTGCAGTACACGACGACCAGTCCGATCATGCAGAAGCGGCTCGGCGTCGCCGAGTGACCGCCACATGAGCACGGTGCTCGTCGACCTGCTCCAGTTGCTCGACCTCGAGCGGCTCGAGATCAACCTGTTCCGGGGTGTCAGCCGCGACATCGGCAGCCCGCAGGTGTTCGGCGGACAGGTGCTCGGGCAGGCGTTGATGGCCGCGAGCCGCACGGTCGAGCCCGATCGCGCGGTGCATTCGCTGCACTCGTATTTCCTGCGGCGTGGCGACTTCGACGCGCCGATCGTCTACGAGGTGGATCGCAGCCGCGACGGCGCGAGCTTCACCAACCGCCGCGTCGTCGCGATCCAGCACGGCCAGCAGATCTTCCACCTCTCCGCTTCGTTCCACCTGCCTGAAGCGGGGCCGGATCACCAGGTGGAGGCACCGGTGGTGACGCCGCCCGAGGAATTGCCGGACCTCACGGCCACGGTGCGGCGACGGTTGCAGGACCTGCCCGACCAGCGGCGACGCTTCTGGGAGCGCGACCGTCCTTTCGAGTTTCGTTCGGTCGAGGCGATCGACGACGGCCGGCCGCGGCCCGGCGTGCGTCACATCTGGTTCCGCCTCGCCGGACAGTGTCCTGACGATGCCGTGCTGCATCGCTGCCTGCTGGCCTACGTGTCGGACTTCCACCTGCTGGAGACGGCAACCCTGCCGCATGGGCTTTCGTATCACACGGGGGACGTGCTGCTCGCCAGTCTCGATCACGGCATGTGGTTTCACCGCCCGTTCCGCATCGACGACTGGCTGCTCTATGCGCTGATCAGCCCGAGCAGCAGCGGTGCGCGCGGCATGGCCTTCGGGCGCATCTTCGACCGTGCGGGACGGCTCGTGGCCAGCACGGCGCAGGAAGGCCTGATGCGCGTGCGCGAAGGCTGAAGCGCAGCCTTACTTCACCGCGAGTTCGAACCGCACCAGTTGCCCGTTGGCCGAGACCTTGCCGTCACGTGCGAGGAATACACGCTCCGGCAACATGCCCGTGCCGGTGAGCAGCGCATCCTGCACGGCCGTGCCGCGCTGCTGCCCGAGTTGTTCCAGGTCGCTGGGTTGCGCGACTGCACGCGTGCGGCATTCCTGTTCCAGCCATGCGAGGCGTGCCTGTTCGGCCTGTGCCTTCGCTGCCTTGCGTGAGACGTCGTCCGCGGGTTCGGGCGGTTCGGGGATCACGGGTGCGGCGCCGGACAACTGCGTGTACAGGGCCGTCAGGATCTTCTCTTTCTGCTCCGGCGGCAGCGTCTCGAATGCCGGCACCGGCGTTGCCTCGTCAGTGCGCTTCTTGCCGAGCAGCGCCTGGCGCGAGGCCGCCTGCAGTTCGCGCTGGAAACGCGCCTCAGTCAGCGCCGCCCCGTCGAGCGACGCCTCGGCACCGATCGGCACCTCCAGCCGCAAGTCCGGCTTGGGCGCGAGACTCTTGCCCAGTGCGCCCAGCCGTTCGGCGGCCACCGGGTCCAGCGCGGCCGAACCGGGAGCGAAGTCGACGAACTGCGCTTCCTCCGCGCCCTTGAACAAGGCGCCGAGCGCCTTGAACGGCGCCGTCACCGCTTTCGACAGGATGTTCTTGATGACCTGCCAGATGATCGGGCCGACGCGGAATGCCGGGTCGTCGAGCGTGCCCGTCACCGGGATCTCGAGGTTGATCACCCCGTCCGCGTCCTTCAACAGCGAGGTCGCGAACTTGACCGGCAGCGTCGCCTCTTCCTTGTTTGCGGTGGCCTCGCCCCATTCGAGCTGATCGATGCGGATCTTGTGCTGCGCCTCGAGCTTGCGGTTGTCGATCTGGTAATGCAGGTCGGTGAACAGCTTGCCCTTCGCGATGTTGTAGCCCGCGAACTTGCCGGAGTACGGGTTGAACACCGGCAACGAGATGTTCTCGAACTTGAATGTGATGTCGGTGTAACGGTCGAAGGCGAACGGCTGCGTCGTGCCGGAGATCAGCACCGGTGAGTACTCGCCGACGTTGCCAGCGAGCTCGACCGTCGCGCGCGAATTCGGATCGCTCGACATGCCGGTGATGCTGCCGTCGAGCGACTCGATCGCGGCGGCGAAATTCGGCTGCACGCTGAAATCGGCGAAGTCCATCGTGCCGCTGGCGATCTGCACCTCGCGGATGCGGATCGGCATGCCGGATTCCTTGAGTTCCGGCGGCGGCGCTGCGGCAGCAAGCTTGCGGGCCTGCGCGGCCGCTTCCTCGGCCCGCTTTTCTGCCCGGATCTCCGCACGCGTCTTCTTGCGCTTGGGCGCCGCGGCCTGCGCGGCCTTGTCGGCTTTCGCCTGTGCCACGGCGGCGGCCGTGCCCTGTGGATCGAACACAGCCGAGACGTTGAGCACGGCGTCGGAACTCACGATCACCCGGGCGAACGGTTGCACGACGCGCACGCGGTCGATGCTGAGCGAGTCGGGCGCCATGGCGTACTTCAGTTTCGAAAGCTCGATCCGCTCGAAATTGATGAAGTCCTGCTCGAGCGCGTTGTCGATCGACTTGAAGTTCGCGATGGCCGCATTGCCGGCGAACTGGAGTTCCGGCCGGCCGGAGCCGGCCGGCGCAAGCGAGAACTTGCCGGTGGCGTCCGCCGTGCCTTGCCGGATCGTGAGGTCGGTCGTGCCGTTGGCATACGGTTGCAGCGCCTGCAGCGGCATCCCGACGAGGTCGATGTCGACCTCCGCCGCGAAGGGCTCGGGCACCACGTTACCGCTACCCTTCAGCTTCGCGGTGCCATTGATCGTCGCGGCGAACTTGATCGGCAGCGGCTTCGACAGGTCGAGGCTGGCATCGGTCGCCGTCACATCGAGCGGAGACAGTTCGAAACGTGCCACCGGCTTGACGGCACGGTCTTCGTAACTCACCACGGCATCGTGCAGCGCCACGTTCGCGACCGTCACGGTCCACGGAGTCTCCGGCGCGGGTGCTGCGGTGGGCTGACCGGGCTGCGCGGATGCGGCCGTCGCCGTGGCCACCGGCGCCGGCGGTGCGGCGGGTGCGTCCGCAGCCGCGGTCGCGGGCTGTTCGACGAACAACTGGTCAATGTTCAGCGTGCCGTCCGGCATCGTCCAGACGTCGGCCTTGACGCCTTCGACCGCGATCGTGCCCAGTGACACGGTATTGGCCGGCATCGCGATCTTCGTATCGCTGATGACGACCGTGGGCACGGTGACGTAGTCCTGTTCGAGACCCCGCGCGCGCACGGTCAGACCGTTCAACTGCATCTGCGGCAGACGCACGTCGAGACGCATCGGCTCGTTGAGCACGACACTGTACGAACCGCGCAGGTTAATCTCGCCCTGCGGGATCACGAAGGGCAGTTCGACGCCGGCCACTTCGAGCGCGCCCGGCACGTTCAGGTTGGTAACCGCGAGTTCGCCCGACGACGAGACCCGCGGTTGGAGCGCGAACTTGCCGTGCCACTCCAGCAGCTCCGCGTTCTGGGTCTTGGCGGTGAGGCCAAAGGCGCCGCCTTCCGGCGTGGTCTTGAAATTGTCGAGCTTGAAGTTGACAGGCGCCAACTGCCGCTCCAGGGGCGCGTGCCGGGTCAGGTCGGCGAACTGCAGGCGGCCGTCACCGAGCGCGAACTGCTGGATCCAGACCACCGGCAGGGGCTCGTCCGGCTTCCCGTCGTCGGGCAGCGCGAGATCCGCCAGGTTGACCGACCCGTCGGGCCGTATCACGGTACGCGCCAGCGGCGCATCGAGCTGCACGTCCTTGAAGACGAACGCGCGCTGCCACAGTGATGACAGTTCGAAGTCGATGAAGAGTCGGCGGAACGCAAGCATCGGCTTGCCGTCGGTGTCGGGCAGCGACAGGTCCTTGATTTCAGCCTGCAGCTGCAGCGGATTGATCTTGATCTCGCCGAGCGTGAGTTCCCGCCCGTACTTCTCGCGGACGAAATCGACGGCCTGGCTGCGCACGATACCGGGTGCGGCGTAGAAGCCGAGCGCGACGTACAGCCCGAACAGCAGCAGCGGGATTGCCAACACCCAGAAGATCTTCGACTTCAGAATGTTGCCCACGACTGCCTCTCGCTCATGTGTTCACGGCAGCGATCCTGCGGGTGGCGCGACGCACGGATCGTCGCTGCACCACCCGAGGAATCCATCGCTCAGCGTTCGTCGCCGAGCCAGCGATAGAGATAACCCGCGACCAGGGCGCCTATGACCGGCGCCACCCAGAAGAGCCACAACTGCGACAGTGCCCAGTCCTGCACGATCAGCGCGGGACCCGTGCTGCGCGCGGGGTTCACCGAGGTGTTGGTGACCGGAATGCTGATCAGGTGGATCAGCGTGAGGCCCAGGCCGATCGCGATCGGCGCGAAGCCGGCAGGCGCGCGGCGATCGGTGGCGCCCAGGATGATCAGCAGGAACATCATCGTCATGACGACTTCGGTGGTGAAGCCGGCCGCCAGCGAGTAGCCGCCCGGCGAATGCTCACCGTAGCCGTTCGACGCGAGGCCACCGGCAAGGTCGAATCCCGCCTTGCCCGATGCGATCGAGTACAGGACGAGCGCTCCCACGAAACCGCCGATGACCTGTGCGACGATGTACGGCAGGACTTCGCCCGTGGGGTGCCGACCGCCGGCCCAGAGGCCCACGGTGACCGCGGGGTTCAGGTGGCAGCCGGAAATGTGGCCGATGGCAAAGGCCATCGTCAGTACGGTCAGGCCGAACGCTAGCGAAACGCCGACGAAGCCGATTCCGACGTCCGGGAATGCCGCAGCGAGCACTGCGCTGCCGCAGCCCCCGAGCACGAGCCAGAACGTGCCGATGAATTCGGCAGCGAGTTTCTTCGATAAGGGCATTTAGCTCCTCCAGTTCGAGTCAGTTGTCTATCGTTATTCGGCGGCGGGACGCACGCGCCCGCAACGACTCATCCCCCACGGCCGGCACTCTAGCGACCAATGGCGGTCCGTCACAAGCGCAAATGGATTCGCCGTGGTTCAGGGAGGCGTTGGTCGCATCGCTCAGCCGTCGGACTGGGCCCATGACCGGGCCGGGCCACCCGCTAGTCCGGCAGTACCTTGCCCGGATTCAGGATTCCGCGCGGGTCCAGGGCCTGCTTGATCGACCGCATGACCGCAAGCGCAACCGGGTCTTTATGGCGCGCGAGCAGCTCGCGCTTGAGCTGGCCGATGCCGTGCTCGGCGCTGATCGAGCCCCTGAACTCCTGCACGCAGGCATGCACGGCGTGACCGAGGTCCTCCTGCAGGGCGAGAAATGCTGCGCGGTCGCCGCCGCCCGCGGGCTCGCTGAGATTGAAATGCAGGTTGCCGTCGCCGACGTGGCCGTACGCCACGAGACGCGCCGAGGGCGCCACCTGCGTGACGGCCGCACTCGCCTTGTGCAGGAATGCGGGCAGCGCGGCGACGGGCACCGCAACGTCGTGCTTGATGCTGGCGCCCTCGTGACGCTGCGCCTCCGGCACCGACTCGCGCAGGCGCCAGAGCGCCTCGCGCTGGGCGATCGACTCGGCGAGCGTGGCTGCGAGAACGTCGCCGCGGTTCATGGCGGCACCGAGCGCGTCTTCGAGCAGGCCTCGCAATTGTGGATCGTGGCGGGCCGTCGACACTTCGCAGAGCACGTAGGCGGGATGCGGCGCACCCAGCGGGTCGGACACGCCGGGAATGTGGCGCACCGTGAGTTCGACCGCGATTCGCGGCAGGTATTCGAACGTCGTAACGCAGTCGCCTGTGGCTTCGCGCAAGCGCGCGAGCAGATCGACCGCGGCCTGCATGCCGGGCACCGCGACGAACGCGGTCTCGATCGTGCGTGGCTGCGGGAACAGCTTCAGGCTTGCAGCGGTGATGATCCCGAGCGTGCCTTCCGCGCCGATGAAGAGGTCGCGCAGGTCGTAACCCGTGTTGTCCTTGCGCAGGCTCGACAGGCCGTCGATGACGCGACCGTCGGCCAGCACGACCTCGAGGCCCAGTACCAGGTCTCGCGTCACGCCATAGTGCACGGCCGCGAGTCCACCCGCGTTGGTCGAGAGATTGCCGCCGATCTGGCAACTGCCTTCGGAGCCGAGCGCCAGCGGAAACAGCCGGTCAACGGCTCGCGCTGCCGCCTGCACGTCGAGCAGCACGCAACCCGCCTCCGCGATCAGCGAGAAGTTGGCGGCATCGGCTTCGCGGATGCGGTTCAGCCGGTGCAGCGACAGCACGAGCTGATCGCCGCGCGCGCTCGGCGTGGCGCCGCCGCAGTAGCTGGTGTTGCCACCCTGGGGCACGACGGCGATGCGCGCCGCGTGGCAGAGCGCGAGTACCTGCGAGACTTCGGCGGTAGTCGCCGGACACGCAACGAAGGGTGTGGCGCCCCGGTACAGGCCGCGGAAATCCGTCAGGAAGCGCGCCGTCCGTTCGGGTGCGTCGATGCAGCCGGCCGGACCAAGCAGGGTCCGGATGCGCTGGAGCGCGTCGGCGTGCGAAGCGGGCGCGGCTGCCTGCATCCGGAACCGCGACGCTCAGGACTTGCGGGGCGCGGCGACCTTCGCCACGACCAGCGAGGCGCCCACTGCCACGGCGAGCACGAGGATCGAGGCGAACGCGTTGGTGAGCATGTTCGGTGCCACCAGCAGCAGCAGGCCGAAACCCAGCATCATGAAGCCGGAGATCAGCTTGAGCAGGCGGCCTTCGGCTTCGGTCAGCTTGCGTGCACCCATGGTCTTCACGAACACCGTTACGATCGCTAGCAGCGGCAGCACGTAGATCACGTTGTATGCCGCAAGCCAGGCATAGTACTGCCAGGACTCGAGGTCGGCGAGCGTCAGTGCCCGCGTGTACACCATGGGGAAGCCCGCGGTGCAGAGCAGCTCGTACGAGTTGGCGACGATCGCGAGCAGCACCGTGCTGACGATCATCGGGCCCATGCTGCCGGAGGCGACCACTTCGCGCATGCGCTTGAACAGGCCCGGCTTGGCCGCGTCCGGGATCGACAGGCTCGGGCCTGCCTTGAACCAGAAGTAGTCCTTGATGTTGAGCGCGGCGACGGTCAGCGCGACCAGTCCTGCGATCATCGTGATCACGCGCAGTTCGCCCGCGATCAGGAAGACGTTGAGCCACGCGGCCATGAACACGAAATAGACGAGCCCGGAGAACAGCACGAACGTGCCGCCGATGATCGCCATGCGCGTACGGCTCCTGGCGTGGACCAGCAGGCTCAGCAGGAACAGCAGCACGAAGAATGCGCAGGGATTGAACGCATCCATGCCCGCGAGCACCAGCGTGAGCACCGGGAGCGAGATCGCCTTGGCGTCTACCGGGCCGATGAACGGCAGGTTGACCGTCGTGCCGGCGTTCTCCTCGGCCGCCGAGAGCTGGGTCGCGGCGGTGCCGCTGGTGCCATCGATGGTCGGTGCGGGATCGGGCGCACCAGGGTTCGCGGCGCGTCGGTCGTGGCAGGCCTGCAATGCGTCGGCGAGTTCCCTGCCCGTCGTCCCGGCCGAGTCGTAGCCGATGATGATCTGGCGGCAGAACACGAAGCCGGGAACGGAGAGGGCCTCGGCGCCGAGCGTCTGCGCCGTCTCGTAGTAGAACCTGGCATTGCCGCGGTGATCCTTCACCGAAAAACGCTTGACCTCGAGCCACGTATTCCGGGCCTGGAGTTCGGCGATGAACGGCTTGGCCGCCTGGCAATGGGGACAGGTCGGCGAAAAGAAGTAGTACAGCCGGACGGTGGGCGTGCCGTCGGCGGCGGTGCCGTACCAGAAGTCGTCGGATCCGGGATCACCGGCGTCGGCCCGGGCCAGGCAGGAAAAACCGAGCAGTACCAGCAGCCAGGCCAGCCGGATCACGGACATGCGGGGAAGACCTGTAATTTCAAAGGTGCGCGAATTCTAGCGGGACCGCCGGCGGACTCGCTCCGTTCTTCTACCGATGCGGGTAGCGGGACCGCGTCACCCGCGCGATTGCAGCCGGGACGGCGGCGGCGCGAGCTTGCCTGCCTCCGGCGGCGTCGACATGAGCCAGTCCGGATTGGGCAGTTCGCTGAAGATCTCGCGCAGCGCCTCGCCCCAGCGCTCCCGGATGCGCTGGAAGTACTCGTTGGTCGAGTCGATGTCGACGTGGCTGCTGATGCGGCATTCGTCGCGGCGGACGATGACGAGGTCGAGCGGCAGGCCGACCGAAAGGTTCGAGCGGATCGTCGAATCCATCGAGATCAGCGCGCACTTGGCCGCTTCGCTCAACGGCATGCTGCGACGTGTCACGCGATCGATGATCGGCTTGCCGTACTTCGATTCACCGATCTGGAAGTAGGTGGTGTCGGGTGTGGCCTCGACGAAATTGCCCGCGGCATAGATGTGGAAGAGACGGGGAGCCTCGCCCTTGATCTGGCCGCCGAGGATGAAGGACGCATTGAATTCGATGCCCTGCTGCCGCAGCGCCTCGGCGTCGCGCAGGTGCATCTCGCGCAGCGTGCTGCCGACGCAACGCGCAGCCTCGAACAGGTTCGGGCAGTTGAGCAGGTTGGCGTCGCTCTGCGAACTCATGCGTTCGGCCAGCAGGTTGAGCGCGCCCTGGGTGATGGCGAGGTTGCCTGCGGACATCAGCACGATCACGCGGTCGCCCGCGCGCTCGAACACCGTGGTCTTGCGGAAGGTGTTGATCTGGTCGACGCCCGCATTGGTGCGCGAGTCCGACAGGAACACGAGGCCCGCATCCAGCAGCATCGCTACGCAATACGTCATCAGGAGTCCAGTGGTGCAGTGAGAACATCAATGGTAGGCCCGCAGCGAAGCCGCTGCCAAGCGCAAACCCGGCGGGCCGCGCTCACTGTTGCTGCTGGGAGCCGTTCTGCGCCGTCGTGGCCGCGCCAAGTGCGGCCAGTTTGACTGCGACGCTCAATTGTTCGCGGCCCCCACCCCGGCGCACGCCGCGCACCGGCGCCGCGTCGAGATAGTCGCGGCCGACTGCGAGCCTGCAATGCGCCGCACCCGCCGCTTCGCCATGCGTGACATCGAGGCTCAGCCAGCCCTCGTCACCGCCGAGCCAGGCATCCACCCAGGCGTGGCTCGCGACTTCGCCGGTTTCCCCGGTGTAGAAGTAGCCGCTCACGTAGCGGGCAGGAATGCCCGCCGCCCGGCAGCACGCGACGAACACGTGCGCCTGGTCCTGGCAGACGCCGAAGCCGAGTTCCAGCGCCTCGGCCGCTGAGTGGCTGACGTCGGTGATTCCGGGCTCGTATTCGACGGCATTGCGTACGCCCGCCACGAGGTCGAGCAGCGTGGCCCTCGACGCCGGATGGCGCCCGAGGCAGCGCTCGGCGATCTCGCGCACGCGGCCGTTGGCGCGCGTCAACACCGTCGGCGCGAGGAACGCGAGATGCGACAGTTCGCCGTCCAGCGGCGGCATCGTGCGGTTGCCCGCATCGTCCGGCGCGATGTCGGCGATGCCTTCGACGACGATGCGCATCTCCTTGTGCGGCGCTTCCATCGTCACGACGTGCGTGAAGTTGCCGTACGGGTCGATCTGCTCGAGCCGTTCACCCGGCAACGTGATGCGCCAGGAGAGCAGGCGCTGTCCGCGCTCGGCCCGCGGCGTGAGCTTCAGCGACTGGATGCTGTAGCTCACGGTCTCTTCGTAGACGTAACAGGTCTCGTGACGGATGTGCAGTTGCATGGTTTGCCCGGTCCCGTGGCCGTCAGGTGGGGAAGGTGTGGCCGAGGAAGTCGCGGCCGATGCGGTCGTTCAGGTCCCACACGCGCGCGCTCACGTCCTGCAGGAAGGCTTCCGCGCCGCTCGCACCGAACGTGTCGAGCGTCCCGAAGCGGAGCATGGAATGCAGCACGCCGGCACGGCGCTGGGTCTCGCCCGAGCGCGTGTTGGCGACGGCAGCCAGGTTGTCGAACACGAGTTCGGCGGAGCGGAGCAGCGAACGCGGCACGTCGGGCCTGAACGCCGCGAACTCGACGACGTGCATCGGCGTGACCCGGTCGCGCGAGACGCGACGGAAGATCTCGTAGGCCGACAGCGCCCGCAGCAGCACGGTCCACGGCAGGTAGTCGTGCGTGACCGGTTCGCCGTCGTTGTCGGTGGCTTCGCAGGCAAGCCGGATGCGCAACAGCCGCGCGACGCCGTCGGCGCGTTCGAGGAACGTGCCCATCTGCATGAAATGGTAGCCCTCGTCGCGCAGCATCGAGCCGAGCACGACGCCGCGGGCAAGGTGCGCGCGGTACTTGACCCACTCGACGAACTCGGCCACGTTGCGGGCGGAAAACCGATTGGGCGCATTGCCGCGGGCTTCGAGCCAGGTGGAGTTGAAGGTCTCCCACATTTCACTCGAGATCGTGCCGCGAACCGCCCGGGCGTTCTCGCGCGCCGCGCGCAGGCAATTCAGGATGCTCGATGGGTTCTCGCGGTCGAATGCCAGGAAGTCGATGACCCGGTGGGTCTCGAAGTCCCGGCCGAAGCGTGCGGCGTACTCGTCGGCGTAGCTCAGCGTCGATAGCGTCAGGCCCCAGCCGACGCCTTCGCTGGTGCTCTTGCGCGGCAGCAGCGACAAGCGGTACTGCACGTCGAGCGTGCGTGCGAGGTTCTCCGCACGCTCGGCATAGCGCCCCAGCCAGTAGACGTGATCGGCGGTGCGGCTAAGCACGCGTTCAGTCCTCCAGCACCCAGGTGTCTTTCGTGCCGCCGCCCTGCGACGAGTTCACGACGAGCGAGCCGGCTCGCAGCGCGACGCGGGTCAACCCGCCCGGCACGATCGTGATCTCCTTGCCCGACAGCACGAACGGCCGCAGGTCGATGTGGCGCGGAGCCACGCCTTGTTCGACGAACGTCGGGCACGTCGACAGCGCCAGTGTCGGTTGCGCAATGTATTTCTCGGGAGCCGCCAGGATGCGCAGGCGGAAGTCCTCGCGTTCGGCCTGCGACGCGGTCGGTCCGATCAGCATCCCGTAGCCGCCGGCGCCGTGCACTTCCTTGACGACCAGTTCGTCGAGGTGCGCGAGCGTGTACGCGAGATCGTCCGGCTTGCGCAGGATGCGCGTCGGTACGTTCGACAGCAGCGGCTCCTCGCCGAGGTAGAAGCGCACCATGTCCGGCACGTAAGGATAGATCGACTTGTCGTCCGCGATGCCGGTGCCGATTGCGTTGGCGATGGTCACGCGGCCGGCCCGGTAGGCGGACATCAGGCCGGGCACGCCCAGCGCCGAGTCCGAACGGAAGACGAGCGGGTCGAGGAAGTCGTCGTCGATGCGGCGATAGATGACGTCGACGCGCTGCGGGCCCTGCGTCGTGCGCATGTAGACGAAGCCGCCGCGCACGAACAGGTCCTGGCCTTCGACCAGCTCGACGCCCATCTGCTGCGCCAGGAACGCGTGCTCGAAATAGGCGCTGTTGTGCGCACCCGGCGTCAGCACCACGACCACCGGCGCGGCTACACCCGCGGGTGCGACGCTCGCGAGGTTCTCGAGCAGCCGGTCCGGGTAGTGCTCGACGGGCGCGACGCGATTGAGGGCGAACAGCTCGGGAAACAGCCGCATCATCATCTTGCGGTCTTCGAGCATGTAGGAGACGCCCGAGGGCACGCGCAGGTTGTCTTCGAGGACGTAGAACTCGCCCTGGCCCGCGCGCACGACGTCGATACCGGCAATGTGCGCGTAGATGCCGCCGGGAACGTCCAGTCCCTGCATCTCCGGGCGGTAGTGGTCATTGCAGAAGACCTGTTCGGGACCCAGCACGCCGGCGCGCAGGATGTCCTGGCCGTGGTAGATGTCCGCAATGAACGCGTTCAGCGCCTGCACGCGCTGGCGCAGTCCCGCCGCGAGCCGGCGCCATTCGCCGGCCGAGAGGATGCGCGGCACGATGTCGAACGGAATCAGCCGCTCGTTGCCGTCCTGCTCGCCGTATACGGCGAACGTGATGCCTACCCGGTGAAACAGGCTGTCGGCTTCAGCGCGCTTCTGTCGCAGTTCGTCTTCGGGTTCGCGGATCAGCCAGTCGCAGTAGACCGAATAGGGTGGCCGCACCTGCCCGTCGGCGGTGTACATCTCGTCGAAAGGCGCGACTGGGGTGACGACAGGTTGCATGAAGAGCGTCGGCAGGGAGTCCGATTGGCTCTAGCGAGAATCGTGCCAAGCCAGGAAGGCCCACGATCCGCCCTCTACTGCGCCCAAGCGGTGCAGGGACCGGCGTGGATCGGTCTTGACGACCCAGTTTGGTGCAGTACCTGCCGGTCGCGCGCCCGGTGTCATCCGGACAGATCAGTACCGACCGTGGGTCTTGTAGAGGTAGTTCGTCAGTTCCGCCGTCTGCATCGACAGCCGACGCTGCAGTTCGTGCACGACGCGAACGATCGCGCGCATCACCCGGTAGACCAGGTGGGGATTGCTGTCGAGCAGCGCTTCGAGGTCGCCGCGGCTCAGGCTCAGCACGCGCGTACCGCTCTCGGCGACGAGCGAGGCGTAACGCAGCGCGCCGTCGAGAAAAGAGAGTTCGCCGACGACGTCGCCAGGGCGCAGCACGCTGAGCGTGACTTCGTTCTCGGTGCCCGCCGCTTTGACGACGGCGATGCCGCCACTCGCCACGACGTAGAGGTGGTCATCGCTGTCGCCTTCGCGCACGACGACTTCGCCCTGCGTCAGTTCGCGCAGGGTCATCACCGCTGCCAGCGCCTTGCGCTGGTCCTCGGTCATCTCGACCGCCAGCTTGGACTTGCTGAGGCCTTCGAGGATGGCGGTTTGCGTCATGGCGGGCTCCGGCGACGATTGGACTGCTGCCGGATTGTCCGGGTAGCGCAGCCGCCCGGCCAGTAGGTGAAACCCGCGACTCCGTGCTGGACGGTCAGGGCGTGGCACCGCGCACGGCCCTTTCAGGCAATCAGCCCGGCGGGGGTCTCAGGCGCGGGCCGGTGCGACAGGCTCGCGGATGGCCGCATAGGCCGCCAGGGCAGCATCCCGGCTGGCAGGAAGCGCGACGATGGGGTGAGGGTAGGTCTGTCCAAGTGCAACACCGGCCTGCGCCAGGACCTCTGCAGGAGCCTCCCATGGGCGGTGAATCCACTTGTCCGGCAATTGGGTCAGTTCGGGCAGCCAGCGGCGGATGTATGCGCGTGCCGGGTCGTACCGCTCGGCCTGCAGCACCGGGTTGAAGATGCGGAAGAATGGGGCGGCGTCGGCGCCACAGCCTGCGGTCCATTGCCATCCAAGCGTGTTGGCGGCGAGGTCGGCGTCGACCAGCGTGTCCCAGAACCAGCGGGCGCCGGCGAGCCACGGCTGCCGCAGGTTCTTTGTCAGCAGCGATGCAACGATCATGCGCACGCGGTTGTGCATGAAGCCGGTCGTCCACAACTCACGCAGGCCGGCATCGACGATCGGATAGCCCGTGCGGCCGCGCTGCCAGGCGCGAAGCAGGGACGGGTCTTCCGCCCAGGGAAAGCGCTCGAAGCGTTCGTCGAGCGGACGCTCGGGAGTTTGCGGGTAGTGGTGCAGCAGGTGATACGCGAACTCGCGCCAGCCGAGCTCGCGGACGAAGCTGTCGGCGGATTTCGCGGCCGCCGGCTGATCGACGACGGCGTTGCGCACAGCGACCAGGCACTGCCGCGGACTGATCTCGCCAAAATGCAGGTGTGGTGAGAGTCGTGAACTCGCAGGCAGGTCTGGTCGATTGCGGCCTTCCTCGTAGCGGCCGAGCCATTCGCCGCAGAATTCCCCAAGCCGCCGATGTGCACCGTTCTCGCCGGGTGACCACAGCCTGGAAAACGCTGCGTCCCATGGAAGCTTCGGCAGCAGGTCGAGTTCGTCCAGCGCCAGGCTGTCGACGGGCCGCGACAGCCCGGGCAGCCGTCCGGGGGCAGGCAGCGGCGCCGGCTGCGCATCGAGTCGTATCTGGCATGCGCGCCAGAACGGCGTGAAGACACGGTACGGCCCGCCCTGGCCGGTGCGGATTTCCCACGGCTCGTGCAGCAGGTTCGCGTTGTAGCTCTCGCACTCGAAGCCCAGCTTGCGCAGGCCGGTCTTGACCAACGTGTCGCGCGTGACGGTGGCTGGATCGTAAAGTCGATTCCACACGACTTTCCCGGCGCCGACTTCACGCGCCAGCGCGCTCAGCGCAGGCAACGTGGGTCCACTGCGCAGGGTGAGTGCAATACCCTTCCGGCGCAGGGCCGCATCGAGGGCGGCCAGGCTGTGGTGCAGCCACCATCGAGTCGCGGCACCGGGCGACCATGGGTTTTCTTCTTCCGGTGCGTGCAGGTACACGGCGACGACGTGGTCGCTGTCCGCTGCGGCTGCGGCGAGCGCCGGATTGTCGGACAGGCGCAGGTCGCGCCGGAACCAGACGAGAGTGGTCGTGCCGCTCATGCTGCGCAGGCTCTAATGAAAAAAGCCGCGCCCGGTGAGGAGCGCGGCCTTCATTGCAGCCCGGACCAGGTCAGCCGACCGAGTTGCGCAGCGCGGCGATGCGTTCGTCGAGCGGCGGGTGCGACATGAAGAGGCGCTTGAGGCCGCCAGGCTTCGGGCCACCGGCGATGCCGAACGCCGCCATCTTGTCGGGCAGCGCGCCTGGATGGCGCTGCTGCAGTCGCTCGAGCGCGCCGATCATGGACTGGCGACCGGCCAGCGTCGCGCCACCCGCGTCGGCGCGGAATTCACGCTGCCGCGAGAACCACATGACGATCATCATCGCGAACAGGCCGAGCACGAGCTGCGCAATGATCGAGGTGATGATGAACGCCGGGCCGTGGCCTTCTTCCGTCTTGAAGATCACGCGGTCCACGAAGTGGCCGATGACGCGCGACAGGAAGAACACGAAGGTGTTCACCACGCCCTGGATCAGCGTCAGCGTGACCATGTCGCCGTTGGCGACGTGGCTCACCTCGTGCGCGAGCACGGCCTCGACCTCCTGCTGCGACATGCTTTGCAGCAGACCCGTGCTCACCGCGACCAGCGCGGCATCACGGCGCGCGCCCGTAGCGAACGCGTTCGGCTCGGGCGAATCGAACACCCCCACCTCCGGCATGCCGATGCCGGCGGCCTGCGCCTGGCGCTGCACGGCGCCCACCAGCCAGCTTTCGGTGGCGTTGGCGGGTTGCGCGATCACCCGTACGCCCATCATGCGCTTGGCTGACCACTTGGAGATCGCGAGCGAGAAGAGCGAGCCCGTGAAGCCGACCACGGCCGACAGGACCAGCAGCTTGCCGAGGTCGAGGTCCGAGCCCTGCGCGTCGAGGATCGAATTGATGCCGAGCAGGTGCAGCACGATGCCCAGCAGCAGCATGATCGCGAGGTTGGTGGCGAGGAACAGCAGAATCCGTTTCATCTTGGCGTGTCTCCAGCGTGCGATCCGATGACGCCCATTCGCTTGGGGTGATCTTCCGGGTTTCAATCCCTGCCGCAACCTGGCGTGGCAGCGGGTTGCGGCGCGAGCGCATAATAACAGGAAGCCAAAAACCGGAACCGAAGTTCAGACAACCCCCGGCGACCGGGGTTCCGTCCCGCCCGCAACGAGGTGCCCAGATGACCGTAAATCCCGCCCGGCACTGGACGTTCCTGAGCAACCATGCGCACGTCCTGGTCTGCCTGGCCCAGGACCCGGACGCGCGGCTGCGCGACGTTGCGCTCAGTGTCGGCATTACGGAACGCGCAGTCCAGAAGATCGTGAGCGACCTCGAGGAAGCCGGAGTCATCGTGCGCGAACGCGCAGGACGGCGGAACTCCTACCGGCTCAAGCTCGACGTGCCGCTGCGGCACGCGCTCGAATCGCACAAGACCGTCGGCGTCCTGTTGTCGCTCGTACTCGACCGCGCCGGGCGCAAGCGTGTCCGTTCCGTCTGAAGGCTCGGCGCGGCTGCGCCGCGCACTGCGCGAAAGTCAGGCCGCGCTTGCGGTTCGACTTTCCCGCCTCCGCGAGGCCAACGAGCACGACGTCCACCAGAGTCGGGTCGACTGCCGACGCCTGCGCAGCTTGCTCAAGTCATTCAGGTCATTTTTTTCCGCGGAGCAGGCGCTCAGGTTCCGAGCGGCGCTCGAGCGGGTCGCCGACCTGCTCGCCGAGATCCGCGAACTGGATGTGCTCGCTGCGCAGCCACCCCTGCGCAGCGGCCCGTGCGTCCGTGAACTGGCGGCGGCCCGACGGCAAGCAGTGAAGCGACTCGTCCGTCGGCTGCAAAGCCCATCGAATCGGGCGGCGGTCGAGTTGCTTGCCCGCGGCCCATGCCGGGGCGACCTTGGCCTGCGCGGCGGGATCACCGATGCCGACGTGTTGCGACGTGCGCGGCGCTCGTGGCGCCGGGCCCAACACCTGCTGCAGCCGCGTCCACGCAGCCGACGGCAACTGCATGAACTCCGTATTCGCCTGAAGAACTGTCGATACGTGATTGAAATTGTTACAGATGTATTTCCAGCAGACGCCGCGACTTTGCGCCGCCGGCTGCGTGACGCACAACAGAATCTCGGCGATCAGCGGGATGCCGAAGCCGCGGCAGACTGGTTGCAGTCAGATCCGGTTCGGGCGGCGCGCGGCGGGGCCGCGCGGAAGTCGCTGGAACGCTCGCTGAAAAAGCTGGACCGGGACCTCGATCCGGTGCTCGAGCGGTTGGCACGGGCCGGCAAGCGCTGGGACCACGCCATCACGCGGCCGATCGAGCGGGGCCTCAAAGGTCCAGCTTGATGACGACCAGGCCGCCTGAATTCGGCTCGGTGCGGACCGAGAATCCGAAGCGGCGTGCCCAGGCTGCGATCCGTGCGTTTTCGGCCAGCGTAGTGCCTTCGAGGCAATCGATTGCGCGAGCCCGTGCCGCGGTGGCCAGCGTGCGCATCAGTTCCGTGCCCAGGCCCCGTCCCTGCCAGCGATCGGCCACGACGATGGCGCACTCCGCCCGCCTGGTGCCTTCGATGCGGGCATAGCGGCTCACGCCGACGATGGTTGCGCCGGCGGCCTCCTGTATGAAACCTGCGATCGCGAGCCGGTCGTAATAGTCGAGGTCGAGCAGCCGTTCGAGATCGCGCTCGCTGGCAGCGGTGACGGAGTACTGGACGCGCAAGTAAAGCGTCTGCGGCGACAACTCGCTGATGAACCGTCGCTCGAGGTCGAGGTCCTCATGGCGCAGGGCGCGGATGCCGACCGCTGGCGCACCGGCGGGCTGCCAGGTGCGTTCGAGTTCGTGGGGGTAGCGGCCCCGGAGGGCCTCGGGAGCGACGCCTGCGGGCGGGGTAAGTCGCGTCACTCGCGGTCGCGGTATTCGTCGTCGTCTTCGTCGAGGTCGTCATCCTCGTCATCGTCCCAGTCGTCGTCATCCTCGTCGTCTTCGTCGAAGTCGTCGTCCTCTTCATCGTCGTCGTCTTCGTCGAGGTCGTCGACCCAGCCTTCCGGCGGGACCGTGAGTTCGAGGTCCATCTCGTTCCACTGGTCGAGGTCGATTTCCCGGATCTCGCGATCCGGCCACTGGATGCGGATGATTTCCTCGTCAGGGTCGACCGAGAGCACCTGGAACGCTTCCTCGTTGTCGAGGTCCTCGTACCATTGGCCTGCCTGCGGTTCGTAATCACGGCTCACGGGGAAATCCTCGGCGACAACGCCGTCACGACGACGGCATCGAACTTGAGCAACTATACGGTCGCCCCAACCGGGCAGGCAATCGGAACACCCGGATGCTGCACTGCCGCAATTCACGTACACTCAGGGCAAACCGGGGTTTACCAGAGGACTCGATCGTGTACACGTACCGCGCTCCGCTTCGTGACATCCGTTTTGTCGTCCATGACGTGCTCGACTTCGAGGAAAATTATCGCGCCTACGGGCGCGATGACCTCAACCGCGAGTTGCTCGAGGGCATCCTCGAGGAGGGTGCACGCTTCGCCGAAGACGTGCTGGCCCCCACCAACCGCGTGGGCGACGTCCACGGCCTCGTCTTCGAAAACGGCGAGGTCAAGACCCCGCCCGGCTTCAAGGAAGCCTACGACCGGTACTGCAAGGACGGCTGGATCACCATGACGGCCGATCCCGCCTGGGGTGGCCAGGGCCTGCCGGGCGGTTTCTCGCTGGCCTTCGGCGAGATGCTGGTATCGGGCAACATGGCGTGGCGCATGTACTCGGGGCTCACCGAGAGTGCAGCGCTCACGATCGCGGCCCACGGCAGCGACGCACTCAAGCGCACCTACCTGCCGAAGATGATCGCGGGCGACTGGTCGGGCACGATGTGCCTCACCGAGGCGCACAGCGGCACCGACCTCGGCATCCTGAAGACCAGGGCCGAGCCGCGGGCGGACGGCTCCTATGCGATCACCGGCACCAAGATCTTCATCAGCGCCGGCGAGCACGACCTGACGCAGAACATCGTGCACCTCGTGCTGGCGCGACTGCCGGACGCACCAGCGGGCACCCGTGGCATCAGCCTTTTCGTCGTGCCGAAATTCCGGCCCGACGCGAACGGCGATGCCGGTGAGCGCAACGGCGTCGTGTGCGGCTCGATCGAGCACAAGATGGGTATCCATGCGTCGCCGACGTGCGTGATGCACTTCAACGACTCGATCGGCTGGCTCCTCGGCAAGCCGAACGAAGGCCTTGCCTGCATGTTCACGATGATGAACCAGGCGCGGCTCGGCGTCGGCCTGCAGGGCCATGGCCTCTCGGAACTCGCGTGGCAGGCGTCGATTGCCTATGCCAACGATCGCCTGCAGGGGCGCGCGATGTCGGGTGTGAAGGAACCCGGCAAGGCGGCCGACCCGATCATCGTCCACCCCGACGTGCGGCGCATGCTGCTGACGCAGAAGGCGTTCGTCGAGGGCGGCCGCGTGCTGTGCTTCCTGACCGGGCGCGAGATCGACAGCGCGCACCTCAATCCGGACCCGCAGGCACGCCAGGCTTCGAGCGACCTGATCGCATTCCTCACGCCGATCGTGAAGGGCTTCCTGACCGAGGCTGCGATGGAAGTGACGAGCCTCGCCGTGCAGATCCACGGCGGCCACGGCTTCATCCGCCAGACGGGCGTCGAGCAGTTGATGCGTGACGCGCGCATCACGCCGATCTACGAGGGCACGAACGGCGTGCAGGCGCTCGACCTGCTTGGCCGCAAGGTCTTCGGCACCGGCGGCAAGAGCCAGCAGATGATTGCGGCCCGCATCGTCGAATCGATCAGGAAGTTCGGCGGGATGCCCGAGGTCGCGCCGCTCGCCGCGGATCTCGGCCGGCGCCTGGAACAGTGGGGCAGGCTCACGGCCGAGCTCGGCCTGGCCGCGAAGAGCAACCCGGACGAAGTCGGCGCTGCCGCGACGGACTACCTGCATGTCGCGGGCTACATCTGCCTCGCCTGGTGCTGGCTCGTGGCTGCGGGGGTTGCCGCGAAGAAGCACGCCGAGGATCCGAGCGACGACTTCTACACCGCGAAACTCGTGACGGCACGTCACTACTTCTCGCGCATCCTGCCGCGTGTCGACTCGCATGCGGCCGCCGCACGGGCCGGTTCCACCGGACTGATGGCGCTCACCGCCGATCAGTTCGCGATCGCATGAGCGCACCCGCGGCTGCACGCGGCGGGGCCCGCCTCGCCCGTGCGAAGCGGGTCGTCGTGAAGATCGGTTCGGCGCTGCTGGTCGAGAAATCGACGGGCCGCGTCAATCGCGCGTGGTTGGAAACCCTGGCCGCGGACGTCGCGGCAATGCGGGCCCGTGGCCAGGAAGTCGTGATCGTCTCCTCCGGCGCCATCGCGCTCGGACGGCGCCAGCTCGGGCTCGCGCCCGGCAAGCTCAAGCTCGAGGAAAGCCAGGCGGCCGCGGCTGTTGGCCAGATCCGTCTGGCGCACGCCTGGAAGGAAGTGCTCGAACAGCACGACTGCGCTGTCGCGCAGATGCTGCTGACCCTTGGCGACACGGAAGAGCGCCGTCGATACCTGAATGCGCGCAGCACGCTCAATACGCTGCTCAAGCTCGGCGCAGTCCCGGTCATCAACGAGAACGACACCGTGGCGACCGCCGAGATCCGTTACGGCGACAACGACCGGCTTGCCGCGCGCGTCGCCCAGATGGCGAGCGCCGACTGCCTCGTGCTGCTCTCCGATGTCGATGGCCTGTACACGGCCGATCCAGCGCGTGACCCGCAAGCGAAGTTCATCCCCGAAGTGACCGGCATCACCCCCGAGATCGAGGCGATGGCGGGCGGTTCGGCATCCGACGTGGGTTCCGGCGGCATGGCCACGAAGGTGCTCGCCGGCAGGATTGCGGTCGCGGCAGGGTGCAACATGTGCATCACCGCGGGTCGCGAGCAGCATCCGCTGCAGCGCATCGAAGCCGGTGGCCGCTGCACCTGGTTCGTGGCGCAGGCCTCGCCGAAAACGGTGCGCAAGCAATGGATTGCGGGACTGCTGCAGCCGATGGGCGCGCTGCACGTCGATGCCGGCGCCGCCAGGGCCTTGCGTGGCGGCAAGAGCCTGTTGCCGGCCGGGGTCACGCAGGTCGAAGGCCGCTTCGACCGGGGCGACATGGTCATCGTGCGCGACGCGGACGGCACCGAGATAGCACGCGGCCTGAGCGCCTATTCGAGCGAGGATGCCCGCCGCGCGAGCGGTCGCCGCAGCCAGGAGCTCGAGGCGATTCTCGGGTATCGTGGCCGCGACGAACTGATTCACCGCGACGACCTCGTGCTGACGTGACGACCGACGAAGCCATTGCACAGACCATGCAGCAGCTCGGCCGCGACGCGGTCGCGGCGCAGCACGTGCTCTCGAACTCGAGCGGCGAGCAGCGCAACCGGGCCCTGCATGCCGCTGCAGCGGCGTTGCGGCTGCACCAGGCCGTGATTCTCGCGGCCAACGAACGCGACATGCGCGCGGCGACCGTCGCCGGACTCGGGCGCGCGGCACTGGATCGCCTGCGACTCGATGCCGCGCGCATCGAAGCGATGGCACGCGGGGTCGAAGACATTGCGGCGCTGCCCGACCCGATCGGCACGGTGCTGGCCGAATGGACACGCCCGAATGGATTGCGGTTCCAGCGCGTGCGCGTGCCGCTCGGCGTCATCGGCATCATCTACGAAAGCCGGCCGAACGTGACCTGCGACGCCGGCGCGCTGTGCCTCAAGTCGGCGAATGCGGTGATCCTGCGCGGCGGCAGCGAGAGCCACCACTCCAGTGTCGCGATTCACGCCTGCCTGGTCGCAGGGTTGCTTGCCGCGAGCCTGCCGGCAGCCTGCGTCCAGTTGGTGCCCACGACCGATCGCGCTGCCGTCGGCGAGATGCTTGCGGGCATGACCGACTTCATCGACGTGATCGTGCCGCGGGGCGGCAAGAGCCTGGTTGCGCGCGTGCAGCAGGAGGCGCGGGTGCCGGTCATCGGGCACCTCGAAGGCCTCTGTCACGTGTATGTCGATCGCGCCGCCAACCTCGAGATGGCCCGCTCGATCGTGCTCAACGCCAAGCTGCGGCGCACCGGAGTCTGCGGCGCCGCCGAGACGTTGCTGGTCGATGCCGCGGCGGAACGCACGCACCTGGCGCCGCTGGTGCGCGAGTTGCTCGATGCCGGTTGCGAAGTCCGCGGCGATGCCGCGACCTGCGCCGTAGACTCGCGCGTGGTGCCGGCGACTGCAGCCGACTGGCATACCGAGTACCTCGACGCGATCATCGCAGTGAGGCTCGTGAGCGGTGTGCAGGGTGCGATCGAACACATCGCGCGTTACGGCTCGGACCACACGGATTCCATCGTCACGGACGACATTGCGACGGCCGAGACATTCCTCGCGCGCGTCGACAGCGCGATCGTGCTGCATAACGCGTCCACGCAGTTCGCGGACGGCGGCGAGTTCGGCATGGGTGCGGAAATCGGCATCTCCACCGATCGCTTCCACGCGCGCGGTCCGGTCGGCGTCGAACAGCTGACGAGCTACAAGTATGTCGTGCGGGGCAGCGGCCAGGTTCGGCCCTGATGGTTCAGGCGCCGACGGCGGCGAGCCCACCCGCCAGCGAATAGACGGCCGGGTATCCCAGTGAACGCAGGTGGCCTGCCAGCGCGAGACTGCGCACGCCGTGGGCGCACACGATCAGGTAACGGCCCTCGCGCGGCAGCGCGGTCGATCCCTGCAGGAGCGCGCTGAGCGGCAAGTGCCATTCGATCCGCGCGGCCGGGTCGTCCATGGCGCGTTCCCACGGCTCACGGATGTCGACCAGTTTCAGGCCCGCCGCGCGGGCTGCGGCCAGGGTCGGATACTCGAGTTCCAGAGCGTCGGGGTCGATCGCGTCCGTTTGCAAATCACGCGGTGAGTGGTCACAGGCGGGATTGCGCGCCGCCTTCAGCGTGCGCCAGTGCATGCCGAGCAGGTCGAACACGTGCAGGGCGGGGGCGCTCTCTACCGGCAGTCCCAGCAGCAGCTTCAGCGCCTGCATCGCCTGCAGTGCACCGAGCGCCGCCGGCACCGGACCGAGCACGCCGGCCTGGGCGCAGTTGCCGACCAGTCCGTCACGCGGCGCCTCGGGCCAGAGACAGCGCAGGCACGGCCAGTCCTCGCGCGGCAGGTAGACCTGCAACTGGCCTTCGTACTGGTACACGCTGGCGAAGATAGCGGGCTTGCCGAGGATCACCGCAGCGTCGTTCACGGTGAACTTGGTCGCGAAGTTGTCGCTGCAGTCGACGACGAGGTCGTACCGCGCGAGCCAGTCGACGAGGTTGCCGGCGTCGGCGCGCTCGGCATGCACGGCGAACGTTGCCTCGGGGTTGAGTTGCCGCAGCCGCGCCGCGGCCACGGCCGCCTTCGACTTGCCGATGTCCGCGACGCCGTAAAGCGGTTGCCGGTGCAGGTTGCTCGCTTCGACGACGTCGCCGTCGACGATCCCGATGCGTCCTACGCCGGCTGCGGCGAGGTACTGCAGCACCGGCACGCCGAGGCCGCCGGCACCGATGACGAGCGCCGA
>Ga0209253_10000766_pt1 | contig 28063 bp, 37 predicted proteins | sample FrelakmetBRP12BR_FD_187145 | JGI IMG/M metagenome (GOLD analysis project Ga0209253, IMG submission 187145) | Freshwater lake sediment microbial communities from the University of Notre Dame, USA, for methane emissions studies - BRP12 BR (SPAdes)... | ecosystem: Environmental > Aquatic >...
CTGGACGACATGTTCAAGGCCACGGGGCACAGGAACGCCTACTTCCCGCTCCTCATCCCGCAGTCGTTCCTCGAGAAGGAGGCGCAGCACGTAGAGGGCTTCGCGCCCGAGGTGGCGGTCGTGACGCGCGCCGGGGGCAAGGAGCTGGACGAGCCGCTGGTCCTCCGGCCCACTTCCGAGACGATCATCTACGACTCGTTCGCGAAGTGGATCCACTCGTACCGGGACCTGCCGCTCCTCATCAACCAGTGGGCGAACATCGTCCGCTGGGAGATGCGGACGCGGCTCTTCCTCCGGACGACCGAGTTCCTCTGGCAGGAAGGCCACACCGCGCACGCCGACGAGGAGGACGCGGAGCGGGAGGTGCGGCGGATGCTGGGCGTGTACCGGCGGTTCGCCGAGGAGTGGATGGCGATGCCCGTTATCACCGGGGTCAAGACTGACAGCGAGAAGTTCGCGGGCGCCGTGCGGACCTACGCCATCGAAGGGCTGATGCAGGACAACAAGTCGCTGCAGGCCGGCACGTCCCACCACCTCGGCCAGAACTTCGCGAAGGCGTTCGGCGTGCAGTTCCAGACGGCCGCGGGCGGCCTCGACCACGTGTGGAGCACCTCGTGGGGCGTGTCCACGCGGCTCATCGGCGCTCTGGTGATGGCGCACGGCGACGACGTGGGCATCATCTGTCCGCCCAGGCTCGCGCCCACCCAGGTGGTGGTGGTGCCGATCTACAAGTCGGACACCGAGCGCGAGGCCGTGTCCCAGGTGGCGGACGGCGTGGCGCTGGAGCTGCGTGCCGCCGGTGTGCGGGTCGAGGTGGATGCGCGCGAGGGGCTGAAACCCGGCGCCAAGTACTACGAGTGGGAAGGGCGCGGCGTGCCGCTGCGGCTCGAGATCGGGCCGAAGGACGTGGCGAAGGGGCAGGTGTTCGCGGCGCGGCGTACGGGCGGCAAAGCGCCCATCCCGCTCGCGGATCTCACCGTCGGCGTCCGGGAGATGCTCGACGCCATCCAGCGGGGGCTCTACGAGGCGGCCAGGGAGCGCCGCGAGGCGAACACGCGGCGCGGAGTATCCCGGGACGAGCTCGTGGCGATGATGGAGGGCCCGGGCGGCTTCGCGTACGGCGGGTTCTGCGGCGCCGGCGCGTGCGAGACCGCCATCAAGGAGGCCACCAAGGCCACGGTGCGGGTGCTCCCCGACGAGGAATTCCGCTCGCCGGCGCCGCCAGAGCGGTGCGTGTGGTGCGGTGCGCCGTCCATCATCGAGGCGGTGTGGGCCAAGGCGTACTGAGGATCGACGGGCTCGAGCCCCGGGCCATAGCCGACGCTGTCGGCACGCCCGTCTACGTCTACTCCGCCGAGCACGTCCGCATGCAGTACCGGGCCCTCGACGCCGCGCTGGCGCCGGTCCCGCACCGCATCCACTACTCCGTCAAGGCCAACGGCAACCTCGCCATCCTGACACTGCTGCGCGGTCTCGGCGCCGGGGTGGACATCGTGTCCTCCGGCGAGCTGGGCCGCGCGCTCGCCGCGGGCTTCGGCGGTCCCGACGTCGTGTTCAGCGGCGTGGGGAAGACCGTGGAGGAGCTGCGCGCGGCGCTGGCGGCGGGCGTCGGGCTCATCAACGTCGAGTCGGAGGAGGAGCTCGCCGTGCTCGCGGCGGTCGCGCAGGCCGCGGGGCGGGCGGCGCCGCTGGGCATCCGGGTGAACCCCGAGGTCACCGTCGCGACGCACCCTTACACGGTGACGGGCGCCAAGGGGAAGAAGTTCGGCGTGCCGCACGACGAGGTGGAAGGCCTCGCGCTGCGGGCCGCGCGGACCCCGGGCCTCGTGCTCCGCGGACTCGCGATGCACGTGGGCTCGCAGATCACCGATATCGCGCCCTTCACCGCCGGCATCAAGCGGCTGCTCGGCATCGTGGAGCGGCTGCGGCGAGGTGGCGTCACCTCCCTCACCACCCTCGACGTGGGCGGCGGGCTCGGCATCCGCTACCGCGAGGGCGACCAGCCGCTCGAGATGGCGGCCTACGCCGAGGCCGTCGTCGGGCTCGTGGCGGGCACTGGTCTCGGTCTCGTGGTGGAGCCGGGCCGCTACATCGTCGGCAACGCGGGCGTCCTGCTAACGCGGGTGCTGTACCGCAAGCGGTCAGGCGGGCGGATGATCGCGGTGATCGACGCCGGGATGACGGACCTGATCCGGCCCAGCCACTACCAGGCGTACCACGAGATCACGGTGGACGGCGGCGAGGGCCGCCCGCACGTGCACTACGACGTAGTGGGGCCGATCTGCGAGACGGGCGACTTCTTCGCCCTCGACCGCGACCTGCCGGCACTGGAGCAGGGCGACCTGCTGGCGGTGCGCAGCGCGGGAGCGTACGGCTTCGTGATGACCTCGACCTACAACGCGCGGCCGCGGCCCCCCGAGGTGCTGGTGGACGGCGGCCGCTTCGCCGTCATCCGCGACCGCGAGGCCCCCGACGACCTGATGCGCGGCGAGCACGCGGCCCCCGCGTGGCGGCGCGCGGGCGAAGAGGCGGGCGGGTGAAGGCGGCCCAGCGCGTGCTCATCGTGGACTTCGGCTCGCAGTTCACCCAGCTCATCGCGCGGCGGGTCCGCGAAGCCCACGTGTACTGCGAGATCCATCCGCCCACGCGCGACCTGGCGTGGATCCGCGAGTTCGCACCGGTCGGCATCATCCTCTCCGGCGGCCCGAACTCCGTGTACGACGAGGGCGCCCCCACGGCCGACCCCGGCATCGTGGACCTCGGCATTCCGGTGCTGGGCATCTGCTACGGGATGCAGCTGCTCGCGCACCTCTCCGGCGGTGACGTGCGCCTACACGGCGAGCGCGAGTATGGCCGCGCCGAGATCGAGGTGCTGGCCGACGAGGGGCTCTTCGCCGGCTTCCCGCCCGGCACGCGCACGCCGGTCTGGATGTCCCACGGCGACCGCGTGGACGTGGCGCCGGCGGACTGGCGCGTCCTCGCGCGGAGCGGCAACACGCCGGTCGCGGCATTCGCCCGCGTGGGCCGCCCCGTCTACGGCGTCCAGTTCCATCCGGAGGTCGTGCACACGCCGCGCGGCGCGGAGATCCTGCACAACTTCCTCTTCGGGCTCTGCGGTGCGAAGCCGTCGTGGACGCCCGGTCAGTTCGTGCAGAACAGCGTGGCCGAGGTGAAGGAGAAGGTCGGCGGCCGCCGCGCCATCTGCGGCCTCTCGGGCGGAGTGGACTCCGCGGTGGCGGCGGCCCTCGTCTACCGCGCCATCGGCGAGCGGCTCACCTGCATCTTCGTGGACAACGGCCTGCTCCGGCAGGGCGAGCGGGCCCAGGTGGAGCGCACCTTCGCCCAGGAGCTGGGCGCGGACCTCCGGGTCGTGGACGCCGCGAAGCTCTTCCTCGAGAAGCTCGCGGGCGTGGACGACCCCGAGGAGAAGCGGCGCCGCATCGGCCACACCTTCATCGACGTCTTCGAGGAGGCGGCCCGCGAGGTCGGCCCCGACGTGGACTTCCTCGTACAGGGCACGTTGTACCCGGACGTCATCGAGTCGTTCTCGCCGCGCGGCGGGCCGTCCGTCACGATCAAGACGCACCACAACGTGGGCGGCCTCCGGGCGGACCTGCCCTTCGCGCTCATCGAGCCGCTGCGCGAGCTGTTCAAGGACGAGGTGCGGCAGGTGGGCAGGGAACTCGGGCTGCCGGAGGAGGTCGTCCGTCGGCACCCGTTCCCCGGGCCCGGCCTCGGGGTGCGGATCCTGGGCCCCGTCACCGCCGAGCGGGTCGCCACCCTGCAGCGAGCCGACGCGATCTACCTCGAGGAGATCCGCCGCGCCGGGCTCTACGACCAGATCTGGCAGGCGTTCGCGGTGCTGCTGCCCGTCCGTTCGGTGGGGGTGATGGGCGACGGGCGCACGTATGCCAACGTCATCGCCCTGCGCGCGGTGACCAGCCAGGATGGGATGACCGCCGACTGGTTCCCCTTCCCGCACGAGGTGCTGGCCTCCATCGCCACCCGCGTCACCAACGAGGTGCCCGGCGTGAACCGGGTCGTCTACGACGTCAGCTCGAAGCCGCCCGCCACCATCGAGTGGGAGTAAGTCCAAGCGGCACCTTGCGTTCGGCCTCCCAGTTGATGTACTTAATACACTACTTCCAATGTCGGCATTCCCTCAGACTCTCGACTGGATCGCCCGCAGCGGCGACGCCGTCTTCGCCATGGACGTGGCGGACCGCATCGTCCTCTGGAACCGGGGCTGCGAGCAGCTCCTCGGCCGCCCGGCCGAGAGCGTGCTTGGCCGGCGCTGCGCGGACGTCATCTGCGGGCGGGATGGCAACGGGAACGTCTACTGCGTGCGCAACTGTCCGGTGTCGCTTCAGGCGAGGGAGATGCCGCACGATCCGGTCAACAGCTTCACGCTCCGGGTGCGCACTCCGCGAGAGGGCCAGAAGAGCATCCGGGTCACCGTCTACCATTTGCAGGCTGCCCGGACGGGGCTCTCGACACTGGTGCACGTGCTGCGCGAGGCTGGCAGCACGCCCTCCGACCTCGAGCGCCGCCTGGGTGAAGAGGTGCGGTGGGCGGCCGCAAGGCCCAGTGGCCAGAAGCAGGTCGCCGACGGCAACGGCGTGGTGCTTACGGCGCGCGAGCAGGACATCCTGCGGTGCCTGGCCGAGGCCATCCCCACGGGGGACATCGCGCAGCGCCTCGACATCTCCCCGGTCACCGTCCGCAACCACGTCCAGCGCGTCCTCCAGAAGCTCGGCGTGCACTCCAAGCTGCAGGCAGTCGTCTACGCCTACCGGCACGAGCTGATCTAGCCCCGTCCGCACTTCGCCGTGGCTTGATGCAATCGCATCAAGCGAACGCCCGTTCGATTCCATATGCTATCTGTACGCATTCCTCTCCCCGAGAAAACCGAGCCAGTGGGAGGCCTGATGGGCGGCCAACGGAGTTGGTTGGTCGAGGAACTCGAGCGGCGAGGCGTCTCGCGGCGCGAGTTCGTCGGCTGGTGTTCCACGGTGGCGGCGGCGCTGTCGCTGCCGCAGACGGCGAGCGCGAAGATCGCGCGGGCGGTGCAGAGCCAGCAGAAGCCCGTGCTGGTCTGGCTCGAGTTCCAGGACTGCGCCGGCAACACGGAGTCTTTCCTCCGTGCGAGCCGTCCCTCCGTCGCCGACGTGGTCCTCGACACGCTGTCGGTCGACTATCACGAGACGATCATGGCCGCCGCGGGCCACCAGGCGGAGGCGGTGCTCGAGAACACCGTGCGCGAGAAGAAGGGGCAGTACATCGCGGTCGTCGAGGGCTCGATCCCGACGGGAGACGACGGCGTCTACTGCATGATCGGCGGTAAGGCGGCCACCCAGATCGCGCGGGAGGTGTGCGGCAACGCCGCCGCCGTGATCGCGATGGGCACGTGCGCCGCCTTCGGCGGCTTGCCCGCGGCGGCGCCGAACCCCACCTCGGCGCTCGGGGTGGCGGACGCGGTACCGGGTCTCAAGAACCTGATCAACCTGTCGGCGTGTCCGGCCAACGTCGAGAACCTGACGGCGCTGCTGGTCTACTACCTGACTTTCCAGCGGTGGCCGCCGGTGGACCGGTACAAGCGGCCGCTGTTCGCCTACGGCAAGAGCATCCACGACAACTGCGAGCGGCGCGCGCACTTCGACGCCGGGCAGTACGTGGAGTCGTGGGGGGACGAGGGGCACCGCACCGGCTACTGCCTGTTCAAGATGGGCTGCAAGGGCCCGGTCACCTACCAGAACTGCCCGACCGTCCGCTGGAACGGCGGCACGAACTGGCCGATCGGCTGCGGGCACCCGTGCATGGGTTGCGCGGAGCCGGCGTTCTGGGACCGGATGACGCCGTTCTACGAGCACCTCTCGGGCGTGCCCGGCTTCGGGCTGCACTCGAACATCGACCGGGTCGGGCTGTGGGGCGTCGCGGCGGTCGGCGCGGCGTTCGCGGCGCACGGGCTGGTCTCGCTGGCCCAGCGGCGCCGTCATGGAGAGCATCAGCCTGACGCCGATGGTGTCGGGGCCGCTGAAGAGGGAGGGCAGAAGTAATGGCGCACATCGTCATCGATCCCGTCACCCGCATCGAGGGCCACCTCCGCATCGAAGCCGAGGTGGACGGCGGGCGCGTCCGTGACGCCTGGTCGTCCGCGACGATGTTCCGCGGCATCGAGCTCATCCTGCGCGGCCGCGATCCCCGGGACGCCTGGGCCTTCACCCAGCGCATCTGCGGCGTGTGCACCACCGTGCACGCCATCGCGTCAATCCGCTCGGTGGAGAACGCCATCGGCGCGGAGCCGCCGCCGAACGCGCGCCTGCTGCGCAACCTGATCATCGCCTCCCAGGTGGTGCAGGACCACGTCATCCACTTCTACCACCTGCACGCGCTCGACTGGGTGGACATTGTTTCGGCGCTTTCTGCCGACCCGGCGCAGACGGCGTCACTGGCGCAGTCCATCTCCGATTGGCCGCTCTCGAGCCCGACGTACTTCAGGGGAGTGAAGGACCGCCTGAAGGCGTTCGTCGATCGAGGGCAGCTGGGGCCGTTCGCCAACGCGTACTGGGGCCACCCGGCGTACAAGCTGCCGCCGGCGGCGAACCTGATGGCGGTGGCGCACTACCTCGAGGCGCTCGACTGGCAGCGCGAGGTCATCAAGATCCACGCCGTGCTGGGCGGCAAGAACCCGCACCTGCAGAGCTTCCTGGTCGGCGGGATGGCGACGCCGGTGGATCTCGACCGGCAGGCGTCGATCAACGCGGGGAGCATCGCGGAGGTCCGTCGCCTGATCCACAAGGCGCGGGACTTCGTCACGCGTGTCTACATCCCCGACCTCCTCGCGGTGGCCGGCTTCTACAAGGAGTGGGCGGGCATCGGCGCCGGCGTGGGCAACTACCTCGTCTACGGCGAGTACCCCGAGGAGGACACACCCAACGCCAGGCTCTACTTGCCCTCGGGCGTGATCCGCCGCCGGGACCTCTCGCGGGTCGAGCCGTTCGATCCCTCCAGGATCACCGAGCACGTCAAGCACTCGTGGTACGAGTACGAGGGCGGCGACGGGCAGGGCAAGCACCCCTCCGTGGGCGAGACGAAGCCGAAGTACACGGGACCTAAGCCGCCGTTCGAGCGTCTCAGCGACAGCGAGAAGTACAGCTGGCTGAAGTCGCCGCGCTACGACGGCGAGCCGATGGAGGTCGGACCGTTGGCGCGGATGCTGGTGGCGTACGCCTCCGGGCACCAGCGCGTGCGTGAGCTGGTGGGCTTCGCGCTGGGTCGGCTGGGCGTCGGCCCCGCGGCGCTCTTCTCCACACTCGGGCGCGTGGCGGCCCGCGGCCTCGAGACGCAGCTGATGGCCGAGAAGATGGAGACGTGGCTCGACGAGCTGGCCGAGAACATGGGCCGGCGCGACCTGCGGATCCACGACAACACGCGCTGGTCCCCCGACACGTGGCCGCGCGAGTGCACGGGCGCGGGCTTCCACGAGGCGCCGCGCGGGGCCCTGGGCCACTGGGTGCACATCCAGGACGGCGCCATCCGGAACTACCAGTGCATCGTGCCGAGCACGTGGAACGCGGGGCCGCGCGACGCGTCGGGCAGGCGGGGCCCGTACGAGGAGGCGTTGCTCAACACGCCGGTCGCCGATCCCCAGAAGCCGCTGGAGCTGCTGCGCACCGTGCACTCCTTCGATCCCTGCATCGCCTGCGGCGTGCACGTCGTGGATGCCAAGCGGCGCGAACTGGCGGTCGTGAGGGCGCTATGAGCGCGGCCGTCCAGCCCGGCGAGGTCGTCCAGGTCTACGTGTGGGAGTGGCCGGTGCGCCTCTGCCACTGGCTGATCGCCGGCTCCATCGTGGCCCTCGCGGCGACCGGGATGTACATGGGCCATCCGTTCATCATCTTCGGCGAGGTGGTCCGCCAGCAGTTCCTGATGGGGGTGTTCAAGTACGTGCACTTCCTGTTCGCGATCGTCTTCTCGTGCTCTGTCGTGGCCCGCATCGGCTGGATGTTCCGCGGCAACCGCTTCTCGCGCTGGGACAAGCTCGTCCCCGTGGCGGCCTCGCGGCGCACCGGGATCTTGAACGCGCTGCGGTTCTACCTGTTCCGCCTGCGGAAACCGCCCGGCTACGTCGGGCACAACCCGCTGGCCGGCTTCGTCTACGTGGGCGTGTTCCTCCTCTACCTCGTCCAGATCACGAGCGGGTTCGCGCTGTACGCCGACATGGCGCACGTGGGGCTCATCCACTGGGTGTTCTCGCTGCTCAAGCCGCTGTACGGCTCACTGCAGACCGCCCGCTTCATCCACCACGGCGTGATGTACCTCCTGCTCGGCTTCGCGGTGCACCACGTGTACTCGGCAGTGCTGATGTCGCAGGTCGAGGCGAACGCGACGATGGAGTCGATGTTCTCGGGCTACAAGTTCGTGAAGCGCGACGACCTGGTGCACGCAGGCGACTGGCACGGCGCGGCCATCCGGCGCGGGATCAATGTTTGAGCGCACCCCGCTGCTGATCCTGGGGCTTGGCAACCTCCTGTGCACCGACGACGGCGTGGGTGCCGTCGCGGTGCACAGGCTGTTGCGCGACTACGCGGTGCCGGAGGGAGCGGCGGTCCTCGACGGCGGCACGCTGGGGCTCGCGCTGTTGCCGTACGTCGAGTCCGCCGACGCGGCCATCCTGGTTGATGCCATCGGCGCCGACGGCCCGCCGGGAACGCTGGTGCGACTGACCGGCGAGGACGTGGCGCCGGCGGTGGCCGCGCGCCTCTCCGTGCACCAGGTCGGCGTGGCCGACCTTCTCGACGGCGCCCGCCTGCTGGAGCACTACCCGCGCACGCTCATCCTCCTCGGCCTCGTGCCCGGCCACGTACGGCTTGGCATCGAGCGGACGCCCGCGGTGGAGGCCCGGATCCCCGCGCTCATCGCCGCCGTGGTCGAGGAGGCACGTGCCCTCGGTTTCGCCTTCGTTCCCCGTGAGGCCAACGATGCGTCGGATCCTGATCGCGAGCCTGACGGCGTCGCTGTCGCTTTCGGCCTGTAGCGACCGCGACCTCCCCGGCCGGTACCGCCGGCTCGACGTCCCCGCCGGGCGGCTCGCGTCCGTCGATGTCCAGCGGCAGGGCAGGGCCATCTTCCTCGAGCGCTGCGCCCTCTGCCACGGTGCGTTCGCGGACGGACGCGGCATCCGTCGGCGGGACCTGCCGAGCCGCGCCCGCGACCTGACGGACGTGGAGTGGCAGCGCCGGACGAGCGACCGGCGCCTCTTCTTCGTCATCTCGGAGGGGTTGCACGGCACCGCGATGCCCGCGTGGAAGGGGACGCTGGTGGCGGGTGAGATCTGGAGTGTGGTGGCGTACCTGCGGATTCTGGGTCCGCAGCCGGGCGCGGAGGCGGACGAGGCGCCTAGAGGCCCTTCTCCTCGACCAGCCTGAGGAACTCCGCCGGCGCCTGGATCTCCACCAGGCGGCGGGGGACATCCTCCTCCTTCGCGAACTGCGCGATCTTGCCCAGCACCGGCAGGTACTGGTTGGAGACCTCGAGGGGCGGGGCCACGATCAGGAAGAAGAAGTGCGCCGGCTTCTCGTCGATCGCCTTGAAGTCCACGCCCTCCACCTTCCGCCCGAACGCCACGCGCAGCTGGCTCACGACCAGCGACCGGCAGTGCGGGATGGCGAGGCCGCGGCCGATCCCGGTCGAGCCGAGGTTCTCGCGCCGCTGGAGCATCTTGAGGAGCATCCCCTGGTTCTTCTCGTCCAGGTGCAACAGCTCCACCAGCTCGCGGAGTATCTCGTTCTTGGTCCGGCCGCTGAGGGCCAGGTTGATGGCGTCTTCGGAGAAGAACTCGCGGAGTTGCATGGGCGGAAAACGTAGCCTGGGGCGGTCCGGGGGTCAAACCGGGCGAACCTCAGTTCCACGTCCTCCTGATGGGGTGCGCCTCGGTGTTGAAGACGACGGCATCGAAGTCGAGCGTCGCCGGCGGGGCGAACAGCAGGTAGGCGTACTTCAGGGTCTCCGCCAGGAAGAAGCTCTCCATCTGGTCCCGCTGCTCCTTCGTCACCACGCTGCGGAGTGCGGCGAACCCCGTCTCCGCCCGCGTGTAGTGGAGGAGGCTGTCCACCATCACCCGTCCCATCTCGCGGTAGGCCCGGTCCCCGGTGAGCCGGTGAAGGTAGTAGGCTGATTCGATCGCCTCGGGCCGCAGCACGTAGCCCGCTGAGACCGGCTGCATCGAGACGTAGTTGAGTTCCTCGGGCTCTATGCCGAACGTGGTCCACATCAGGTAGACCGACCGCATCAGGCGCCCGGCCCGCAGGGTGTCGCCCCCCTTGGCGAGGACGGCGGGCAGGAAGGCGTCGAGCGCGCCGAAGCGCGTCGCCGACCGTTCGCCGGTGTCCATATTCACGTGGCCGTACCAGTACCCGCTCGGCCGCTCGTCGGGGAGGTACCGGTTGGCGGCCGCGATGCTCACGTCCCACATCTGCTTGAAGGTCGAGTCCCGGAACAGCAGCCACGACTTGAGGAGGTACTCGTAGTAGGAGTCGATGCCGCCGGTGACGTGGCTCTCCCGGTCCACCCACGCGCCCGTCTCGACGCTGATAGTGCTCCCGACGAGCCCGATGGGCGACCGCCGCTTGAACAGCCTGACGACGGCGCGCTTGGCGGTGTCGTAGTAGCGCTGGTCGCCCGTGAGCTTCGAGAGGGCGCCGAACTCCAGCATCAGAGTCCCGATCTCCGCCGGGTTGCTCACGGGTCCGCTCACCGCGCCGGTACGCAGGTTCACGAACCGGTAGGGCATCCCGGTCCGGGAGTGGAACGCCGGGAGCAGTCGCTCACCGAGGTCCCGGGCGAGCGCGAGGAACCGCGCGTCGCCGTCCATCTGGTAGGCGGTGACGAGGCCGCCGAGCAGCCGGATCGTCACCTCGAACACCTGGACCGGGAAGTCCCGGTCGAAGGAGAGGCTGTCGAGGATGAGGGTCTTGGCGCGAGCCGCCTCCTCGGGCAGTCCCATCAGCAGCATCGTGTCGAACGCGTCCAGCGGGGTCATCACGAGCGACGCCGGATACCAGTCGCGCGCCCCCCGGCTCAGGGGCAGCAGCTGGTCGTGTCCCCACGCGTAGCGCTCGTAGCCCTGCCAGGCGTGGAGGAAGGCCCCGCGCACCGCTGCTGCCTGGTCGGGCTCGGTCCGGGCCGTGCACCCGGCGACAAGGCCGAGCACGAGGCACAGCGCAACGCGCGGTCGGGCAGGGCGGGGGCGAGTGGACATCGTGCCCCCAGAGCTGGGCGCTGCCGGCGGCCGGGTCAGTGGTACCTGACCGCGTAGTACACCACGTATATCCACGACAGGGCGCCGTGGATGATCGCCCACAAGATGGACTTGTTCGCGCTCCACGAGATCGTGATGGCGAGAGCCGTGCCGAAACCGACGCCGACCTTCGCAGCGTCTTTGGAACGCGATGTGGAGTCGCTCATGGTCCCACCCCCTAGCTCTTGACGAGCCTCAGACCGACGATGCCGATGACGATGAGGCCGATACAGGCGAGGCGCATCGGGGTGGCGGGCTCGCGGAACAGCGCCATGCCAAGGGCGGCGGTGCCCACCGTGCCGACCCCTGTCCAAACCGCGTAGGCTGTGCCGAGCGGCACGCTCCTCAGGGCGAGGCCGAGGAGAGCGAGGCTCACGACCATCGAGGCCCCGGTCGCGAGAACGGGGACCAGGCGAGTGAAGCCCTCCGTGTACTTCAGTCCGACTGCCCAGCCGATCTCGAACAGCCCCGCGAGCAGAAGAATGAACCATGCCATTGACCGGCTCCTTGTCAGTCGGTGTCGTCCCCCGACCAGTTCCACCACTTGAGCAGCCGGGGCCGGGGCCGTTCGGTGCTCGCGAAGTAGACCGCGCACCGGAACACGTACAGGAGGCAGCGGTCCTGGCGCACGCCGCGAAGGCGGTTGATCCGCTCGTACAGGCGTTCCGGGTTCCGGCCCCGCAGCTGGGTGACGCGGCGGATGCCGAGTGAGCGCAGGTCCCGGGCGATGCTCGGCCCGACGCCAGGAATGACCTGCAACGGATCGGTCGAGCGACGACGCTTGGGTTGCATGGAGCCGCTGACCCGGCTACTCGGACGGCTGCGCCGACGGGCGCGCCGCACGCTCATCGATCACGATGGTCTCGGCGATGCGGTCGTGCACCGTCTGGCGATTGCGATGAGTGAAGTACTGGATGAAGCCAAACCCCAGCTCCAGAGCCGAGGCCCCGTAGGCCAGGGCGCGTTCGAACGCCTGCCAGCCCCGAACGCGGTCGTGAACGAGGGAGATGGCCCGAAGGCCCAGTAGCCGCTTGCCGAGGGTGCGGCCATTCCCGAGATGGTTGCTCAACCCGAGGAAGAGGACCAGCCACGCCACGCTGTACCAGTTCCTGAAGAACTTGAACTGGACCAGGTAGTCCGCGTTCCCGGTGAGCAGGCCAAGACCGAGCAGGGCCTTGAGTGTGAGGAGCGACAAAGGCAGGAATAGAAAGCCGGCCAGGAAGAAGTCCACGGCCAGGGCCGCGGCGCGCCTGGGGAACGAAGCGAGCGGCAGGCCGCGGAGCTGCTCCACGCGGTCGGCAGGATGGGGGTCGAATCGCCGCAGAGAGGCCATACGCTCAAGATAACAGGTGGTCTATGTGATGACTGTGCCGCCCCGTCGTCTCAGTCGATCACCTGCCCGCCGCAGGAGTCGCACTTGCCCGTGGCCGCCGCGACGCGCTCGGACATGCCTTTGAGCATCACGCCGCACTGCGGGCAGGTCGGGCGGGCCGATCGGGTCCTGCGATCCATTCGCCACACCAGCACCGCGACGAGTGCCGCGTAGGCTAGGAACGCCCCGCCCGCGATCGCGAGCCGGGGCCCGCGCTCGAGATGCAGGTCCGCCCACCGTATGAAGAGGAGCTGGACCACGCCGAGCCCGACGCTCAGGAACGCCAGCCATCGGCCATCGTGTCGCTCGACCTGTTTCACGGCAGCTCGCCGGCGCTCGAAAGCCTCGCGTGTATACATGGCCCTCCTGTGGGGAGGTACGCTGGATCCTCGATCGCGGACCCTGGTACCGTGACACGCCCGATCGCCGTTGCGGCCTCACGGCCTGCGCTTCAGCGCTTCAGCCGAGGGCGCGGCGCCGCTTCACGGGGTGTCAGCGGTCCCGCTGCAACCACACGTCGACCCGCGCGAGTTCGTCGCGGGTGGCCTGCTCGGCGCGCTCGACGTCCCGGAGGAGACCCGCGTGGTCCGCTCCGGCAGCGTGTTCGCCCCGCAGGTCTCTGCGCACAGCCTGCTGCGTCCGAAGATCGTGAACGAGGTAGCTGCGCAGCTGCTTGGCGGCGCGTCTGTCGAACTGGGCCCTCTCGCGCAAGTAGGCCTTCTGACTCTCTGTGCGGGCGGCGCGACGAGAGCCAAGGCGGACTTCGCCGATGATGATCGCGGCGGCCCCCAGCCCGAAGAGCAGGAAGGCGGCGGTGAAGAAGAAGTTGTAGGTGAGGTCCAGGGGACGGCGCCTGAAGCTGCGGCGAGCGCGAGTGTGATCGGCCGACCGCGCCGGACCTAGGGGCGTACTTCTTCCACGATCCGCAACAAGTCGTCGCCGGAGAACGGCATCCGGATCGTGCGCGCGGCGCCTAGCGCCAGTGTGACCGCCAAGGGGTCCACCTCCCGGTAGGAAGTCCGCCCCGCCATGGTCACGACGCGAGCATCCGGGAAGGTCCGCCGCAGCTGCCGCAGGAACTCCGGCGCCTCCATCCGGCCCGGGGCGAGCACATCGATGATGACCACGTCAGCCGGGACCGTCCGGTACGCGAGGAGGGCGACCCCTGCGTCGGCTGCTTCGACCACTTCATGGCCGGCGCTTGCGAGCATTGCCTGCAAGGCGTCGCGCAGCGAGTTCTGCTGCGCGACCACCAGGATGCGAGCGCTGCGGGAATTCGGGACGAGCGCCGCTCTGCCGCACCCGAGGCACACGACCCGCCGGGCGGTCTCGGCACCGCGACGCCGGGACGGTCCGAGCGTGAACCGGCTTCCGCATGAGGGACAGCCAACGGGGCCCGGCGCGGCGAACCGCGCGTGCAGATCCGCCATCTCCTGGACGGTGAAAGGAGTGAGGCTGTCGCGCCGCCGTCGGCCACGCCGGCGGGCCGACAGGGCACGCCGATCGGGTGCCTCGCGACGGCCGAGGCGACGGCGGTCCTGCCGCGCGCGGCGCTCCGAGGCAAACTGGTGCGCCGTACTCCGGCGCTCGCGTCTTCGCCTGTCTTCGCTGGAGCGGCGAGGAAGTGGCAAGCGCCGCTCCCACAGCCGGCGGCGATCCCCTTGTCGAACCTGTGCCGATGGTCGTTCCACGCGCAGCCCCCGCTCGTGCCGTTCGCCAAACAACATAACTTCGACGCTGCAGTTCCGCCCGTTCCAGCCACGCAATGGATGGCGCTCCCACAGAAGCTAACCGCAGCTACGAGGCACGCCAGCGCGGCGTGGCCCCGCCGCGGCCTGCACCAGCGCTGGCGTTGGAGGAATGCTATGGTCGCTGACGCTCAGTATTGCACTTCGAAGTTGATATCAGGCAGTCTCGTCGCTCTCCCCGCGAGTCACCCAGTGGCCGGCTCAGAGATCGCTGAACAGTGCCCGACGACGATCTGCCAGCCGCCTTGCTGATGCACGAAGACCGAGGTGGACCGGTGGTCGTCCTGAAACGCATGACCTTGGTAGCTCCCCTCCCCCCTCCAGCGGCTGAAGACCGCTGCCGAATCGGCACCCAGATGCTTGACCTGGACCTCAGTACGAGCACCCCTGACCAGACGGTACCCGGGCGAGCGAATGATGCCCAGGATCGTCTGTCGGTCGACAACCTGGCCCTTGGGAGTGATGTAGACGTAGTCAGGCGCCATGAGTCTGTCCACGGTCAGGGCGTCTCGCCGCAACCAAGCCTTTGTCCAGATCTGGTTGAGCCGCTCGAGTTCGGCCGTCACGCCTCGGCCTCCTTGAACCCCGGGGTTTGCCCAACGACCGGCGCCACAGAGGCAAGCGCGGGTTGGGCCGATCCACGCGATAGCAGCGCTTCCCGAGAGAGTCCCGCTACTGGCCGCTGAAGAGCGTCGCGCGGTGGCGAATAGCCCTCAGCCACATGCGGCGGATGATCGCGCTGCCGGGATAGATAACCCGCCAATAGGCCGCGAAGCGGCGCTGTGTGGCGGGGCTGTTCGCAAACACCCGCGTTTCAGTTACGACCACGGAACCGTCGGTCCCATCCGCCGTCACAAGGAAGTTCATGGTTGCCAAGGCGAAGCCCGGAGGCAGCGCCTGCTGAAAGACCTGCGGTGTCAGGGTCCCTCGCGTCCCCGCCGGCGCCATCACGACGGTGCCGATCACCAGCTCGTGTGGCACACTGTCCGCCAGGCGCACGAACCCGCCGCGTGTGGCCACGTCGATCAGGGACTCGCGGCTCCCCGCTGCCAGGATACTCGGGGGCAGCGCCCGCCCGCCGCGTCGGACCCAGGTCAGGGCACGGAAGAGGAAGATCTCGTCGGCTCTGACGCGCTGGATGGCCTCATACACCCGCGTGGGCGGGGCGGCGATCCTGAGCGAATGGACCTCCCGGAACTGCCAGGCGGGGGCGAACCGATCGAGTTGCGTCTCCGCACGGTTGACGCGGTGCTCCGAGACCGGCAGTAGGAGGCCGATCAGGGTCAGGAGTGCCCCTGCTCCCGCGACCAGAAGGGCGCGCCGGCGGGTCCTGACACGGAGCCACGCGGCCGGCTTGAGCACCAGAACCAGTCCGACGAGTGCGAGGATGGCGCCCGAATAGACGGGCAGGGAACCCCACATGAGCCTAGTGCTCCCGACGAGTGGGGTGGTGGTCCCGCAGCGGTTTCCCTCGATCCGGTTGGTCGCCTCTCGGATCGGACCGACGGCCGCGCCCCGTCCGGTGCAGGCGCTGGTTCGACGCCGGGGTAGCGAGATCAGACGTCAGAGACAGAGTTCCTGAACCCTGGGCCCGCCACGTATCAGTCGGAAGGGCCCGAGCGTCTGCCCGAGGTCGGTGACGGTTACGGTCAGGACCAGGGTGTCGCCCTCGACGCCGCCCGAATAGCGCGCCGGGTGAGGTGGACGGCCCGCAGGGGGAACCGGACCGCCGCCGAAGAAATGCTGCCCGGTCGCAGTGAGCCGCCCGTCCCGACTGAGGACCCACGCCGAGTCCATGGTCCCCGTGCCGCAGGTGTAGTAGAGCATACCGCCGGCGCGGGAGAGGGAGAGGCTGGCGTCCGGCCCGCCCCAGTCGCCCTCGGCCTCGGGGGCGGTGGGCGCAGTGCAAGAGAGAATCACCGCCAGGAGGGGTAGGAGCCGGCACCGGGGAGAGAGCATTGGAGGCCTCCGTGAAGATGCGCCCGGGACTGCCGGGATACCAGTGCGCGAGTAGCAGACCCTCCACGCTGCAGTGGGGTCACAACTCGGACGAACTGTCCTCGGCCGAAGACCGACCGCCAAGCCACACGAGCACTCCCCCAACGAGGGCGAGGATGAAGCCTGGGACGAGGAACACGAACGGCAGCGCGAACATCAGCCCGCCAGGCGGCCAACTGACGATGCCCAGCAGGATGAGGCCGGCAGCTCCAGTCAATGCCAGCCAGCCGAATACGGTGGCCACGCGGCGCATTGTCGGCTCCCCTCAGTGCCGGCCACGCGCGTCACTGGCGCGGGGCCAGCCAGCGAAGCGCCGGGCGACGACGAGCCATATCGCGGCACCCGGGAACCCCAAGAAGGGGATGGCCGAGATCATGCCCGACGCGCCGATGGCGATCTGGAGCAGGGCGGCACTCCAGCATCCAGCCCAACGGATCGCGCTGATGCGCTAGTCATCTCGCACCGAGTCGGGCGGTGACGGAGTGTCGCCGTACCTTTGCGACGCGGCGCAGGGGCCCTCGACCGGAGCACCTTCGCAAAGGAACGGGCGCAGCTCGGCGATGCGGTTCTCGGTCAGCACGATGCGACAGCTGGCGGCGATGATGGGCGCGATCCTGCCTCCCTCCACGAACGACCGCTCCCAGCGACACTGGCTGGCGCGGTAGCGCTGCCAGAGAGCATGGGTCTCCTGCAGTCTGGCGAACTCGGCAGCCGGCAACGTGCGACGGAGCTCCTCCACCAGGCGGCGCAACCGCTGATCGGCCCGATTGGCCACCTCCACATAGCAGGAGTTCATCGGTTGCTGCCCGCCGAGCGTGTCGCAGCTCGCGGTGGTCGGCGTCTGGGCATGGGCGATGGTGGTCGCGACGGTCGCGAGGACGATCGTGACCGAGAGGTTGAGTACGAGCGGTGAGTATCGCAGATGCCGGGCTCCCACACGGAGTTGCGAGCTGACTGATCGCGTTGCTGCCGCGGGCGCACCGCATGTAGGGGGTGCCCAGACGGCCGACGTCCTCACCAATGTGGGACGACGACGAATGGACCGCCAGCCGCCAGCGCGCCCGGCGGCAGCGGACGCTGGCCGGGCCGTCGCTCACGACCTGCCCGACCGGACCGCTGGCCATCGCCGCACCTCGGCGAGTACCTTCTCCCCGCCCGTTTGAGATCGCAGCCCTCGCATCGCTCGACAGGGAGAACTCCATGAAGCCGGCCGTCCTGCTGCCCGCTCTGACGTGCCTTGGTATCCTGGCCTGCAAGGGTGATGACGGCCCGGGCCGCCAGCCGGCGGACATCCTGATCACCGGGGGGACCGTCATCACCATGGATCCAGCGCGGCGGGTCCTGGAGGACGGGGCCGTCGCGATCGTCGGGGACCGCATCGTCGCAGTCGGCCCTGCGGCTGAGCTGGCGGCGGCGTACGACCCGCGGGAGACCATCGACGCGCGGCGGAAGGTGGTGATGCCCGGGCTCATCGACGGTCACGGGCACGCCGGCCACGGTCTCGTGAAGACCCTGGGCATGGATACCGACGAGTGGTACGCGGCCACGGAGCAGATCTACGCGCGCGGGTCCACGGTGGACTTCTGGCGGGCCGAGGCGCTACTCACGGGGGTGGAGCGCGTGCGATTCGGTGTCACCACGGCGCTGAGCTTCTTCGGGGGCGGCGACATGGTGATGCGCACCGACGACCCGCGCTACGGCGACGCCTATCTCCAGGCCATGAACGACGTGGGGATCCGCTTCATCCTCGCCGTGGGGCCCCGGCGTCCGCCGTTCCCCCGGACCTTCGTCGCGTGGGACGGGGACTCGTCCCGCGACGTCTCGGTGACGTTCGCGCGGCAGCTCGCTGTCTCGGAGACGCTCATCAGGAAGTGGAACGGGGCGGGGGATGGGCGGCTCCATCTCGCCGTGATGTTCCCCACGCACAACCCGGCCACGAATCCCCTCACCGGGGCGGCGCTCGAGGAGATCGAGTCCCAGGCGCGGGCCACGCGGGCGCTCTCGAAGCGCTACGGGCTCCTTTTCACGCAGGACGGTCACACGCGAGGGACCGTGAAGTTCGCGCACGAGGTGCTGGGGATCCTCGGACCCGACGCGATCCTCTCGCACGCCACCGAGCTCACGGATGAGGAGATTGCCATCGTCGCGCGGACCGGCACGAAGATCGTCCACAACCCCAGCGCCCACGCCGCGATGCGCGGGCGATTCCCCCTGATCGAGCTCCTCGACGCGGGGGTGACGGTGATGCTCGGCTCCGACGGCGCGGCGCCGGACCGCAGCTACGACATGTTCCGTCACATGTTCCAGGCGATGCGCTACCACCGCTTCGCCTTCCGTGACCCGAGCGTCCTGCCGGCCGGCAAGGTCCTGGAGATGGTGACGATCGACGCCGCGCGGGCGCTGGGGATGCAGGACGAGATCGGGTCCCTCGAACCGGGGAAGAAGGCCGACATCATCCTCATCGACATGTTCAGGCCCCACCTGGTCCCGATGAATATGCCGCTGTACCGCGTGGCGTACTTCGCGAATGGCAACGACGTGAGCACCGTGCTGGTCAACGGGCGCGTGCTGATGCGGGACCGGCGAGTGCTGTCCGTGAACGAGGAGGACGTGCTGACGCTGGCCCAGCGGGAGGCGGAGGCGGCGATCCGGCGGACGGGGCTGGAGCGACTGACCGAGACTCCGGAGGGGTTCTGGGGGAGGAGCCGGCTGCCTCGGTGACACTGCGCGTCAGCGCCCTCCGGGGCGAGACCGCAGCCCGCGCGCGCCGGCAGCGCCGGTCAGGCAGAACCGCCGCGTGGACCGCAGAGTCAGCGCAGCAGCAGCCAGAATCCTGGTAGCGGTTCCAGCGGGGCGCGGTGCGGCGTGGTGAATGCCGGTGCGCGCCGGATCTCGACGCCGAGGACGCGCGGCTGACCGCCGGCGCGCGCTCGCACCAGCACGAGGCTGTCCGGATGCAAGCGGCCCAGCTTGAACCGGAAGCCGAGCGGGCGGAACCGGGCCGCCGCCGAATCGAGGTTGCGCACTACCACCACGACATGGTCGAGGCGGGGCGCGCCCGGTACGGCGACGCAGGCGGCAGCTTGCGCCTGAGCGACTTGTGCCAGGACTCCCACGAGCATTGCGGTGCTCGATAGACCCCGGATGCGCACGTTGCGATGCTCCGACCTCACAGGAACAGACCGAGAAGGCTCGCACCCAGGCCCAATGGAACAAGGACCGCCGCGAGCCGCACGAGTCCACGGTTGGCATTGCGGTAGTCCGTGCCGAGCGCCGTACTGGATTCCTGATCGAGGGCCCGTCGGGCCGCCGGAACTGCGTGTGCCAGCACGTTTCCGATCATCGCGGCGACGGGACACCACGCGAACGGGCCGCGGAGACTAGGGGCCGATCTCGCAGAACAGGCTCGAACCGTCAACCTCCGTGAGGACCGGCGTGACGCCGAGCTTGGCACAGAGATCGAGAAGCGCAACGTCGTTCATTGTGCCGACCGAGAATCCGTCGCGGCAGACGATCGTGCCAGGGTGGGTCGCCTGCTCATCAATGGCGCCGACGAGACCCTCGGCGGCTTGGAGACGAAACCAGTCGAGACGGTCGGGCCAGAAGCGTTCAGCATAGGTCGAGACAAGCACGCGGCCGGGCGAGCGCACGACGCGAAGGGCTTCCTCGAGCAGGACCCGCGGGTCGATGTGAAAGGCGCAGACCCCGTTCTGGATGCACACGACCGTGTCGAAGGAGTTCGAGGGGAAGGCGAGCCTCGCGGCGTCCATGGCGGCGAAAGAGCAGGGGAGCTGGGGATCGATGAGCGTTCGAGCGAGGCGCAGGCTGTCGAAGGAGGTGTCGACACCAACCACGAGGCGAGCCGCCCGGGCGAACTGCCGCTCCACGCGGCCGTAGCCACAGCCGAGGTGGAGCACAGCGTCCGACGGCTGGAGTCGTCGGCACACGAACCGCACTTCCTCGAGGAGGTACCGCTGCACACGAGGCGGCGCGATTTCGTAGCACCGGCGGAGGCGTTCGCCGGCGAGCGTCGTTGCGTAGTAGCCGGTCACGTGAGCGCTCGATGATCCGCCTAGCGGGCCTGCCCATGGGCTGCAGCGCGCAGACGCGAACCTGCCGGCCCCACGGACAGGGTGTCGCGCTCTTGAGCGAAACCGAAGCCCGCGCGCGCCGGCGGCTTCATGCGCTGGGCTGGCCGCCGCGCATCACGCTGGCGGCGGCAGGCGCTGCGCGTGGCGTCGCACGAACCAGTCAGCAAGCAACGGCCGGTACTCGCGCTGGATGACCGGCGGCAGGGCGAAGAAGTCGCCGACGACGGTGCGACGGCAGCGAGGCGCTCCGCAGTGGCACGGCCAGGCGCTTCCTCCCGTGAGATTGATGCTGTAGTCACAGGTGATCTCTTCGCCGGTGTGGATGTCCCGCCGGGCGACGAAGCAGCAGCGCGTGCCGAAATAGCGCATCCAGGCGTTGGGATCGCAGCTGTGGTTCACGTAGCGGTCCGGAAAGCCCAGCAGGACCACCTTGCCATCGGGGTAGTCACAGTGGTCGGCCCGCTCGCCGAGGTCTGCTCGCAGCGGCGTGTCGGGGGTCACCTCGCGAACGACCGAGATCTCCCGGATGCGTTCGCCCGCACGGATCGGACGACGCGCGAAGATGCCATAGCCCTCGATGCCGGACGACTTGACCTCGACATCCGGATCCGAAGGCTCGGTCACGTGTTGCTCCTGTGGTCGGACGGCGGCCTAGGGATCCGCTTTTCTGCCGGGAGCCGATCGGGCTCGTCGGCAGCGAGCGCGTGCCTGACGGCAGTCGGAGCGCGTGTGACCGGCGACCGCGCTCACGGACCGATCAGCCCCATGCTGGTGCCGGAGGGATCCGTGAAGTAGCCGAAGCAACCCATGCCGGGGATCCGCATCGGCTCCCCCGTCCGCTTGCCGCCCGCCGTTTCGAGTTCTGCGAGCGTCACGCCAACGTCCGCGACGTAGATGTACGCCACCGCGGGCATCGCGGGCGTGTGTGACTGGAAGACGCCGGCGACACCCGCCCCTGGATCGAAGGCCATGTACTGCGGCGTGGTGGCCAGCGTGCCCCAGCCGAAGAGCTCGCTGAAGAAACGGGCCGTTGCCGCTCCGTCGGCCGCATACATCTCCAAGCTGCAGATCGTGCCCGCGGGCGGCTTGGGATTGGAGCCGAGTGGCCAGGGCATCCGCGGCACTTCACCGGGCGCACTGGCTTCCGTCAGCCCGTAGATGGTCCCCGACAAGTCCTTGAAACGCGCCAGCTTGCCGACCATAGGCACGTTCCAGGCGGCGCGTTCGACCGAGCCGCCTGCCGCGACGACGCGCGCCAGCGCCCCCTCCACGTCGGGGACGCCGACGAAAGGCACCATCCCAGGGAAGCCGTCGGGTACGTTGGATCGCAGCGACACGGTCGGCCCGGCCGGAGCGACGACGGCGGTCAACTCCGCCGACATTGGGTGCACTTGCCAACCGAACAGCTTGGAGTAGAAGGCGGTTGAGGCACCCAGGTTGTTCGCTGAAAGGACTACCAAGTGGATCGGGTGCGTCCCGTTCCCTTCAGGCACTCTTGGCATCTCGACGCCCATCGACATGTCCCCCCAAGGCTGTTCGACATCGTGCCGCTGCCGTCCAACGGACCTGCGCCCAGGCCGCGACCGACATGCCGGCGGGCGCAGGGAACCGGCTCCTGGGCATCGTGTGTCAACGCCGGGCGCACGAACGCAGCTCTTCCGCCAACAGCGCCCGTCAGCTTCAAGCGAATGACAAGCTACACACCGCGGACTACCGACGCAGCGCTCTACCGCTACCAGTGAAGCAAGAAGACGGGCGCCATCGCTGCCAGTGCAGCGCCGACTTGCAGGGCCAGGATGGGCCCAGCCTGTCGGGGTGACCGCGGCACCCACCTGATCGCGAAGTACAGTACGATAGGTGCCTGGGCCGCCATCAGGAGCTGCCAGATGTGGGCAGCCGCACCCTCATCCGCCTGGGGCGCCGTACCGTGCGACGCGACGAAGATCAACACCGTGGCGAGGGCACCGAGGGACATCGCCACAGGAAGGAAGGCGCTCGGCTGCTTCAGCATGGACAATGGACTCATTCCGCCACCGTGTGGTCTCGCTGTTGGGAGACGGTACCCGCTACGATGATTAGGAGCCTTGCGGCATGAAGCAACCCGGCGAAACACCCCTCATTCGCTGGGCCGGCGCGGCTCACGGAGTATGCGAGGTTCGGGATCCCGCGATATGCCGGTGCGGGTGGCCCACAAGACCGGGTGGTGGGCGTCGTCGGGCACGCCTACTGGATGGTCTCGCCGTTGTGTCTGAGCCAGCCCCCCTGGTGTCGGCCACTCGGGTCGTGATGCGTCCAGTGCACGAGGCCGCCCCTGGCGTTCCATTCGTATACGCCGCTGAACGCGACCGAATCACCCGGCCCCAGGGCCGTGAGCCTCGGCGCGAGATCGATGTTGTGCGCGAACAGCAGCGACTGCCCGGACGAGAGCCGCACGATGAAGCGCTGGTGGCGGTCACCGTCCCTGTCATCCGGCAGGACCGCCGTGATGACGCCGGCGCCCGTCACCTTGACGCCGCTTCTCTGTTCCCTGAATGCGCTCGCGACCGCTTCATCGCCGGATGTCGAAGCCCGTCGGGCGTGGGTTCCGTCGACCTGGCCCCAGCCGACGTAGAGGACCGCGACGACGGCGATCGCAAGCATGTACTTCTTCATGGCACGCTCGATCTCACGGCATCACCGCGCCCGCCCTACGGGAGATCGCACGCGGCGAGATACGGCACCTCGGTGTATCCCGCGACCCGGAACTTCGGCGAGACGGGCACGTAGGTGGGGCTGTACCAGACGTCGAAGTCGATCCGTGCATACCCGCCGCCCCAAGGCCGGAGGCGCGCGGTCCCGGAGTCCGCGCCGTAGAGGACGGTGACGGTTCCGGCTCCCGATCCGACCGTGTCGGCACCGCTGGCACCGAGGCGCTGAGAGAAGTCAGCCGGGAGCTCATCGAAGCGGCGGCCGCGAAAGGAGAAGCTGACGAAGGCAAGTGCTGATCGGGCGGAATCCGCGGATTCGGAAAGGACAAGGTGCTCGATGATCTCATGGATCGACCACTTGCCGGGCCGCGGACGGGCGGTCGACAGCGCTGGCTGCATACAGGACACCCACTCCACCAGACGCGCGCTCTTCGCCTCGATGGAACGCAACCGTTCAGCCAACCGCATGTCGTTCGCTCCTTACGGCGATCGGTGTGAGCGCCCTTCGCAATGCTGGAAGCACCGAACCCTGCAGGCCTGGGAAGCTCCGCCTGACGGCTCTGCACATCAGCTGCAGAGCGCGCCAACCCCATCCCGCCGGGCGCACCCCTAAATCGCGTCTTCGCTGCCAACGCAGGCTCCGGCCCGCAGTACGCGAAGCGCCCCGCCGCTCGGCGCGCTCCGGTCAGCTTCATGCGCTGGCTCGGCAGCCGACTGCGAGACGATACTCGGCAGGCGAACTACTCGTGGGGTGGTCCCAACCGTTGCCCCTCGCGCTGCTTGGCTAGGAGTCGTTCCGTGAAGTCGACCCGCTCCTCCAGCTCGCCAACCCGGTGTGTCAACTGATCGAGTTCGCCCATGCGCGCCTGAACGTCCTCCAACACCTGACCGCGCCCGGTTGGGTCCCTTACACGGAAGTGTCGTTCGGGCCGCCCGATTCTCGAGGTCAACACACGCACGATCACCTGGCCGACAGCGACGCACAGGATGATCACCCCGACGCCGATTGACCACTCCGGAATCCCGATCATTCTTGGCCTGCCTCACTTCCGACGGTGCGTGCGCTGCGGAATCAATGATGCCCACTGCTTCTTGCGGGCGCGTTCGGACGCGGGTGTGGCGTCGGCTGCCTGACGGACTCGCGCACGAATTCTCTCGCTGAGCGGGACGTGTGCGGTGGTGAACACGAAAACCGTCCAGGCGGACTCTCGATCTCGCCAGGACGGCCTTTCAAACGATGTGCTGTTCGTTCGACCGCACCGATGTTGGTGAGTGCGCATAGCGGATTGGAAATGAGCTGCGGGCCGCGGCGGTCGCAAGCAGAGGTCGCCACCGCGAAGCAGGATGGCCGCGGCCCGGCAGCTCCATTTCCGGGTCAAGCAGCACCCTTCGCCGGAGCCCACCGCAACCCTGGCCGGCGCCCAGCGACGGCGCAGTCCCGCAGGTACAGGTTGATGAGTGTCTGATAGGGAATCCCGGTCTCCTCCGCCAGCGCCTTGAAGTAGGCGATGGTCGGCTGGTCGAGCCGGATCGTCACCGGACGCTTAAGCCGTCGGGCGTAGGGATTGGGACGTGCCTGGCTGAAGTCGTAGTGCTTTCTCATAGCTGCCACCTCTGCGCGTACCGCGCACGCTCCTGGCGATCCGCCTTGCGCGTGCTAATGAGGCGGATGACCGCGTCATCCGCGCGATAGCAGTGCACCACCAGCAGGACCCTCCACCGAGAACTCAGTCCGAGGAGGACGAAGCGCTCCTCAGCGACCGAGTGGTCTGGATCGTCGATGAGGAGGGCGGCCTCGTCCGATAATGCGGTGGTGGCTTCGTCAAAGGAGACTCCGTGCTTGCGCTGGTTCAGCGCGTCCTTCGCAGGGTCCCACGCAAGCCGAAGCTGGCTCACACTGCTATTATATGTACGGCGTATGTACGACGCAAGGTGGCTGCGATGTGCTGCCTAACGGATTGGAAGTGAGCTGCGGGCCGCGATGCCCGCGAGGGGCCAGCGCCAACCAGACACCAGATCGCCGCGGCCCGTCAGCTCCATTACCCGGTTAGGCGACCCGCAATGGCCGGATGCGCGCGACGTCGTCCTTGATCGCCTGCCCAGCATCCCAGAGGTCCACCGCACGCTGAGCGTTCAACCAGAACTCCGGGGAGTTCCCGAACAGCCGGGACAGACGCAGCGCCATCTCCGGGCTGACCGCGCGGCGACCACGCAGCAACTCGTTGACCGACTGCCGCGAGACCCCGACCGACGCAGCCAGGCCCGACACCGTGAGAGCGAACTCAGGGAGGAAGTCCTCCCGCAGCATCTCCCCCGGATGGGTCGGCCGCCGCTTCATGGGCCGTGTGTTGGCGATACTCATGCTACCCTCTCATTCAATGATAGTCGCAGACTTCGACGTCGTAGCTGTCGCCATCCACGAAGCGGAAGCAGATGCGCCACTGGCTGTTGATGGCGATGGCATGCTGGCCCTTGCGGTCGCCCCTGAGGGCGTGCAGTCGATTGCCCGGTGGCACCTTGAGATCCTCGAGCCGCGTCGCCAAGTCCACGTATTCCAGCTTGCGCGCCGCACGCGCCGCCACATCGGGCGGAAACCGCTTGGCGGTTCCGGTGAGGTACAGGTCCCGGGTGCGCCGGTCAGCGAACGACTTGATCACGGAGGGAAGAGTAACGCGTCACGTGACACGCGTCAAGTCGGCAACGCTGCCGCCTAACGGACTCGCGCATAGGCTGCTGTGCGCGTACGTGAACTGCCCAACCACACCATCCGGGTAGCGCATTTCTCGGCGAACCTACAGCCCGCGTGCACGGGCAGATTCATGCGCTGGTTAGGCGGCGCGGCGCAACTCCTAGTACTGCACTCGCTGCCACGTCAACACGAAGGTCACCGGTGCCCCGTCGCGGGTCCCGTGCGCAGTGAGCGTCAACTGATCCGCTTGAAGGGCAAACGTGCGCTCGATCGCCCCGGACTCAGAGGCACGCACCGAAGCGACGACGCGGTGGGTCACGACCTGCCGCGTGGTGTCGATAGCATAACTCCCGTAGTAGCCCGTGACCTCGCGCTGCAGCGCCTCAGGGATCGCCCGTCCGTCGGCTTGGTTCCGAGCCTCCGGCATGATAAGCGCGATCATCTGTCCATTAGTGTCGTAGACCAGTCGCCCCACAGGATGCTCGCCCCAGAATGGTGTCGCACGCCCGTCTGCCGTATGCATCACCAGGGCGCGAAGCTCCCACGTGCCGACGAAGCGCGCCTCGATGGCGTCTTGCGCTCGGGCGCCGGACGCCGCGACCGGCAGCAGGAGGGCGAGCAGGAGCAGCGCAGAGCGGCGCCCGGAAATAGACCATGGTCGCGACCGCGTCAACAGTGGAAGCAGATCAAGCATGAGGACCTCGAGTGGACGCCGCCTAACGGATTGGCAACAAGCTGCGACGTGGCCGCCGGTCACGCCAGCTCCGGCGGACGCGTCGGCAGCTTCATTGCCGGGTTAGGCCGCGAGTCACCCTTGCGCGACGGAGCCGCCTCGCCGCCGCAGTGACAACCCCAGGCCAACGAGCATGACAACGAACAACATGAGGTTCACCAGCGGCCCGACCGGCATCCCGACGCGGAGTAGTGGAACGAACTTCAATACCAACTGCGCGGCGAGATAGTTCAACGCGAGGAGTGCGAACATCAAGGGGACCGCGCTTCGATATCGAAGCAGCACGAGCACGCACAGAAGACAGAAGAAGAGGCGCCAGAGCGACCCTTGAGCGAAAACCGCCACCACCGTTTGGGCGACCGCCGGTGTGTATGAATCGAGTGGGATCCCGTCCGCGTCCCTTGCCGTGGAGTACCCGTTGAAGATGATGGCCAGGCTCTGGGCGCTCTTCATCGCGACTACCAGACCAAAGAGCCAGAGCGCCAACTTGTTGCCCCGATACTCATTATCCAGACGCCGCGGTAGAAGCTCGTCGAGCATGATCTTACCTCCAATGCCTCCGGATACCTCTGAACGCCGCCTAACAGAGTGGAGTTAACCTGCGAGCCGGCGTCCTGGCCGCGCCGGTTCGCCGTTCTTGAGCGACCTACCGCCTCTGGGCCGGCGCGGCCAGCCGGCTCGCCAGGTTCAACTCCCAGTTAGGCGGCAGACCGCCCGCCCTCTAACGCAGGCGACCGATGTGAACGCCAAGACCGAGTCCGCCCTGGGGCCCGAACGTGTTAGCCCAGCCATACAGGCCAAATCCCACCACCCGCGTGGGTCTGAATGCCGCTTGGCTTTCAAGCGAGAGCCCAAACCCGCCAGTGCCGCGATACGATGCGACCCCCGCGCCGACCGCGGCCGACAGGTGGATGCGCTGCCCGACTGGCGAAGCGTAGCCCGCTAGTAGCGAGAGGTCGACGGAATCAGGCCAGCAGTCACCGGAGCAGGGGGGCCCTTCGGCGAGAGCTAGTCGCGTCGAGACGAGGAGCCGCCGACGCTGGAAGGACAAACCGACCGCGCCGGCCGGGCCCGACTCGCTCGCAGCTGCGATTGGGATGATTGTCAGCCAAACCGCGAGCGGCGGTCTCGCCGTCTGCTGCGACACCGGACCGCCTTGCGCCTGCGCTATGGATGGCACTGCGGTCACTGCGAAAGCCGACAATGCTACTAGGATCGTCTGCATCATTGGTATGCCGCCTAACGGATTCGCGCATAAGCTGCCGTGCGCGGTCGTGAACTTGCCGACCACTCCAACCGGGTAACGCTTTTCGGAGCGAAGCGAAAGCTGGCGCGCACGGTCAGCTTCATGCGGAGCCTGTGTGAAAACCCATGCCTACCAGCGCCCCCGAGAATCGCGACGCTCACATCTCGCGCAGGAGCCACGATCTCGCCTCGGCGAGACAT
>Ga0209253_10000767_pt1 | contig 28058 bp, 20 predicted proteins | sample FrelakmetBRP12BR_FD_187145 | JGI IMG/M metagenome (GOLD analysis project Ga0209253, IMG submission 187145) | Freshwater lake sediment microbial communities from the University of Notre Dame, USA, for methane emissions studies - BRP12 BR (SPAdes)... | ecosystem: Environmental > Aquatic >...
TTCAAGGAACTCTTCAAGCAGTCGTTCCCGAAGCTCTACGCCAAGATCCGTTTCCCGGACAGCTCGGGGATCGGCATCAAGGCCGTGTCACGCGAGGGCACCGAGCGACTGGTGCGGGCCGCAATCCAGTACGCGATCGACAACAAGCGCAAGAGCCTCACGATCGTGCACAAAGGCAACATCATGAAGTTCACGGAGGGCGCGTTCCGCAACTGGAGCTACGCGCTCGCCGAACGCGAATTCGCCGCGCAGACCTACACCTGGGACCAGTGGGAGCGCACTCGCGCCGAGAAGGGCGAGAAGGCCGCCAACGCCGAGCAGGACGCGGCGAAGAAGGCCGGCCGCATCATCGTCAAGGACGCGATCGCCGACATCACGCTGCAGCAGGTGCTGACGCGGCCCGAGGAGTTCGACGTCATCGCGACCATGAACCTGAACGGCGACTACCTGTCCGACGCGCTCGCCGCGCAGGTGGGCGGCATCGGCATCGCGCCGGGCGGCAACATCAACTACATGACCGGCCACGCCGTGTTCGAGGCCACGCACGGGACGGCGCCGAAGTACGCGAACCTCGACAAGGTCAACCCGGGCTCGGTGATCCTCTCGGGCGAGATGATGCTGCGCTACATGGGCTGGTACGAGGCCGCCGACGCCATCATCACCTCCATGGACCGCACCATCGCAAAGAAGACCGTCACCTACGACTTTGCGCGGCTCATGGAAGGCGCGACCGAGGTCAAGTGCAGCGAGTTCGCCGACGCGATGATCGCCAACCTGTAGCGCGCCGCGCTCGAGCGACGGAAGGAAGCCATTGAACCTGACGGTCGCGAAGGCGCGCACGCGCGATGAACTGATCCGGGAGTGCGCCCAGGCGCTGGTCGACTCCTTCGCGGAATACAACGCGGAGTTCCGCGCCGTCACGCAGCGGGCGCGCCAGCGCTTCGAGGACCGCGACTGGCGTGGCAGCCAGCGCGACGCGGTCGAGCGCATCGACCTCTACAGCAGGTACGTCGCAGGCGCCGTCGAACTCATGCGCCACGAACTCGGCGACGACGTGCACGAGCGCGCCGTCTGGTCCAGCATCAAGCACCGCTTCGCCGAGATCATCGACCCGCTGCCGGACAGCGAGTTTCCCAAGACCTTCTTCTCGTCCGTCACACGCACCACGTTCGCCACCGTCGGCGTCGACCCGGCGGTCGAGTTCGTGGCACTCGACATGGATCCGCTCGGCAACGTCACGACGCACGTCGAGACCAAGGTCTACGCGAACCGCGGATCGGTGGACCTGCTGGTCGAGGAACTGCTCGCGGACTTCCGCTTCCACACGCCGTACCGGGACTTCGATCTGAGCGTGAAGCGCGTGGCCGACGAGATCAAAGCGTCGCTCGACTCGGGCGGAGAGCGACGCACCGTCGAGCGGCTCGAGGTCATCAAGGAAGTCTTCTACCAGATGACGCGGGCGTACCTGGTCGGCCGCATCAGCGGGCGCGGCTGGACGCTGCCGTTCGTCGTGGCGCTGCGCAACCAGGAGAGCGGCGTGCTCGTGGACGCCGTCATGCTGGACGAGAGCACGGTGAGCGTGCTCTTCAGCTTCACCCGATCCTACTACCACGTCGACCTCGCCCACGTGGGCGAGGTCGTGAAGTTCCTCAAGGAGATCCTGCCGCTCAAGAAGGTGAGCGAGCTCTACACCGTGCTCGGGCGCGCCAAGCAGGGCAAGACGGAGCGATTCCGCGAGCTCTTCCGGCACCTGCAGCGCTCCGACGACCAGTTCGCGCTGGCGCCGGGCGAGAAAGGGCTCGTCATGGTGTGCTTCACGCTGCCTTCCTTCGACGTGGTCTTCAAGGTGATCCGCGACAAGTTCCCTGAACAGAAGAACATCCAGCGCCAGGACGTCCTCGAGAAGTACGACCTCGTCTTCAAGCACGACCGCGCCGGCCGGCTGGTGGACGCCCAGGAATTCAAGCTGGTGACGCTGCCGAAGGCGCGTTTCGCGCCCGAGCTGCTGCAGGAACTCCTCACCGAGACGTCGAATACCGTCCGCGACGACGGCGAGGAACTCGTGATCGGCCACATGTACGTCGAGCGCCGCATGACGCCGCTCAACCTCTACGTGCGCACCGCGACGCGCGACCAGGCGGAGAAAGCCGTGCTCGACTACGGGCAGGCAATCCGCGACCTCGCGGTCACCAACATCTTTCCCGGCGACCTGCTGCTCAAGAACTTCGGCGTGACCCGCCACGGCCGCGTGATCTTCTACGACTACGACGAACTCTGCCTCGTGACCGACTGCCGCTTCCGCGAGATCCCGGAGGCGCAGCACGAGGAAGACGAGATGATGAGCGAGACCTGGTACTACGTGGCCGAGAACGACGTCTTCCCGGAGACTTTCATCAATTTCCTCGGCTTCGACCCCGAGCTGAAGAAGGTCTACCTCGACGCGCACCGCGAGACGCTGACCGCCGAGTGGTGGCGTGGCATCCAGCAGCGGCTGCGCGAAGGCGACCTGCTCGAGGTCCTGCCCTACCACAAGCACCGCGTACGCGTGTTCAGCAGCATGGTATGAGCATGAGCAATCGACCGCCCGCCTGGCTCGTGCTGCTCCTCGTGGTGCTCGCGTTCGCGTTCCAGGGGACGCGCGCCATCTGGGAGCCGGACGAAGGCCGCTATACGTCGACCGCGCTCCACATGCTCGGTAGCGGCGACTACCTCATACCGACCATCGATGGCGAGCACGCGCACCTGACCAAGCCGCCGCTCACGTACTGGGCGCTGGCGGCGAGCTTTGCGACGCTGGGCAGGAACGAGTGGGCCGCGCGCTTGCCGGGGGCCCTGGCATTCGTGGCCACGGGCCTGCTCGTTTTCGGCCTAGGTCGGCGCTTCTGCCCGGCGCGGCCGTGGCTCCCGGCGCTCGTGTACGGGCTGTCCCTCGCGCCGTTCATGGGCGCGAACGTCGTGTCCACGGACGTGCTTCTGGTGCTCTTCGAGACCGCCGCGATGTACGCGTTCGTACGCGCCTGGCCGGCCGATGGCCCGCTCGAGCGCCGCTGGGTCCGTGTCATGTGGCTCGCCTGGGGCCTGGCTTTCATGACCAAGGGCCCGCCCGGCCTGCTGCCGCTCCTCGCGGTGGTTGCGCTGCTGGCGTTCCGGGACCGTCCAGCGCTCCGGCGGCTGTTCGATCCGCTGGGCCTCGCCACGTTCGCCGTCGTAGCCTTCACGTGGTTCGGGATCGTGATCGCGCAGGACCCGACGCGGCTCGGCTACTTCCTTGGCTACGAGGTTTACGACCGCGTCTTCACGGCCGCGCACAGCCGCAACGCCGAGTGGTACGGCGCGCTCGAGGTCTACGGGCCGGTGTTCCTTTTCGGCGCCCTGCCCTGGTGGCCGATGGCGCTCGTGGCCGCGGGCGGGCCGCGTCGGTCGCGGGCAGACCTCCGCGCACGACTCGCGGCGCGGGACCGTGACTGGCTGCTGCTCGCCTGGTGGCTCCTGCTGCCGCTGGCCGTATTCTGCCTCGCACGGTCCCGGCTGCAGCTCTACGTGACGCCGCTCTTCGTGCCGCTTGCGTTGATGATGGCGCGCCCGTTGGCGAAGTGGGACTGGCTCGGCCCCCGCAAGCTCGCCTCGATCGCGGGCCTGACCGCGATCGCGCTGCTCACGCTCAAGGGCGTGGCGGGCCACGTGCACGTGAGCCGTGACGCGCGCAGCATGGCTGCGGCGGTCCGCGGGATTGTCGACCCGCGCGGAATCGACAGGATAGTGTTCGTCGGGATGCGGCCGTTCTACGGCCTCACCCTCTACCTCGACGTGCCCGTCGAGGGGGTGATGATCACCAGTCGCGGCAAGGAGCACTCGAAGTTCGTCGCCGAGGAGGATCTCTGCTCCGAACTGGCGAGCCGCGAGAACAACGTGTACGCGATGAAGGAAAATCGGGCGGCCGGCTTCGATTCTGCGGTGCAGCGCTGCGACGGAATGCGGGCGACGCGCATCGGGCATTTCGAGGGGGACGGGAACCGCATCGCGTTGTTCACCGTCGAATAGGCGCTGGCCGAAGGAATCGCCTTCGGCACGCCAGACGGGCTCCGTCCTGCGGAGCGGTCGCCACGGAATTCATTGCGGCCCAGGGGCCCACGGGAGGAGAGTTCGATGCGGACACTGCCAGTACTCTCGCTGACCATTCTGCTCACCTGCGCCGGCGTCGCTTCGGCACAGGACGCCAACATCACCCTTCCCGTCCCCGAACTCGAGGGAATGCTGGGCAACGACCCGTTCACCATCGTAAGCGCCGAGATCAGTCGCCCCAAGGCCAAGGGCGACATCACGCTCAAGGCCGAGGTGTCGTTCGGCGGCAAGCCGCCGATCCGGTTGAAACTGCGCAAGGCCGAGCCGGGCGCCGAGAGCTTCAACAACGTTCCTCGTTACGATCTCGCGGCCTACGAGCTGCAGAAGCTCTTCCTCGACCCGCCGGAGTACGTCGTGCCTCCGACGTCCCTGCGTTTCGTCCCGCTGCCTGAGTTCCAGAAGTATTCCTCGCAGGTGAAGCGCACGTTCACCGGCGCGGACGAAGTGCTCTGCGTCCTCCAGTACTGGCTGCAGGACGTCAAGGTCATCGCCGACGTGTACCTGCCGACGCTCCTCGCGACGGACTCCGCCTATGCGCGTTACGTTGGGCAGATGAACATCCTCACCTTCCTCATCGAGCACGGCGACTCCAACGTAGGCAACTTCCTGATATCAAGGGCCGAGGTTGGTCCCCGCGTCTTCTCCGTGGACAACGGCGTCGCGTTCGCCGCGGGCGAGAGCGACCGGGGACGCCTGTGGGCGGACCTCCGAGTGGACCGGCTGCCTGCGGACGCTGTCGAGCGGCTGCGCCGCATCACGCCACAGGCCCTGCACGAGCGCCTGGACGTGGTCGCGCAATGGAAGCTCGAAGACGGCCGGTTCGTCGCCGAGCCGCACGGGCCGGCTCTCTCCACGAATCGCGGCGTCCGGCGCGACGGTGAGACGGTGCAGATGGGGCTCACCCGGGTCGAAATCGAGCGACTCTGGACCCGGCTGCGCCGCCTGCTGGAAATGGTCGACGAGGGCCGTGTAAAGACTTTTTGAGGGCCTGGTGACATGAGAGGACCCTGCATCCACGATCTGCGTCACCGCGCGACGCGCATCGTCCGCGCCGCGCTCGCGGCCACTGCGGTGCTCGCGTGCACCGCAGTGCCGCTCGCCCCTTGCGCGCAGGCCGCGGGCGAAGCGCCGCAGGTCGAGTGGAAGAACGTCGAGCGCGTGGTCGCGTTCGCAGACGTGCATGGCGCGTACGCCCAGCTCACCACCCTGCTCCAGTCCCAGGGCGTCGTCGACGCCGACCTGCACTGGAAGGCGGGCAGGACGCACCTCGTCAGCCTCGGCGACCTGCTCGACCGGGGCGACGACTCGCGCAGGGTCCTGGACCTCCTGATGCGCCTGCAGGTGGAGGCGCACACGGCAGGCGGCATGGTGCACGTCGTCGTCGGCAATCACGAGGCGATGAACGTCCTCGGCGACCTCCGCTACGTGAGCCGCGGCGAGTACGCCGCGTATGCCGCCGACGAGGACGCGGCGACGCGCGACGCGCGACGGCGGGAGTTCCTGGCACGCGGACCCGGCAGGACGGACGCCGACTTCGAGCGCCTCTTCCCACCGGGCTATTTCGGCCACCGCAGGCTGCTGGGCCCCGATGGCCGGTATGGAAAGTGGCTGCTGGCGCAGTCCGCGATCATCGTCGTGAACGACACCGTGTACATGCACGGCGGGCCGTCGAGCGCGCTCGGCGGTCGCAGCGTCGCGCAGCTCGACCGCGACTACACGGCGTCCATTGAGGCCTATCTGTCGGCCGAGGCGGCACTGCGAGCCGCAGGCCTCATCGTGTTCGAGGACGCCTACGGAAAGCGCGCCGAGCTCGCACAGGGGCGCCTGGACGCGATGCCGGCGGGCGACGCGAAGACAGCACTCGCGCCACAGGTCGCGCGGTTCGCCCAGGCGGACGACGACCCGCTCCTCGGCCCCGCCGGACCCAACTGGTACCGGGGCGCCGCGCTCTGCAACGAGTGCGCCGAGGCCGACGTGCTCCGGCCTTTCCTGCGGCAGGCCGGCGTGAAGCGTGTGGTCGTCGGCCACACGGTCGCAAGGAACGAGACCGTCGTCTCGCGCTTCGACGGCGGACTCGTGAAGCTCGACGCCGGCATGAACCAGGCCTTCTACCATGGCCGTCCCGCCGCGCTCATTTCCGACGCGTCTGGCTCGCGCGTCGCGTACGCGAGTCCGACGGTGGCGCCGGCCGACGTGCCCGCGGAGCCTCTGTACCTGAGCTCGCCCGTAATCGACGAGGACGGGGTTGCAGCAATCCTGCGCGACGGCGAAGTCCAGCCGGTCGAAGCCTGCGCGCCCGGCGTGCTCCGGGTGCGCGTGACGCAGAATGGCCGCAGCGTGGACGCAATCTTCGAGGCAGCCTCGAAGGACACCGTCGACCGGGAACTCGCGGCCTACGGCCTCGACCGCCTGCTCCGGCTCGGTCTCGTGCCTGCAACCGTGGCACGCACCTACGAGGGCGCAGGAGGCGTGCTGCAGGGCCGCCCGGCCAGCTGGGCGAGCGAACAGGACCGCCAGAACATTGCAGCCGGGACGCGCGCCGGACTCACCTGCCAGGCAATCTCCATGGCCGCCAGGGATGCACCTGCGCGCAGGCCGCTGGCCGCCGGTGCGGTGCCGCCCCGCCTGCCCGCAGGCGGCTACTGCGACGTAAACGCCGAGTTCCAGCTCGCATATGCGTTCGACGCGCTGATCGGCAACCAGGCCCGCACCCTCGACCGATACCTCTACGACCTCGACCCGACCCTGCAGGCGCGCGGACTGTCTCTGCTTCTGACAGGGCACGGCTCTGCCTTCGGCACCGGGACGAAGTTCCCCGGGCCATTCGAGACGGCGCTTGCGAAGACCGGACCGGAGATGCGCTCGCGCCTCGGGCGACTGGACGCCGCGAGCGTGAAGTCGGCGATCGGCCGGTGGATCGGCGATCCCGAGATCAAGGCACTGCTCGCACGCCGCGACCGGATCCTGGAACTCGCGCAGTCGCCGGCCGCACGCTGAGGGCCGGCCCTCAGCCCCTGCGCAGGACGGCCGAGCGAACCACGAAGCTGCTCCTGGCCGTCAGGCCATCCACGTCGCTCGCAACGACGGTCACCGTGAACTCTTCCACGCAGTTGTGCGGGGGCCTGCCATCGAAGCAGTGCCGCGCCGAATCGAAGCGCAGCCAACCGGGCAACGGGCGGCCGTCCGAAAGGCACGCCGACAGGTACAGCACGTCGCCCGGATCCGCGTCCACGAAGGACTCCTCGTGCACGAAGTGCTCGAGCGACGCACCTGGAAAGTACTCGAGATCGTCGATCGGCCGGTTCGCCTCGGGCGCTGCATTCATGACGCTCTCCCGGGCCTTGCGCGCGAACTCCCGGCCGATCGCGATCGCGAGGCCGATCCATACGAGCGCGAGCAGCAGGTTCAGCGCCGCGAAGGTGGGCGCCTCCCATCCCAGCCAGTTGAGGCCGACGTAGACGACGCCAGCCTGTATCAGGTCGCCGATGCGCCAGAAGAACGTGTCTATGGCGGTCTTGCCTTCGTACTTCGCGTCCCGGTCCACCGGCAGGAAGAGCGCCTGCCGCGTCGTGTTCATGAGCGAATAGTCGGTGGCGTTCTCCGCGATCTTCACAAAGCGGATCAGGGTGAAGATCGGCACGAAACCGATGAGCAGCGGCGACAGCGCGAGCAGCCCGTAGCCGATCGCCACAACTACCGGGTGGATGACGAGCGCGCCCTTCACACCCACGGTCCGGTAGATCCGGGCCACCAGGAAGAGCTGGATCGTGAGCCCGACCACCGTCGTCCAGAACTGGTAGCTGCCGTAGAACTCGGCGATCAGCACGCCCGGGTCGAGTGTGCCCCCGCTCGCCGCGGTGCGGGTCGCCGCCGCAAGCTGCACGTAGTGGGCCAGGATGAACTCGCCCGTCGTGTTGATCCAGTTGAGCAGCACGACCAGCAGCGCCACCAGCAGCAGGTAGCGGTCGCGCAGCACGAGGCCGATGCCGCCGAGCAGCTTCGGCAGCGCCTTGCCGTGCTCGGCCGCGATCGCCCGGGAGCCCTCGGGAACCGCTGCCCGCTCCGGCCCGATCAGCCACAGCGTCGCGAGCAGGAGCAGCGACGAGGCGATCATCAGCCCGACGGGCGTGAGCGCCGCCACGGCTAGCTGGGCGGTCTTCGCGCCGGCCAGCGCGCCGACGTTGGCGCCGACCATGATGACGGGAAACAGGCGCTGCCCGCTCTTCACGTTGAGGCTGTCGGCGGCGAACGCCCACAGCTGCGACACGACCATGATCCCGTAGATGCTCGCCCAGACGAAGAACACGAAGGCGACGGAAATCCCCGACCACGAGGCGGCCGCGAACAGCCAAAGGTTGACCGCGAAGAACACCGTCACGGCCCGCAGGAGGCGCGCCCCGTCGAGCCTGCGCCGCACCAGCCCGTACAGCGGCACGAGCATCATGAGCACCAGCGCCGTGATCGCGACGCCGTAGGAGCGCACTTCCGCCGAGTACTTCGTGAGCATCAGCGCTTCGCGCAGCGCCTTCACGACCTGGTACGAGAAGAGCATCAGGAACGCGTGCGTCGCGAACATGAGGACGCCGCGGCCCTCGCCAGGACGCACGCGAGTGAACAGCGTCAGCAGGCGCTCGAACGGAGTGAGACCAGAGCGTCGCGTGAGCATCAGGACCTCTTGGGAGCCATGGGCCCGAGCTGCGGATCCGCCAGCAGGAGCTTGCGGGAATAGCCGAGCTCGAGCGCGTGGGCAATCGCCTTGACGGCGGCCCCGCGGTCGTTACGGTCCGCCTGCGTGAGCGCGATGTACATCTGCGCGTACATGTCCTTGTCGCCGATCAGCTCCGCGCGAGCCAGCGCGCGCGCCGAAGCCTGGGGGTTCCCAGCCCGGCCGCTGTAGTAGGCGAGCGCGGCCCATACCGCTGCTTCCGTCGGATCGATCTTCAAGGCACTCTCCGCCAGGCTGCAGGCCCTCCGGTAGAGCTGGACCGCGTCCGGACGGCGGCCGGGGACCTGCCACAGGGCGTCCGCGAGCGCGCTCACCACCGAGTGGTCGTCCGACGCGAGTGCCTGCGCGCTTTCATACTGGCTGACGGCCTCCGGGAATCGCCTCTGATAGTAGTACAAGGTACCGAGATTGGAGTGCGCGGAGCGCGTCGGCTCGATGGCCAGCGACTTCTCGAAGGTACGGGCCGCCTCGTCCAGCCGCTCGTCCATCAGCAGCGCCGCACCCAGATTGTTGAGCGCCGACGCATTGCCCGGGGCGAGCTCGGCGGATCTTCGGTACTCGGCAACCGACTCCCCGGTACGGCCCGCGCGGAACAGGAAGCCCCCGAGGGCGTTGTGCGTGCGCCAGTAGGCGGGCTCGACCTCAATGGCCTTGCGGTAGCTGCGCTCGGCGTCCGCGCTCCGTCCCTCGTCTTCCAGGGCTTCCCCGAGACCCATCTGCACGTCGGCGTCGCGTGGGCGAACGGTCGCCAGCCGCGCATAGACGGCCTCCGCCTGCTCGTGGCGACCGCTTGCGAGGTACAGCCGCCCAAGCGCCATCTCTGACTCCTCGCGCGAAGGCTCGAGTTCGAGCGCCTTGCGGCAGGACTCCTCGGCCGCCGTCACGTCGGCAGTGGCCTTCGTCCGGTTGTAGCGCTGCAGGTGCACCTCGCAGAGACCCGCGTACGCGCGCGCCAGGCCGGGATCGAGCTGCAGCGCCTCGTGAAAGAGGCCACCGGCCTTGTCGAGTTCGCTCAGCGTTCCCGCCGCGCGCAGCGCCGACGTGCCGGCCAGGTAGAGGTCGTAGGCCGCCAGGTTGGGCACGACTTGGCGCTTAAGACGGCGCTCCGCCTCCGGTGTCAGCACGACCTCGAGCGCCTTGGTGATCGACCGCGAGATGTTGTCCTGGATGGCGATGACGTCGGCCCAGTCGCTGTCGTAGGTCCCGGCCCAGAGGTGGTAGCCGGTCAGGGTGTCGATGAGCTGCACCGTGACCCGCAGCTTGTCCTTGTCGCGTCGAACGCTGCCCTCGAGCACGTTGCGCACGCCCAGCGCCGCGCCGATCTTCCTCACGTCGACGCTCTGGCCCTTGAACTCGAATGCCGACGTCCGCGCGGCGACGCGCAGCCCCGGGATCTGCGCGAGCTGCGCCGAGATTTCCTCGGCGAAGCCGTCACCCAGGTAGCCGCTCTTCCCGCCCGAAGTCATGTCGACCAGCGGCAGCACCGCGACCGAACGCTGGTCGAGCTCGGCGGCCTGGAGCACCGGACCGCTCGCCTCCCCGATCGATCGCCACCAGGCAAATCCCGTGACGCCCGCCATCAAGGCGACGCCCGCCACGAGCCACGGCGCGATGGCCTTTCGCGCCCTCGGCAGCGGCACCCGCGCTGTGTCCCCGGAATCGAGCACGATGCCGGCCGGCGTGATCTCGTAGGACCACGCCAGCATCCCGATGATCGGGATGCCGATCACCGCGAGGATCGTGAGCGCGGTAATCCACCAGTCGGGGAAGTGCAGCGGCTGGAATGTCACCTGCGCGACCTGCAGCACGATGAACATGCCCACGAGGTACGCGGAGAGCACCTTGAACACGCTGCGACGCCGCAGCTCGGAGATGAACTTCTGGGCGCTGGCAGCCCAGGGGCTGCCGATCACGACCGCGGCAGGGTCGATCGCCTTGATTGTCGCGCCCGGCATCTCGAGCGGCTCGAAGTGCGCGATCAACGCGTATCCGCGCCCGGCCACCTTGACGATGTAGCGCGGATTCTCGCGCGTGTCGCCAAGCAGCCTGCGCAGGTCGCGCACGGTCGCCCGGAGCATTTCGTCGGTTGCGTCCTCGTGGGGCCACGCTCCGTCAAGCAGGACCTGCCGATCCACGACCTCGCCGTGCCGGGCTGCAAGGATCTGCAGGATCCGGGCGTGGTGGGGAGCGAGCGGATGGGAGCGGCCGTTACCTGTGACGCGGCCGAGCCGCGGCTCGACGACCCAGTCCGCCAGCCGGAACCCGCCCTCGAGGTCGTTGGCATCCATGACCATTCGACTCTGGAGTTCCCCTCTTGTGACTCTGGATCATAGCAGAGCCAACGCCTGCCGCAGGTCGTCCACCAGGTCGTCCGGATCCTCGATTCCGACGGACAGCCGAACGGTGCCGGGACCGATGTCGGACCACGCGCGCTGCTCCGCCGTGAATCCGCGCGGCTGCTGCATCGCGGGCGGCACGACCAGCGATTCCGTGGAGCCGAGGCTCGAGGTGAGCTCGAAGAGTTCGAGTGCCTCGGCAAAGCGCGTACCGGCCTCGAGCCCCGCGGCGAGATCGAACGTGACCATGGTTCCGAAGCTGTCCATCTGGCGCGTCGCGAGCGCGTGACCGGGGTCCGTCCGCAGGCCCGGGTACCTCACCCTGGAGACCGCGGGATGCGATGCGAGGAATTCCGCGACACGCGCGGCATTGCGGCACTGGCAGTCCCAGCGCACGAAATAGGTCTTGAGGCCACGGAGGATCAGGTAGGCCGCGTGCGGGTCCAGCGTGGGGCCCAGGCGCGTGAAGTCGTCGCGCATGGCATCGATGAGTTCACGCCGGCCGATGATGGCGCCGCCCATCACATCGCCGTGGCCGGATGCGAACTTGGTCAGGCTGTGGGCGTAGAGGTCCACGTCGAACTGGCCGTGGTTGTGCAGGCCCGCGAGCGTGTTGTCGAGCAGCGTCAGCGCGCCGTGCGCGCGCGCGAGCCCGGTGACGCGCTCGAGGTCGGCGACCTTCAGGACGGGGTTGGTCGGGCATTCGAAGACCACGACGCGCGTCGGCTTCGTCGCGAGCGTCCGCTCGAGCGACGCGTAGTCGGTCACTGTGAGCATGGTGGCCGACACGCCATAGCGAGCGAGGGCACGCTGGATGAACCCGCGCGTCGGCTGGTACGACTCCGCGAAGTACACGACGTGATCCCCAGCCTTGAGCAGCGCGAACAGCGTGGTCGAGATTGCGGCGATGCCCGACCCCGTGAGCAGGCAGGCGTCGCGCTCCTGCAGGTCCGCAAGCGCGACCTCGAGCTGCGTCAGGGTCGGGTTCGAGACGCGCGAGTAGTAGTAACCCTCCCGTTCGCCACCGAAGTACTTCTGGGTCTCGGCGACGTCGTCGAAGGTGAACTTGACCGACTGGTAGATCGGCGCGACCAGCGGCCGGTTGTCGGGCGGCAGTGGCACGCCAGGCAGGTGCGTGACCCGCGTGCGCTTCTTCATTTCAGCTCGAACGCGTCGGCGTCGAGGTCCGCCGGGAATTTCACGCGATGGGCCCGGAGCGATTCCATGTCGAGCACGGCCGTCTCGACCCGGTCACCGCCTCCCTCGCTCGAGAGCGGCTGCCCGAGGAAGTCCAGCGCGACGCTGTCGCCCGCGTAGCTCACGGCGTTGCCGTCGCGGCCGATACGGTTCACGCCCGCGACGTAGCACAGGTTCTCGATCGCGCGGGCCCGCAGCAGCGCCGCCCACGCGTGGGCACGGCGTGCCGGCCAGTTCGCAACGTAGAGCAGGAGGTCGTAGTCGCCGCGGCTGCGACTCCAGACGGGGAAGCGCAGGTCGTAGCAGATGAGCGGGCAGACGCGCCAGCCCTTGAGTTCCACGGTGAGCCGCGAACCACCCGCCGCGTAGTGCTCGTGCTCGCCCGCCATGCGGAACAGGTGCCGCTTGTCGTAATGGGCAAGCGACCCGTCCGGCCGGGCCCACACCAGGCGGTTGAAATAACGGCCCTGGTCGCGGACGATCAGGCTGCCGGTGATCACGCAGCCCATCGCCGCCGCTTCCTCGCGCATCCACCCGACCGTCGGCCCATTCATGGACTCGGCGAGTGCCCCCGCGTTCATGGTGAATCCCGTCGAGAACATCTCCGGGAGAACGATCAGGTCCGTGTGCCCCGCCAGCCCCCGGAAATGTTCCGCGAGCCGGTGGCGATTCGCGGCCGGGCCCTCCCAGGCGATCTCGGACTGTACGAGCGTGACCCGCAGATGTGGATTCATCGATCCAATCTCCTCAGCCGCTCGCCAGCGGCGTCAAGTGTTGCCTCGCCCTTGGCGAAGCAGAATCGCACGACCCGGGCGGGCAACGCATGCGTTGAAAATACCGATATGGGGATCGCCGCGACGCCGATCTCGCGCGTGAGCCAGCGGGCGAACTCGACGTCCGGCAGTTCGCTCACCGCGGAATAGTCGGCGAGCTGGAAATAGGTTCCCGCCGTGGGCGCGAATCGCAGCGGCGTTTGCGACAGCAGGCGGCAGAAGTGATCCCGCTTCGCCTGGTAGAACGCGGGCAGCTCGAGATGGTGCGCGGGGCACTCCACGAGGAAGTCGGCGAGACCGGCCTGGATCGGCGTCGCCACCGCGAACTGCACGAACTGGTGCACCTTGCGGAACTCGGTGGTGAGTGCGGGAGGCGCCACGCAATAGCCGACCTTCCAGCCCGTGGCGTGGTAGGTCTTGCCGAAGGACGACACCACGAAGCTGCGCGCGGCCAGCTCGTCGTGCCCGAGCACGCTCGCATGCCCCCGCCCGTCGAACACCATGTGCTCGTAGACCTCGTCCGACAGCACGCGGGCGGCCGTGGGGCGCAGGATCCGGGCCAGCGCGTCGAGATCCGCCTGCGACCAGACCGCGCCGCTCGGGTTGTGCGGCGAGTTCACGACCACGAGTCGCGTGCGCGGCGAGATTGCGTCGGCGACTCGATCCCAGTCCACGGAGAATGCCGGCGGCCGGAGCGGAACGCGCACGACCCGCCCACCGGCGAGCTCGACCGCCGGTTCGTAGGAATCGTAGGCCGGCTCGAGCAGGATCACCTCGTCGCCGGGCCGCACCACTGCCTGGATCGCGCAGAAGAGCGCCTCCGTTCCGCCCGAGGTCACGGTGACCTCGTCGCCCACGGACAGGTTGCGTCCATACAGGTCGCGGACCTTTCCTGCGATCGCCTCGCAGAGTGGCGGCCACCCCGCCATCGCCGCGTACTGGTTGCGGCCCGCGCGCATGTGCGCCGCCACGAGGTCCACGAGGCGCGCGGGCGGGTCGAAGTCGGGGAATCCCTGCGACAGGTTGATCGCACCGCACTCGGCGGCGAGCCGCGACATCACGGTGAAGATCGTGGTGCCGACGCGCGGCAGCTTCGATTCGATTGGTGTCGCGGTCACATCATTCCCACATCGGCGGCACGGCTCCGAGCCGATCGGGGTCCGGAAGACACGCCGTGAATCCTTCCCTGGAGGCTCGCGCGCGGCGTCCCTGCCGCGCGACGGTCCCCCGGACCCCGATCGGCCCGGAGCCCCGTCCACGTTCGCTGTTGTTCCAGCCGTCCGGAAGAACCGCTGCGGCGACTTCCATCACTGCACCGGCTCGAGCATCGCCGCCGCCATCGCCGCTCCGATGATGCCGGCGTCGTTGCGGAAGCTCGCCGGCACGATCTCGGCGCGGCTCGTGAGCAGCGGGCCGAAATAGTCCCAGTTCTCCGTCACGCCGCCGCCGATGATGAAGAGGTCCGGCCAGAGCAGCATGTGGTAGGCCGCGAGCACCTCGTTCACCGCCGCAGCCCACTCGGTCCAGCCGAGCCCCCGGTCGGTCCTGACCTTTGCCGAGGCGCGGTGCTCCGCCTCCTCGCCCCGCAGTTCGAGGTGGCCGAGTTCGGTGTTCGGCAGCAAGCGACCGTCGACGAAGATCGCGCTGCCGATGCCGGTGCCGAACGTGAGCACCATCACCGTTCCGCCGCGCCCCCGGCCCGCGCCGAGCGTCATCTCCGCCACGCCCGCCGCGTCGGCATCGTTGAGGAACGCCACTGGACGGCCGATCCGGGCCGCGAGCAGGCCCCGCACGTCCGTGCCGATCCATCGCGGGTCCACGTTGGCCGCCGTCCAGGCCCTGCCCTGCCGGGTGACCGCCGGAAACGCGAGGCCTACGGCGCCGGTGGAGGGAAGTTCACGCGCCATGGATGCAAGCTGGTCGAGCACCTCGGCCGGGGCGGCGCCCTCGGGCGTAGGTCGCCTAAGGATGGCTCCGGCAATCCCGCCAGTGCCCGGGTTCACGAGCCCGGCCTTCACGAAGGAACCGCCGACGTCGAAGGCGAGCACCGGCGACTCCTGCATGCGGTGTCAGCCCTTCTTCAGGCTCTCGATCATCTGCTGGTTGGCCGCAAGCGCCATCTGTGAGTCGCGATCGCGGATCTTCTGCTGCCGCGTCATCGTGAATCCGGCGATCGCGACCCCGATGGTGACGACGCCAACCAGGATCGTCGCGAGTGCGTTGATGTCCGGGCTCACGCCGAGCCGCACCTTGGAAAAAATCACCATGGGCAGCGTGGTCGAGCCCGGCCCCGCGACGAAGCTGGTGATCACGAGGTCGTCGAGCGAAAGCGTGAAGGCGAGCAGCCAGCCCGACAGCAGCGCCGGGAAGATGATCGGCAGCGTGATCAGGAAGAACACCCTGGACGGCCGCGCGCCCAGGTCCATGGCGGCCTCCTCGAGCGAGTCATCCATCTGCGACAGGCGCGACTGCACGATGACCGTGACGAACGCCATGGTGAACGTGATGTGCGAGATCACGATGGTGGTCATGCCGCGGCCGGCCGGCCAGCCGATCAACTGCTCCATCGTGACGAACAGCAGCAGCAGCGACAGGCCCGTGATCACCTCGGGCATGACGAGCGGAGCGGTCGTGAGGCCGGACAGCAGCGTCCTGCCCCGGAACGGCCCGAAGCGCGACAGCACCAGGCCCGCGAGCGTGCCGAGGACGACGGCGAGCGTCGCCGAACTCGCCGCGACCTTGAGGCTGAGCCACGCCGCGCCCAGGATCTGGTCGTTGTGGAGCAGTTCGCCGTACCACTTGGTCGAGAACCCCGCCCACACCGTGACGAGCTTCGACTCGTTGAACGAGTAGACGATGAGCGAGCCGATCGGGATGTAGAGGAACGCGAATCCCACGATCAGCGCGAACAGCCGGAACCACGAGCGGCCCTGCATCATCGGTGCAGCCCTCCGCCCGCTTCCGCGTCCTGGGCACGCTGGTAGTACATGATCGGGATCACCAGGAACATGAGCAGCGCGATCGCGACCGCGCTCGCCACCGGCCAGTCACGATTGTTGAAGAACTCTGTCCAGAGCACCTTGCCGATCATCAGCATGCCCGGATCGCCTAGCAGCGAGGGAATCACGAACTCGCCGACGGCCGGGATGAACACCAGCAGGCAGCCCGCGATGATGCCCGGCACGGAGAGCGGCACCGTGATCTTCATGAAGGCCTGCCACGGCCGGCAACCGAGGTCGGAAGCCGCCTCGAGCAGCGTCAGGTCCATCTTCTCGAGGTTCGCGTACAGCGGCAGGATCATGAACGGCAGGTACGAGTACACGATCCCCACGTACACGGCGAAGTCGGTCTGCAGCATGTGGATCGGCTCGTGGATGATCCCGAGCCACATGAGCAGGTTGTTCAGCAGTCCGTTGTTCTTCAGGATGCCGATCCACGCGTACACGCGCAGCAGGAACGACGTCCAGAACGGCAGCACCACCATCAGCATGAGGATGTTGCGCGTGGACGGGCTGCTGCGCGCGATCGAGTAGGCGATCGGATACCCGATGAGCAGGCACAGCACCGTCGACACTCCCGCCACGAAGATGGAGTTCAGGTACGCCCGCCAGTAGAGGTTGTCCTCGACCAGGAAGGCGAAGTTGCCGAAGTTGAGCTGGATCTGCAGGGCTTTCTCGGACACCCAGTGGATCAGCGGCTGGTAGGGCGGCATCGAGATCTGCGCGTCCGAGAAGCTGATCTTCAGCACGATCACGAACGGCACCAGGAAGAACAGCAACAGCCACAGGTACGGCACCGCGGTGACGAGGTTGGTGCCCGTCAGCCCGAGGCGCTTCATGACCCGCTTCACTTCGTCACCACCACCGGGCTCGTGGAGTGCCAGCTCAGGTAGACACGCTCGTCCCAGGTGACCCGGTCGTCGACGTGGCGGTAGACGTTCGGCTGGGTGACGCGCACGATCTTTCCGGAGTCGAGCTTGAGCAGGTAGATGGACATGTCGCCCATGTAGGCGATGTCCCTCACCACGGCGCTCGTCCAGTTGTCGGGCGTCGCGGGCTTTTCCCGGCCGAGCAGGATCTTCTCCGGCCGCACCGCCGCCCAGACGGTCGCCCCAGGCGCGGAGCTCACGCCGTGGTCGACGTAGACCGGCGTGTCCAGGTCGTCGCACTGGATGCGCACGTACGACGGCTCGTCCTCGACCAGCCGGCCCTCGAACATGTTCACCGAGCCGATGAACTCCGCGACGAAACGGGAGCTCGGGTACTCGTAGATTTCGCTCGGCGTGCCGACCTGCACGATCTCGCCGTGGTTCATGAGGCCGATGCGGCTCGACAGCGTCATCGCCTCTTCCTGGTCGTGGGTCACGACGACGAACGTGACGCCCAGCGTTTCCTGGATGTTGATGAGCTCGAACTGCGTGTGCTCGCGCAGCTTCTTGTCGAGCGCCGCGAGCGGCTCGTCGAGCAGCAGCAGCTTCGGCTTCTTGACCAGCGAACGGGCGAGCGCCACGCGCTGCCGCTGGCCGCCGGACAACTGGTGCGGCTTGCGCTTGGCGAACTGCCCGAGCTTGACGAGCTCGAGCATCTCCGTGACGCGGCGCGCGATCTCGGACTTCGCCAGGCCCTCCTGCTTCAGCCCGAACGCGACGTTCTGCTCCACCGTCATGTGCGGGAAGATCGCGTACGACTGGAACATCATGTTGACCGGCCGCTCGTAGGGCGGGATGGCCGTCATGTCCACGCCGTCGATGAAGATGCGGCCCGCCGTCGGCCGCTCGAAGCCCGCAAGCATCCTGAGCAGCGTCGTCTTGCCGCAGCCCGAGGCGCCGAGCAGGCAGAAGATCTCCTTCTTGTAGATGTCGAGCGTGACGTCGTCGACGGCGACGAAGTCGCCGAACTTCTTCGTCACCTTCTCGATGCGCACGTAGGGCTTCGCATCGGGATCGGTCCACGGCTCGAACTTCTGCTGGGTCGCGCGGGGTGAGGTGGCCATGGGATCTCGTCGTTACGTGACGTAGCGTTTATAGCCCAGCCGACGACCAATGGGTAGGCCGGAAACGAGGCGGGGCGGCCGGAGGAATGCCCCCGACCGCCCCGCGGTCCAACCAGGCCCCGGTGAGGCTTACTTGCCGGTCGTGAAGCGCGTCCAGGTGCGGTTCAGGAGCCGCGTGAAATCGGGGGACCGCGCCAGGTTCGGGAACAGCTTGGCCATGGTCTCGGGTGGCGGATAGACGCCCGGGTCGTCGCGGACCGCGGGATCCAGCAGCGCCACCGATGCGGCATTGCCGTTCGCGTAGTGCACCAGGTTCGAGTTCGCGGCCGCCACCTCGGGCCTCATCATGTAGTTGATGAAGGCATGGGCGTTGTCCGGGTGCGGCGCATCCGCCGGGATCGCGTAGTTGTCGAACCAGATGATGGTGCCGTCCTTCGGAACGCTGAGCGCGATCTCGACTCCCTGACCGGCGTCGATGGCGCGCTGCTTGGCCATGAGGATGTCACCGCTCCAGCCGAGCACGACGCACAGCTCGCCGTTGGCGAGCGAGTCGATGTACTGGGAGCTGTGGATCATGCGGATGTAGGGACGGATCTTCATCAGCAGGTCTTCAGCCAGCTTCAGGTCGTCCGGGTTCTCGCTGTTCGGATCCTTGCCGAGGTAGGCAAGCACGACGCCGACGACCTCATCCGGCGCGTCGAGGACGGAAATGCCGCAGTCCTTGAATTTGGCCGCCCACTTCGGATCGAAGAGCAGGGTCCAGCTGTCCACCGGCGCCTTGGGATCGATCGCCTGGACTTTCTTGACGTTGTAGCCGATGCCGTCCGTGCCCCACATGTGGTTCACGGCGTACTGGTTGCCCGGATCGTGCCGCTCGAGCCGCTGCAGGATGTTCGGGTCGAGGTTCTTCCAGTTCGGCAGCTTGGATCGGTCGAGCTTGCGGAACACGCCCGCCTTGATCTGAATTTCGAGGAACGAGGCCGACGGAACCACGACGTCATAGCCCGTGTTGCCCGCGAGGAGCTTGGTCTGCAGCACCTCGTTGTTGTCGAAAACGTCGTAGTTGACCTTGATGCCGGTTTCCTTTGTGAAGGCCTTCAGCATCTCCGGGTCGATGTAGTCCGACCAGTTGTAGACATTGACCACCTTCTCCTCGGCAGGAGCGGCGGCCGGAGCCTGCGCGGAAGCGGCCGGAGCCTCTTCCTTCTTGCCGCAACCCGCGAGCGCGATCGTGGCGGCCAGGCCGACGAGCCCGGCGCGGATGGTGAGTTTCATCGTGGCATTACCCCGTGTTGACGATGTACATGGGAGCTGCCCGCGGGCCTGCCCCCTTCAAGCCATGTATAGCGCACCGGCAGGGTCAGGACAAGGAATCGACCGCCACCGGATGCCCCCCGGGACGAGCCTACAGCCGGCCCTCGGTCCGGCAGCGCGCCAGCGTCAGGTCCAGGCAGCGCCAGGCCTTCTCGGCGAGTTCGTCGATCTGCTCGCGGCTGATCACGAGCGGCGGCGCGATGATCATGGTGTCGCGCACCGCCCGCATGATGAGGCCGTTCTGGAAGCAGAAGTCCCGGCAGATCCCGCCCACCTCGCCGCGCTTGTCGAAGAACCCCCGGCTGCGCTTGTCGCGGACGAGTTCGAGCGCCCCGATCAGGCCGATCGAGCGCGCCTCGCCCACCAGGGGATGCTGCGCAATCTCCCGCCACTTCGCAGCGAGGTAGGGCCCGGTCTCGTCGCGGGTGCGCAGCACGAGGTTCTCCTGCTGGATGATGGAGAGGTTCACGCTCGCCACGGCGCAGGCCACCGGGTGGCCGGAATACGTGTAGCCGTGGGCGAACTCACCGCCCTTCTCGATCAGCACGTCCGCGATGCGGTCGGCGACCATTACCCCGCCGATCGGCAGGTAGCCCGAGGACAGCCCCTTGGCGATGGTCATGAGGTCCGGCCGGATCCCGTACAGGTTGCTGCCGAACCAGTGCCCGGTGCGGCCGAAACCGCAGATCACCTCGTCGGCGACGAGCAGGATCCCGTGGCGGTCGCAGATGCGCTGGATCTCGGGCCAGTAGGTGTCGGGGGGAATGATCACGCCGCCCGCCCCCTGGATCGGCTCGCCGATGAAGGCCGCCACCCGGTGCGCGCCGAGTTCCTCGATCTTTCGTTCCAGCTCACGCGCCGCCTTGAGACCGAACTCCGCCGGCGACAGGTCGCCGCCCTCCCCGTACCAGTACGGCTGGCAGATGTGGACGATGTCCGGGATCGGCAGGCCGCCCTGCTCGTGCATGAAGGCCATGCCGCCCAGGCTCGCCCCGGCCATGGTGCTGCCGTGGTAGGCGTTCTGCCGGCTGATGATGACCTTGCGCTCGGGTTGCCCCATCAGGTCCCAGTAGCGGCGCACGAGGCGCACGACGGTGTCGTTGCCCTCGGAGCCCGAGCCCGTGAAGAACACCCGGTTGAACTGGGGCGGCGTCAGGTCCACGAGCTGCTTCGCGAGCTCGATCGCCGGCGGATGGGCCGTCTGGAAGAAGCTGTTGTAGTACGGCAGCTCGAGCAGCTGGCGATAGGCCGCCTCGGCGAGTTCGCGCCGGCCGTAACCCACGTTCACGCACCACAGGCCCGCCATGCCGTCGAGGATGCGGTTCCCTTCGGAGTCGTAGAGGTACACGCCCTCCGCCCTCACGATCACCCGCGCGCCCTTGGCGTGCAGGAACTTGTAGTCCGTGAACGGGTGCAGGTAGTGCTGGCGGTCGAGTTCCTGCCAGGCAGCGGTGGTACGGTCGGCGACGTAGGGGGCTGAGGTGCGGGTGGGCATGGGTTTAGAGAAAGCTGTTAGTGACTGGCGGTTAGCCTAGACGTTCAGCAGCAGGTGCTCCCGCTCCCACGAGCTGATCACCTGCAGGAACGTGTCGAGCTCGCTCTCCTTGACGGCCGTGTAGGCCAGCACGAAGCGCTCGCCCAGCAGGTCGATCAACTGACGGCAGTCGCGGAGCAGGCGTACGGACTCCTCCAGGCTGCGCGGCAGGCCGAACGGCAGGTCGTAAGCACTGCCGGACACCGGCTCCGACGGCTTCAGCCCCTCGATCATGCCGAGGTAGCCGCAGGCGAGCGAGGCCGCGAGCGCGAGGTAGGGATTCGCGTCCGCGCCGGCGAGCCGATTCTCGACGCGCCGGTTCTCGGCGTTGGAGATCGGCACGCGCAGCCCCGCGGTGCGGTTGTCGTAGCCCCACTGCGTATTGATGGGCGCGAGATGCCCCAGGATGACGCGGCGGAACGCGTTCACGTTTGGCGCGAACAGCGCCATCGCCGAGGGCAGGTACTTCTGCAGCCCGGCGATGTGGGAGAAGAAGAGCTGGCTCGGGTTTCCATCCTTGTCGCTGAACACGTTCTTGCCGGTCTTCGAGTCCACGATGCTCTGGTGGATGTGCATGGCGCTGCCGGGTTCGCGCGCCATCGGCTTCGACATGAACGTCGCGTACATCTTGTGGCGGAACGCCGCCTCGCGCGCCGTGCGCTTGAACATGAACACCTGGTCCGCGAGCGACATCGCGTCGCCATGGATCAGGTTGATCTCCATCTGCGCCGCGCCGTCCTCGTGGATCAGCGTGTCGATCTCGATCTCCTGCGCCTCGCAGAAAGCATAGACGTCGTCGAACAGCGGGTCGAACTCGTTCACCGCCGCGATGCTGTAGGACTGGCGGCCGATCTCCGGGCGGCCCGAGCGGCCGACCGGCGGCTTCAGCGGATAGTCGGAGTCGATGTTCGGCTCGACCAGGTAGAACTCGAGTTCCGGCGCGACGATCGGCTTCCAGCCCTTCTGCGCGTACAGGTCGAGGATGTGCCTGAGCACGTAGCGCGGCGCCATCGTGACCGGGCGGCCGTCGTGATAGAAGCTGTCGTGAATGACCTGTGCGGTCGGCTCCGCGGCCCAGGGCACGACGCGCGTCGTGGCCGGGTCGGCCTTCAGCACGATGTCGATCTCCGACGGGCTGATCGCGCGGTCGTCCTCCGGGTACTCGCCGGTGACCGTCTGCAGGAAGATGCTCTCGGGCATGCGCATGCCCTCGTCCTCCGCGAACTTCACCGCCGGCATCACCTTGCCGCGGGCGATGCCCGCCATGTCCGGCACGATGGCCTCGACCTCCGAAATGCCGTGTTCCTTGAAGAATTGCTGGATGGGCGTGCTCATGATCGACTTCCTTTTGCGTGTTCCCGTGCGTGTTCCCGCGCCGCCCTTCCAAAGGCGGCGAACAGGGCCCGCGAGAACGGGTTTTTCATCACCTGCCACTCGGGGTGCCACTGCACCGCGAGCGCGAATCCTGGGGCGGAACTCACCCTGAAGCCCTCGATGAGGCCGTCCGGGGCGCGCGCCTCGACTTCGAGGCCGGCCCCGAGCCGCTCGACCCCCTGGGAGTGCAGCGAGTTCACCATGACGCGGTCGGCGCCGGCCACGCCGCGCAGGACCCCGCCCGGCACGAGTTCCACCTCGTGCACCGGCGCGTACTGCACTTCGAGCGGCGCCTTCTTGTCCTCCCGGTGGTCGCTCTTGCCGGGCACGTCCTGCACCTTCTGCCAGAGCGTGCCGCCGTAAGCGACATTCATCTCCTGGAACCCGCGACAGATCGCGAAGAGCGGCATTCCGGACGCCACCACGCGCGGGATCATCGGCAGCGTGGTCGCGTCGCGGTGCGGATCGTGCATCGTGCCCGGATCGCTCTCGGTCCCGGCGTAGTGGTGCGGCTCGACGTTCGACGGGCTGCCCGTGAGCATGATGCCGTCCACGCCGGCCATGATCGCGTCGAAATCCACCTCGTCGCCCAGCGACGGAATCAACACGGGCACCGCGTCGGCGGCGTCCGCAACGGCGCGAATGTACTTCTCCCCGACGCAGTGGAAGGGGTGGGGCCCGAGGATCCGGCGATCCGCGGGAATGCCGATCAATGGTTTGCGCTCAGCCACGTTTAATATCCTAGACAGCCCGATCTGGACCGCCGGACGAGTGCATTCCAGATTAAACCACAGCCCCGGGGTGATCGTCGCCAAGCACCGCAAAAAAGATACTAATAATCATGCGGAACATTGGGTTGCGTGCCTCTTGCAACGTCGAGTCGAGCTTGCCCGCCCGGGTCCGCTGAGGCTATGCTCGGTCGCGGGGCGCGGGCACACCGTCGCTAAATCCTAAACAATGGGGGTCCCATGCCGCAGTTCGCGGAATTCGAGCAGGCGCGTGCCTGGCTCACGAGGCATCCGCAGGTGCGCGCCGTCGACCTGCTGCTGCCGGACCTCATGGGGATCCCGCGCGGCAAGCGCGTGACGGTCGCCGAGCTCGAAGGCGTGCATCGCAACGGGCTGTTCCTGCCCGCGTCCATGTTCGCACTGGACGTGCTCGGCGGGACGGTGCAGGCCACGGGCCTCGGATTCGACGAGGGCGACGCAGACCGCGTCTGCCTGCCGCTGCCGGGCTCGCTTGCGACCGTACCCTGGCTCGGCGACGAGATCGCGCAGATGCAGGTCGCGATGTACGAGCACGACCGCACGCCGTTCTTCGGTGACCCACGGCACGTCCTAGAGGGCGTGCTCTCCCGCTTCGCGCAGCTGGGCCTGCGCCCGGTCATGGCGGTAGAACTCGAGTTCTACTTCGTCGATCGCGAGCGCACGCCCGAAGGCCACGCGCAGCCGCCGCGGCAACCGCTGTCCGGCCGCCGCGAGCACAAGACGCAGATCAACTCGATGGCGGACCTCGACGAGTACTCCGCGGTGATCGCGGCCATCGACGACGCGGCGCGGGCGCAGGAACTGCCCACCGGAACCGTGCTCGCCGAGTACGGCCCCGGGCAGTTCGAGGTCAACCTGCACCACGTGGACGACGCCCTCCTCGCCTGCGACCACGCGATCCGCCTGAAGCGCATGGTCAAGGGCGTGGCGCTGCGCCACGGCATGGACGCGACCTTCATGCCGAAGCCCTATCGCGACCACGCGGGCAGCGGCGCACACCTGCACGTGAGCCTGGTGGATGCGGACGGCCGCAACATCTTCGCCGCCGACGATCCTGCCGGCAGCCTGGCACTGCGCCACGCCATCGGCGGGCTCGCCGCGACGATCAACGACGCGATGGCGGTCTGCGCGCCGACCGCGAATTCCTATCGGCGCTTCCAGCCCGAAGCCTATGTGCCGCTCAACCCGAGCTGGTCGGTGAACAACCGGGGCGTGGCATTCCGCGTTCCCGCCGGTCCGCCTGCGAGCCGCCGGGTCGAGCACAGGGTCGCCGGGGCCGAGGCGAATCCCTACCTGCTGGCGGCGATGGTCCTCGCCGGAATGCACCTCGGCATCACTCAGAAGCTCGACCCCGGACCGGTGCTCGCGGGCAACGCCTACCGCGACGCGACGCCGACGATCCCGCTCTCCTGGCCCGAGGCGCTCGCGGTGTTCGAGCGCAGCGGCTTCGCGCGCGACTACCTCGGCGAGCGCTTTGCGCACCTGTACGCCCAGACGCGGCGCGGCGAGATGCAGGACTTCAGCTCCTACGTCTCAGCGCTCGAGTATTCCTGGTACCTGACGACGAGCTGAGCCATGGAACACGTCCGCTCGTACTACGCGGCATCCGCCCACACTGCCCCGCCCCGCGAACCGCTGCGCGGCGACCTCCAGGCCGACGTGTGCGTCGTGGGCGGCGGCATTGCCGGCTGCTCGACCGCGCTCAACCTCGCCGAGCGCGGCTACAAGGTCGTCCTGCTCGAAGGACAGCGCATCGCGTGGGGCGCCTCGGGCCGCAGCGGCGGCCAGGCGATCGTCGGTTTCGCGGCCGGACAGGACAAGCTGGTCGCGCAGGTCGGCAGGGAAACCGCGCGGCGCATGTTCGACGTCTCCGTCGAGGCCCTCGACGACCTGAAGGAGCGGGTCGCCCGGCACGCGATCGACTGCGACCTCAACTGGGGCCAGATGCACGCGGCAATCAAGCCCCGGCACGAGACCGAGCTCAGGGCCTGGCTCGAGGAACTCGAGCGCGACTACGGCTACTCGTCGCTCACCTGGCTCGACCGCGGCAGGCTCCGCGAGGTGCTCGCGACCGATCGCTACATCGGCGGCCTGCTCGACTCGCGCAGCGGCCACCTGCACCCGCTCAACTACACGCTTGGTCTCGCGCGCGCCGCGGAAGCCGCCGGCGTGCGTATCTTCGAGGGCAGCCAGGTCACGCGACTCGATCACGGCGACACGGTGACCGTGACGACCGATGGCAGCACAGTTCGGGCAAGGCACGTCGCGCTCTGCTGCAACGCATATGTCGACGAAAAGGTATCGGCGAAACTGCGGGCACGGATCATGCCCGTGGGCACCTACATCGTCGCCACCGAGCGGCTGGGCGAAGCACGCATGACGGCACTGATGCGCGACAACGTGGCCGTCGCCGACGTCAACTGGGTGCTGGATTATTTCCGCCGCTCGGCCGATCACCGCTTGCTCTTCGGCGGGCGCGTGAGCTACTCGGGCCTGGACCCGCTCCACACTGAGCGAGCCACCCGCGCAAGGATGCTCAAGGTCTTCCCGCAACTCGCGGACGTGAAGATCGAGTACGCGTGGGGTGGCCTCGTCGACATCACCATGAGCCGCGCGCCGGACTTCGGGCGCCTTGCGCCCAACGTCTACTACCTGCAGGGATTCTCGGGACACGGCATCGCACTCACCGGGATGGCGGGCAAGCTCGTTGCAAATGCGATCGCCGGACAGGCGGAGCGCTTCGACATGTTCTCGAAACTCGAGCACCGCAACTTCCCGGGCGGGCGGGCACTGCGCACGCCGGCGCTGGTGCTCGCGATGCTGTGGTTCAGGCTGAAGGACCTGCTCTAGTCAGTTCCCGCGTAGCTCGTCCCGCTGGTGCAGGTCTCGTGCACCACCACCCGCGAGAGCTGCGGCAACCGCGGCTCCAGTTCCCTCCAGATCCATCGCGCCAGGTTCTCGCTGGTCGGATTCTCGAGCCCCGGTACGTCATTCAGGTAACGGTGATCGAGACGCTGGAACAGCGGCTCGAAGGCCTCGCGCACGTCCGCGAAGTCCATTACCCACCCGAGGTGCGGATCGACGGGCCCGCCGACGTGAATCTCCACGCGAAAAGAGTGCCCGTGAACCCGCGCGCACTTGTGACCGGGCGGCACGTTCGGCAGCCGGTGCGCACTCTCCAGGGTGAAGGTCTTGAAGATGTCCACTGATCCGTTCACTCCTTGCGCTTCAGCAGGTAGGCCACGTGGATCTTCGGGTTGCGGCGGAAGTCCTCCGGGATTGTAGCGCGACTCAGGTCCTCGACCTCGAAGCCGGCCAGCGCCCCGGTGTCGAGCTTGAAGCGCTGGAAGTTGTTCGAGAAGAGCATGAGGCCGTCGGGTTCGAGCAGCTCTCCGATCCGTTGCAGCAGCTGTGCGTGGTCGCGCTGCACGTCGAACTCGCGCTCCATGCGCTTTGAGCGCGAGAGCGTCGGCGGATCGACGAAGACGAGGTCGTAGCGCCGCTGGCCCGCCCTTGCCTGCTCGTCCAGCCACGTGAGGCAATCGTCGCGCACGAATTCGTGATCGGGGCCCGCGAGCCCGTTGAGCGCGAGGTTCCGCTTCGCCCAGTCGAGATAGGTGTGCGACATGTCCACGGTGGTGGAACTCGTCGCCCCGCCGCCGACGGCGTGGACCGTGGCCGTGCCGGTGTAGGCGAACAGGTTGAGGAATCGCCGTCCCGCCGCGAGTTCCCCTATGCGCCGCCGCGTGATGCGGTGGTCGAGGAAGAGCCCCGTGTCGAGGTAGTCGGTGAAGTTCACCAGGAAGCGGTAGCGTCCCTCGCGGACGGTGTGAAAGACCTGCTCGCTGTCCACCTTTTCGTACTGCTCGCCGTGCCGCTGGCGCTGGCGGACCCGCAGCGCGATGCGCTCCTGCGGCAGTCCGAGCACCTCGGGCAGCACGGCCAGGACTTCGTCGCGGCGTCCGCGGGCTGCGTCACGCGACACGGTGGGCGGCGCCGCGTACTCCTGCACGCAGGCCCAGCGCTCGTCGTTGCCGTAGATGTCGATGGCGAACGAGTACTCAGGCATGTCGGCGTCGTACACGCGATAGCAGGCAACCTCCTCGCGCCGCGCCCAGGACGCGAGCCGCGCGACATTCTTGCGCAACCGGTTCGCGAACATCCCGGCGCCGGGCCGGGCTTTCGCCGCGTCGAGACGATCGCGACGGGCGGTCTCGGCGTCCGGCTCGACCGACTCCTGATTCAGCTCGAAGCGCAGCAGGCGACACTCGATCGCGCCGTTGAAAAACGTGTGGGAGCGATAGGCGCGGAGCCGCAGCGCCCGGCCGAGCGGCGGGTTGCCCGTGAAGACGCCCGCGTCCCAGCCTGGAAACCGCTCGATCAGCGCGCGGCCGAGTTCAGCGTACAGTGGGCCAAGCGTGTTCTCGTCCTCGAGGCGGGCACCGTAAGGCGGATTCACGAGCACCAGGCCACGCGGCTCGGCCGCCTGCGGCAGCGAAGAGACGTCCCGTCGCTCGAACCCCAGGTGATCGCCGAGGCCGGCGCGCCCGGCATTCGCGAGCGCGGCCCGGATCGCGGTCTGGTCGCGGTCGAATCCGCGCAGGCGGGCACTGCCGAGCACGGCGAAATCACGGCGCTCGAGTGCCGCCTCGCGCAGCGACCGCCACGTCGCCTCGTCATGCTGCAGCCAGCGCTCGAATCCGAATCGGCGCCGCAGCAGTCCCGGCGCGACCTGCGCCGCCATCAGCGCCGCCTCGATCACGAACGTGCCCGAGCCGCACATGGGGTCCGCGAACCCACCGCCCTCCGCTGCAATCGCCGGCCACCCGCAGCGCAGGAGCAACGCCGCCGCGAGGTTCTCCTTGATCGGCGCCTCGACGGCGGACTGGCGGTAGCCGCGCCGGTGCAGCGGCTCGCCGCCCA
>Ga0209253_10000768_pt1 | contig 28015 bp, 21 predicted proteins | sample FrelakmetBRP12BR_FD_187145 | JGI IMG/M metagenome (GOLD analysis project Ga0209253, IMG submission 187145) | Freshwater lake sediment microbial communities from the University of Notre Dame, USA, for methane emissions studies - BRP12 BR (SPAdes)... | ecosystem: Environmental > Aquatic >...
CTGCTCGCGCAGCAGCCGGCCGAAACCGAGCGTCTCGTAGAAATGATCGATCGCCGCGAGGTCGGGCGCACTGCGGGCGAGGTCGTCGAGACCGACCCCGAGCGGCATGTCGCAGGCGATCCCGGTCAGCTGTCGCGACAGGAACGCCGACTCCCGGTGCTCGCGCAGGCTCTGGGCGACGAACGCGGCGCCACGGAACTTGAGCTTCGGCACCGCTTCGAGGTTCTCGAACACGCCCGGCAATGTATCGAAGTGCTTGAGCAGCGTCGCCGCCGTCTTGCGGCCCACGCCCGGCACGCCGGGCACGTTATCCACGGCATCGCCCATCAGAGCGAGAAAGTCGGCCATCCGCTCCGGAATCACGCCGAAGCGCTCCTCGATGTCGTGGTAGCCGTAACGCACGTCCGCGACGGCGTCCCAATAGGTGTCGTTCGCCGAGACGAGCTGGGTGAGGTCCTTGTCGCGGCTGACGATCGTCACCCGCTGTCCCGACTGCTGCCCGAGCACGGTCAGCGTGCCGATGATGTCGTCGGCCTCGTAACGCGAGCTGCCGAACTGCCGCAGCCCGAGGGCGGCGCAGAGCTCGCGGCACAGCGCGAACTGGCGCTTCAGCTCCGCTGGGGCTGGATCGCGATTCGCCTTGTAGGCGGGATAGATCTCGTTGCGGAACGAGACTTCGAGGCTCTCGTCGAATGCCACGGCAATCCGCTCGGGCGCGACGCGCTCGATCAGGTCGCCGAGGAAGCGTGCGAAGCCGTGCACGGCATTGACCGGGTTCCCTTCCCGGTCGGTGAACTCGAGCGGCACCGAGTAGTAGGCGCGGAAGATGAAGACGCTGGCGTCGACGAGGTACAGCACCGCGTGATTCTGCAGCACGCCGCCCGGCGTCGCCACTTTGCCGGGGCCACGCCCGCAGCGCAGAATCGCTCCGTCGGCAGCCGTCGGTCGCGCAATGAGCTGGCAGATCGTCCCCATCGAGCGACGCCACATCGCGGGCTTTCGCGAGGTACTCGATGGCGTTGCGCGCGAGCGCCGCTACCTGGTGTTCCTGGAGGCACCGCCGGCCGCGGAGGTGCGCCGATTCGTGCTCGGCAACCTCCGCAACGGCGTCTCGCAGTTCGTCGCCGTCGAGGACGGACAGGTCGTCGGCTGGTGCGACGTGGTGCCGAAGACCCGGGAGGCCCTGCGGCACTCCGGCGTCCTGGGCATGGGAGTCGCCGCGACGCATCGCTCGCGGGGCATCGGCGCGGCGTTGCTGCAGGCGACGATCGACGCCGCCTCCGCAAGCGGGCTGACCCGCGTCGAGTTGTTCGTCCGCACCGACAATACTGCGGCGATCGCGCTCTACCGCCGGTTCGGCTTCGAACCGGAGGGCCGGTTCAGGAACTACATGATCGTGGACAACGCGTCACACGACGTGCTCGCAATGGCAAGGCACCAGACAGGGGGAAACCAACGATGAGCTCACTCGACCAGGCCCGTGATACACAGCTGAAGAACATCGAGGCCAGAACCGGTAAGACGCTGGCCCAGCTGCGCACGCTGCTGGCCGGCAGCGGCCTTGCGAAGCACGGCGAGCTGCGCAGCTTCGCAATGGAGAAGCTTGGCCTCGGCTACGGCGACGCCAATACGCTCGTGCACCTGGCGCTGGCCTCGGACGGCCAGAGCGCTGCGGCTGGCAAGTCGGACAGCGACGTGCTCGCGGAAATCTACGCCGACAAGAAGGCGCCGCTGCGGCCGATTCATGATGCGCTGATGGCCGCGATCGATCGGTTCGGCGAGTTCGAGGTCGCGCCAAAGAAAGGCTATGTCAGCCTGCGGCGCAAGAAGCAGTTCGCGATGATCGGCCCGGGCAGCGCGACCCGGGTCGATGTCGGCCTCAACATGAAGGCGGTGCCGGCGACGGCGCGACTGCTCGCCGAGAAGCCGGGCGGCATGTGCCAGTACAAGGTGAAACTGACCAGCCCGTCCGAGGTGGACGCCGAGCTGATCGGCTGGGTCCGCCAGGCCTACGATGCGGCTGGTTGAGCGGACAGTCGCTTGTGCAGCGGACTCGAGCGCGGGAAATGCGCGAGCAGGTATTCCATCTGGTCGGCGAGTACACGGCGGCCCTTCAGGTAGATGTACTCGGCGTAGCTCGGCGTGAACGGAATCGCGATCAGCTGCAGCTTCGCCTGCTCCGGCGTGCGCCAGGCCTTGAGGTTGTTGCAGCGGCGGCAAGCCGTCACGACGTTGTTCCACGCATCCCGGCCGCCACGCGACAACGGCGTCACGTGATCGCGCGACAGCTGCCCGGACCCGAAGCGCTGCCCGCAATACATGCAGAGGTGGCCGTCGCGCCGGAACAGCGTTTCGTTGTTGAGCGGCGGCACGTAGCCGTGGTGCAGGTGACCGGGATTGTTGCTGTGCCCCACCGTCGCAACGATCGAGCTGATCTCGACCACGGTTCGCTCGCCGGTGCGCGCATTGGTCCCGCCGCGCAGCTGGAACAGCGGCTGCCCGAACGAGTACGCGACCTGGCCCATGAAGTGCAGACGGACCGCGTCCCGGTAGTCGATCCACTCCAGTGGCATCCCCGAGACGTCCGTGCGCAGGACCTCCTGAGACAGGGCGTACATACCCTGAAAGATACGTCACTGCTGTGCGATAATTCAACGGTTCCAGGCCAGCCAAAACGCAAGAAAAAGCCGCGAGGATTCATCGCCATGCCGCTGACGATCGGAGTGCCGCGCGAGACGTTCGCGGGAGAGAAGCGTGTCGCCACCGTGCCTGAGGTGGTCGAGAAGCTGATCAAGCTCGGCTTCGGCGTCAACGTCGAGACCGGTGCCGGGGCCGCCGCCAATTTCGACGACGCCTCGTACGAAGCTGCCGGTGCCGGCATCGCGGGCGGCGCCGCGGAGCTCTACGCCGGGTCCGACATGATCTTCAAGGTGCGTGCCCCGACGCCCGGCGAGATCGCGCTGATGAAGCCCGGCAGCACGCTCATCAGCTTCGTCTGGCCGGCGCAGAACCCCGAGCTCATGCAGTCGATGGCCGGCGCCAGGCTGACCGTGCTCGCGATCGACTCCCTGCCGCGCCAGCTCTCCCGCGCCCAGAAGATGGACGCGCTCACGTCCATGGCCAGCATCAGCGGTTACCGCGCCGTGATCGAGGCCGCCAACGCCTTCGGCCGCTTCTTCAACGGCCAGGTCACCGCCGCCGGCAAGATTCCGCCGGCGAAGGTCTTCGTCGCCGGCGCCGGTGTCGCCGGCCTGGCCGCGATCGGCACGGCCGCCAACCTGGGCGCCATCGTGCGCGCCAACGACACGCGCGCCGAGGTCGCCGACCAGGTCGTGTCGCTCGGTGGCGAATTCGTCAAGGTCGACTACGAGGAGGAAGGCTCCGGCGGCGGCGGCTACGCCAAGGTGATGAGCGAGGGCTTCCAGCAGGCGCAGCGCGAGATGTACGCCAAGCAGGCCAAGGAAGCGGACATCATCATCACCACCGCCCTGATTCCGGGCAGACCCGCACCGAAGCTCATCACCGCCGAGATGGTGAAGAGCATGAAGCCGGGCAGCGTCATCGTCGACATGGCGGGTGAGCAGGGCGGCAACTGCGAGCTCACCGTTCCTGGCGAGGCCGTGGTCCGGCACGGCGTCACCATCATCGGTTACACAGATCTCGTCAGCCGCCTGGCCAAGCAGTCGTCGACCCTGTATTCGACCAACCTGCTGCGCGTGACCGAGGAACTGTGCAAGACCAAGGACGGCGTCATCAACGTCAACATGGACGACGACGCCATTCGCGGCCTGACGGTCGTCAAGGAAGGCGAAATCACCTGGCCGCCACCGGCTCCCAAGCTGCCGGCCGCGCCACCGCAGGCCAAGCCGGCCGCGGCTGCGGCCGCACCGGCCAAGAAATCCGGCCACGGCCACGGCGCCGGCGAACCCGCCTCCGCCAAGAGCCTCGCGATCATCTTCGGCGTCGGCGCCCTGCTCTTCTGGCTGGTCGGCGCGTTCGCGCCCGCGTCGTTCCTGTCGCACTTTACGGTGTTCGTGCTGGCCTGCTTCGTCGGCTACATGGTGGTGTGGAACGTCACGCCGGCGCTGCACACGCCGCTGATGAGCGTCACCAACGCGATCTCCAGCATCATCGCGGTCGGTGCGCTGATCCAGATTGCGCCGCCGCTCGATGAGGCGGCAGCCGGAGGACGACCCAACGCGCTGATCTTCGGGCTCGCCTTGCTCGCGCTCGCGCTCACCGCGATCAACATGTTCGGCGGCTTCGCCGTCACCCGTCGCATGCTCGCGATGTTCCGGAAGTAAGGGAGCGCAAGCATGTCCGCTAACCTCGCCACGGTGGCCTACATTGCCGCCACCATCCTGTTCATCCTGAGCCTCGGCGGCCTGTCGAATCCCGAGACCTCGCGACGCGGCAACTCCTACGGCATCCTCGGCATGGCCATCGCCGTGCTCGCGACCGTGTTCGGGCCGCGCGTCACCGCCGCCGGCATTCCCTGGATCGTCGGCGCGCTGGTGGTCGGGGGCAGCGTCGGCCTCTACGCGGCCCGCAAGGTCCGCATGACGCAGATGCCCGAGCTGGTCGCGGCGATGCACAGCCTCGTCGGCCTCGCCGCGTGCCTGGTCGGCTTCGCGAGCTACGTCGACACGTCGATCGTGTTCACCGGCGCCGAGAAGACCATCCACGAAGTCGAGATCTTCCTCGGCATCCTGATCGGCGCAGTCACGTTCTCGGGCTCGGTCATCGCCTTCGGCAAGCTGTCCGGCAAGATCGGCGGCAAGCCGATGTTGCTGCCCGGGCGGCACTGGCTCAACCTCGCCGGCCTGCTCGCGGTGATCTGGTTCGGCGCGCAGTTCGTGCAGGCGCACGACGTCTCCGCGGGCATGCTGCCGCTGCTGCTGATGACGGCGATCGCGCTGCTGTTCGGCGTGCACATGGTGATGGCCATCGGCGGCGCGGACATGCCGGTCGTGGTGTCGATGCTCAACAGCTACTCCGGCTGGGCCGCGGCCGCGACCGGCTTCATGCTGTCGAACGACCTGCTGATCGTCACCGGCGCGCTCGTGGGCTCTTCGGGCGCGATCCTGTCCTACATCATGTGTCGCGCGATGAACCGCAACTTCATCAGCGTGATCGCCGGCGGCTTCGGCACCGGCGGCGGCGCGACGCCGGCGGCGGCGGGCGCGCAGCCGGCGGGCGAAGTGACGGCGATCAGTGCCGTCGAGACCGCAGAGCTGCTGCGCGACGCGAAGAACGTGATCATCGTGCCGGGCTACGGCATGGCGGTCGCCCAGGCGCAGCACACCGTGTTCGAGATCACCAGGCTGCTGCGCGAGAAGGGCGTCAACGTGCGCTTCGGCATCCATCCGGTCGCCGGCCGCATGCCGGGACACATGAACGTGCTGCTCGCCGAGGCCAAGGTGCCCTACGACATCGTGTTCGAGATGGACGAGCTCAACGAAGACTTCCCGGACACCGACGTCTCGATGGTGATCGGCGCCAACGACATCGTGAACCCCGCGGCCGAGGACGACCCGACGAGCCCGATCGCGGGCATGCCGGTGCTGCAGGTCTGGAAGGCGAAGACCTCGGTCGTGATGAAGCGCTCGATGGCCTCGGGCTACGCCGGCGTCGACAATCCGCTGTTCTACAAGGAGAACAACCGGATGCTGTTCGGCGACGCGAAGAAGATGCTCGACGAGGTGCTCGCCGCACTCAAGGGCTGAGTCACGTCGTCGATCCCGCGGAGGCCTTTGCCGAGGTTGCGGCCGGCGCCGTGCAGCGGCGGACTTCGGATAACCGCAGGTCGCCGGATGCGCCTCCCCTGCCCTAGACTCGGCCTGTGACTGCTCACTGGACACGAAACGGCAGGACCCAGCTCTGGGTCACGCTGCTGCTGTTGCCCGCCCTGGCGAGCCGCATGCTGGTGCCGCCGGGATTCATGCCGGGCACCGGTGCCGATGACGCGCCCACCATGCAGATGTGCCATGGGACCGGGCCGCTGCCGCAGGGCACGCAGTCGCCTGCCGGTAGCGATGGGCAGGGGCCCGACGATTCCACGCATCACGAGTCGCCCTGCGCCTTCGCAGCCGCCGGCACGGCGGCACCGCCGCCAATCACGTTGCTGGTTCTCGACCGTCCGGCCCCCCTGGACGTCATTCCGGTGCAGCCGGAACCCGCTGTCGTCCGCCCGACACAGCATCGCGCCCACCCTCCACGGGCGCCTCCCGTCATCGTCAACCCAGCATAGGGCTCGAGTGCCCGCTTGACGTTCGCGACCACCGTCCATGTGGGGGGTGGTCGTGGGCCGTGCATGGCATCGCGCGGCACTCGGCATCGAATCGAAGGGGCAGCCGCACGGCCCCCACCCATCGATCTGGATTTCGGAGTCTCAAGACATGCGTACGCATCGGATCACCGTTGCGGTTTTCCTCGCCCTCTACGCTGCCCAGGGTGTGGCAGCGGACGATGGCACCGCCCTCGAAGAAGTCATGGTCACCGCCCGCCGGATACTCACGCCGGGGCTCAGCGCCGTCAGTCTCGACCGCGACGAGATTGCCCGCAGGAGCGCCCGCACCAGCGATACCGCCAGCCTGCTCGTCGGCATTCCCGGCGTGAGTGCCTACGGCGCGGGTGGCGTGTCCAGCCTGCCGGCCATCCGTGGCCTGGCGGACGATCGGCTGCGCATCGAGGTGAACGGCATGGACCTGCTGTCCGCCTGCCCCAACCACATGAATTCGCCACTCTCCTATATCGATCCCACGGCTGTGGCCAACATCGATGTCTACGCCGGGGTGACGCCGGTCAGCGTGGGTGGCGACAGCATCGGGGGCAGCATCGTGGTCCGCTCTGCGGATCCCGCGTTCGCGCAATCCGGTAATCGCCTGCTGAAGGGCGAAGCGGGCACGTTCTACCGCGGCAACGGTGATGGCTGGGGCGGGAACCTGTCCGGCACGTTTGCCACCGAGAGCGTCAGTTTCACCTACACCGGCGCCTTCACCCAGTCCGACAACTACGAGGCCGGTGACAGCTTCAAGAACTACACGTTCACCGGTCGGGCGGGCCACACGCTGCCGACGGACGAAGTGGGTTCGACCGCCTACGAATCCAGCAACCAGTCCGTTCGGCTCGCGTGGCAGCGCGGCGGTCACCTGCTGGATTTCACGTACGGTTTCCAGGATATCCCGTATGAGAACTATGCCAACCAGCGCATGGACATGACGGAGAACAAGAGCGACCAGTTCAATCTTGCCTACACCGGCAGCCTCGGCTGGGGAACCCTGCAGGCGAGGGCGTATTATCAGCAGACCGACCACGAGATGGATTTCGGCGACGACAAGCGGTTCTGGTATGGCCCGGGGCAGCCGCCGAGCGGCTCGGGTGGGGACACCGCCGTGAACGGCTCACCCTGCTCGCCGATCTCCGGCACGATGATGGTGAACGGCCAGATGGTCGGTTGCGCCGCCGGCATGCCGATGAAGGCGGACGGCAAGAACACCGGAGTCACCGTCAGCGCGGCGATCCCGCTGGCCGAGCAAAGCCTGCTGCGCGTCGGCGGCGAGTACCAGGAGTACCGACTGGACGACTGGTGGCCGCCCTCCGGCGCGGGCATGTGGCCCTACGAGTTCCTGAACCTGAACGACGGGCAGCGTGACCGCTATGCCGCCTACGGGGAATGGGAGGTCACCAGGAATCGCTGGACCCACATCCTGGGCGTCCTCTTCGAGACCGTGGACATGGATGCGGGCCCGGTGCACGGCTACAACGTCGACACCTTTCCGACCAGCGGCACCGGCGGCATGGGGAACCAGACGCGCGATGCGGCGCTCTTCAACGCCCAGTCGCGCGACAAGACCGACGACAACTGGGACTTGTCCTGGATCGGCCGTTTCGTGCCGGGCGCCACGCAGTCCTACGAAATCGGCCTGGCGCAGAAGACCCGCTCGCCCAACCTGTATGAGCGCTACACGTGGTCCACCTGGCAGATGGCGGCGTTCATGAACAACGTCGTCGGCGACGGCAACGGCTACTTTGGCGACATCGACCTGAAGCCGGAGGTGGCTCGCACCGTGAGCGTCACCGCCGACTGGCACGATGCCAGCTCGGAGCAGTGGCAGGTCAAGGTGACGCCTTACTACACGGACGTGCAGGACTACATCGACGCGGCGCAGTGGGACGCCGCGACGAATGCGCCGCGCGCCGTCCCGGTGGTCGGCAACTTCACCGTGCTCAGGTACGTGAACCAGTCCGCCTCCCTCTACGGAGCGGATCTCGCGGCCGACTACCAGCTCACGGGCACGACGGACTTCGGGAAGTTCTCGACCCAGCTCGTGGCGAGCTACACCCGGGGCAAGAACGACGACTCGGACGGCGACCTCTACAACATCATGCCGCCGAACGCCAAGCTGGCCGTCACGCAGGAACTGGGCTCATGGCACAACACGCTGGAGGGCGAGTTCGTGGCGGCGAAGGACGATGTCTCCGCGGCACGCAATGAAATGCAGACGGCGGGCTACGGCCTTGCCCACCTGCGCAGCCGCTACGAGCGGGCGACCTGGAGCGTGGAACTCGGCATCGAGAACCTGTTCGACCGCTTCTACGACCTGCCGCTGGGTGGTGCCTATGTCGGCCAGGGAACGACCATGACCGTCCCGCCGGTGCCCAACCAGCCGCAATGGGGCACTCCCGTACCCGGTGCGGGCCGTTCAATCTATGCGAGTGTCAACATGAAATTCTAGCTGCGGGACGCCTAGAAACGCGCCTCCCAAAGCACCACGGCGCCGCCACGCACAGGCTCGGCGCCGAGGGTCAGTCGCGCGTCCGGCTCCAGGCCCAGGAAAGCCTGCGCGAAGAAAGCGCCCACGAAGTGGCCCAGCGCCATTCCGATCAGCACGTCCGAAGGATAGTGATCGCCGGACTCGACGCGTGCCCACGCCGTTCCTACGGTCACTGCGCCCGCGCCGATCTCGAGCGACGTGCGCAGCTGCGGACCCATGTCGATGGCCTGCAGGTTGTGCACCGTCAGCGTATTGAACACCGCGGCATTGGCGGCATGTCCCGACGGCAGGCTCTTGTCGTCATTGCCGTTCGGACGCTCGCGGGACGTTGCGACTTTGAGGCCCTCCGTGACGCCGGCCGTCACCGCGAACGCGCCGACACCGACCGCGGCATCGCGCGCTTTTGCCGCAACCCAGCCACCGTCGCCTGCGCCACTCGGCGTTGCGAGCACACTGACGGCATAGCCCGCGACCGCCGCGTTCCTCAGGCCATCGCTCCAATCCTGCGCGCTGCCCTCTGAACCGAAGACCGGAGTCTCGTCGCGCGCCCACTCGGAGACGTCCTCGTCCCACGAATCGACCTGCATCACGGCGGCTGCAGCGAGCGGCCCCCAGACCCACGGGCTCCTCGCGGCCTCGCTCGCGGACTCACCGACGTGATCCCAGGACAGGGAACTGCAGCCGGAGACCGCGCAACAGGCGACAAGCAGGATCGTTGAACGCACGAGGGATTTCAGCGGCCGCGGCCGTCCGGCCGCTCGCGCGCGCCGGCGCGGTCGCGCCCGGTCCCGCGCGTATCGCGCTGCTCGCGTTCGCGATCGCGGCCACGCTCGTCGTCGGCGCGGACCGCATCTTCGTCGCCTGCGCCCTGCTCCGCCTGCTTGCGCTGCTTGCGAGCCTGCTCGCGCTGCTCCGGCGGCAGGTCACGATAGCGGCGGAACTCTTCGCGCAACCGTGCCTGCTCCTCGGGCGGCAGCTGCCTGAAGCGCTCGGCGCGCTCGCGCGCGCGCTGCCGCTCATCGGGCGTCATGTTCTGCCAGCGCTCCGTGCGCTGCTTCACTCGTTCGCGCTGCTCGGGCGTCATCGACTCCCAGCGCTCGGCGCCGCGCATCAGCGACTGCTGCTGCCCGGGCGGCAGGTTGTCCCATCGGCCGCGAAACTGCCCGAGCACCTTCTGCTGGTCCGGGGACAGTTGCTCCCAGGTGACGCCCGGCTGCGTGTCGCGCGAGCCGTCCGCGATGGCAGGCGCTGCTGCTGCCAGCAGCAAGGCCACACCAACGATCCACCAGGACTGGCTCGTCGTTCGCCTCATCAGCCTGCTCCGTTCGGGACCGGCAGCTCTTCGTGGGTCGCGAGCCACGCGTAGAACTCGGGATCTTCGCTGGCGACGTCGATGCCCTCGCTGGTCGCGAGCAACTCGACGATCTCGGCCGCGGGCGTGCCTTCGGCGCTGGCCGCGGAGCGATCCGTCGAATCGCCAGGCATGCGCCACAGCACGATGGCCAGCATCGCCAACGACGCCGCAGCGGCCGCAGGCAGCCAGGCGCGCCACGGACTGCGCCGCGCGTGCACAGCCTCCGCAAGCGCAGCGTGCCGCGCCCGGTTGAGCCGCGACTGGGTCTCGCCGTCGAGCCCGTCGACGCTCGCGTCGAAGAGCTCGCGGGCGCGCCGCTCGGTCTCCGTCCATCGCTCGTCGTTGCTCATCACCACACCTCGGTCAGCTTCTCGCGCAGCGTCTGCAGCGCGCGGAAATAATGCGTCTTGACGCTCCCTTCTGAACAGCCCATCGCGGCAGCCGTGTCGGCGACGTCGAGGCCCTCCAGGCAGCGCAGCGTGAACGCCTGCTGCTGGCGAGCCGGCAACTCGGACAGGGCCGCCTCGAGGTGCTCCATGGCCTCGGCGGCCATCACACGCCGGCTGGGCTCCGGCTCGCCGCTCGCGACGCGCTCGATCGGATCCTCCTGCGGACCGTCGTCATCGACCGCGGCGCGCTGGCCCGGCAGGAACCCGAAGATCCGCGAGCGGACGGCGCTGCGCCGCTGCCAGTCCCGGATGCCGTTGTAGAGGATCCGGTAGAAGAGCGGCTTCCACTCTTCGCTCGGCCGTCGCGCGTAGCCGCGGGCCAGCCGCAGCATCGCGCCCTGCACGATGTCGAGGGCCTCGTCGCGGTCGCGCACGGCCATCTGCGCGATGCGGAAGGCACGCCGCTCGACACTGGCCAGGAAGCGGTCGAGCGTCGGGGCGGATTCCAGCGTCGTCTCCTCGTGAGCGCCAGCGAAATCGAGACTAACAGACCCAGTCATTTGCGTAGACTCGTCGCTCGCGGCGCGGAATCGCGCGCTCTCGAACAGGAAAACGCCAGTCCTGCCAATCGGTTGACGCGTTTTCGTGCGGCGAGATGTGCACCGCGCGGAGCGGCGGCCGGCTCCACTGGCTGCAAACGCGACCCTGCGCGTCCTCCGGAATCGCGGCCGTACAGCGGAGGATTGCTAAGCTGTTGATTGAAATCAATTTAATATTGACCGCTCAAATCGTGACCAGAATGCAAAACTGGCTTTCGGATTCGGCACTTGGAGCCGATCCGCGCCACTCATCCACAGACTTTTCCACAGCCTTTGTGGACAACTTCACATAAGCGACAAAGCGGGGTGACCACGGTCCTGCGCATGGCCGTCGACGTGCCGCTGCGGCGGCTGTTCGACTATCGCTGCCCGTCGGCGATCGACGCCGCACTGCTGCAGCCGGGCCAGCGTCTCTGGGTGCCGTTCGGTCGCCAGCGGGTCGCCGCAGTCCTCGTCGAGCTGGCGTCCAGCTCCGCCGTCCCGGAGGCGAAACTCCGTGCGGCGACCGCGTTGATCGACGAGACGCCGGTGCTCGACCCGCCCCTGCTCGAATTGCTGCTGTGGTCCGCGGAGTACTACCGCCATCCGCCGGGCGAGGTCCTCTCCGCCGCGTTGCCCGGCGCGCTCCGCACCGGCGCCGCCGCGCTCGAGACCGCCGAGCATTGGACGCTGAGCGCCGCCGCGCGGACCGGAGAGCTGCCACCACTTTCGCCGCGCGCGCACAAGCTCCGCGAACTGGTCGAGTTGCTGCAGCGGCGCGAGGTGGCGGACGAGGCCGCGCTCGGCGCGCTGTCGGCCCGGTGGCGCGACCACGTGCGGGAACTCGAGAAGCGTGGCTGGGTGCGCCGGCTCCAGGTCACGCCGCCCGCAGCGCCGCGCGTCGCGGTCGCCGCAAGTGCCGGTCCCGAACCCACCCCCGAGCAACGTGACGCGATCGAGGCGATTGCCGCCGCCGCGGGCCGCTTCGCACCGTTCCTGCTGCACGGGGTCACGGGCAGCGGCAAGACCGAGGTCTACCTGCGCGCGATCGACGCAGTGGTGCAGCGCGGCCAGCAGGCGCTGGTGCTGGTGCCGGAGATCTCGCTGACGCCGCAGCTGGTCGCCCGTTTCGCCGCGCGCTTCGCCGTGCCGCTCGCGGTGCTGCACTCGTCGCTGACCGACGTCGAACGGCTGCGCGCCTGGCGTGCGGCGCGCAGCGGCGAAGCCCCCGTCGTGATCGGGACGCGGTCCGCGATCTTCGCGCCGCTCGCGAACGCCGGGCTGATCGTCGTCGACGAGGAACACGACGCCTCCTACAAGCAGCAGGAAGGCTTCCGCTACTCCGCGCGCGACCTCGCGCTGGCCCGCGCGCAGCGCCTGTCGATTCCCGTCGTGCTCGGCTCGGCCACGCCGTCGCTCGAGAGCCTCGAGCGCGCGCAATCGGGACGCGCGACACTGCTCAGCCTGCCGGGCCGCACCGGCGGTGCGAAGCCGCCCGCGATCCACCTGATCGACCTGCGCCGGCACGCCGCCACGCAGGGCATCGCGACGCCGACCGTGCTCGCGATCAAGCGGCACCTCGATGCCGGCGGACAGGTGCTGCTGTACCTGAACCGGCGCGGCTACGCGCCGACGCTGTTCTGCCCGTCCTGCGGCTGGGCGGCGCCCTGCCCGCGCTGCGACGCGCGGCTCACCGTGCACCGGCGCGACGGGCGCCTGCACTGCCATCACTGCGGCACCGAGCAGCGCATCCCCGAACTGTGCCCGACCTGCGGCGACGCGACGAAGCCGGTCGGCCAGGGCACCGAGCGCATCGAGGAAACGCTCGCGAGCCTGTTCCCGGACGTGGCGCTCGAGCGCATCGACCGCGATGCCGTGCGCAAGCGCGGCGCGCTCGAGGCCGCGCTCGATCGCGTGACGAGTGGCGAGGTGCGGCTGCTCGTTGGCACGCAGATGCTCACCAAGGGGCATCACTTTCCCGACGTGAGCCTGGTCGTCGTGCTGAACGCGGACCAGGGGCTGTTCGGCACGGACTTCCGCGCCAGCGAGCGGCTCGCGCAATCGATCGTCCAGGTGGCGGGTCGTGCAGGTCGCGCCGAGCGACCCGGCGAGGTACTGATCCAGACCGAGTACCCGGAGCACCCGCTGCTCGCCCAGTTGATCAGCGGCGGCTACGACGCGTTTGCGGCCGCGGCGCTCGAGGAGCGGCGCGCCGCAAGCTGGCCGCCGTTCGCCCGCGTCGCCGTGCTGCGGGCCGAGGCGGCGCGCAGCGACGTGCCGATGGAGTTCCTGGAGTGCGCTCGGGAGGCCGCGCTCGCACTCGCGGTGCGTGGGGTCGAGATCCTCGGACCCGCGACGGCGCCGATGGAGCGCCGCGCCGGCCTGCATCGCGCGCAGCTGCTGCTGCACGCGACCTCGCACTCGCCACTGCAGCGCCTGTTCGCGCGCTGGATCCCGGCCGTCGAAGAGCTGCCGGAAGCGCGCAAGGTGCGCTGGTCGATCGACGTCGATCCGCTCGAGCTGTTCTAGCCCGCCGGCCCGACGACGGTTACAGCGCCTGCTGCTTGCGCTTCTTCATGCGCACGTTGTGCATCTCGTCACGCGCGATCTTGCCGTCGCCGTTCGAATCGAACTTCTCGAATCGCTCGGCCAGCCCCGGCATCGAAGCCTGCGCTTCCTCGCGGCTCAGCGCGCCGTCGCCGTCCTTGTCGGCGTCCTTCCAGCGCTGCTCGGCCTTCGCACGCATCTCGATGCGCATCTTCTCGCGGTGCGCGTTCATCTCAGCCGCATCGAGCTGGCCGTCCTTGTTCGCATCGGCCGCGTCGAAATCAGCGGTGAGGCGCGGAAACGACTTGGCTTCGTCGCGGGTGACGATGCCGTCGCTGTTGGCATCCAACTGGTGGCGGCCGGGCTTGGCGGCGGCCTGGGGATCGCCGGCCTGCGCAACCGCGGCGACGATCAGCGAGCTCAAGGCGAGAATCCAACGCATGCTGCAGTCCTCCTGGGTAGTCGACTCTAGAACGAGTCAATCACCGGGCGGTTGACACGAAATCCACTTCTTGCGCCGCATTGGGCGTGACGGTCACCGTGATGCCTGCGGGCGGCACGAACTCCGCGTCCCCGTCGATCTCGGTGCCGTCGAGGTCGCAGGTATAGGCGACGCGATAGTTGCCCGCCGGCACGAACCCGATCGTGTAGCGGAACGTGTCGGGGTCCACCATCGCGCTGGTCAGCGCATCGTCACCATTCGGGTCGTTCGCAACGCCGTCGTAGTCGTCCGGCGTCACGTCCTCGCCGGTGGGGATCGGGCCGAACAGGTAGACGTTGCCCGGGTAGGGGTCCTGGTCTGACGCGGCACACTGCGCGGCGATCAGGTTCGGATCGACGTCGCCGGCGATCTTGCCGACCTGGAGGTTATCCACGATTCGCAGCACGGGCTTGAGCATGAACGCCTGGTTGTTGCACGTGTCCACGATCGTGGTCTGGCCCGGGGGCGCCACGATCGACTTGCGCAGGTCGAAGTCGATCGTGAAATCGGTCGTCGTGCCGGCGCCGATCGTGAAGCCGCGGATCAGCTTGAGGCCGGTCTGGTTGCCGCTCGGGATCCGCATCTCGCATTCGGCGCCGCTCTGCTCGAGTTGCAGGTACGAGTCGCCGGCCACGTTCGGGTCCGCCTCGACCTTGAGCCGCATCCACTCGTACTCGCCAGCCAGGATCTCCTCGCCGTCGAGCAGCAGCGCGCGGTCCTCGCCCTGCAGCTGGATCAGGTCGAGGCTCTTCGGTGTCGCGAAGTCGATCGAGAACGCCGGCCCGTCCTTCGGCTTGAGTTCGACGCCTGTGAACTTGACGACGACCGCAGCCGCCATGTCGACGGGCGCGTCCGTGATGCCGACTTTCAGGAAACCGGTCTGGGCCTGGCTGCCGCCGTCGCCATCGCTGCTGCTGCAGGCGGCGAGAAGCGCTGCCGAGGTCGCAACGATGAGGATTCGCGAGAGGGACGGGCTCGAGACTTTCATGGGGCTCTCCGGACGTGGGCCGTGGACGGCCGGCCCAGCTTATGAAATGCGCGGATAATGCGACGGTACCCACTCACGTTTTGGACTCGCCAGCAGGCGAATAATTCCCTAGACTGACCGCCCTCGCCGGACCTCCTCCTGACGGCAACATCTTGAAATACCTGATAGAAAACCTCGTGCGGGACGCGCTCGCGGCCTTGCCGGAAGAACTGCGCTCGCTCGACATGACGCCGGGCTCCGCAACGATCGAACGGACGCGCGATGCGACCCACGGCGATTTCGCGAGCAACATCGCGATGCAGCTCGCGAAGGCCGCGAAGCGCAAGCCGCGCGAGCTGGCGCAGGCCATCGTGGCGGCGCTGCCGGCGAGCGACCTCGTCGCGAAGGTCGAGATCGCGGGCCCCGGCTTCATCAATTTCTTCGTCTCGCCCGCGGGTTACCAGCAGGAGCTGCTGCGCGTGCTCGACGAGGGCGCAGCCTACGGCCGCAGCCGGATGGGCGCCGGGCAGCGCGTGATCGTCGAGTTCGTCTCGGCGAACCCGACCGGGCCCCTGCACGTCGGTCACGGGCGGCACGCGGCCTTCGGCGCCACGCTCGCGAACCTGCTCGATGCCGCGGGCTACTCGGTGCACCGCGAGTACTACATCAACGACGCCGGCCGGCAAATGGAGATCCTCGCGGCGAGCGTGTGGCTGCGCTATCTCGAGTGCTTCGGCGAGCAGTTCCCGTTCCCGAGCAACGGTTACCGCGGCGACTACCTGCACCCGATCGCCGACAAGCTCGTCGAAGTCGCCGGCCGCACGCTGGTCCGGCCGGCGGCCGAGATCTTCCGCGACCTGCCGCCCGACGCGCCGACCGGCGACAAGGACATCTACATCGACGCCGTCATCGAGCGCGCGAAAGCGCTGCTCGGCGAAGACGGTTTTCGCCGGGCGTTCAAGCTCGCGCTCGACGACATCCTCGCCGACATCCGCCAGGACCTCGAGGAATTCGGGGTGCGCTACGACGAGTGGTTCTCCGAGCGCAGCCTCGCCACCAACGGCGCGATCGACCGCGCGCTCGAGCGGCTGCGCGGCAACGGCGTCGTCTACGAGAAGGACGGCGCGCAGTGGTTCCGCGCCACCGATTTCGGCGACGAGAAGGATCGCGTCGTCGTGCGCGAGAACGGGCTCAAGACCTACTTCGCGTCCGACATCGCCTACCACCTGCAGAAACGCGAACGCGGCTTCGACAGGCTCGTGGACGTACTCGGCGCCGACCACCACGGCTACATCGCGCGCGTCCGCGCGGGCCTCGTCGCGATGGGCGAGCCCGGCGACAGCCTCGAGGTGCGCCTCGTCCAGTTTGTGACGCTGTATCGTGGCGGCGAGAAAGTGCAGATGTCCACGCGGTCGGGAGAGTTCATCACGCTGCGCGAGCTGCGCCGCGAGGTCGGCAACGACGCCGCGCGCTTCTTCTACGTGATGCGCAGCAACGACCAGCATCTCGACTTCGACCTGCAGCTCGCCACATCGCACTCGAACGAGAATCCGGTCTACTACATCCAGTACGCGCACGCTCGTGTCTGCAGCGTATTGCGGCAGATGCGCGATAAGGGCTTCGAGTACGACGCGGCCCGCGGGCGCGCGGCGCTCGCGCGGCTGACCGAGTCGCACGAGCAGGCGCTGCTCGCCTCGATCAGCCGGTTCCCCGAAGTGGTCGAGATGGCCGCGGAGCTGCGCGCGCCGCACGCGCTCGTGCATTACCTGCGCGAAGTCGCGAACGACTTCCACACCTACTACAACGCCCACCAGTTCCTCGTCGACGATGCCGAGTTGCGCGACGCGCGCGTCACGCTGGTGCAGGGAATGCGCCAGGTCGTGCGCAACGGGCTCGGGCTCCTGGGTGTCTCCGCGCCCGAGGCGATGTGAGCGTGACGACCGGCAAGACACTGCGACGCGACTACAAGGACGTCAGGCGACACGTACCTGGAGCGGCCCCGCTCAGCGCCTGGATGACGTTCGGCGCCGGGCTCGCCGTCGGCCTCGCCGTCGCGTTCGGCGTCCACCTGAGCTATCAGAACCGCCTCGCGGCCGTGCCCGTGCCCGATGCCGACGCGCCGCCCGCCTCGGCGCAGGCGCCGGAGGAAGCACCGGTGCCCGCCGATGCGGGCCCGACCTACGAGTTCTACGACATGCTGCCGAAGCAGGAAGTGGAGGTGCCGGAGAGCTCGAAGCAAGCCGCGGCGCCCGCTTCGACGCTGCCAACGGGCGACGTCACGCTGCAGGCGGGTTCGTTCAAGCAGCCCGCCGAGGCGGAGAAACTTCAGGCGCGGCTGGCGCAGTACGGCGTGGACGCCAAGATCCAGCGCTTCTCGCTCGAGGACGAGACCTGGTATCGAGTGCGGATCGGGCCGATCGCGACGGTCGAGGAGTTGGAGACGGTGCGCGCCAAGCTCGCAGAAGCCGAGATCGAGGCGACCCCGGTCACGAGCCAGTCGGTCACGCCCGCGCCCTGAGTTCGCTGGTCAGACCAGCAGTTTCCGGCTGCGCACCTGCAGCTCGTCCTCGGGCCCGGCGTCGCGAATGCGCTGGCGCCGCTCCGGCTTGCCGCTGCGCTCCGACTCTTCGAGCGAATCCGGTTGGTTCGACGGATGGGAGTGGCCCGGGGCCACGCTCGGCCCGGAATGTTCGTCGACGGTTGGATCCGTGACGAACCGATCCGGCGCGACTGCGGGAACGCGCCAGGCTGACGCGGCGTTGGCACCGATCAGGGTGACCAATGTGCAGGAGACCAACCACACGCCGCGTCGCACGACACTCCACTCCATCCGCCGATGGGAAATGAAAAGCAACCGTCGTGCCAAGGTCATGCGCGCGTCGGCAATTCAACGAGTTGGCGCGCGAGTGCCACCGCGCGCGGAGCTGCCCTTGTAAGAAATCCCGACTTCCCCAGTTCGCTGCCGGGATCACGGCGCGCAGCCATTAAGTTAAATCGTCGCGCTTGCGACCGCCGACCGCCGCGTGCTCTAGCAATCCCTTTTGCGCAAGCCACTCGCGGTTGTAGAAGCGCGAGAGATACTTGTGGCCACCGTCGCAAAGGATCGTGACGACGGTGTTGCCCGGCCCGAGCTCGCGCGCGACCCGCACCGCGGCCGCGACGTTGGTGCCGCTGGTGCCGCCGAGGAACAGACCTTCACGGTGCAGCAGTCGATACGTGGTGCTGACGATCTCCGCGTCCTCGATGCGCACGGCATCGTCGATCGGCGAACCGTCGAGGTTCGCCGTGACGCGACCGATGCCAATGCCCTCGGTCACCGCGCTCGATCCCTCGGACTTGAGCGCGCCGGTCTTGACCCAGTGGTAGAGCGCGCTGCCCATCGGGTCCCCGAGCACGATGCGCACGCGGGGCTTCTGCTCCTTCAGGTAGCGCGAGACGCCGCCGAGCGTGCCGCCCGTGCCCGTCGCGCAGACGAACGCGTCGATGCGACCACCCGTTTCGTGCCAGATCTCCGGACCCGTCGTCGCGTAGTGCGCGTCGCGGTTTGCCGTGTTGTCGAACTGGTTGCCGCAGACCGCGCCGTCGATCTCCGCGGCCACGCGCGGCGCGATTTTCTGGTAGTGGTTTGGGTCGGCGTACGGCACCGTCTTCACGACCTGGACTTCGGCGCCGAGCGTGCGCAGCAACGCCGCCTTCTCGGGCGACTGGTTGTCGGGCATCACGATCACGCAGCGGTAGCCGCGCGCGTTGCACAGATGAGCGAAGCCGATGCCCGTGTTGCCCGCCGTGCCCTCGACCAGCGTTCCGCCCGGCTTCAGCAGGCCCTTGCGTTCGAAGTCGTCGAGGATGCCCCGCGCCGCACGGTCCTTGACCGAGCCACCGGGGTTCAGGAACTCGGCCTTGCCGAGGATCTCGCAGCCGGTCTCGTCGCTGAACGTGTTCAGGCGGATCAGCGGCGTGTTGCCGACGGTGTCGGAGAAAGACTGGCGAATTGGCATGGCGGGAGACTAGCGGGTTGGGTATCGATCGTCATGCGCGGGTGGGTGACGGGCGGTCGACCTGCAGTTCGTCACCGTCCGTTTTCGAAGCCCATTTCCGTACCTTTCATTTCACACAAGCCATTGCTTTTACTGTGATTTATGGCACTATACTGTATATTATTACAGTCCCGTGGGGGAGCCCCATGGAAGGCCCTGACCAGACGCCGGAAAGCGCCCTCTCCCTGCGCGACCTCGAGGCATGCATCACGGAGCTGGCGGGCCACCTGAACGCCGCCAACCATCGCTGGTTGCTCCTGATCGCGGAGTTTGATCGGCGCAAGGGCTGGTCCGACGGCTACACGCGCTCCTGCGCCCATTGGCTGCAGTGGAAGTGCGGCCTCGATCTCGGTGCAGCACGCGAGAAGGTCCGGGTCGCCCGCGCGCTCGAAGGCCTGCCCGGCATCGACGCCGCGATGGCCCGCGGTGAGTTGAGCTACTCAAAGGTGCGCGCGTTGACGCGCGTCGCGTCGACTGCAACCGAAGAGGTACTACTGAATGTCGCGCTGCACGGCACGACGCACCACGTCGAGACCCTGGTGCGGCAGTTCAGGCGCGTGCAGGAAGTCGAGGAGCTTTCCCGCGAGGCGCGCCAGCATGCCAATCGACGGCTCACCTACTACCACGACGATGACGGTTCGCTGGTCCTCAAGGTCCAGTTGCCCGCCGAGACCGGTGCGTTGGTCATCGAGGCGCTCGAAGCCGCGCTGTCCGACGTGCCGTTGCCGAATGATTGTGAACCTGCGCTACACGTTTCAGCTGAAACGTCTTTTGCCGCGCTCGACGGGCAACCGAGTGCTGCCACCCGGCGCGCCGATGCACTGGTGGTGCTGGCCGAGAGCTTTTTGCAGCACGGCGCAGAGGCCCTGAGCGGCGGCGACCGTCACCAGATCGTGCTGCACGTCGATGAATGCACGCTGAAGCGCCGCGCAGCCGGTCGTTGCGAGCTGGAGGATGGTCCCGCCGCACCGATCGAGACTGCACGGCGCCTCGCCTGCGATGCAAGCGTGGTCGAGATCGTCGAGGACGAGCGCGGCGAGCCGCTCGACGTCGGCCGCAAGACGCGCACGATCCCGCCAGCGCTGCGACGCGCGCTGAAATCACGCGATCGCGGCTGCGTATTCCCCGGCTGCACGCACAAGCGCTACGTGGACGGGCATCACATCCAACATTGGGCCGACGGCGGGGACACCAAGCTGTCGAATCTGGTATCGCTGTGCCGCTTCCATCACCGCTCCGTGCACGAGGGCGGGCTGCGCGTCGAGCGCACTGACGATGGCGTGTGGCGATTCTTCAAGCCTGATGGCGCGTCGATCGAGTCCTGCGCACCGGGGCATACGCGGCCGCTCGGGGACTGGACGCAGTTGGTGGCTGCGAACGTCGAGAACGGCGCGAGTATCGATGCCAGGACGGGTACGACCCGATGGAAGGGAGAGCGGATGGATTACGGGATCGCGATTGATTCGTTGCTGTGGCGGACGAAGCGGGGCGGGGGCGTTTCAGCTGAAACGTGACGTCATTGGGTAGAACTGCGACGCGCCGTAGCGTAGTGATCGAGGCTACAGCAATCAACCCAGGCAATAGGGCGATGCCCGAGAATTCCTATGCTGCTGACCGAATCATATCGCTCAGTCAAGCGCAGCACTCGATCACTCCATTCCGATCCAGCTACGTCAATCCGGGTTCCGCCAGCAATCTTTACACGTAAGGATAAGTCAGCGCTAACCGGAGAGTTCTCGATCAAGCGCGGCGGTAAGCGAGTCGATTCGCCTTCGCGTATCCAGCCGTACCGTTTTCTTGGCAGCCTCGACCTGTTGCATCTGCCAACGTAAACGCATGAGGATCTCAGTTGCGGTCGAACTCGACTCAATTGCGTCCCGAATTGCTTTCGACTCGGTGACCAAACCTTCTGCAGCCAGGGCGTCGGCGATTCCGAAAGCTTCGTTGTAGTAATTCATTTGATCTCGCGCTCAACGTGACTAGAGTGTACCGAAGTATCGTAAGAGAATGCCGCCCTCCGGCACTACGACTTCAATGCCGCCGCCCACGTTGGTACCAAATCCCGGCGCGACACGGGTTACGAAAGGGCTACCGGGACGCAATACCGCAGATTCCACGAAATTGAAATTTGCGACATTTGCCGGTGGAATTCCCATGCGAGTTGCGAAGCCCGGAGCAAACGGTCGCTCCAAAGACCAGAACTGGGCTTCGCCTGCTGCGCTCCTTCCCATGGTGCCCATACGCCACAATGTCGCGCCTCCCTCCACTTGCGAACGCGCTGTGGTCGCGGCCGCCGACAAGGACTGCACTGCGTTGCCATAAGGCGTAGCAACTGAACGTGCGCCGCTGGTTGCAAGAACGATCTCGCCCGCTGGAGTCGGCTCGATTAGCGCGAGCACTCCGCCAAGCAGCAACGCTGCTTCGTCGAAATAGCGCCACCGCAGGACCGCCCCACCAAGTTCACCGACCATGGTTGGACTTGCGTAATTGGTGACGTCGATCGATACGGCCGGAATCTCCGGCGGTCGCGACCCCGTGACAACGACATTCTCGAGCGGACCATCGGGAATCTGCGGAACGATCACCGAGCCTGCTTCTGACACCACTCCGTTCAGTGACGCCTGCAGGGCCGCGTCGCCAAACCAAGCGAGCTGCCAGTCAGCGAGGAGCCGCGTTGCCTGCGTGAGAATGTTCTCCATGCAATTCTGCGCAAACTGATCGCCCGCGGGATGTCCGACGCAGGAAAAGCCAGACGGATCGGTGTACCGCAGCGGGTTGTTGCGGACGTAGGCATAGCGGTTCTGGCCCTGCGTGTCGTATGGCGCCTGCACCATCGGATCGGGGCTCAGGAACCGGCCGAGCGCGGGGTCGTAGACGCGCCCGTTCATATGGATGATCCCGAGGTTGTCGAGGTGCTCGTGATCGGTATAGCCACGAGCGGTCGTCGACTGGATCTGCTGCCACTCGGCCGCAGTCGGCGTGCCAGACAGTCCGTCGCCCGATCGCCGCGCGCCGAACGGCTGGTACGAGTTCTTCGTCAGCAGCGCGCCGGACGAGGCAGTGAAGCCGTCCACGCCGCCGAGGTGATCCTCGAGCAGGTACACGGTGCTCGGCGCCGTGCCCGATTTCCGGGTGTGGACCGCAACGCGACGGCCGTCGGCGACGATGTAGTGACGGTGTGAACTGACGCCGCCGGTGGTCACGCGCTCGTAGAGCCCGCCCGCCGCGTAGAGCGTCTCGGTGAGCGTGCCGCCGGCATTGGCGACCTGGCGATACCGCGCGCGATCCGGCCCGTAGTAGAAAGCCGAATAGTTACCGGCGGGATGCGTAAGCTGGCTCGGCAGGTCGTAACTGAGCCAATTGATCGACGTGCCGTTCGCATTGACGACGGCGCCGTTGGCATCGTAGCTGTAATTGTTCGCGCCCGCCGCGACGACCGCGTGCTTGCGGATCGTGTCGTAGCGGTAACTGCCGACGTCCGACTTGTAGGTGATGTTGCCGGTCTCGTCGTAGCTCAGGTCGAGCGTGACGCTGCCGGCGCGCTGCGCGTAGTCGAGACGGTCGCGATTGTCGTAGACGAATTGCTCGTAGACGCCGCGATTGCGCTCTTCGCGCTGCAGCAGGTTGCCGACTGCGTCCCAGGCAAACGCCAGGTTCTGGTGCGACGTGCCGCCGCCGATCCCGGCGGTCCGTGCGACGAGACGCCCGGTGACCGAGTCGTAGGCGCTCGCCACGCGAACGCCATTGCCGAGCGACTCGTCCGCCACCTGGCCGAGCACATTGACCGCATTCAGTTGCCAGTACGTCGCCGGGACCTCGGCATCGCTGACGCGCGCCAGGCGACCGCGGTCGAACTGATAGCGCACTCGCAGCGGGGTCGACCCGGTCGAAGCCGGATACGTCAACGTCTCCGGCAGGCCGTTGATCGAGTCGTAGGTCTGGCGCGCGACCAGCGTGGCGCCGGCGATCGTGGTCGTCACGGCGCTCGGCCGCGACAGCGAATCGTACTGATAGGACTCCTGGAACCCCGGAGCCGAGACACTGGCCAGGTTGCCGATGTTGCGATTGCTCGCCGAGGTGCCCCAGGTCCATGTCGTGGTGCCCTCGGGTTCCACGCGGCTCACCGCACGCGACAGCTTGTCGTACGCGTAAGTCGTCTTCTGCCCGCGCGCGTTGGTCTGCGAGCGGAGTTCGCCCAGCGGGAAGTAGTCGTACGTCCAGCGCCCGGCGTCGGGATCGGCCAGACTGCGGCGGAACCCGCGCACGTCGTAGGTGACGACGGTTTCGGTCCCCTGGAAATCGCGCGTCTTGACGAGGTTACCGAAAGCGTCGTACTCGAAGTCGACATCGGTGAGGCCCGGGTCGATGACCTGCAACACGTTGCCGGACGCATCGTGCCGGCGGGTCGTCGCGCGTCCCAGCGCATCCGTCTCGGTGACGCTGAGGCCGTCGTATCGCCAGCGCGTGTAGATCGGCGTCGTGTTCGACTGGCTCGTTGGCCGCTCCAACGAGACGCGCCGGCCGAGCGCGTCATAGGCGTGCTTGGTCCATAAGGTCGGTGTCGCGCAGCACTGTCCCGGGACACCCTCCTGCTGCAACCGGCCCAGCGAGTCGTAGCGCTTGACGCGGAACGCATGGGCACCGCCCGGCAGTTCCTCCCGCGAGTAGAGCTCACGCCCGTTGCGGTCGTAACCGGACTCGACCGTCTTGATGTGCGCGTCGCCGACCCCGCGCTCGGTGACGGTCACGACGCGATACGCATACGGCCACGCGCAGGCCGATCCGCACAGCGTGCGACTGATGACCGTGGCGGTCCCGTCGGGCCGCGTCTGCCGCGTCGGCTGGCTCAACCCGTCGAACTGCAGCAGCGTGCTGAGGCCATTGGCGTCGATCGTGGCCGTCGGTCGCGCAGTAACAGCGTCCCAGACCAGCTTTTCGACGTGACCCTGCGGATTATTCGTCGAGGCTCGCAGCCGCCCGTTCTCGATCCAGGTGTGCAACGTGGTACGCGAGGGCTGCCCGATCGGTGTGACGGTGACCGCCGTCTCGTTGCCGTAGGCGTCGTGGGTCACGTCAGTCGAGACTCGCAGCGTCGTGCTGGAGGGCTCGACGACCTGCTGCGTCGGACGACACCGCAGGTAATCCCAGCTGTGCGCGAGGCTGCGCGTCACTTCCGCGCCGCCGGGCAAGGTGTGAGATCGACTGATCCGGGTCGCGGCCGGACGGCCGAGGCACCAATTGGTCGTGTCGTTGACGACACCGTCGAGGGACGTGACCTGGGTGTGCTGCGCCCATGGAGTAAGACCCTTGGCGTTCTGGGTCGTCACTTCGGACTGCCGCACCCGCGTGCCGAACATGTCGAACGTGTTGCCTGTGACGGTGCTCGAAACACGGACGCCGTCGAGCTCGTAGCGCTCCAGTGTCACGCTGGCGGGATAGCCGAAGCGGCGCGTCTCGTATCCCGATCCATACGCGTACTGGGACCAGGTGTAGGTGGTGCGCGTGACCGGAACGCCGGAGCGTTGCTGCAGCGTGATGCGCGACGGCGCGCCGATGCGCTCGTAGGCCGCCGGGTCCTGCTGGAACTCCTCGACTCGCACCAGCGGATGGATGCTCGGCGTGACCGTCCGGCGTGCGAACCCGAGGAAGCCGCGACCCTGCGCGTGCAGCTTCGCGCCCTCGTAAAGGTAAGTCTCCTCCTCCCGGCCGCGGCTGTCGTCGCGCAGCATCTTCGCGACCACGAACCCGGGACGGGCGAGATCGCGCACCGGGAACACGGCGCCCGAACTCACCTTGTGGACGAGGGGACTCGACAGCTTCGTGAATTCGAACGTCGACTGCAGGCCGTAACCGTCAGTCGCGGAGACCAGCATGTCGGGCGGCACGTGATGGTGTATGTGCAGCCGGACGCTCGAGGTCGCGTAAACGAGATCCGGATAAGAGTCGCCCGAGACATCCAGCGTCATCGGCGACGTCGGGATGGTGCCCGCACTGATGCCGGCCGGGAGACAGGACTCGAGCGAGCGTCCCGTCGAACGGCAATACTGGAGTTCGCCGGACGACGTGGGTTGCAGCAGGTCCGTGCGGCCGTCGGCGTCCCAGTCGATGATCATCGCGCGGCCGCCGACCGGCGGCGCCGATGCCGCCGTCGCATACGGGCCAACGAATCCGGCGAGCGCGGGACTGCGGCTGCCGGCCGCGATCAGCAGTTGCCAGACGCCCCCCGGTGCCCAGTACGCGATGTCGGTCAGGCCGTCGGCATTGAAGTCGGCGAGCAGCGATTCGGTGTTGCCGTCGAACGCGTGCTGCGGAACGAGCCCACTGCCGTTCGAGGCGAGCACCTGCCACTGGTTGTTCCACGTCGCGCAGTTGGAAGTCGCGCCGCACGCCCCCTGCTGTGTCAGCACCAGTAAGTCGATTCGCCCGTCGCCATTGACGTCGCCGCTGCGAACGACCGAGCGGAACCGCTGCGTCGTTTCGACAAACGGCGCCGCCGGCAGCCGGGTTCCAGCCGGCAAGGACCAGAGGAGGGCCTCGGCCGCGTAGCTCGAGGATGTGACCGTCTGGTTGCGGCGCCAGTAGATCGCATCGCCCGCAGATTTGACGTACACGAGGTCGTCACGGCCGTCGCCGTCGATGTCCGCGGCGATCAGGCCGCCCGGCGGCGCAGGGTTGATCACGCCCAATGCGTTGTACGCGTAGGTTCCGCTGCTCGTATGGCGCAGCCGATGCCAGTAGTTGCCGCTGCCGGGCACCAGCACGTCGCGCTTGCCGTCGCCGTCGAGGTCGGCGGACAGCGCCTGCGTCGGATCACTGTCGGAGCCGAAACCCGTATCGGCTGCAGTTGAGTGGAATCCGTTGCCGTTGCCACGCAGCACCATCCAGCGCCGCAGCGTGACGTCGTGATAGGTCAGGTCGTCGAAGCCGTCGCCATCGACGTCGCCGGGAATCGCGCCCGCCAGTCGATCGACCGGCAGCGGAATCGAGAAATTGACGGCCCAGCCGGCATAGACGAAAGACCAGCCAAACTGCGTCGCTGCGAGGCAGCCGCCAGGCACACATTCCTGAAGGCTGCCGAGTCGACTGCGACCGGTCGTGCCCGGCGCAGCGTAGGTGAAGTCATAGCTGCGCACGGTGCTGCTGGTCGCCGTGTGCACGATGTCGATGCGGTCGAGACGCGCCGTCTCGCTGAGGATGCCGCCCGCGACGTATCCCAACGGAAGATCACCGACCGGCCGCGCCTCGTAGAGGAACCGCACCGAGTAATAGGGCACGGCGCCGGTCTGCGTATTGCCGGTGTAGTCGATCCGCAGCGGTCGGTGGCTGCCGGTGGCCATGTCCTCCGCGTAGACGAAGTCGGCGTAGTTGCCGTTGCGATCGCGGATCCGGTTCAGCGCCCATTCCCGCGGCGTCGTGCTGTTGGCGGATTCGACGCGCGCGTCGAACGTCGTGCCGTACTCGTAAATCAACCCGTCGTTGCGCTCGACACGGAACGACGCAGGCCCCGTGCCCGCCATGCCGATCGCGGTCACGCGCGCGAACGTCTCGCGCTCGGTCTGGTACTGCGAGCCCGGCTGACCGTAGACGCCGGCCGTCAGGCGCAGGCGCTGGCCGTCGAGACAGAACCGATCGGCGGAGTCGAGCGCGACCGCGCCGAGCCGGCCGTCCTGCGCGAGCGTGTTGCCGCAGCGCTGGATCGCCGAAAGGCCGGTGAGACGGAAGCCCACACCGAGCAGGCCGTTGCCGCTGCGGCTGTCATAGGTGACGGCGAGCGCGGGCGCCAGCCCGTTCGTGCCCGGCGGGAGCGTCAGCGGGATCGTGTAGCGCGCGGCCCCGGTGGCCGACACGTTCGCTTCTCCTGCCGTGCGCCCGACGATGCCCTGCGCTTGCGCGAACGCACTCGCGAGCACACCCAAGACCATCACGCTGCATCGCAATCCTGCGATCGTAATCATGGCGGCGACCTTCCCTGGCGGCGGCCTGCCCGATGCAGGCTTCCTGGACGCCATAGATACGCCGGGCACCGCCGCGCGTCCGCCCGATAAATTTACGCAATCGCATCGAAACGAATCACGGCAGTTCGCCGCCGGCACGGCGATCGAGTTGCCGCAAGGTCACGGCTTCGGCGACGTGCTCGGCACGCACCCGTGCCGATGCCGCAAGATCCGCGATCGTGCGCGCTACGCGCAGCACGCGGTGATAGGCGCGCGCCGACAGAGCGAGGCGCTGCATCGCCGCCCCGAGCAGGCTCATCGCCGCAGCGTCGGCGCGGGCGAATTCGAGCACGGAAGCGCCTTCGAGCCGCGTGTTCGCGCGGGCCTGCCGCTCGTACTGCAGTTCACGCGCAGCGGCCACTCGCGCTGCGACGACTGCAGTCGGCTCGCTGCGATCCGCGCAGGAGATCTCGGCCGTGGTGACGCGCGGCACCTCGACGTGCAGGTCGATCCGATCCAGCAACGGCCCGGAGATCCGTGCTCGATACGCCGCGATCCGATCCGGCGTGCACCGGCACCGAGCGGCCGGATCACCGAGGTGTCCGCAGGGGCACGGATTCATCGCCGCGACCAGTTGAAAGCGCGCCGGGAACTCGGCTTGTCGCGCCGTGCGTGAGATTACGATCTGTCCGGATTCCAGCGGTTCGCGCAGCACCTCCAGCACGCCTCGATCGAACTCGGGCAACTCGTCCAGGAACAGCACGCCGTTGTGTGCCAGCGAGATCTCGCCGGGGCGCGGATGCGCGCCACCGCCGACCAATGCCATCGCCGACGCCGTGTGGTGCGGACTGCGGAACGGTCGCTGGCGCCAGTCCTCGACGTGAAAGCCACCGCGACCGAGCGAGCGCACGGCCGCCGTCTCCAGCGCGTCCGCTTCGGACATCGCCGGCA
>Ga0209253_10000769_pt1 | contig 28005 bp, 23 predicted proteins | sample FrelakmetBRP12BR_FD_187145 | JGI IMG/M metagenome (GOLD analysis project Ga0209253, IMG submission 187145) | Freshwater lake sediment microbial communities from the University of Notre Dame, USA, for methane emissions studies - BRP12 BR (SPAdes)... | ecosystem: Environmental > Aquatic >...
TTTCTTGGGAAAATGCCCCGGCGCCTCATGTTTTCGAGCACAACCGGATAAGGCTCGAGGCTTTCGAGCTCCAATTCAGCCCGGACGCCGGATTCCCTGAGCATATCTTTCAAATTTTTTGTTTCGGCCTCGGTGAAGAGGTCTTCCATGAGCGCCGGCCAGACCCTCACCTTGACCCTCTCCAGGTTCTTCAGGGCCAGCAGCGTAGAGGAAAAAAAACCGCGTTTGGCGCCCGTGATCTTTTCGAAGGAAAGGGGGTCGGTTCCCTTGAGCGCTATCCTTACGAGCAAATTCTCAAACTGCAGCTTCTCCCCGAGCTCCGGGTTCAACCCCAGCATCAGGCCGTTGGTCTCCAGGATAAACCGGGAACCGGGCTCCTCCCGGAAAATAATCTTGATGACTTCGAGGAAATGAGCGAACGATTCTCCGCCCAAGACCGGTTCAGAGCCGGTGATCCTGAAGAGATTATAGGAGCGCTTGCGGGCAATGCGGAGCAGATTCCCGGCCACTTCATCCGGAGAATGAAACGTTCCGAAACGAGAGGGATTCTCGTTTCTCCCGTAATTCCAGCAATAGGCGCAGAGAAAAGAGCAGCCGACGGCGTCGGCCGTGGCGATGCCGCCGTAATAGGGGGCGGCCCTGAATTTGTGGTACAGCCGCATTCTCCCTTTCATAACCGCTTTTTCCGCCTCTTCAGAACGCTGGACCGGGTCAAACGGAAGGTTTGGCTCCATGTTTCTTCCTCCAGCCCCTGATATTGAGAACGATAGAGGCGCTTAAGGCCAGGAGCAGCAAAACCAGCGTAAAAATATCCACGGTATTCTGGCTGACATCCCAGCCGGTGAAAGAATCCACGAGAAATTTCGTGTAGGAGCTCGGCAAATCATGGTAGCCCAATCTTGCTCTCACCTGCCAGTGCCAGTCAGTGCTCGGGCAGTAGCCATAGCCATACCAGATGCCGAGAAAGAACCAGGAAAAAGCCGTCAGGAGAATCACCGCGAGGTTTGCCAGCCGCGTTCTCCTCCAGGCCCATCCGAAAAGAAGAAAGACGATCCAAACCGAATGAAAAACGAAAAAGAACTTATCCAGGAAAACGTCCATTCCGGAAAAGCGCGTTGCTCCGACTGTCATGAAGAAGACGACTTCTCGTCCTCTTCAGCAATCTCGATGCAGAGCCGGTAAATTTTTTTCATTAGCTCGATTGTATCCAGGGGCTTCTCGATGAAATCGTCAGCCCCGCTCACGTTGATGTCCTGCCGGAAGGCCGGCGACTTATAGGCCGACGTCATCAAGACGACCCTGATTTTTTTCAGGTTTGGGTCCTCTTTGATGATGCGGCACAAGTCCAACCCGTGAATCTTGGGAAGGAGAAGGTCGAGGAGGACGAGATCCGGTTTTTCTCTCACAACGAGTTCATAGCCCGATTTCCCGTCTTTGGCCAAAAAAATCTCAAAATCGTCCTTGGAGAGTATTTTGTTCAGAATTTCCCGCGTGACCGGGTCATCGTCAATGACCACAACTTTTTTATTCATGCCATCCCAGGACCTAAGGCTTATCCCGTCTTAGCCGGCCGTCCCACCTTTCCGATGATGAGGGAAATCAAGAAGAGAATCCCGGCCATGATCGCGGCGATGAGCAGGCTTCCCTGGACCGTGCGGCCCACGCTCATATTGCCGATGAACTTGGGAACAAAGGTTCCGCCCAGAAGGCCGACGGCGAAAATGATCCCGAAAATGCTGCCATAAAGGTTGGGGGGGAACTTGGCGAACGTGACGCCCACAATGGTCGGGAAAATTGGCGCGAACCCAAGGCCGGTGAACAGAATGGCGAGAATGGCCAAAACCGGGCTCTTCGTGACGATCATGACGACAATGGCAATCAGGGAAACGAGCGACATAAAAGTGATGACCTTGGCGCCCATGGCGGTCAAATTTTTCATCGCTGAGGCGAGAAACCGACCGATCATCATGGCGACGCCGAAGAGGCTGAGGATCAGTCCGGCATTGGCAGCGGCGTTGGGGTTCCCACTGCCGCCAAAAAGTTCGGTCATCAGGGGCTTGATCCAGGTCGCCATCGTGATTTCCAGGGAGATGTAGCAGAACAGGGCCAGGGCGGCAACCAGCACGGCAGCTTTTCCTAAAAGCTTTATGGCCATGGAAAATTTGTACCCTGTCGAAACCTGAGGGTACCTCGTTGCCAGGGCAAAAAGGAGAAACACCAGGATCAGGCCTCCAATAAGGGACAAGGAGGCGCTATAACTCAAGCTTAATGTCTTGAGAAAGAGGACGAAAAGGAGCGGTGTGAGAACATAGCCAAGGCCAAAAAATGCGTTGCCGAGATTGCTGGCCCGGGCTGGGTCTTTGCCTTCAAAAAGCACCACCGGGATGAGCGTGTTGCCCACTGTGTTGAGGCTCATCGCCCCGATTCCGAGCAAAATGCAGGCCAGCATGGCCAAAGAGAAGCTCGAGGCAAAAGCAAGCAAGAACAGGCTGCCGCTGGCGACGACAAACCCGACAATGGCGATCGGCTTATACCCGAATTTATCCACCAGCGGCCCGATAATGAACTGGACGATGCAGCTGGTAAGGAACAGCCCCATGGCCAAAGACCCGAACTGGCCTTCATCGATCCCGAGCGACTTCATCAGCTCGACGGAGATCGCTCCCAAAATGATGAAACAGATTGCCAGCGAGAACACGGCCATCAGGGCCACAATTGCCGTCATCCTCTTCATCGGCCTTCCCTCCTCGCTCAAGTTTAGAGCGGACTGTCAACTTAGGAGAATTGTAGAATGTTTCTCTCCCGATTGCAATACGGCAATTGACAAGGTGCGCGTTTCTTTTTCCGCGATGATTGGATATAATAACTAATTTATGAAAGTCCCGAACAAGGCGATTCTCTTTATTTTCTTAATCCTCACCGCTCTCCTCTGTTCTGGCCAGACTCCTCTAAAGATCAAGGTCATCGCCGACTATGCTGATATCCGCTCCAAACCTGCCGTTGACGCCCAAGTCCTTGATGTCGCCGTCAAGGGCGAAATCTATGCTGTCGCGGATAAATCGGGGCCCTGGTACAAGATCAAGCTGAGTGCCGACGAGTCCGGCCAGGTGTCTTATGGCTATCTCCACGAAAGCATGGCAGCACCAGCCGAGACTGTTGAAGGGCAAAAAGCAGCCGCTGAGACGCCAATAAAACCGGAGCCGGTATCCCCGCCCAAGGTGGAACAACCTCCGGTTCCGCCCCAGCCACTGCAGAAACCAGAAGTTCGTCCCAGGAACTTCTTCGCGGGAACCTTTCTTAAATTCGGGTTCGGCGAAGGCCGTTGGATCGCTTCCATAGGCAATGATTTCGGGATAAAAAGCAATTTCGCCCTCGGGTTTGAGCTGCAGCCTTTTTACAAGGATTACTCTGAGCAGAACTTGACTGTTCTCGAGATGAATATTTTTGCCAATGCCAAAGTCGGTTACAGATATTCATTTTTTTCGCTTTTCGGAGGCGGCGGGATAGGGCCAAATCTTTATTACGCCAACGCCGAAGTCGAAGGAGAATCAGAAACCCGTCTGGACACGCGTTTCGCCTATCATTTTTTGGCCGGCGCAGCCTTGAGTGTTCACGCAGTGGCGCTTATCTTTGAGTTTCAAGCGATCCTGCTCTCAGACCCGCTGGTTGACCCGGATCCCTGGACTTATTTCTTCCTCTTCGGGATAAGATTCTAACACGCCAGCCTTCTGTTCCGAACCGATCATGTTCGAATTTCCCGGAATCAGCGCCCCCTGAAATTTTGACTCTGCGGGCGGCATAATTTATACTATTGAGTTAAAATTATTTGGGTCTGCCCTAGAAAAAAGGAGAACTTGGTTGAAGGCTCCAGGGATGTATTTTATTCTTCTCAGCCTGTTTCTCTTGCCACCCCTGGTAAATGACCAGCAGGACATCCTGACGCTCGAGTCCGCCATCGAGATGGCCCTTCAGAACAACGAGCGGTCGCTTGCCGCCGAAGGACTTGTCAATGCCGCACAAGCCCGGGTCACGCGAGCGAGGGCCTATTTCATGCCCTCAATCACGGCAACAGGAGTCTATACGAGGCGGCCCTTTGAAGTCAGGCGCACTTTTGAAAATACCGAAATTGTTGTCCAAAGCTACAACGCCCTGTCCGGAGTCGTCGCCCTCAACCTGATCCTTTTCGATTCGCACAGCATCCCGACTTTTCGCGGGGCCGTAGCCAGCAGGACCGCCGAGCAGTACGCTTCCGCCGAGACCAAGCGAAGGCTTGCCTTTGAGGTCGGCAATGCTTATCTCCTGACCTTGGGCGTCGAACGGCTTTTAGAAGCCTCCAGACATCGCTATGACTACGCCAAGCAAGCTTTCGATGCCGCCAAAGCGCGCTATTCGGCGGGGCTGGTGGGTGTCAACGACGTCACCCGGGCTGAGCTTGAATACGCGACTGCCGAGATGGGCATCACCCAGGCGCAAGGACAGGTGGAGACGACCTATCTCCAGCTCGGCAATCTCTTGGACGAGCCCAACATCACGGAGAAAAAGCTTGAAATCCCGGGATTTTTGCTCCAGGCGGCGGAGGAAAGAACTCTGGAATTGGAGCAGCTGGTTGGAGAGGCTCAAAACAGGCGCCTGGATTTGAATTCCCTGCGCTACCAGGCCCAGGCCCGGCACGCCCTTGTCCTCGAGCCAACCCTGAAATGGTTTCCGAGTTTGTCCCTAACCGGGGCTTACCGTTATACTAACGAAGCCGGGTTGACCGGCCGGAATACCAACTGGAACGCCGGGTTGACGATGACCTGGGCCCTCTTTGACGGGTTCAGCCGCAACGGCGAATACGGCGAGCAGAAATCGCTGGCCTATCTGGCCGACTTGGATGTCAGGGCAGCCATGCGGCAGGTCGACCTCGAGGTCCGCGATGCCCTCGTCTCATTGACCAATCAGCGGGCCTCTCTTAAACAAGCCAATATCGCCAACGAAGTCGCCAAAAGGAACGCCAAAGAGATTGCCGAACTCTATCGGCAAGGATTGGCCACTGCCCTCCAAGTGGCGGATGCCAACGTCAATCTCTTCGAAGCTGAAGTCACACTCGTCCGAGAGCGCTACGGCTTGGCTATAGCCTATCTCAATCTCGAAGCAGCCCTTGGGCTAGACCCATTTGGCAAGGAGCCATTACTTTGAAAAAGATGTTCATAAAATCAAGTGCGTTGTTGCTTCTGGTTTTGTTCTTTTCTTTTATCAGCTGCAAGCAAGGCTCAACAGGGTCTCCACCCGGAAAGCCGGGAAAAAGAGGAGAGGCTGCCGTTAACCGTTCAGAAATCGCCTTCCCTGTGGAAGTTCAAGAGGTTAAAGCTCAGTCTCTCGTTTACTCTATCAACGCTGTCGGGTCAATTGAGGCTTTTGAAAAAGTCCAGGTGACAGCGCGCGTCTCCGGCGTGGTCGATCGCGTTCTCTTCTCGGAAGGCAACTTTGCCAAGGTCGATCAGGTGCTTGTCGAGATCGAAACCGAAAGGTATCGGTTGGCCGTGGAGGCGGCCCAGGCCGCTTATGAAAAGGCAGTGGCTGCCCAAGCGGATGCCGAGGCGGGCTTAAAACGCCGCGAGGCAGCGGTCCGCGATACACCTGGACTTATTCCCGGGGAGGAGGTTGAGACGTGGCGGACTAAGGTCAGTTTGACCAAATCTGATGTCGCCCAAGCCAAAGCCGCGCTCAATCAAGCCAACCTTAACCTTCACGATGCCTATGTCCGGGCTCCGTTTTCGGGGATCATTCAGACACGGACTGTCCAGACGGGGCAGTACGTTGAGACAGGAATGGTTCTGGCGACCCTGGTCCGCCGGGACCCCCTGCTGTTGCGGTTCAAAGTGGCTGAACGCGACTCTGCTCAAATGCATCCGGGATCGAAGGCCCTTTTCAAGATTAGAGATAGCGAGCAGGAATATAGCTCGAAGATTATTCATGTTGCCGCCTCTGCAGATCAAGTCTCAAGGATGGTTGAAGTCACAGCGGAAATCAATGACACCAAAGATGAAACATTGCGGGCAGGAGCTTTTGCCGAGGTCGTCGTTCCGGTGAGCAGTTCCAGGATGACCCCGGTGGTTCCGCTCACGGCAGTCCGCCCCAGCGAGCGCGGGTTCATCGCTTTTGTGGTTGAGAACGATATTGCCGCAGAAAGAATCCTAACCTTGGGAATGAGGACGGCTGACGGTCAAGTGGAAGTTCTTGCAGGTTTAAAGCCGGGAGAAATCCTTGTCATTCGCGGAGGCGAAGCCTTGCGGAGCGGTGCCCATGTCACGATCGGTAAGGGTCCGGCCGAAAATGTGATCACTCGCTAAGGAAGAAAACGTGGCCTCGAGAGGTTCTTGATCATGAATCTAACAGAAGTATGTGTCAGAAAGCCAGTCCTGGCCTGGATGCTCATGGCGGCCACCGTTGTCTTCGGCATCGTGGCGGCCTCCCGCATCGGCATCAGCCAGTTCCCCGATGTTGATTTTCCCACGATTAGCGTTTCTGTAGTCTGGGAAGGTGCTGCGCCGGAAGTCATCGAGAACGACGTGGTCGACCCGCTCGAAGAGGCGCTTGTCCAGGTAGAGGGCGTCCGGACGATTACGTCAAGCTCCCGAATGGGGTCAGCAAACGTAACGGTCGAGCTTGAACTTTCCCGGAATGTCGACCTGGCCCTTCAGGATGTCCAGACAAAAGTCTCGCAGGCGCAGCGAAGGCTGCCCCGCGATATCGATCCCCCGGTCATCGCCAAAACGAATCCGGAGGACAACCCGATCATGATGATTTCTTTGGCCGGCCCGTTCCCCCAGCGGGTCCTCAGTGATTACATGCAGTACCGGGTCAAAGAGAAATTGCAGACCATCCCCGGCGTGGGGGAGATTGTCCTGATGGGCGTCCTGAGCCGCAATGTACGTATCTGGCTCGATTCCTCGAAACTCGATGAAAAAGGATTGACCGTTCAGGATGTTATTTTGGCCTTGCAACGGGAGCATATCGAACTCCCGGCCGGCCGCTTGGAGACTTCGGGGAGAGAAGTGAACGTCCGTGTTCTCGGTGAAGCCATTGACCTTGAAACGCTCCGCCATATCGTCGTCCGTGAGGTCAACGGCAGTCCGATCTATCTCAGCGATGTTTCCCTGGTCGAAGACGGCTTCGAGGACATCCGGCGGGTGGCCCGCGTCAGCGGCGTTCCCGCCCAGGCCCTTGGTGTGAAGAAGCAGCGAGGGGCGAATGCGGTTGCCGTGGCCACAGCGGTGAGGAAGGCCCTGACCGAGCTTCAGAAAACATTGCCCCAGGGAATGACGGTCGACCCTGTTTTTGACAGCACCAAATTCATCGAGGATTCGGTCAAAGAAATTGAGCTTGAATTGATTCTGTCCGTTATTCTCACGGCGCTCGTCTGCTGGATGTTTTTAGGCTCCTTTAGCAGCACTCTGAACGTCGTCTTGGCCATCCCCATGTCCCTGTTGGGGACGATTGCGATCATTTATTTTCTCGGTTTCACGTTCAATACATTTACCCTCCTGGGGCTGGCTTTGGCCGTGGGCATCGTCGTCGATGATGCCATCATGGTCATGGAGAATATCTTCCGCCATAGGGAGGGGGGCAAAGGCCTCGTCCGCGCTGCCCTCGAGGGAACCAAAGAAATTGCTTTTGCCGCTCTGGCTGCAACTCTTGCGGTTGTGGCCATCTTCGTTCCCGTGGTCTTCATGAAGGGAATCATTGGACGATTCTTCCTCCAGTTTGGGATCACGCTTTGCCTGTGTGTCCTGCTGTCCTATGTTGAAGCCGTAACCCTGGCCCCAGCCCGTTGTTCTCAGTTCTTAAAGACATCTCGCGAAGGCCGCAGCCGTGTCGGTCTCACGGTCGACAGAAGCTTTCGCTGGCTGGAAAAGATGTACGCCGTGGTTCTGCGGCGGGGACTCAGGCGTCCCGGCCTCATCCTTATTATGGCTGCCCTGCTCTTTGCGGCAGCCTTGGTGGTCTTGAGGCTGTTGCCCGGGGAATTCGTGCCTTCCCAGGACTTGAGCCGGATTTCGATTCGTCTTCAAACTGCAGTCGGCTCTGATATCACCGAGACGGAAAAACTCGTTCAGAAAGCTGAATCTTTGGTGAACAACCGTCCTGAAGTTATTCAAGCGTTCAGTTGGGTAGGCGGCTGGGGAAGTGTCAATTCGGGGAATATGTTCCTAACCCTCGTCCCTCCTAAGCAGCGCCAACTCAGCCAGGCCCAGATTTCTGCCATCCTGCGACGGGAATTGAACGCCATCCCTGGCTTACGTGCGGTGATTCAGGACCTTTCCCAGCAGGGGTTCACAGCACAGAGGGGATTTCCTGTGGAGTTCTCCGTAAGAGGATCGAATTGGGACGAGTTGGTTTCTCTCAGCCAGAAGATCATGAGCCAGGTGGCTTCGAGCGGCCTCGTTGTTGATCTGGACACGGATTATCAACTTGGCATGCCCGAGCTCAGGATTACTCCTGACCGGGCCGCGGCCGCTGACGTCGGAGTCTCCATGGATGATGTCGCCACGTCGCTGAATGCCCTGGTCGGCGGAATCCGGGTGGGCAAATACAGCACCGGAGGACGCCGGATAGACGTCCGGGTGAAACTTCTGGCCGCGCAAAGGTCGCGTCAAGAGGATATCGCGCGTCTGCTAGTGAGGACGCGGTCTGGCGAGCTTGTGCCCCTATCGTCACTCATTACGTATAAAGAAGAACCGGCCCTCCAGGCCATAACACGCCGGGACAGAGAGCGGGCCATTACGGTCTTTGCCAACGTTGCCCCGGGACATTCCCAGGATGAAGCGATCAAGTACGTAGAGAGTCTTTCCAAGGACTTGCCTGTCGGTTACCGGGTCGTACTGGGAGGGGCCAGCGTCGCCTTCCGGGAATCTATGACCAGCCTCATTTTTGCCCTCTTCTTGGGAATTGCCATTGCTTACATGATCCTCGCTTCTCAGTTCAATTCCTATAAGGATCCGATCACCATCATCACCATTCTTCCCCTCTCCATTGCCGGAGCGGCTTTTGCCCTCTTGCTTGCCGGCCAGAGCTTGAACATCTTCAGCATGATCGGCCTCCTGCTGCTGATGGGAATCGTCAAAAAGAACTCCATCATCCTTGTTGATTATGCCAATAATTACAAGGCTCAGGGTCTCAGCGCTAAGGATGCCATGGAAAAAGCGGGCCCGATCCGCCTAAGGCCAATCCTCATGACGGCCACAGCGACTATGATGGCGGCGATACCTCCGGCCCTCGGCCTCGGCCCGGGCTCGGAAATACGCGTGCCCATGGCCATCGGGGTCATCGGCGGCTTGGTTGTCTCCACCGTCCTGAGCTTAATCGTTGTGCCTTCATTCTATGTGATCGCCGACAGGCTTGCCGGTAAACGGAAGAAAGCAAGAGAGGCAGAAGAAAAAATTCCTTTAAAAGTGGAACTGCAGGAAACCAAATAAGCCGGGCAAGTCAAGACGCCTTTCGGCCAAGACATCAAAAAGAACGTCCCTGTCCGCAGCTCTTGAATCTATGACACTGTAAGATGGTTGTGGGCCAGAAGAAGCATCCCTTGAATCGGGACGTTATAGGGGCAAGCGGTCTCGCAGTGCCCAGGACAACCGGCGCAGACGTCTGCTCTTGAGCCGGGAATCCCGGCGTAGTTGACGATGGCCTCTTTTTCCAGGCGTTTCCCCGCAAAGTACTGGTAGAACCGCATGATCGTGTTCACGGGAACCCCTTTGGGACAGGCAGGCTCGCATCGACCGCAAGCATGACGGCAGTAGAGCTCGCCGCAGCCCTCCCGGTAAGCCGCCAGATTGTTTTTCTCGACGTCACTGAGCCGGGTCCCCGATAACCGGACGAAACGGTCCAGCTCATCATAGGTCTTGGGGATGGAGCAGACCGTGCCGACGTTGGGGTTCCCCAGGACGAACCGCACGGCAGCATCTTGAATCTCCTCCTGGTTCTGGAGGTTGTATTTCTTTATAAATTCCTCGGCCCGATCGACCTTGTCCTTGTACCTCTTCAGCCCCTCGGCATAAAGAGGGTGGACTTCCTTCTTTTCCTTCTCGAGCTGCTCGATCCTCGTCTTCAAGCTGTAATAGATGGCCACCGGAGTTGATTTCATGATCGCTGTCCCGATCTTCTTTTCCCTGCAGACCTCCAGAACCCGTTCAGCCTCATCCATCTTCAGGAAATTATAGGCCATGAGGAACACATCGAAGCGTCCGTCTTCCGCCGCCGCCAAGAGAACCTTCTCCATGGTCTCCTCAGGATCCCTGAACCAGAAAGACCCGTGGTTGGACACGCCGACAAACCGGACCCGGCCTTCAGCCTTGAGCTCTTTCATGGCCTCGTGAAATCCTTCGGTTTTAAGGATCTCGGCTTTTTCCGGCATGTGCATCATCATGCAGTCAATGTAGTCCGTTTCAAGATCTTCCAGGCACTTCCGCGTCCGCTTGAGAAACCCGGCCTTCGTCGTGTCCTTAAGGACCTCGAGCTTGGTCGTGACAAAGACTGATTTCCGGTTGCGGCCCTTAATGGCCTTGGCCACGACGCGGTGGTGACCAGGATATTGCTCTGCCGTATCAATATAATTCATCCCGGCATCAAGGGCGGCCCGCAGCACGCCGTCGTCAGCGAAATAGCCGGCGGCGATGTCGGACACTTTAAATCCGGTCCGGCCGAGAACGCGATACTCCATGATTTTCGGGCGGGCGGACGCGTCCTGGCTGCGAGCAGAAGCCCTTCCGGTTTTAGTCGCCATCCCGGCCCCAATCATGACGGCGGTGGATTCTTTCAAGAAACGTCTTCGATTCATGATTCCTCCGAGTGTTCTGTCTATTATATTACAAAACGGCAAGCAAATGCCCGCGATGAGAGGTTGGACCAAAGTCCAATTGACACCGCACCGGCAATCGTGTATTTTTTTATATATACAAGGAGAAAAGACTATGAAGAACAAAAGGCTACTGCCTGTTTTTTTAGGAGTTCTAGTCCTCATGGTTGCCGGTGTGCTTCTCCCGAGCGCCACCGCCAACGCTCAGGAGCAGGAGATATTTACAGCTTTTGCCATCAACATGGGTGGTGCCATATCTTCAGGTACCGTCAAGATTGTCATCGACCGCTGGTCCACCGCTGATGAGCGCAACGAGCTCATCGCTGCATTCAAGGCAGGGGGCCAGGATGAATTGTTGAAGGTCCTGCAAAAGTTGTCAAAGGTCGGCTATATCAGTCTGCCCCGGACTCTCGGTTATGACCTGCATTATGCTTATCAATGGCCGGCCGAGGACGGCGGGCGAACAATCGTCATCGCCACTGATCGCCGCATAGCCCCAGGGGAAGTGTGGAACCAGACCCGGAGCATGGATTATCCCTTTGAGCTGATCCAAATGAAGCTTGATGCAGAAGGCAAGGGCAAAGGCACGCTGGCATTTTCCACAAAAATCTTTGTAAGCAAGGACGGAACGCACATCGAGCTTGAAAACTACGGCACCCAGCCGGTGATGCTGAACGAAATCACAGCGAAGACCAAGAAACCCAAGGAGCCTAAATAACCGAGGCTACTAATACTGACGTCTTCCCCTATTTCGCTGACTTGATTTCGTCCCAGAGCTTGATATAAAGCGCGTTGGCCGGACCCAAATCGGCGACGATCTCGCTCTTGGCTCTGATCTCAGGGCTTAAAAAGAGAGCCGGATTATTCCGCAATTCAGGACTAAGCAAGGGGTAGCAGTCTCTGTTGGGGCTGAGATAGCAAAGAAAAGACACGTTTTCGGCGGCGACCCGAGGGTCATGCAGGAAGTTGATAAAGGCATGGGCCAGCCTGACCTCCTTGGCGGCCCGCGGGATGACAAGGTCGTCCACAGAAACGGTCGTCCCCTCCGCAGGAATAGCAAACATAACATCGGGATTTTCTCTCTGAACCTGAAGGATATCGCCGCTGTAGGAATGCACAAGGAGAAACTCCCCTGAGGCGACGCCGGTTTTGTACTGCTCGTTTTCGTACTTGGCAATATTTTTCTTCCAACGCAGCACGACAGCTTTGGCTTCCTGCAATTCCTCTTCGTTGGTGCTGTTGAGGCTGTATCCCAGGAACTTAAGTCCTGCGCCGATCGTTTCCCGCAGGTCGTTGAGCATGGTCATCCGGCCCTTGAGGTCGGCACGGTCAAACATCGACCAGGACGGGACAAAATCCGGCACTTTGCTCTTGAGATAGGCCAAACCAGTGTTCACGATCATGTAAGGCACGGAATGATCCATGGTCTTGTCGACGGCTTGTTGTAAGTACTCAGGGTCGATATGAACCAGGTTGGGGAGCAACCGGTGGTCGAGGGGCTGCAGCATGCCTTGAGAATTCATCAGGCTGACCATGTAGCTCGTGGGCGTCAAAAGGTCATAGCCGGAGGCGCCGGCTTTAAGCTTGGCATACATGGATTCATTGGAATCGAAGGTATCGATGAGGACGCGGCAGTTGAATTCTTTTTCAAACCGCTGGACTAAAGCCGGCTTGAAATAATCTGCCCAAGTATAGATGTTCAAGGTCGGCTTGGCCCGGCCGCAACTTGCGAGAAACATGAGCATTGATAACATGATGATGTGAATTTTTCGCATCTTATTTCCTTAACCCCTCGTCCGGGACATCCTCTGGCTCAGGGCCAGGGCCGTGAACGTGATCACAAGCAGAATGGTCGACAAAGCATTGATCAGAGGGGGCGATCCGTATTTTATCATGCTGTAAATTCGGATTGGAAGAGTTGTCGAACCGGGCCCGGCGACAAAAAAGGTAATGACGAAATCATCGATGGACAGAGTGAAGGCCAGGAGGCCGCCGGCGACGAGCCCCGGCAAGAGCATGGGCAAAAGAACCCGGCGGGTCGTCGCCCACCAGCCCGCGCCCAGGTCGTGAGCGGCTTCGATAACGGCATAATCAAAATCTTGCAGCCGCCCCAAGACCACCATGGCGACAAAGCTGATGCAAAAGGTCACATGGGCCAAAAAGATGGTCGTCAGTCCCAGCCGCACTTGTGCCGCCACGAAAAACATGAGCAGGCTGATCCCCATCAAGATTTCCGGAACCACGAGAGGCGTGTAGATCAGCGTGTAATGAAAACGCTGGAGCCGGCTCTTGGCATAGCGGTGGAGGGCAAGAGCCGCTGTTGTGCCCAGGATCACAGACAGTGCAGTCGCGCTTAGGGCAATGGCCAACGAATTCCGGGCGGCCCGCCAGATTTCCGGCTCATGGAACAGGCGGGCATACCAGCCTAAAGAGAAGCCCTGCCAGCCGCTCCCGAACCTCGAGGCGTTGAAAGAGTTGATGACAAGAATGAAAATGGGCAGATAAAAAAAGACAAGGACCGCCATGGTGATCACGAATGGAAAACGGCTGCGCTTCATTCTTTTCCCCGTCCCCCTTAGAGGATGGCCTCCGGCTTTCCCCTCCTCCGCTGGAGGACCAAGACGGCGACAAGCGGAGCCAGGACCAAAAGGATCAGGACGACTGATAAAATACTGGCCTGGGGAAGGTTCCGGTCGGCAAAGACCCTCTGGGCGATCTTGTTGCCGATCATCTCGCTCGTGGTTCCCCCGACAATGTCCGGAATGACATAGGAACCGAGAGACGGGATAAGGACAAAAAGGACGGCCGTGATCAGGCCGCTCCGGATTCCCGGTAGAAAAATTTTCCAGAAAGCCTGAAAGGGCCTGGCTCCAAGGTCTCGGGCTGCGTCGAGGAGATCGAAATCGAACTTCTCGGCGGCCGCGTACAGCGGAAGAATCGTGAACGGCAGGAATGTATAAACCGAGACGAGCACGACAGCGCCCGGATTATAGAGAAGCGACGTCTGCGGACCGGCCAGGCCCAAAAAGACGAGCAACCTCTTGACCAAACCTTCCGGATGGAGCAGCGACTTCCAGGCAAAAACCCTGATCAAAAAGTTCGTCCAAAAGGGGATGATGATCAGCATCAGAAAAAAATTCCGCCACCTGGAAGAAACCCTGGCGAGATAGTAGCCCGCAGGAACTGCCAGAAAAATGCAGATGACCGTGGTCAGGACGCTGATCCAGAATGTCCGCCAGGCGACGACGAGATAACTGGGGTCGGCAAGATGGCGCAGGTTGTCGAGTGTCCATCCCGCGCTGATGCCCCCGTAAGGGTTGGATGGCCGGAAAGCAATGGCAAAGACGAAGAGTGTCGGAAGAACGAAAAAAAGGCAGAGCCAGAAAAGAGAAGGAAGGGAGAGCAGCCATTCCTTGATCTTTTGTCTGGCTTCGGCCTTCATTTGCCGCCCCTTTTAGGCCGTCTCGTTATTTCTCTCGTTATTTCCATCGGGTTCGCCCACTTTTTGCGGCGGCACTGCGATCAAACCCTCATCGACTTCACGGTAACGCTCCAGCATGAAACTGTCGTCGCCGTGCCACCAGATCCAGACCTGGTCATTCCAGCGGATCGGCTTCTCATCCAGGAAAAAACGGGAGTGCTGGCGCAGGATCTGGATGCGGTGGCCTTCGGCGCGGGCCCAGTACTTGGTCGTAGAGCCAAGGTAGATAACGTCTTCGACGACTGCGGGGAAAATGTTCCTGAGCGTAGACTCTTCGGGCCGGTCCCGGGTAATGTGTATTTTCTCCGGCCGGATGCTCAAAAAGACGGGATTCCCGGGCCGGATGGACTTGTCATTGAAACTGATGATCCCGGAAATCCCGGCGATCTTCAGGCGGCAGTACTCATTGTCCACAAGGTCTGTGATTTCGCCCTCCAAAAAGTTGGTGTCGCCGATGAACGCAGCCACGAAACTTGTCCGGGGCGCTTCATAGATCTCCGCGGGTGTGCCGACCTGCTCGATCCGCCCGGAATCCATGACGGCAATCCGGTCGCTGAGGCTCATCGCCTCTCCCTGGTCATGGGTAACGTACAGGAAGGTGATCCCGACCTGGTCATGTATCATATCCAGCTCGATCTGCATCCGCTGCCGCAGCTTCAGGTCAAGCGCGGCGAGTGGTTCATCAAGCAGCAGCACCTGGGGCTTGTTGATGAGCGCCCTGGCGATAGCCACCCGCTGCTTCTGGCCTCCCGAGAGCAGGCCGGGTTTTTTTTGGGCCTGGTCAGTCATCCGGATCAGGCGGAGCATCTTTTCCACCTCGGATTCGACTTCATTTTTAGGCTTTTTAGCGATATGGAGCCCGAAGGCAATATTGTCCCAGACGGTCATATGAGGAAAAAGGGCGTAGCTCTGAAAAATGGTGTTGACCTTGCGCTTATTGGCAGGCAGGTCCGTAATGTCTTCACCATCAAGCAGGATTCGGCCCGCGTCAGGGTTTTCGAGGCCGGCGGCAAGACGGAGCATGGTCGTTTTCCCGCAGCCGCTTGGGCCCAAGAGAGAAAAAAATTCCCCTTTCTTGATCTGAAGGGAAACGTTTTCAACCGCCTGAATCGTCCCGAACTGCTTGGAAATGCCCTGAAATTCCAAAAATTCGTTCAACTCGTTGCGATCCTCGCCAAGGTTTTTTATTATGAAGAAAAGGGCGGCCTTTTTCAAGGCAAAGGAATAAAAAAGATAGAAGGGACTCAGAGCACGGCGAAGACGGCGATACTCAAACCGAATCCTTGGGTTTTCCGGCGATATGGTTTTTGAGGATACGGGCAATTTCCAAAGGAGTATCCGCGAATTCTATGCCCATTTCGAACAACTCATTGCCGTACAGGCTCTTGACCCATCTGACCTTTCCTTGGGCAGTGATGGGCCTGTTCTGAGCTCCTAACGTGAGGTCGATTTTTAAGGGCGAGTTAATGGGTACAAATGTATTGGACAGGATTCGGATGCCGAACAGAGATATATCCTTGGCTACTTGATGGGTGGTTCTTCTGCTGATCGAAGGATCTTCCTGACCGGTCATCGTGATTGTTACTTCTGCATCTTCTTTGACCCTTTTGGCCCTTCGCTTTTCGTTCATCGCTTAATCCTATCCTTTGGCTATAATTTTATCAAAAAAGCTTGTCCTAAGCACAAGTTTTTTTTGACAGAGCAAAACTCATGTGCCCTTCAATCCCCTCAGCCTCTTCCTGGCATCCTCAAGTTCAGGAAGGCCGGGGTCGGCGTCCTTCCAGAGGTCGAGGAAGCGCTGATATCGCTCCGCGGCCTTCGCTTTCAACCCTTTATGTTCATAAAGCTTTCCAAGGCGGTAATGATACTTGGGATGAATAAGGAAAGGCTCCCTGCTTTTTGGATAGAAAGCGGTCAGTCGTTCATATTCGGCGATGGCCTTATAGGTCTCCCCGTTCTTCTCGTAGGCCCGGGCCAGCGTATCCTTCAGGAAAGGAAAGTTGAAGGCGACCAGCATAGGACCATACGAAAGCGAATGCAAAATCCTGGGCGGGACTTTCTCAAGAAGAGAAATGGCTTCTTGAGGTTTTCCCTCTGCGAGCAGGATCTCTCCCCGGAGATAATTGTAATCATGGTCTTTTTCAATTTTGGACTTGGGCAAAAGCGCTCTCATCTCTTCAAGCCGGGTCTTTGCGGAATCGATTCGGCCTAACCTTAAATCCAATTGCCCCTTATAAAAGCTGATGGCGCCTTTAGATGGACCCCCCACGGGCATATTTTTGGCATAGGTGGTGTAATCGGTCAACCAACTCTCGGCATTTTTAAAGAAATCCCGGCTGAGCTCATACTCTCCTCGGTCATAATACGCCCAGACCTTGATATCGTTGACCATGGCCCTCATTTCCTCATTCCCAAGCCGATCTGCTATGTGAGTAATTTTGTCAAGCTCGCTTGAAGCCTTTTCCAGGTTTCCAAGCCAAGCCCATAAGAACGCCTTTGGCACCCGCGCAAAAAACCCGCCGCCAGGGGAATCCTCACCTTCCATTCCGGCAATCAGTTGATCAAGCAGGCGGCCCGCCTCGGCGTAGTCTTCTTTTAGAGCCGAGATATAAAGGAGGGCCATCGTCGACCAAACATAGTCCGGCCGAACACTCAAAGCCTCTCTGAATTTCGCTACGGCCTCGTCAACTCTTCCCTGCCGGAAATAAACATTGGCCAGACAATCTATGGGGTTGGCTTGGTCGGGCGAAACAGAGGCATATTTCTTAAACAGCTCGAGAGCCTTTTCAAAATCTCCTTTATAGCGATAATACATCCCGAGCGAATTGAACGCGTCTGCGTAATGGGGGTCGATTTCCAAGACCTTATTCAACTTTTCGATGGCTTGATCTGGATCATCATAGCCAATGGCGTTGGCCAGAAATAAATAAGCTTTTTTCTCTTTTGGAAATTTGCCAATGATTTGTTCCAAAATCCGGATGGACTTCTCCTCATCATGCTCGATGTAGAGGGCATAATCGGCTTCGATATAAAGCCGTTCTTTTTCTGTCGCCTTCCGGGCAAGCGTCATGGCTTTCTCCATGGCCTCATGAGCTGCCCTCGTCTCAAACATAGAGTCGTATCTCCAGGAAAGTGACAGATAAGCAGACGCAAAACTGGGGTCAATTTCAACAGCCTTTTTAAAGGATTCCAGGGCTTGTGGATAAAGAAACTTATCTGTTTCTTCGTTTCCTCTTAAAAAATAATGATAGGCTTCCATTGAATGCGTCGTAACTTCAGCGACGGGCAGAACTTTAGCCGCTGCTTTTTCTGCAGCGATGCCGAGCCCTTGGGAAATCTCTTTGCTCAGCTCGTCAATCTGAGTCTTGATGATGCTGTCAACACCCTCACCCCGTGAGCTCGCGCTTTTAAGAAGCTTCTTGGTATCCACATCCAGGACCTTGACATCTGTGGCGAACATGTTCCCTGCCCTGGTGAACGTTCCGAGGACAATGGCTTCTATCCCCTCTTGTCGGCACAATTCGAAGCCCCCATCGGCGCTGATGATTTCCGAGTCCCCTTTGCCCAATTGCTTGAGAATATCGCGCATCCTCTCCCACGTGGCGACATAAAAATTTCCGGACTGTTCAAGGCTCGTAATCAAGAGACTCGGAATCGCCTTACGGAGGTCGTCAAGGGATTTGTCCCCGGTCAAGTTTTCAAAAGTGATGACCGCCACCGAGTTATCGATCTTCGGAGCCAGGGCGGGCTTCTTTCTGGGAACAAAGCGCCAGGCGAGGACCCCAATGACCGCGAGAGCAATCACAATGAGAGCCGGCAGAATGAGTCTTTTCAGGCTAAACTTGACCGTGATTTCGCGCGATGTGAATGGCTTGCGCTCGGGAACGATGCGTTCTGTTGTAGGCAGCCCTTTTTCAATTTTGTCAAGATCGGCGACAATTTCCGCGGTCGTCTGATACCTTTTCTGTTTATCCTTCTCCAGACACCGCACAATCAGGCGGCTCAAGTCCTCAGGAATCTGGGCATTGAGCTCCTTGGGATTCCTTGGAATCTCACTTTTGTGCTTGACGCCAATCATGAACGGCGTATCCCCCTCAAAAGGCACTCTCCCTGTGACCATCTCATAAACGATGACGCCAAGCGAATAAATATCCGACCGCTGGTCGATCTCCTTTCCCTCGACCTGTTCCGGCGACATGTACTCTGGCGTCCCGATCATCACCCCGGCGCCCGTAATCCCCTTCACTTTGAGCGACCGCGCTATCCCGAAATCCATGATCTTGGCGTTCCCGGCCTCATCGACCATGATGTTCTGCGGTTTCAAGTCCCGGTGCACGATTCCCAGACTGTGGGCCTCGGCCAAGCCCTCGCAGACCTGCTTGGCGATGAAAATTGTTTTCCCAGCCGACATCTGGCCGATTTTTCTGATCAGCCTCTTCAGGTCCTCCCCGACAATATACTCCATGGTGATGTAATAGGCGCCTTCCTCTTTGTTGAGGTCATGCATGCGGCAGACATTCCTCTGGCTGATTTTCCGGGCCAGCTTGAGCTCGTTGCGGAAGCGCTCAACCATCTCTTCGTCAACGCCGATCTCGGGCTTGAGGAGCTTAAGGGCGACTTTTTCTTTGATCTCCGTATCATAGGCTTTGTAGACCCGGCCCATCCCGCCTTTGCCCAGCTCCTCGATGATCTGGTACCGTCCGGCAAAAGTTGAGCCGGTCGTCAGCTCGCGAACAGAAGTCTGGAGGGTTTCGGTGACATCCAGGCGGACGTCTCTCGAAGAAGGCAGCGGAGTCCCGCAATCTCCGCAGAACTGCTTGGTTTCAGGATTCTCAGAATGACATTTCGGGCACGTGATGGCCACTTATAAACCCCTTTTATCAAGGTTGGTTAGAGATTATCAAAGAAGAGAGATGGAGTCAATGATCTGTAGATTAGCGAGGGACAAAGTCAGGACATTCTGAAACGCCGTTATACCCTGAAATGTTCAGTGCTCAGACGGACGATCTCGCGAATTTTTTCCCTTACGTTCCATTGATTTAGACACATGACGGGACACGATGAACAGTCTTCACAAACCCGACTGGGAAGATCCAGCGAAGCCACAAGCCTCTGGGCGAGGGCCGGTTGACGATAGCCATAAGCATACATATAGGCCCGCATCAGGTCAGGAATAGGGAATTTGGCGGAGCATTGTTGCAGACACCGGCCGCATCCCTGGCAATACAAACCGGGCAGAACGCTGGCCCTTTTCAAGTCTTCTTGTTCGGCGTCGGTCAAGGTGAGATCTTCCATAACCGAAAGGTCGACGTTCATCTCCTCAAAAGTGCTGAATCCGGGGACAGTGGCATGGACATTGGAATCCTGAAGGGCCCATTTTAAAGAGGCTCTTGGATTTGTCGGTTTTTCGTCCTCCTCAACTCCTCTTATGACCTTTATGGCCACAACTCCGAGCCCGGCGCCGGCGGCTTTAGCGAGGGCGTCCTTTATCTGCAGCTGATCTTTCTGCCGGAAATTATAGGCGGCCATAACCACATCATAAAAATTCGAGTCGGCGGCCGCTTGGACTGCCTCCGCAATATTCATATGGGTGGTCAGGCCAAGAAATCGTGTTTTGCCAGCCCTTTTAGCCTTATCCATGGCCTTCATGACCGGTTCGTAGAGGGCGGATTCCTTTCGCGAGACATCGTGATGGTAGAGAATGTCCACATAGTCCATTTTTAGTCGTTTTAGGCTGGCATCCAATTTCCTGAGAAATTCTTCCTCGGTAGCTTCTTTTTCATAAAGACCGGATGTTCGATTTCGGGGAAGGTGGATCTTAGGACCAAAGACAAATGAGTCGCGAGGCCGCCCTTTGAGGACCTCCCCGATGATAACCTCATTGCGCAGTTGCTGCGGCAAACCGGCGGTCGTATCAAAGTGGGTAATCCCGGCATCAAGGGCCGCCCGCAGCAGGCCGCCATTACATGAAAGAAGCATCCCCATCCCGATTACGGGGACTCTCATTCCAGTTTTTCCAAGGGTGCGGTAAATTAATTTCCTCTCTCCTGGGTCTCTGCCCTGGTTTTCTCTTGTAGGTGAAAAACAGATCAATCCTGCCATGCCCGCCATCGAAGATTTCATGAAATGTCTTCGGCTGATTGATGTTCTATCCATGAATATTTCCTTCAATAGCGGGTCCACTTAGAAAACTAGGTGCTCTTCAGCCCGCTGGCGTCTCCTTGGCATACTTACTCTTCAAAATGCTCCCACTCGTATTTTACCCGCTCCATGAGTTTCTTGACATGTTTTTTGGAGATCAGGCGTTATTTTTTATGGGGCTTATGATGTCCCTCATCCAAGAGTACTGAACTTGGCGCGGAAAGGATAGCAACTAATTGGTTACTCGTCAAACCAACCTCTGAGATACGCCATTTTTTTAAAATCATGTTCCGGCGGGAAGAGCCAAATCAACTATAAGGGCTTGGCAGCGCTACGGGGATTCGAACCCCGGTCTGATGGCTGAGAACCACCTGTCCTGGGCCTCTAGACGATAGCGCCGTGGCTGCTAAAATACCAGATTTGCCCCTGGAAAGTCAACGCACCGAGCCTGTTTTTGTTTTTTTCTCCTCTCAACTTTTTTGCCATAGTTTCAGCCATATTCGGCCTTATTTGGAACAAATTTGGAACACGGAATAGAACTCTAGCTACTAGGCAGAGCGGCTGATTCGTAATCACCGGATCGGAGGTTCGATCCCCCCTGGCGCTCTCCTAATTCTCCCCTAGAAAATTTGATCCTATTCTTAAGCTCCTTTAGTTAGAATTAAAAGTCCTGGCGAACATGGAAGACGGAAAGACAGCTTAGCTAAAATTAAGTTAATATTGACCGAGTCCCTCAAGAAGCGCCGTGGATGAACTCCTCGTCCTCGCCGCGGCGCAATCTGATACTTCCAAATTTTGCAACAACTGTGCCGTCCCCCTGAGCAGAATGGACGTGCAGGGGTCTCCGTCCGGAACTCAGCTTCTGCGCCCTTTCTTTGCGATGAAAAACTAAAAAACCAGCCCGAACGTCAAGTAATGACAGTAATTGCGGAGCTCGATCGTCGGAAAGCCCGGCCCGGTCGGAAGCATCAGGTCGACAAATCCCATCGAATACCGATAGTCGATCCTTAGACCGACGGCACCTGCCGGGATGCCCAGGCCCGTGCCAAAGACGATTCCATAATCCGTGGACTTGATGCCCTCGATCTCTTCTTCTGCGGTCCCTAAGGCGGCGATCCGGTAAATATATTTATTACTGACAAGAAAACTCATGTAGGGACCGACAGCCAGGGTTAATTGAATCTTCGCGCTGGGGAAGAGGTGCGTCCGGAGGAGGAAAGGGACTTCTAAGTAATTGAGCTCATAAGTCGCCTCGATATCACCAAAAGGAAACCCGGGGACGGTGATGGTCTGTTTCGACCCCTTCTCGACATAGAGGAGATCGGCCTCGAGGGAAAAAAGACGGGTGATTCTGACCGTGGTGAGTACTCCGGCAACGAATCCGTTCTTGATGCTCGACTCGACCGTGTAGTCGCCGCCTTTTTCCTGGGGGCTCCAGTGATTTGTCAAGGTGAGTCCGCCCTGGATGCCGAAACCGAATTTTCCGGCTGCTTCGAGAGCGGGCGAAAACCCGATGAAAACGACAAGGGCCACTGCTCCGAATTTCCTTGCCTTAATCATAGTTCCTCCTTCTCTTTTGGTCTTTTATATGCGGTCGAGAATTATATCACGAAAGGGATTGGCCTAAAACCCCAACCACGATGTCCCGTGTGATCGTTCGAACCATGAGCGCGTTTCCTCAGCACTTCGCGGCTTTTGGGCCGTTATTGAATTGCATAATTATATCAAATGTTCCCTGTTTGCAAATGTTGAGCATCCATCGAAAATAAGGTGATGAAAGCAAGAAGGCATTCGGACGTTCGAACAGTCATACGGACGCTTCTCCCCCACACCAGAAGCTCGGCGTACTGGCCACCCGACTAGCTTTTGAGATGATAGAGACAGGGATTTTTAGCGCAGTATGAAATATAGAAAGAAAAAACAAGCTTCAAAAAATATTTGATTAAAAATACCCCTTAAGGTTTTAATATCCACGGTTAATCTTTTTGGCTAAAACACAGATACATGAACCCTGACATTCTCCTGCTAAATCCTGTTTTGTTCTGGCTGTTACTTTTTCTTTTTCTCTGGAAAATTCCTTTAATCATAAAGGACAGATAGCTGGAAAAGCCGGGCCGCGGTCCGGATCCCAACAAACTGCCAGCAATCTCGATTATTATACCTGCCAGAAACGAGGAGAAAAACATCGGTTTATTACTCGAATCCCTGGCCCGGCCATCCAAAACCTCCCTGGAAATCACAGTGGTCAATGATAATTCCACAGACGGCACTGCATCGATAGCCTCAGAAAAAGGGGCCAGGGTCATAAACCTCAAGGAATTGCCAGAAGGCTGGACCGGAAAGGCTTATGCCTGTCTTGAGGGAGCTAAGGCCGCTTCTGGAGAAATTCTGGTATTCCTGGATGCTGACACAGTGCTAGAAGATGACGGGCTGGAAGTGCTGATAAGCATTTATAAGAAAACAGACGGCTTTGTTTCAGCTCAGCCCTATCACCGGATGGAAAAGCCACATGAAAAGCTTTCAGCCTTCTTTAATTTAATTCTTTTTTTGAATATGAACGTCTCATCAGTAATTCAGAAGCCAAACCAGGCCCGGGGGGCTTTCGGTCCCTGTTTTATCTGCAGAAGGGATGATTATTTAGCCGTCGGTGGACATGAAGCCATAAAGGGAGAAATCATAGAAGACATGGCTCTGGCCAGAGCAGAGTTTGCTCACTGGTTAACCATGGCTGGAGCTCCGGTCTTCTTGCTCTGGAATGAATGCTGGGCGGAGCTGATAATGATTGTCTATGCTCTGGCGGTCAACCTGCCCTGCATCATTGCCCAGCGCTATAACCGTTCCCGTCTTCGCCGCCTGATTTAAGAATGGGGACACCCATACAATTTCCTAATTTTGTCCAAAAAAAAGACACAAGCCGGAAAATTGAGGCCGGTCTGGAGCATCGAACACGCTTTCCAAGCTGCCTGCAGAAGGGCAAAGATCGAGAATCTCCAGTTCAGGGACCCCGGGAGAACCTACGGCACACGGCTTCACGCAAAAGGCATTGACCCCCTCATCATCCAGCGACTCCTCCGGCACTCAACCTTCAGGATCTCGGAACAGGTCGAAATCCAGTCGAGCATCCGAATGATGAAAGAGGCGGTCAACAAAGCAGAGGAGAAAGTCAACGATCTCGCGTCCAAGCAACTGTTGCGTATGTTTTCCCGTATAATAATATTAAAAGGAGAAAGACTATGTTGAGAAGGGATTTCTGCAAGATCAGCGGCCTCTGTCTTCTGGCCCTGCCAGTACTGGGATGGGACGCGCCCGGCCCCAGTCCGCCTTTGCCAAGGGAATCCGCTCTCTGGATCCATGGATCGCCCTATCTCGGTCATTCCGACTACAAGAAAGACTTCAGGGGGCTCTCCCTGGATGAAATCAAAAACGAGGTCATCCACTTCAGGACAGAGGAGCCGTGGAGAAGGGCGATTCTCTTTGGGTTGACAAAGGCATCATAAAAGAGGAGGACATCATGAAAGACCTGGCTGAACTGGCTTTGGACACGGCCAAGTCCAAAGGGGCTTCTTACGCGGACATCCGCATTTGCCGTTACCGAAATCAATATATTTTCGGGAGGGACAAGCGCATTGAAACGACTGCCGACACCGAGGACGTTGGATTCGGAATCAGAGTGATCGCGAATGGCGCCTGGGGGTTTGCCTCAAGTTGCAAGCTCGATAAGGACGAGGTCCAGAGGATTGCCGTTTTGGCCATCGAAGTGGCCAAAGCAAGCTCGCGCCTGCTGAGGCAGCCCGTGGAACTGGCTCCCGAGCCCGCCTACGAGGACCACTGGCAATCGCCGATCCAGAAAAATCCGTTCAAGATTCCGATGGAGAAAAAGATCGACCTCATCCTCAAAGTCAACGGAGAGATGCTGAAGGTCAATGGCATCAAAGTGGCGACGGCGTTCCTCAATTTTAACGAGATGTGGAAATACTTCGCCTCGACCGACGGATCCTTCATCGAGCAGGACCTGTTTTTTACATACCCGAACTTTACCGCCGTGGCCGTCGGGCCCGACGATTCGCAGACCCGCTCGATCCAGGTGCCGCCGGAGCAGAAGGGCTATGAACTCATCGAATCCGTCGACTGGGTTGAACTGGCTGGCAAAACCGCCGAAGAAGCTGTGCAAAAACTGAAAGCCAGGCAGGGTGCCGAGGGGAAAAAAGACCTGATCCTCCTGCCCTCCCACCTCTGTCTGACGATGCACGAAAGCATCGGCCACGCCACCGAGCTCGACCGGGCCCTGGGCTGGGAAGCGGATATGGCAGGAACCACGTTTGTCACCCCTGACAAGATGGGCAAACTCCAATATGGGTCACCGCTCATGAACATCGTCGGCGATAAACTCATCCCCCATGCTCTGGCCACTGTCGGCTACGATGATGACGGAGTCAAAGCGAGGCGGTTCGACATCATCAAGGAAGGGATATTCGTCGGATATCAGACAACACGGGAGCTGGCGAGATTTGTCAACGAAAAGGAGTCCAAGGGATGCGCCTTCGCCGATTCCTGGTCTTCCTTCCCCCTTCAGAGAATGCCCAACATCTGGCTCAAGCCCGGAGAAAAGCCGTTGACCCTGGATCAATTGATCGCTGACACAAAGGACGGACTTCTTTTTGACGGGATGGGAAGCTTCAGCATCGACCAGCAGAGATACAACTTCCAGTTCGGAGGAGACGCCGTCTGGGAAATCAAGAACGGCAAGATCGGGGACATGGTCAAGAATGTCGCCTACCAGTCCAAGACCACTGACTTCTGGGGGTCGCTGGACGCCGTCTGCTCCAAGGAGGCCTGGGAAAACTGGGGCGTTTTCGGCTGCGGAAAAGGAGAACCGGGCCAGTCGGCCAGGATGGGGCACAGTAGCGCTCCCTCCAGGTTCCGCCAAGTCAACATCATCAGCGCGGGAGGAAAATTATGATTCTCGAAGAAAAAGAAATCAAAGGTCTGCTCGAAAATATCATGGCCGAGAACCCGGGCAAGGAAATGAGCGTCGGCGTCTCAGGGAACGAAAGAGGCTCCACGCGCTTTGCCAACAATGCGATCACGACCAACGGTGTTTACAACCGCCTTGAACTGTATGTCGAAGTGACCAAGGGCAAAAAGAGGGGGATTGCCGTAGTCAACGAACTCAGCAAGGCCGCCATCCTTGAAGCCGTCCACAGAGCGGATGCTCTGGCTGATGTGGCGCCCGAAAACGCGGAACTCATGCCCATGCTTGGTCCCCAAACCTATCCGGACGTCCCGGCTTTGTATTTTCCCAGCACGGCTGATTTCTCGCCGGGACGGCGGGCCGACGCGATCATCGCGGTCAACGAAAAGGCTAAGAAAAGAGATCTATCGGCCGCGGGCTTTTTTGAAACTGGCTCTTATGCCTCGGCGAGCCTGAATTCAAAAGGCCTCTATTATTACGTTAAGGCCACGCGTTCTTATTACAGCAATACATTGAGAGGCGGGGGCGGCTCCGGATGGGCTTCGGCAGAAGAAGAAAATGTCGACAAGATCGCCACGGGAGACTTGTCCGACCGGGCGCTCAAGACGGCGCTGGATTCGAGGGCCCCGAAGTCGCTCGCTCCGGGAAAGTACACGGTCATTCTCGAGCCTGCTGCCGTTGCCGATTTGGTCTTTTTTCTTGGCTACAATTTTGCAGCCCGGGAAGCGGATGAAGGAAGAAGCTTCTTGTCTTTGGGCGAGGGAAAGAACCGCTTGGGAGAGAAACTCGTCTCTTCCCAGATCACGATCTATAGTGACCCCGCTTTTCCTGAAGTGCCGGCTTTCCCGGTCGGCGAGGACGGGTTGCCGCTAAAGAAGACCGTCTGGATTGAAAAGGGGGTCATAAAAAACCTGATCTACACGAGGTACTGGGCGGAGAAAAAGGGCCGCGAACCCGTCCCCTTCCCCCAGAATATCATCATGGAAGGGCAGATTAACACCGTCGAGGACCTGATCAAATCCACGGAAAAGGGCGTGCTGGTGAGCCGGTTCTGGTATATCAGGGATTTGAACCCCATGATCCTGCTCCTGACCGGCCTGACAAGAGACGGCGTCTTCTGGATTGAAAACGGAAAGGTTACTCACCCGGTCAACAATTTCAGGTTCAACGAGAGCCCCGTCAACGTGCTCAAAAATGTCGAGATGATGTCACGGCCGGTCCGGGCTGTCGGCGGCGAGACAGGTCGGTCAGCTTTCGTCCCCGCGCTCAAAGTGAAGGAGTTTAACTTCGCCTCAGTCTCGGACGCCGTTTAAAAAAAATTAGGGGACATGAACGGAATTTCTAAATTCCGTATCGTGTCCCCCAACTCAATCTTCAAATATATTCTATCGTCGCCGGCGGCTTCGGCGTGATCTCATAAACGACCCTGGTTACGCTGGGTATCTCGGCCGTGATTCTCGTTGAGATCTTCATCAGGATATTGAAGGGAACAGGAGTCGGCTTCGCCGTCATGGCGTCTCTGCTTTCGACCGAGCGGATAACAATGATCTCGCCGAACTTCCTCTTTCCTTTTTCAACGCCGGTCCCCTTGTCATTGAGCAGAACCGCGAAGGCCTGGAAAGGCTTCAGGGAGGCGATCTCCTCTTCCACGATGCAGGTGGCCTTCCTGACCAGAGCGACTCTTCTGGGGGTCACTTCGCCGATGACCCTGGTCATCAGCCCCGGCCCGGGAAAGGGCATCCGGTTGTAGATTTTCTCGGGAAGCCCAAGCTCCCTGGCCACGAGGCGAACCCCGGGCTTGAAGAGCTCCTTGACCGGCTCAACGACCTTGAACCCATACCCCTTCATCGGGTCGATCCCGATCTGCTCGAGGATATTGTGCTGGGTTTTAACGCCGCCCTTGGTCTCGATGATGTCGGCCGCGATCGTCCCCTGGATCAAGAATCTCGCTTTGCTCTTGAGCACTTCCTTTCCGAAAACCTTATAGAAGATATTGCGGAAAGCCCTCCGTTTCGCTTCCGGGTCGGTCTTGCCTCGGAGTGCAGCGAAAAACTTCTTCCTGTAATTGACTATATTGACCTTGATCCCCAATTTGGCGAAGGCTTTCTTGACCTGTTGAGGTTCACCCTCCCTCATCAGGCCGTCATCGATGAATATGACCTTGAGCTGCTTGCCGATGGCCCGTGCGGCAAGCGCGGTGCAGGCGGAACTGTCGACTCCTCCCGAAAGGGCTGAGATCGCCGTTCCGTTCCCTATCGTTTTCCTGATGCCGGCGATTTTGTCTTTGACAAACTGCTTTGCGTTCATGTGCCTCTCCTCACTTTTGAATGATTATCGTCTTTCAAATTTCGCCCATAATAGCACAACCCCTGCTGCCTCACAAGCACGCCACCGAAAATGTAGACATCCCTTTTTGTGCGATTCGATGTGCGCAGGAAGCCGCCCTGAAGCCCCCGGAGGGAAGAGGCGAGGGTCTTGGGCGAGGAAGCCCGTCGAAGACTGAGCGGGCACGGTTTCTCGACCGAAGGGAGAGAAGAGCGAAGGATGAGTCGAAGCGAGTTTCCTCGCTGGGGA